>Ga0105859_1000001_pt1 | contig 374750 bp, 340 predicted proteins | sample OrgsoiDNA_201063_FD_89684 | JGI IMG/M metagenome (GOLD analysis project Ga0105859, IMG submission 89684) | Permafrost soil microbial communities from the Arctic, to analyse light accelerated degradation of dissolved organic matter (DOM) -... | ecosystem: Environmental > Terrestrial > Soil >...
AAGACAGGGACTGATTGATCGTCGTATCCTTTTTCATGGACTCACCCTCGCTGTCGTTGGCTTTCTTAGACTGCCACCGTGGCGCATTGACGCCTCGGCGCGGGTGAGTCCATCCAATTACAAAATGAGGTTCATTCCTGGCACATTGCCGGTGACAGATACACCGTATTCAACGCAACGGCGGCTGATCACCCAACGGCACCACGGCCATGGTCAGGCGGGAGATGCAACTGGCCTTGCCTTCATCACTGCTCAGACGGATGTCCCAGACGTGGGTGGTGCGTCCGATGTGCACGGCACGGGCCACGGCAGTCACTCGACCGCTACGCAGGCCACGCAGGTGGTTGGCATTGATCTCAAGGCCAACGCAATAGAACTTGCCGGGGTCGATGCACAGGAAGCTGGCGGTCGAACCGAGGGATTCGGCGAGCACCACCGATGCACCGCCGTGCAGCAGGCCATACGGCTGGTGGGTGCGGTGGTCGATCACCATGCTTGCGGTGATTGAGTCGTCATCGAAGGCTTCAAAGCGAATGTCCAGCAGCTCACCAATGGTGTTCTTCTGCATGGCATTGATCTTCTCGAGATCAGGAGTCTGGCGCCACAACGTCATGTTCAGTCCTTTTTGTAGTTGTCGGGGTAGATCAGGGGTGCCGGACGCTGCGCAGTTCCATCGCGCCCGCCAGCGGGAAATCACCATCAAGCTCGGCCAGGCTGGCAGTGCTCATGGGTTGCGGGTGCTGATGAGTGCCATGCACCAGCACGCTCACCAGGGCGCCGACCAAGGGTTGATGGCTGACAAGCAGCACATCGTCGGCGGCATACAGGTCCAGGTGCTTCAGCACGTTTTGCGGATCACTGTCGGGCGTCAGCCAAGGCACCGTGATGACAGGCTCACTGAACCCCAGGGCCTGGCGCACCAGCTCGGCGGTCTGTTGTGCCCGCACGTAAGGGCTGGCGACAATCCAGCGCAGGGGCTTGCCCATCAGGTTCGCTGCGGTATTGAGCACTTCGTCGCGGCCATGGGCGGTGAGTTCGCGCTCGGCGTCACTGCGTGCCCTGGACTGGGCTTCTCCATGACGCAGGATCCACAGTTTCATAGCTTGGGCTCCTCGTCACGCACCGGATGCGGCGCGGGCGGGACGCTGTGCGGGGTTTCGCCATCTGGCGCACGGGGGGTGGGCCAATCGGCAAACGGCCAGGGCTTCTGGTCGGTATGGAAGGTGCCGAAGCGACCAATCTGCGCCAGGAACTGGCTCAGGCTGTCGCCAAAATTCATCAGGCTGGCACTGGGCGCACTGTAGATCAGGCGATAACCCAGTTGCACCAGCACCACACCGGCCAGTACCAGCTCAGCCACCTGCCAGATCAGCAGAAACACCAGCATCCATACGATGCGCAGCAGGATCGATTCATGCTGCTTGAGTTTCGATTCGTTCACGTCCTTTCTCCGCCTGGATTATTCAGTTGAAACCACTGGTGGAAATAAAATCGACATCCGTCTTGGCTTCGGCGCGCATCAGCAGTTCGATGACCTGATTGAGCGTACGACCTTCGAAAAGAATCGCATGCAGGCCCGCGACCAACGGCATGTAAACGTTCAGTTCCTGGGCCTTGGCCTTGAGCACCTTGAGGGTATTGACCCCTTCGGCCACTTCGCCAAGGCGCGTCACGGCCTCGTCCAGGCTCAAGCCTTGGCCCAGGGCAAAACCTACCTGATAATTGCGGCTCTTGGGTGACGAGCACGTCACGATCAGGTCGCCTACACCCGCCAGCCCCAGGAAAGTCATGGGGTTGGCGCCTTGACTGACGGCAAAACGGGTCATTTCCGCCAGCGCACGGGTGATCAGCATGCTCTTGGTGTTTTCGCCCATTTCCAGCGCCACGGCCATTCCGGCGATGATCGCATAAACATTTTTCAACGCCCCGCCCAGTTCGACGCCAAAGCGGTCGGCACTGGCATAGACGCGAAACGTGCGCCCATGCAAGGCAGCCTGGACTTGCTGGCACAAATCCTCGTCCTCACTGGCGACCACCGTGGCGGTCAGCGCATGCTCGGCGATTTCCCGGGCAAGGTTGGGGCCGGACAACACACCGATCCGCGCCTGCGGGGCGATTTCTTCAAGGATCTCGCTCATCAACTTGAAGGTGTGAGCCTCGATGCCCTTGGTCAGGCTGACCAGCATCTTGCCGGTCAGGCGTGCGACATGGGGCGCCAGCACCGATCGCAGGGCGCTGGACGGCAAGGCCACGAAAATAAGTTCGCTACCCTCCAGCGTCGCCGGCAGATCGGTGACAGGTTGTACCTCCGGGCGCACCTTGATGCCTTTGAGGTAACGCGGGTTTTCACGGTTTACGCGAATGGACTCGGCCTGTTCAGGGTCACGCATCCATTGTCGGACCTGATGGCCGTTCTCTGCCAACAGATTTGCCACGGCTGTACCGAAGCTCCCACCGCCAAGCACCGCAACAGGTTGCCTTGTGGTCATAAAACCATCCATCTGGAGCCATTTAATCTGGCAATGACCGCATTATACGGAGCGCTGCCGTGGGAGCCAGCGCCAAAAAAGTCCCGATTTGAAGCGCTTGGCGCTCATCATCCAGACATGGGCACATGTTTAGGGCACAAGTTCAATGGAAACCACGCCCGGCTCGGTTAACATGCTCGGCCATGAACCCTCTTTACGAACCGGCCGACTCGCTGACCACCCCGGGAGCCAACCCTGATGCGCACCGGCGCACGGCTTTTGCGCCAGTACGGCACCGACGCTTGCTGCGCTGGATTGCAGCCGCGCTGCTGGGCGCTCTGGTTTCGGCAAATGCCTGGGCTGTCGACATTCTGCTGACCAGCAGCGAGGACACTGCGTCACTGCACGCCTTCGTCAGCGCCCTTGCGCAGCATCGCCCCCAGGACCATGTTCAATTTACCCCACTGGACAAAATGCCGCGCCCCGGCAGGCTGCCCGCCCGCACCCGCCTGATATTGCTTGACCCGCCCAGCCTGGACTGGCGTCTGCAGGACACTCAGGGGCCGATCACCCTGGTGCTGCGTATCAGCCGGGTCGAAGCCCATCAACGCCTGGGTGAATCCCGCCCTGCGGACCTGAGCCTGTTATGGAGCGACCCACCGGTGGCGCGCCAATTGAACCTGATCCGCCAACTGACGCCCCAGGCCACGCGCATTGGCGTGCTGTTCAGTGGCAAGAGCCAGTTCATGCTCGATGAATTGCGGCGCAGCGCCAAAGCGAAGGGGCTGCGGATCACAGCGCAGCCCTGGACGCAGATCGAGGACACGCGGCCCTTGCAGGCGCTACTCAAGCGCAGCGACGCCCTGTTGGGGCTGGACGATGCCGAGCTGTACAACCCCAAGACCGCCAAAGGGGTGTTACTCAGCAGTTATGCACGCAAACAACCGGTCTGGGGGCCCACCGCCAGTTTCGTCAAGGCGGGCAGCCTGGCCAGCACCTACAGCGACCAGAATGACTGGCTGCTGACCCTGGACACCCTGCTTGACCAACCCCAGACCCGTTGGCCCCGAGCCTTGTACCCAAGCCACTTCAAGGTCACCAGCAATCCGCAGGTCGCCCGTTCGCTGGGCATCAGCCCGATCGACGACGTTGAAATAGCCCGTCGCATCGCGGCAGAAGAGAACCGCCCATGACCCTGGATCGACGCTGGGACATCAACACCCGGACACAAATCATCAGCCTGGGCCCTGCCCTGCTGCTGACCTTGCTGCTGATCTCGTTCTTCACCTTCGTGCGTATTCAGGACTTGCGCCAGGAGCTCAACCATACCGGGCAACTGATCGCCAACCAGCTGGCACCGGCCTCGGAATACGGCGTGATCGTGGGCAACAACGAAGTGCTCGAAAGCCTGATGCGCGCCACGCTGGCCACACCTCACGTGCACTTTCTGGAGGTTCAGGATAACGCCAACAACATCCTGGTCTATGTCGAGCAAAAGGGCGATCTGGACACCAGCCCCGGCCAGGTCGAGATTTTCCAGGCGCCCATACGGCTGCAACGCATCAGGTTGCACAAGGACTTCCTGCAAGACCCCGGCGACCTCAACAATGCGCCCGTCGAGGATTACCTGGGGCGGGTGCTGGTGGGGATGTCCAGTGATGCCTTCAGCCAGCGGCAACAGGAAATCCTGCTGAAAGCGGCAATCCTCGCGCTGTTTGCCCTGCTGTTCACCTTCATTCTGGCGCGGCGCCTGGCTCGCAGCCTCTCCCAGCCCATCAGCGACATGGGCGACGCGGTAAAGGCCATCCAGCAAGGCGACTACTCCACCCCCTTGCCGGTGCCTGATGACGCCGAACTGGGCGATCTGGCCCGGCACATCAATAACCTGGCCTTCGGCCTGGAGCAGGCCAGCCAGGAGCAGCAACAGACTATCGATCAATTGATCCAGACCCGCGAGGAAGCCGAACGCGCCAACAGCGCCAAGTCCGACTTCCTGGCGATGATGAGCCATGAGCTGCGCACCCCCATGAACGGCGTGCTGGGCATGCTGCAACTGATGGAAACCACCCCCCTGAGCGACGAGCAGGCGGAGTACGCGGCACTGGCCACCGAGTCCACTGAACATCTGTTGCGGGTGATCAATGACATCCTCGACTTCTCGCGCATCGAACGCGATGCACTGGAGATGGAAAGCATCCCGTTCAACCTTGCTGATCTGATCAACGCGTGCGTGCACGCCTTCGAGCACAGCGCCCAGCAACGCGGCCTGACGCTGCAGTCCCGGGCACAGCCAGGGCTGCAAGCCCTGCACCTGCGCGGAGACCCCACGCGTATCCGGCAGATTCTGGTGAACCTGATCGGCAATGCATTGAAGTTCACCGAAGTCGGCAGCGTCAGCATCGAGACCGGCTGGCGACAACTGGATGACGAATTGATCTGGCTCACCTGCGCAGTGACAGACAGCGGCATCGGCATCGCACCGGATAACCTGGAACTGATGTTCGATGCCTTCCAGCAGGCAGACAGTTCCATTTCCCGCCGCTACGGTGGTACCGGCCTGGGCCTGCCAATCGCCCGCACTCTGGCCGAACGCATGGGCGGCACACTGCGCGCCCGCAGCAACGAGGGGCTGGGGTCGGTGTTCACGCTGGAAATCCCGTTGAGCCTGTTTAACCCGCAGACGGCCGGCGCGGCTCAACCGGTGGTCGTCCATGCCGATGAGGGCACGAACCATTCGATACTGCTGGTGGAAGACAACCCCATCAACCAGACGGTGACTCAGGCCATGCTGCGCAGCCTGGGGTTTGAAGTGACGCTGGCAAGCGATGGAGTCCAGGCGGTCAGCCAGGCCAGCAGTCGGGAATTTGCCGCCGTTCTCATGGATTGCCGACTGCCGGTCATGGACGGCTATGAAGCCACACGCCGGATTCGCCAGTTGCCAGGGCTTGCCGGTCTACCAATCATTGCCTTGACCGCCAATGCCCTGCACAGTGATCGCGACGCCTGTTTACAGGCGGGAATGAGCGATTATCTGGCCAAACCGTTCAAACGTACTGATTTACAGCAGGTTTTGCAGCGCTGGACGTCCATTCACTCATCTGCGACTGGCGATAAATGATAAATTCCGGCAGTCTTGGCTGCCCGCTCGGCCAACGAAGCCGTTTGGATGATAAATTTCAGTGCACAAGTGTACTTTCATTTCCCTTGTGCTGTGACTTTCACTACAACGCAATAGTCTATGAGTAGGCTGTCGGTGGAGTCCTGGCATGGACTGCATCCGGGGGCAAGTATTGCCACACCCTGCCGCACAGGACTATTGAGGAGCTCGCATGACCAAACAAAACGCCTTTACCCGGGAAGACTTGCTGCGCTGCAGTCGCGGCGAGCTGTTCGGCCCAGGTAACGCGCAACTGCCCGCCCCCAACATGCTGATGGTCGATCGCATCGTCCATATCAGCGAAGAGGGTGGCAAGTACGGCAAAGGTGAATTGGTCGCCGAGCTGGATATCAACCCTGACCTGTGGTTCTTTGCCTGTCACTTTGAAGGTGACCCGGTAATGCCAGGCTGCCTGGGCCTCGACGCCATGTGGCAACTGGTCGGTTTCTTCCTGGGCTGGCAAGGTCTGCCGGGCCGTGGTCGCGCACTGGGTTCGGGCGAAGTGAAGTTCTTCGGCCAGGTGCTGCCGACCGCCAAGAAGGTGACCTACAACATTCATATCAAGCGTGTCCTGCGCGGCAAGCTGAACCTGGCCATTGCCGATGGTTCGGTCAGTGTCGACGGCCGCGAGATCTACACTGCCGAAGCCCTTCGGGTCGGCGTGTTCACTTCCACTGACAATTTCTAAGGGTATTCGCATGCGCCGCGTCGTTATCACTGGTCTGGGCATTGTTTCCTGCTTGGGCAATGACAAAGACACCGTCTCCGCCAATCTGCGTGCAAGCCGCCCTGGCATCCGTTTCAACCCGGAATACGCCGAGAAAGGCTTGCGCAGTCATGTTTCCGGCTCCATTGACCTGGACCTCAAGGAACTGATCGACCGCAAGGTCTACCGCTTCCTCGGCCACGCGGCAGCCTATGCCTACCTGGCCATGGAACAAGCGATCAAGGATTCCGGCCTGAGCGAAGATCAGGTCTCCAACCCGCGTACCGGCCTGATCGCCGGCAGCGGTGGCGCTTCGACCCTGAACCAGATGGAAGCGCTGGATATCCTGCGTGAAAAAGGCGTCAAGCAGATCGGCCCATACCGCGTTACGCGGACCATGAGCAGCACTGTGTCGGCCTGCCTGGCAACGCCGTTCAAGATCAAGGGCATCAACTACTCCATCGCCTCGGCGTGCGCCACCAGCGCACACTGCATCGGCAGCGCCATGGAGCAGATCCAGCTCGGCAAGCAGGATGTGGTCTTTGCCGGCGGCGGCGAAGAGGAACACTGGAGCCAATCCATGCTGTTCGATGCCATGACCGCCCTGTCGACCAAGTACAACGACACCCCTGAAAAGGCCTCCCGTGCCTACGATGCCAACCGTGACGGTTTCGTCATTGCGGGCGGCGGCGGTATGGTCGTGGTTGAAGAGCTGGAGCACGCTCTGGCACGTGGCGCGAAGATCTACGCTGAAGTGGTCGGCTACGGCGCGACTTCCGACGGCTACGACATGGTCGCCCCAAGTGGCGAAGGCGCCATCCGCTGTATGCAGCAGGCGTTGTCCACCGTTGAAGGCCCTATCGACTACCTGAACACCCACGGCACATCGACCCCGGTCGGCGACCTGGCAGAAATGAAAGGCGTGCGTGAAGTATTCGGCACCAACGCTCCGGCCATCAGTTCCACCAAGAGCCTGTCAGGTCACTCCCTGGGCGCCGCAGGCGTTCACGAAGCGATCTACTGCATGCTGATGATGGAAGGTAACTTCATGGCAGGTTCGGCCAACATCGAAGAGCTGGACCCGGCTGTCGCTGACATGCCGATCCTGCTCAAGACCCGTGAAAACGTGAAAATCGATCAGGTCATGAGCAACAGCTTCGGCTTCGGCGGCACCAATGCCACCCTCGTGCTGAAACGCTGGCAGGGCAAGTGATTCGTCACTGAACCGCAATGCATGAAAAAGGCGCCTTTCGAGGCGCCTTTTTTTGTGGGCAGATGATCGTCCTTGTAGGAATGGGCTTGCCCACGATTGCGGTGTGTCAGTCACCGGCAATTTGCCAGGGCTGACGCCATCGCGAGCAAGCTCGGCTCCAACAGGTTTTTGCCCCTACCTGTTGATCGTCAAGAGTTTCAGCCCTTGAACACTTCATCCAGCAGGTTATGCATCGAGGCAAAGGCGCGCTTGGAGATCCTGGCGTCGTACATCATCATGCCCGGCACGTTGGCATGGGGATCGGTGAACGAGTGAAACGCGCCACCGTAGCTCAGCAGTTGCCAATCCACACCTGCGGCATTCATTTCATCTTCGAACGCTGGCAATTGTTCTTTAGGCACCAATGGGTCTGAGGCACCGTGCAGCACCAGTACTGAACCCTTGATGTTGTGTGCATCGGCCGGGTTCGGGGTGTCCAGCGAACCGTGGAACGACACGGCCGCCTTGAGGTTGGCGCCGGTGCGGGCCAGCTCCAGGGAGCAGCAACCACCAAAGCAGAAACCGAAGGTCGCCACGTTATCGGCGTCCACCGGTGCATCGGTCTGGCTGAGCAATTGGTCCAGTGCCGCCTGCATGCGCTTGCGCAACTCAGCACGGTCGTTCTTGAGCGGCATCATCGCCGCGCCCGCCTCGTCACCATTCTGCGGACGAGTGCCCTGGCCATAGAGATCGGCCAACAACACCACATACCCCTGCTCCGCCACTGCCTGGGCGATCTTCTCCGCGCCCTCACTGACACCCATCCAGTTGGGGGCCATCAACAGACCGGGACGCGAGGACGCATCACCGGAATCGAACACCAGACGGCTTTCATACGGCTGGCCATCGATCTGGTAAACCACGGAACGGATACTGACGTTACTGCTCATAGAGACTCCGATCTTAATGACAAAATGACAAAACCCGCCGAAGCGGGTTTTGGACTAGCTCAACACATTAAACCGACAACTCGACCAACAACTTGTTAAGCCGGCGCACATAAGCCGCCGGGTCTTTCAGACTATCGCCCGCTGCCAGCGCCGCCTGATCGAACAGGATGTGCGACAGGTCACCGAAACGCTCTTCGCTCTGCTCGGCGTCCAGCTTGGCGATCAGCGGGTGAGCCGGGTTGAATTCGAAGATAGGCTTGGACTCCGGAACCTTCTGACCGCTGGCTTCCAGGATCTGACGCATCTGCAAGCCCAGGTCCTGCTCACCGATGGCAAGAATGGCTGGCGAGTCGGTCAGGCGGTGGGAAACCCGCACTTCGCTGACGGCATCGCCCAAGGCGGCCTTCAGACGCTCGATCAAACCTTCCTTGTCCTTGGCGACTTCTTCCTGGGCCTTCTTGTCCTCTTCGGAATCAAGCTTGCCCAGATCCAGGTCACCACGGGCAACGTCGACAAAGCCCTTGCCGTCGAAGTCGCTGAGGTAGCTCATCAGCCACTCGTCGATACGGTCAGTCAGCAACAGCACTTCGATGCCTTTCTTGCGGAAGACTTCCAGGTGCGGGCTGTTCCTGACCTGGGCGTAGGTTTCGCCGGTCAGGTAGTAAATCTTGTCCTGACCTTCCTTGGCGCGCGCCAGGTACTCGGTCAGCGAAACACTCTGCTCGCCGCTGTCGTCATTGGTCGATGCGAAGCGCAGCAGGCCTGCGATTTTTTCCTTGTTGGCGAAATCTTCTGCCGGGCCTTCTTTCATGACCTGACCGAAGTTTTTCCAGAAGCCCTTGTATTGCTCAGGCTCGTTTTTCGCCAGTTTTTCCAGCATGTCCAGTACGCGCTTGGTGAGCGCGGACTTCATCGAGTCGATGATCGGGTCTTTCTGCAGGATTTCCCGGGAAACGTTCAGCGACAGGTCGTTGGAATCCACCACACCCTTGATGAAGCGCAGGTACAGCGGCAGGAACGACTCAGCCTGATCCATCACGAACACGCGCTGCACGTACAGCTTGAGACCGCGTGGTGCTTCGCGCTGGTACAGGTCGAATGGCGCGCGAGCCGGCACGTACAGCAGCGAGTTGTACTCCAGCTTGCCTTCGACCTTGTTGTGGCTCCAGCTCAGCGGGTTCTCGAAATCGTGGGCAATGTGCTTGTAGAACTCCTGGTATTCCTCGTCCTTCACTTCAGTGCGTGGACGGGTCCAGAGTGCGCTGGCGCGGTTGACGGTTTCCCACTCAAGCGCTGGGGCAGCTTCACCCTCGGCAGCAGCCTGTTCTTTAGGCAGCTCGATCGGCAAGGCGATGTGGTCGGAATACTTCTTGATGATATTGCGCAGACGGTAGCCGTCGGCAAATTCATCTTCAGCGGTTTTCAGGTGCAGGACGATGCGCGTGCCACGGTCGGCTTTCTCGACAGTTGCCACTTCAAACTCGCCTTCACCCTTGGAAGACCAGTGCACACCTTCGCTGGCGGACAGGCCCGCACGGCGGCTGAACACTTCAACCTGATCGGCAACGATGAATGCCGAGTAGAAACCCACGCCGAACTGACCGATCAGGTGCGAATCCTTTTTCTGATCGCCGGACAGGTTTTTCATGAAATCAGCTGTCCCGGACTTGGCGATGGTACCCAGGTGGGTAATCACATCTTCCCGGCTCATGCCGATGCCGTTGTCTTCGAGCGTGACGGTTTTCGCGTCCTTGTCGAAGCTCACACGGATTTTCAGCTCAGCGCCGCCTTCGAGCAGGTCCGGTTTGGACAAGGCTTCGAAGCGCAATTTATCGACCGCGTCAGAGGCGTTCGAGATCAATTCGCGAAGGAAAATTTCCTTGTTGGAATACAGCGAATGGATCATGAGGTGCAGCAGCTGCTTTACCTCGGTCTGGAAGCCCAGGGTTTCCTTTTGAGTTTCCACACTCATGGTCATCAAACTCCAATCAGATGGCATAAGCCACTTCACACAGGCTGAACCTGTGCTTGGCAGCGGGTTGTCATCAAAGTGGGGGCTGGGACTGATATTTCAAGGGCCCGGATCAGCGATCCATGATTCTTCGATTTTGAAATGTGCTCGCGCCGTGGCAATCGGCTCGGCCTGGGTGCTCTGCCAAGCGGTAATGGAGACATTGGCCACCCGCCTTCCCTGCCGCCAGATCTGGCATTGGGCGAACGTATCACGCAGATAACCGGCTCGCAGGTAGTCCAGGGAAAAGTCGATAACCTGAGGCTGCGAGGCGCTGCCGGTGCACACCAGCAGATGCATGGCCGCCGACAATTCCATGAAGCCGGCAATGACGCCGCCATGAATCGCTGGCAACAAGGGGTTACCAATATTGTTCTTGCTGGCCGGCAGACGAAAAATCAGCTCATCTCCCAGGCGCGAGCATTCGATGCCGATCAACGCGGCGTAGGGGATCAGTTCGAACAGTTGTGCATAGTTGTTCTGCTCATGGGCCAGACGCACCCGCTCCCTGAGATCGTCGCTCATGCCACTCTCCCCTCGAACCTGCTGGCGATGCCCTGGCTGCCTTTGACGTTTTTACCCAGGCGCATGAAGGTGCCGACCACGTGGGCCAGCGGTTGCTGTGGATCGTCCTGGTAGGCAAAACCGCGGGCAAAGATCACCTCTGGCGTGACCTTGTAACACTGGGCAAAACCAAAGACGTCCTTGTGGGGTTCGGCAGGATGCATGTAGTCGATGCGCAGGTCCAGGGTCGGACACACCTCGAATTCCGGCAGCACACAAAGAATCGATATGCCGCAGGTCGTGTCCATCAACGAGGTCAGCGCCCCGCCATGAATCACGCCGGTTTGCAGGTCGGTCACAATGCGCGGGCTATAAGGCAGCATCAACGTCATGCCTTCGGTATCGGCAGAGAATACGCGCAGGCCGAGAACCTGACAGTGGGGTAATGCAGAAAGAAAACGCTGGGCGCGTTCGTAAAGGGCAGGCTCATTCATTGCGCTATCTCTTCTTATTGTCGGGACCCCAGTAGCGAGTGAACTCAGCATAGCGCCCGCACAACGAAATAAAACTGCGACCACGAACTATCTTTTTCCGGGGTGGAACTAAATTTACAGGCCTGGGTTCGAAGGCACGTAGATATTCAATAATGGAGAAACACCCCATGCGTAAATCTTTAGCTTTTGCCCTGATGCTGTCTGCCACCCTCGGTCTCGCTGCCTGCGATAAAAAATCCGAGAATACTCAACAGGATGCAAACAAGGCTGCCCAGGAATCCCAGGACTCCATGGCCAAGGCCCAGGATAAAGTGAACGACGCAGCCAAAGAAAGCCAGGAAGCGGCACAGAAAAATGCCGAGGCCGCTCAACAGCGCGCCCAAGAAGCCAATGATCAGGCTCCAGCGCCAGGCACTACCAAGTAAGCAGCGCTGCATTGACATAATAAAGCCCGCGATCAGCGGGCTTTATTAGTTTGGGGGTATCAATAGTTGCTCGGTAACAGCCCACCTGAATAATGATTAAACATTATGTGCTCAGGCCATCGCCTCACTGCGTTTACCCAATAAACGATCAAAGACCATTGCACCGAACAAGGTGATGACCGAAGGCACCAGCCAGGCCAGCCCCTGACCGCTCAGCGGCAGATCCGCCAGCACACCGGGCAGTACATCACCAAAGCCTGCACCCTTCACGGCATCGATCATCCCGAACAGCAGCGATACCAGCATCACAGGGGCGATGATACGGCTTTCGGAATGCCAGAGGCCTTTGCAGAAGCTCAGAGCCACCAGCACGATGCAAGGCGGATAGATCGCCGTCAGCACCGGGATAGAAAACTGGATAAGCTTGGTCAGCCCCAGGTTCGACACCAATAACGAGAAGCCCGCCAGCAGGATCACCAGCACCTTGTAGGACAGCGGCAGGATACGGCTGAAGTATTCGGCGCAGGCGCACGTCAGCCCTACCGCAGTGACCAGACACGCCAGGGAAATCAACACCGCCAGAAAACCACTGCCCAGCGAACCAAAGGTGTGTTGCACATAGGCATGCAACACAGCGGCGCCGTTAGTCGCACCCGCTGCAACCGCATGGCTGCCCGAGCCCAGGCGGAACAGGCTGATGTAGACCAACGCCAGGCCCAGACCTGCGATCAACCCGGCAATGATGGCGTAGCGGGTAATCAAACGCGGCGACTCGACGCCTCGGGAGCGGATGGCATTGACGATGACGATACCGAACACCAGGGCGCCCAGCGTGTCCATGGTCAGGTAACCATTGATAAAGCCCTGGGAGAACGGCGCGGCAACGTATTCAGGTTGCGCAGTACCGATGTCACCCGCAGGCAGCATGAACGCCGCGATACCCAGCGCTGCCAGGGCGATGATCTTCAGCGGCGCGAGAAAACGCCCCACGGTGTCCAGCAGACGCCCCGGGTACATCGAGACCCAGAGCACCACCAGAAAATACACCGCGCTATAGATCAGCAACGCCGTCGGGCTTTCACCCGTCAACGGCGCCAGGCCAACCTCGAACGAGACCGTTGCGGTACGAGGCGTCGCGAACAAGGGGCCCACGGCCAGATAAGCGACTGCGGCAAGAATACCGCCGGCAAGTTTGCCAATCGGGCTGCTGAGGCTGTCCATGGAACCGCCGACCTTGGCCAGGGCAATGACCGTCACGACCGGCAGGCCAACAGCGGTAATCAGAAAGCCCAGCGCCGCAGTCCACACATTGGGACCGGCCTGCAAACCGACAATCGGAGGGAAGATGATATTGCCAGCCCCGACAAACAGGGCAAAGGTCATGAAACCCAGTGCCAGAACATCCTGGCCTTTCAACACTTTCATTGGGAAACCACACTGCTGAATCGAAATTAGAGGAGGATTTCCCGGGAGTTTGGGAAATGCTGCCGGTCCTCATGGGGCCGACCCGTAAGGCGCCACGTTTCCTTATGGGAACCAGGTGCACAAAATGGCCGCTAGCCTAACGAATTTGCCTGAGAGACGCACTGTTACAGGGCAGAGCGTCCGATATGCATAATTGCGTGTCGCGTTGACGACAGCTGCGCATGACCTATCGGTAAACACAAACCGGTGGAGCGAGCCTGGATACCGTCAGCAAGCTTCTCCGAACCCGAACCACCGCCTTCGCGAGCAAGCTCGCTCCCACCCTGGATTTGAGTCCAGCACAACATCTGCGGCGAACACTGAACCTGTGGGAGCCGAGCTTGCCCGCGATTGCCATCACTGTTCGCCAGAAAGCACAAAGGCCACCCGAAGGTGGCCTTTGCTGATTGCTAAGTCAGGTAAGCAGAAGCTTACTTCACTTCCCAACCGGTCAGCTCAGCCAGGGCTTTGCCAATGTCTGCAAGGGAACGCACGGTTTTCACGCCTGCGTCTTGCAGTGCAGCGAATTTCTCGTCTGCAGTGCCTTTGCCGCCAGAGATGATTGCGCCCGCATGGCCCATGCGCTTGCCAGCAGGGGCAGTCACACCAGCGATGTAGGAAACAACTGGCTTGGTCACGTTTGCCTTGATGTAGGCAGCCGCTTCTTCTTCAGCCGAACCGCCGATCTCGCCGATCATGACGATCGCTTCGGTCTTCGGGTCTTCCTGGAACAGTTTCAGGATGTCGATGAAGCTCGAGCCTGGGATCGGGTCACCACCGATACCAACGCAAGTGGACTGACCGAAACCGGCGTCAGTGGTCTGCTTCACAGCTTCGTAAGTCAGGGTGCCCGAACGGGACACGATACCGACTTTACCTGGCAAGTGAATGTGACCTGGCATGATGCCGATCTTGCTCTCGCCCGGGGTGATAACACCTGGGCAGTTAGGGCCGATCAGAACCACGCCCAGCTCGTCGCACTTGACCTTGGCGTCCAGCATGTCGAGGGTCGGGATACCTTCGGTGATGCAAACGATCAGCTTGATACCGCTGGTCGCTGCTTCAACGATGGAGTCCTTGCAGAACGGAGCTGGAACGTAGATGACGCTGGCGGTTGCGCCAGTGGCTTCTACAGCTTCGCGGACAGTGTTGAACACTGGCAGGTTCAGGTGGGTAGTGCCGCCTTTGCCTGGAGTCACGCCGCCAACCATTTTAGTGCCGTAGGCAATGGCTTGTTCGGAGTGGAAAGTACCTTGTGCGCCAGTGAAACCCTGGCAGATAACTCTGGTGTCTTTATTGATCAGGACGCTCATTACTTGCCCTCCGCAGCTTTGACAACTTGTTGAGCAGCGTCGGTCAGGCTGGTAGCAGCGATGATGTTCAAGCCGCTGTCTGCCAGTACTTTAGCGCCCAGCTCAGCGTTGTTGCCTTCAAGGCGAACAACAACCGGGATTTTCACGCCAACTTCTTTCACTGCACCGATGATGCCTTCGGCAATCATGTCGCAACGAACGATGCCGCCGAAGATGTTGACCAATACTGCTGCGACGTTGCTGTCGGACAGGATGATCTTGAACGCTTCGGTAACGCGTTCTTTGGTAGCGCCGCCGCCAACGTCCAGGAAGTTGGCTGGTTTGCCGCCATGCAGGTTGACGATGTCCATGGTACCCATGGCCAGGCCAGCACCGTTGACCATGCAGCCGATGTTACCTTCCAGTGCCACGTAGTTCAGTTCGAACTTGGCAGCGTGAGCTTCACGCGGGTCATCTTGCGATGGGTCGTGGAAAGCTTTCAGCTTTGGTTGACGGTATACGGCGTTGGCGTCGATGTTGATCTTGGCGTCCAGGCAGTGCAGGTTGCCGTCAGCTTTGATAACCAGCGGGTTTACTTCCAGCAGAGCCAGGTCGTAATCCTTGAACAGCTTGCCCAGGCCAACGAAGATGTTGGTGAACTGCTTGATCTGGTCGCCCTTGAGGCCCAGTTGGAACGCCAGGTCACGACCCTGGTAAGGCTGTGGGCCTACCAGTGGATCGATAGTGGCTTTGAGAATCTTCTCAGGAGTGTCGTGAGCGATCTTCTCGATGTCCACGCCACCTTCGGTGGAAGCCATGAACACGATACGACGGCTCGAACGGTCCACTACAGCGCCCAGATACAGCTCTTTGGCGATATCGGTGCAGGACTCGACCAGGATCTTGGTGACTGGCTGACCATTGGCGTCAGTCTGGTAAGTTACCAGACGCTTGCCCAGCCATTGCTGAGCGAACGCTGCTGCGTCTTCCTTGCTGCGAACCAGCTTGACGCCGCCCGCTTTACCGCGACCACCGGCGTGAACCTGGGCTTTGACAACCCACTCAGTGCCGCCAATCTTGTCGCAAGCTTCTGCTGCTGCTTCCGGGGTGTCTACTGCGTAGCCTTTGGATACTGGCAGGCCGTATTCAGCGAACAGCTGCTTACCCTGATACTCGTGAAGATTCATGCTTATTACCGTCTTCGTTAGGTACTGCGCATTCGGTGCTGCACGCTGGAGCGTGCCGCACCACCTGTGACCGCTACTCCCGCCAACCCCAGCAATGGACATTGCTGCAATCGATCGAGAGGTCGAGTCCGACGGGCCTTTCCGCGGTGAACCTTGCGTGCAAGGCTCACGACGGGCGGTCCGTCGTGGTTTCTTATTGTCTTAGCGTTTTTTGCGGTTCTGGATGTGGATGGCGTGGCCATTCACTGCCAGTGCCGCTTCGTGCAAGGCTTCGGACAACGTCGGGTGAGAGAAGACCATCATGCCGATGTCTTCGGCACTGGTGCCGAACTCCATGCCGATCGCGCCTTGCTGTACCAGCTCGGCAGCGCCTGGGCCAATCACGTGGACACCCAGTACGCGGTCGGTCTTGGCATCAGCGATGACCTTGACGAAACCGCCAGTGTCGTTTGCAGCCATGGCGCGGCCACTTGCTGCGAACGGGAAGGTGCCGACGTTAACTTCAACGCCTTCAGCCTTCAAGGTTTGCTCGGTTTTACCTACCCATGCGATTTCCGGGTGGGTGTAGATAACCGACGGGATCAGGTCGTAGTTCATCTGGGTCTTGTGACCCTTGATGCGCTCGACAACCATGATGCCTTCTTCAGAAGCCTTGTGGGCCAGCATCAGACCACGAACCACGTCGCCGATGGCGTAAACGCCAGGAACGCTGGTTTCGCACTGGTCGTTGACAAAGATGAAGCCACGCTCGTCCAGGTTCACACCACTGTCAGCAGCCAGCAGCTCGGTGGTCACCGGGCGACGGCCAACGGAAACGATCAGGCGATCGAAGGTGATGTTCTGCTCGCCGGAAGCGTCGGTGTAAGTCACCACGACTTCTTCGCCGTTGACCTTGGAACCGGTCACGCGTGCGCCGAGCTTGATGTCCAGGCCTTGCTTGGTGAAGGTTTTGAACGCTTCTTTGGAAACAGCTTCGTCAGCAGCAGGGATGAACTTGTCCAGTGCTTCCAGAACAGTTACCTGGGCGCCCAGACGAGCCCATACCGAACCCAGTTCCAGACCGATCACGCCAGCGCCGATCACGCCCAGACGTTTTGGAACCTGTTGGAATTCCAGGGCACCGGTGGAGTCAACGATCACGTTGTGATCGACTGGAGCCGGTGGAATGTCGATCGGACGCGAGCCCGACGCCAGGATCACGTGGTCGGCTTCGACGATTTCGACAGTGCCGTCAGCGCCGGTCACTTCGACTTTCTTGCCAGCCAGCAGCTTGCCGTGGCCCTGCAGGGTGGTTACGCCGTTGGCTTTGAACAGGCTGGCTACGCCGCCGGTCAGGCCTTTGACGATAGTGGACTTGCGGCCGACCATTGCTGGCACATCCATGGTCACTTCGGAAGTCGAAATACCGTGGATCTTGAAGCCGTTCTTGGCTTCATAGAATTTCCAGGAGCTGTCCAGCAATGCCTTGGAAGGAATGCAACCCACGTTCAGGCAAGTACCGCCCAGGGCCAGCTTGCCCTCCTTGTCCTGATACTTCTCGATGCAGGCAGTCTTGAGGCCCAGTTGTGCAGCCTTGATAGCAGCAACATAGCCGCCAGGGCCCGCACCAATCACTACCACGTCAAATTTTTGCGACATTCAGAAAATCCTCTTTATAGCGGCAAGCTTCAAGCAGCAAGCCACAAACCAAAGCCCCGAAACAATCATCTTGAGGCGTTCAGCTTGCAGCTTGCGGCTGCTTTATCAGATATCCAGCAACAGACGAGCTGGATCTTCCAGCAGGTTCTTGATGGTCACCAGGAAGGTCACAGCTTCTTTACCGTCGATCAAACGGTGATCGTAGGACAGGGCCAGGTACATCATCGGACGGATAACAACCTGACCGTTGATTGCCATAGGACGCTGCAGAATGTTGTGCATGCCCAGGATCGCTGCCTGTGGCGGGTTGACGATCGGGGTCGACATCATCGAGCCGAAAGTACCACCGTTGGTGATGGTGAAGGTACCACCAGTCATCTCGTCGATGGACAGTTTGCCGTCACGGGCTTTCTTGCCGAAAGTGGCGATGCCACCTTCGATTTCAGCCAGGCTCATCTGCTCTGCGTTACGCAGAACCGGAACCACCAGACCGCGATCGCTGGACACGGCAACGCCGACGTCTGCATAACCGTGGTAAACGATGTCAGCACCGTCGATCGACGCGTTGACAGCCGGGAAGCGTTTCAGCGCTTCGGTGGCAGCCTTGACGAAGAACGACATGAAGCCCAGGCGTACGCCGTTGTGGGACTTCTCGAACAGATCCTTGTACTTGGAACGCAGAGCCATGACTTCAGTCATGTCGACTTCGTTGAAAGTGGTCAGCATCGCCATGTTCGACTGAGCTTCAACCAGACGCTTGGCCACAGTGGCGCGAACGCGGGTCATCGGAACGCGCTTCTCGGTGCGGTCGCCAGCAGCGAACACAGGAGCAGCAGCGGCCGCAGCAGGCTTGGCAGCAGGTGCAGCGGCCGGAGCGGATTTCTTCGCTTCGACAGCAGCTACCACGTCTTCCTTGGTGACGCGGCCATCTTTACCGGTGCCCTTGACGCTGGCCAGGTTGATGCCGTTTTCTTCAGCCAGTTTGCGGGCAGCCGGAGCTGCAACCGAATCTTCGTCGCCAGCAGCAGGAGCAGCGGCAGCCTGGGCAGGTGCAGCAGCAGGAGCGGCAGCAGCGGCTGGAGCAGCGGCAGCAGTGCCACCCGCGTCCAGGGTTGCGATCAGTTCGTTGGACAGGACAACGTCGCCCTCGCCTTTCACGATCGATGCCAGTACGCCGTCAGCTTCGGCCAACACTTCGAGCACGACTTTGTCGGTTTCGATGTCAACCAGCAGCTCGTCACGTTTTACCGCTTCGCCCGGTTGCTTGTGCCATTTGGAAATGGTGCCGTCGGCAACTGATTCCGGGAAAGAGGGGGCTTTGATCTCGATAGCCATTATCTGTAATTCCTTAATTCGGTTTCTAATGCGCGAAGGCGTTAAACAGTGAAGGCATCTTGCAGCAGTTTTTCCTGCTGCTCAGCGTGCATCGATGCGTAACCGCAAGCCGGGGCTGCGGAAGCGTCACGACCAGCGTACTCAAGGACCAATGCCTTGTTGTGGCCGGAGATGATGCGACGCATGTGATGCTGGCTGGAGTACCAGGCGCCTTGGTTCATCGGCTCTTCCTGACACCAGACGATGTGCTTGAGGTTCTTGTACGGGCCCAGGACTTCGATCAAGTCGTCTTCCGGGAACGGGTACAACTGCTCAAGACGCACGATGGCGATGTCATCACGACCTTCGGCACGGCGTTTTTCCAGGAGATCGTAGTAAACCTTGCCGCTGCACAGCACCAGACGACCAACGTTTGCAGGATCCTGCGCGTCGATTTCCGGGATCACGGTCTGGAACGAGCCTTCGGCCAGATCTTCCAGCGTCGAGATTGCCAGTTTGTGACGCAGCAACGACTTCGGAGTCATCACGACCAGCGGCTTGCGTAGCGGACGGATCACCTGACGACGCAACAAGTGGTAGATCTGAGCCGGGGTAGTCGGCACACACACCTGGATGTTGTGTTCGGCACACAGCTGCAGGTAACGCTCCAGACGTGCGGACGAGTGCTCCGGGCCCTGCCCTTCATAACCGTGCGGCAGCAGCATGGTCAGACCGCACAGACGGCCCCACTTGTGCTCGCCACTGGTGATGAACTGGTCGATAACAACCTGGGCACCGTTGGCGAAGTCGCCGAACTGGGCTTCCCAGATAACCAGTGCATTTGGCTCGGTCGTCGAGTAACCGTATTCAAACGCAAGCACGGCCTCTTCCGAGAGGAAGGAGTCATACAGGTCGAAACGCGGCTGACCCTTGTACAGGTTCTGCAGCGGAATGTAGGTACCGGCGTCTTTCTGGTTGTGCAGTACGGCGTGACGGTGCGAGAACGTACCGCGACCCACGTCCTGGCCAGTGATGCGCACTGGGTGACCTTCGAATGCCAGGGTCGCGTACGCCATGGTTTCGGCGTAACCCCAGTTGATCGGCAGGCCGCCGGCTTGCATTTTCTGACGGTCCTCGTAGATCTTCGAAACCTGACGCTGAACCACGAAGCCTTCTGGCAGCTCCATCAGTTTGGCGGACAGTTCCTGCAAGGTCTTGAGGTCGAAGCGCGTGTCGTGACGTGCAGTCCAGGCGTGGCCCAGGTATGGACGCCAGTCAACGAACAGCTCTTTGTTCGGCTCTTTGACCAGGCTTTTTACTACGTGCAGGCCGTTGTCCAGCGCATTGCGATAGTCATCGACTTTCGCCTGTACGCGGGCTTCGTCCAGCGTGCCAGACTTGACCAGACGCTCGGCATACAGCTCACGGGTAGTGCGCTGCTTGGCGATCTGCTGGTACATCAACGGCTGGGTGCCGCTAGGCTCGTCAGCTTCGTTGTGACCGCGACGACGGTAGCAGACCAGGTCGATCACCACGTCACGCTTGAACTGCATGCGGTAGTCGATGGCCAGTTGGGTCACGAACACCACGGCTTCAGGGTCATCACCATTCACATGGAGAATCGGCGCCTGAATCATCTTGGCAACATCGGTCGCGTACTCGGTGGAGCGCGAGTCTTCCGGGTTGCTGATGGTGAAACCTACCTGGTTGTTGATGACGATGTGGATCGTGCCGCCCGTCTTGAAGCCGCGAGTCTGCGACATCTGGAAGGTTTCCAGCACCACGCCCTGACCTGCGAAAGCAGCGTCGCCGTGGAGTGAAATTGGCAGAACCTTGTCACCGTTCGGATCGTTACGACGATCCTGACGTGCACGCACCGAACCTTCGACCACAGGAGATACGATCTCCAGGTGAGACGGGTTGAATGCCATGGCCAGGTGGACTTCGCCACCGGTGGTCATCACGTTGGAAGAGAAACCCTGGTGATACTTCACGTCACCGGAGCCCAGCTCCACTTTCTTCTTGCCTTCGAACTCGTCGAACAGGTCGCGCGGGTTCTTGCCGAAGGTGTTGACCAGTACGTTCAGACGGCCACGGTGGGCCATGCCGATGACGATTTCCTTGGTGCCGTAGGAGCCGGAACGCTGGATCAGTTCGTCGAGCATCGGAATCAGGCTTTCACCGCCTTCCAGACCGAAACGCTTGGTGCCCGGGTATTTGGTACCCAGGTATTTTTCCAGACCTTCTGCCGCTGTCACGCGCTCGAGCAAGTGGCTCTGAACTTCAGCGGAGAATGTTGGACGGCCACGCACGCTTTCGAGGCGCTGCATGAACCAGTTGCGCTGCACGGAATCGACGATATGGGTAAATTCAGCGCCAATGGTGCGGCAATATGTCTGCTGCAAGGCATCGTGGATTTCGCGTAGGCTCGCCTCCTCTTTGCCGATGAACAAGTCACCTGCGCGGAAAGTGGTATCGAGATCGGCGTTGGTCAGACCGTAATGGTTGATCGACAGATCTGCAGGCGCAGGACGCTGCCACAGCCCCAGCGGATCGAGCTGGGCTGCCTGGTGGCCGCGCATACGGTACGCCTGGATCAGGCGCAATACTTCGACCTGCTTCTTTTCGTGTTCGCTGCTCACGCTGCCGGCAGATACCGGTTGGGCGCGGCGCTGGTTTTTAGCCAGCAACACGAAATGATCGCGAATCGTAGAATGCGATACATCGGTGGCAGTGCTGCCGTCAGCGGGCAACTTCTGAAAGTAGGTGCGCCACTCTTCTGGCACAGCGTTAGGGTCGTGCAGGTAGAGCTCATAGAGCTCTTCCACATAGGCAGCGTTACCACCGGATAGGTGGGCACTGTTCCACATGCGCTGCATCACGCTTTCTTGCATGCTTGGTCACCCTCGGTAAGGGGACACCACCGGCGAAGACACCACAGCAAGCTTGAAAAGTCCATGTGCAGCGACTGTATCAAGCCACTAAGGATCACGCAGATAGTCCGGGTACCAGCCCGGATGCCCCTGCTGGTCTCATTTCTTCAAAATAAGAGCCGCAGCCTTGCGAGCTGTTGCTCAGGTTAAAACTACGGCGCCGGTTGAAGCCTGCGCCGCAGCGGTTACGGTTACAGCGGTGCTACATTTAAAACAGTCGGATCAGACGCCGCTTTGCAGAAGCATGCTGCGAACGTGACCGATAGCCTTGGTTGGGTTAAGGCCCTTCGGACAAACGTTGACGCAGTTCATGATCCCGCGGCAGCGGAACACGCTGAACGGATCATCCAGCGATGCCAGACGTTCGGCGGTCTTGGTATCACGGCTGTCAGCCAGGAAACGGTAGGCTTGCAGCAGTGCAGCAGGACCGAGGAACTTGTCGGGGTTCCACCAGAAGGACGGGCAGGAAGTCGAGCAGCAAGCGCACAGGATGCACTCGTACAGGCCGTCCAGCTTTTCGCGCTCTTCTGGAGATTGCAGACGCTCGATGGCCGGAGCCGGAGTGTCGTTCAACAGATATGGCTTCACCTTCTCGTACTGCTTGTAGAAGATGCTCATATCGACGACCAAGTCACGAATCACAGGCAAACCAGGCAGTGGACGTACCACCAGCTTGTTGCCCTTGACCACGGCGGACAGCGGCGTGATGCACGCCAGGCCGTTCTTGCCGTTGATGTTCATGCCGTCGGAACCGCAAACGCCTTCACGGCAAGAGCGACGATAGGAGAAGCCTTCGTCCTGCTCTTTGATCAGGGCCAATACGTCCAGCACCATCACGTCTTTACCACCGGTATCGACCTGAAATTCCTGCATGAACGGAGCTGCGTCCTGATCAGGGTTGTAGCGATAAACACTGACTTGCAACATATCGGTCACCCTTAATAAGTCCGAATCTTAGGTTCAAAAGTCGGAACAGTTTTCGGCGAGAAGTTCACGGCACGCTTGGCTACGCGCTTTTCACCCGGGAAGTACAGGGTGTGGCACAGCCAGTTTTCGTCGTCGCGATCTTCGAAGTCTTCACGGGCGTGAGCACCGCGGGACTCTTTACGATGTTCTGCTGCGATCGCCGTGGCTTCAGCGACTTCCAGCAGGTTTTGCAGTTCCAGCGCTTCGATACGAGCGGTGTTGAACGCCTGGCTCTTATCGTTGATCTTGACGTTGGCGATGCGCTCACGCAGACCGGCCAGCTGGGCAATACCCTTCTGCATGTATTCGCCAGTACGGAATACACCGAAGTAGTTCTGCATGCAGCTTTGCAGTTCTTTACGCAGCGAGGCAACGTCTTCACCGGTGGTACGCGCGTTGAGGCCGGCAAGGCGCTCAAGGGCGAAGTCCACGTCGGTTTCGGAAGCGCGACGATAATCGACGCCTTCACGCAGGCTTTGCTCCAGGTGGATACCGGCAGCACGACCGAACACCACCAGGTCGAGCAACGAGTTGCCGCCCAGACGGTTGGCACCGTGAACCGATACGCATGCCACTTCGCCTACAGCGAACAGGCCCGGGATGATGGTGTCCACGCCAGCAGCGTCCTGGGTGATCGCCTGACCATGAATGTTGGTGGCAACGCCGCCCATCATGTAGTGGCAGGTAGGAACGACCGGAATCGGCGCTACAGCCGGGTCAACGTGGGCGAAAGTCTTGGACAGCTCCATGATGCCTGGCAGGCGGCTGTGCAGCACTTCCTCACCCAGGTGATCGAGCTTGAGCATTACGTGATCGCCGTCTGGACCACAGCCGTTACCGGCAATGATCTCTTTGACCATGGAACGCGCAACAACGTCGCGACCGGCAAGGTCTTTCGCGTTCGGAGCATAACGCTCCATGAAACGCTCGCCGTTCTTGTTGATCAGGTAACCACCTTCACCACGGCAACCTTCGGTGACCAGTACACCTGCGCCAGCGATGCCGGTTGGGTGGAACTGCCACATCTCGATGTCCTGCACCGGCACGCCAGCACGCAGGGCCATGCCGACGCCGTCACCGGTGTTGATCAGGGCGTTGGTGGTGGACGAGTAGATACGGCCGGCACCGCCAGTAGCCAGTACAGTCGCGTTGGCGCGAATGTAGGAGGTTTCACCGGTTTCGATGCAGATAGCGATGATGCCGACGAAGGCGCCATCCTGGTTCTTCACCAGATCCACTGCGTAGTATTCGTTCAGGAATACAGTGCCAGCCTTGAGGTTGGCCTGGTACAGGGTGTGCAGCAGTGCGTGACCGGTACGGTCGGCAGCGGCACAGGTACGTGCAGCCTGACCACCCTTGCCGAAGTCCTTGGACTGGCCACCGAATGGACGCTGGTAGATACGGCCCTGTTCGGTACGGGAGAACGGCAGACCCATGTGCTCGAGTTCGAAGACCGCTTCCGGGCCTACGGAACACATGTATTCGATAGCGTCCTGGTCACCGATGTAGTCGGAACCCTTGACGGTATCGTACATGTGCCAGCGCCAGTCATCGTTCGGATCTGCCGAAGCGATGGCGCAGGTGATACCACCCTGGGCGGATACGGTATGGGAACGCGTCGGGAATACCTTTGTGACCACGGCAGTCTTGTGACCGCCCTGTGCCAGTTGCAAGGCAGCGCGCATGCCGGCGCCGCCACCACCAATGATGATGGCGTCAAAGGAAAGCGTATTAACGTTAGCCATGAATCAGATACCCCAAAGAATCATCACGCCCCAGACGAAGTACGCGAACATGGCAATGCCGCATACAGCCTGGAAGAGGAAACGTACTGCAGTCGCGGACTTGCCCAGCGCCATCGGCGTCAGGTAGTCGGTCGCGATGGTCCACATGCCGACCCAGGCGTGAGCGCCCAGGGCAACGAAGGCCAGCAGACTGAAGACACGCATCCAGTTGTTCGCGAACAGCGCGTGCCATTGGTCGTAACCAAGGCCCGGGTGCGCAATGAGGTATCCGATCAGGAAGATGAAATAAGCCGCGAGCACGACCGCAGACACACGTTGCGCCATCCAGTCATAAAGGCCCGAACGCGACAGGTTCGTAACACTGGTTACCATATCCAAACTCCCGCCAGAACGATCAACACCAGGGAAACGGCGATGATGATTTTCGAGCCCAGCTTTCCGCCTTCCAGCGTCTCACCGATACCCGCATCCATGATCAAGTGGCGAACACCCGCCACCAGGTGATACAGCAAGGAGGACAGGAGACCCCACACAACGAACTTGGCCAGCGGACTGGTCAAGCATGCCTTCACCTCGGCGAAACCTTCCTCGGAACCCAGGGATTTGCTCAATGCATAAAGCATGATGGCAAGGCCCAGGAAGAGGATGATGCCGGAGACGCGATGAAGAAATGACGTTACGCCGGTTATGGGGAGTTTGATGGTCCTTAGGTCTAGGTTTACAGGTCGTTGGCTTTTCACGGCTTTTTTTCACACTGAAGAGCCCCTAACAATCAGGGCAAGTTGTTGGGAAGTGCACTGGTCAGGTACCCACCACCCACGGAGTGACGACCCCCAATAAACGGGCCCAAAAGCCCCTGGCGGTCGGACGCCGAGTATAGACAGTTAGGTAACTAATGACAACGCGCAGACCTACCCCCAATAGCGGATTGCATTAGCTCGATAAAAGGCGTAAACGGCAGGGATTTTCGAGGAAAAGCAGGGCTCAAAGCCTTCTGGAACATGCCTTTTAGCAAATTGACTTTAGAATTTATCTCACTATAGTGGTGCGGGCCCTGCGTGGGGGGCCTGTCTGATGATTTGAAGCATAAATAGGAGGCCACATGGCTGACAAAAAAGCGCAGTTGATCATCGAGGGCGCAGCCCCCGTCGAGCTGCCCATTCTGACCGGCACCGTTGGTCCCGATGTAATCGACGTCCGCGGTCTCACCGCTACCGGTCGCTTCACATTTGACCCTGGATTCATGTCGACCGCCTCTTGCGAGTCGAAGATCACTTACATCGATGGTGACAACGGCATCCTGTTGCACCGCGGTTACCCGATCGAACAGTTGGCCGCCAAGTCGGACTACCTGGAAACCTGCTACCTGCTGCTCAATGGCGAACTGCCTACCGCTGAGCAAAAAGCCAAATTCGTCGTCACCGTGAAGAATCACACCATGGTGCACGAGCAGTTGAAGACCTTCTTCAACGGCTTCCGTCGCGACGCTCACCCTATGGCCGTAATGTGCGGCGTAGTCGGCGCCCTGTCGGCGTTCTACCACGACTCCCTGGACATCAATAACCCGCAGCACCGCGAAATCTCTGCGGTCCGCCTGGTTGCCAAGATGCCAACCCTGGCAGCGATGGTCTACAAGTACTCCATGGGCCAACCCATGATGTACCCGCGCAATGACCTGAACTACGCCGAAAACTTCCTGCACATGATGTTCAACACACCGTGCGAGATCAAACCGATCAGCCCGGTGCTGGCGAACGCGATGGACAAGATCTTCATCCTGCACGCTGACCACGAGCAGAACGCATCGACCTCTACCGTGCGTATGGCGGGCTCCTCGGGTGCCAACCCGTTCGCCTGTATCGCTGCCGGTATTGCTGCTCTCTGGGGCCCGGCACACGGCGGCGCCAACGAAGCCGTTCTGACCATGCTCGACGAAATTGGCGATGTCTCGAACATCGACAAGTTCATCGCCAAGGCCAAGGACAAGAACGATCCGTTCAAACTCATGGGCTTCGGTCACCGCGTCTACAAGAACCGTGATCCACGCGCCACCGTGATGAAGCAGACCTGCGACGAAGTACTCCGCGAACTGGGTATCAACAACGACCCACAACTGGAACTGGCGATGCGTCTCGAAGAGATCGCTCTCACCGACCCGTACTTCATCGAACGTTCGCTGTACCCGAACGTAGACTTCTACTCGGGCATCATCCTCAAGGCGATCGGTATTCCAACCAGCATGTTCACCGTGATCTTCGCCCTGGCGCGGACTGTCGGCTGGATCTCGCACTGGAAAGAAATGCTGTCGAGCCCTTACAAGATCGGCCGTCCTCGCCAGCTATACACCGGCGAAGTATCGCGCGACATCGTTCCGCTCGAAGCACGCAGGTAAGCAATACGACAATGAAAAGGGCTGCCCTGAGGCAGCCCTTTTTTGTGCCTGCGATTTTTATACCTGGAATCGTGTGCTTACTGCTCTGCGTGATCCTTCAACGCCTTCAAGGTGTTGAACGGCGCGTCCACCACAAACTTGTTGGCGAGCCACGACGGCACGCTACCACCCGGCTCGGTGTGCACCTGATAGGTGACGTCAGTCAGGTTTGGCCCCTTGGGCACGAACTTCCAGAAACCCTCCACCTGCGCCACCCGCACATAGCCCTTTTCTTCCGGGATATAGGTGGGCTGCCCCTGAAGCTTGCGGGTCAGACTGCCATCGGCACCCTCCTCCGATGTCACCAGCAACACCGAGTCCCGAGGCGTGACTGGCCAAGGCGTGTTGAACTGGGTGTAGGTCCAGGCCATATTTCCGTCATGCTTGAGCAGCTTCTGCGACCTGCACTCATGAATCCATGAACAGGCCGCCGCCACATCCTCCTGCAGGGCCCGCAACTTGGCGACGCTGGCCTTGATGGTGGTCTCACCACGATAGGCCTTGTACTTGGAGCCTGTCACCTCACTCAAGGACACCTTGATGCCGTCCTCATTCTTGGCCACTTGCCAATCGTCGGCATGGGCAGCAGCGGCCATCAGTACAGTCAAACCACACGCAACAGCTATCCGATGCAGCGAACCCATTGTTTGATTCCTTATTGTTGAAGTTCGGATGTATCAAGCACTAACACCTCAGCAGGCAACTTTAGTCGCCTCCTCCCACCATCCGATCAAGCGAATAGCCTCCTCAAGGCTCGCACCACACACATCCGGCTCAGCCTTGAACGAACTGCAGACCGCCGGGCGCTCGGCCTTGCCAAACAGCCCGCAGAGCTGTTCGACCGAAAGATGCAGACAACGTTCTCCCGCCGGCTTGCCATTTGGCATGCCAGGGATAGGCGAGCTGATTGAGGGTGCAACGCAACAGGCACCACAGCCTGGGCGACAGTCCATGATGAGATCCTGATCAGATGGGACGGGTTCGGTCAGCGAGATACTACCCGCTAAAACGGCCGTTTGAAAATGCTGCGTTCAACGCCGGGAGGAACAAGGTTATTGCTTGAACTCGAAGTCCAGGGCCGCCCCCTCCACCTCTCGCTTGTTTTCCCGCATTGGCAATTGCATTTCATTACTCAGCAAACGGCCATTGAGCTGGAAAGAGCTATCGCTCGGGGATTTTTTCGAGCTGAACATTTCGGGGATCAACGGCTTGTGCACCGGTGGCGGGACGCTCCCGGGTGGTGTGAGCTGCTTGACCATCTCCGTCGGCAGCGTCAGGTCCAGATTGGTTTTGGGGATGCGGACCTGCTTGATGGCTTCGCTGGCAGCCTTGGTCTTGCTGCTCACCGCATCACGCTTGGCGGTCGTGGTGGCTTCGGTGCGAGGCTTGACGGGTAGTTTCTTGCTGGTAACGGCCTTGTCCGCCGTAGACTTCGGAGCGGCAGACTTCACGCTGGCCTTGGACGAGGACGGCGAGTGCCCCTGAGCCACCATGACAGGCACCACGGGCACATTCGGCATCAAATCATGCACGGGCGCCGCAACGGGGTCAGGCGCCACGACAACGGCTGCCACGGGAGCCACCGCTGCTGCCTGCACGTCGGCATTCACTTCAGCAACGGCCTTGGGCTCGGGCGCAGGCGTCTTTTGAGCGTCACAGGCACTCAAAACAAGGACCAACAGCATTCCGACACAGCGAAAAGAGTTCATAGACGACGACGGCAACGGGCAGAGGGCCATATGCTGTCTTGTTGAACCGTCCCTGACAAGTCAGCAGGCCCGGGCTGCCGAAATAAAAGCATTTTCTTAAGGAACAACCCCACAACCGATGCTCAATAGGCTGGCGAAACCGTTTCCTGACACAGCTGTTTCGCCAACATACCCAGGGTCATAAGGGCTCGCTCCGCCTCCCGGTTCCACGGTATGCCACAGTTCAGCCGAATACAGTGATTGAACTGTTCTGTATTGCTGAAGATGAGCCCAGGGGCAATGCTGATGCCCTGCTCCAGTGCACGCACGTGCAAATCCTGGGTATTAACCCGCCCAGGCAAGCTGACCCACAGGATAAATCCGCCATTTGGACGGCTCATCTGCGTGCCTTCGGGGAAAAACTGCTGCACAGCCAACTGAAACGCGCTCAGGTTCTTTCTATATTCGAGACGAATAAAGCGCAAATGACGGTCATAGCCACCGTTTTCAAGATAAGCGGCAACCCCCATCTGCGTCACACTGCACGCCGAATGGGTGCTGAATGTCTGCAAACGCTGGATTTCAGGCTGATACTTGCCCGCAATCATCCAGCCTATGCGCACACCCGGGGATAACGTTTTGGAAAAACTCGAGCAATAAATCACTCGACCCAGACGATCAAAGGCCTTGAGCGCCTTGGTTCGCCCCAATTCGAACATCAATTCGCCATAAATATCGTCTTCGACAATCTGGATATCGAAGTCCGACGCAAGGCGCAGCAAATGCTTTTGCCGCTCTTCGGGGATGGTGCCACCCAGCGGGTTGCTCAATCGCGAGGTCAGCACCAGCGCCTTGATCGACCACTGGTTGGCCGCCAGTTGCAAGGCTTCCAGGCTGATCCCCGTGGAAGGATCGCTTGGAATCTCGATGACCTTCAACCCCAACAAATCGGCCAGTTGCAGCAGCCCGTAATAGGTGGGCGACTCGGCTGCAATCAGGTCTCCGGGGCGTGTCAGCACGCGCAATGACATCTGCAACGCATCGACGCATCCGTGGGTGATCACCACCTCAGACGGGTCCACCACCACGCCTGCATCACGCATGCGAATCGCCACCTGGCGCCTCAGGGGCTCGAAGCCAGGGCTGAACATGTAGCTGAAGGCACGCGGGCTGTGAAAACGGGTCACCTTGGCTAACTGCTGATGCAGCGCACGCACCGGCAAATAGTCAACATGGGGCACGGCAGCCCCCAGCGGGAACACGCCTTCGCGGCGCGATTCCACCAATACTTGCTGGATGATGCTGCTGCGCGTCACCAGCCCCGGACGCTCCACACGGGCGATGTCCGGGGTGGGCGCCGTCAGCGCGGGCGTCTGGTGCACGTAGTAGCCAGATTGCGGCCGAGCCCGGATCAAGCCCTGATCTTCAAGGTTCGCGTAGGCCTGCAGCACGGTTGCGTGGCTGACACTCAGCTGCGAACTCATCTTGCGCACGGATGGAACGCGCTCACCCGGCTGATAAACGCCGCGACGAATGTCTTCAGCCAATTGCTGAGCGATACGCTGATAAAGCAGAAGATTGGTCATGACGCAGGCCTCGATTCCCACCAACAATTTTTTATTTTTCGCACGAACAGTCGACGAAATTACCACAGACGCTGAAAAGTGTACTGGGACAGTTTGTCGCATTGCGTATGTTATGCCCCATTGAATAAAAAAAATGTAGGGCGTTTACGCCAAATTAAGCGCTTTTTCGGTAATAAAAAGCCCGGCTTTTTTCAAAGCCGGGCTTTTCTGAAATTTATTTAATCAACGAGCAGCGCCCATGCGCCCTTTTTCATCAGAAAACACGATTTCTACCCGACGATTCTGTGCCCGACCGCGTTCGGTGGCGTTCACATCCACCGGAAACTCATCGCCATAGCCCTGAACTTCAATTCGTTTTTCATTGATACCCAGGTCGACCAGCACATCAGCGACTGCCTGAGCCCGATCCTTTGACAGCTCGAGGTTCTCCTGTTTATCGCCAGTGCTGTCTGTATAGCCTTCGATTCTCACGACTCGACGCGGATGCAACTGCAGGAACTGCACGACTTTCAGCACCGTACGATTGGCCGAGCTTTTCAACTCCGCGTTGCCGGTATCGAACAACATATCGCCCAGAGTCATGACCAGGCCGCGATCAGCTTGCTGGGTCGCCAGGCTGTTGATCTGGTCTTCCAGCCATTTGCCCTGCTGCTGAGCGCTTGCCAGTTTGGCTTCGCGCAACGCCAGTTGCAGACGCTGGCGGTCGAGTTCCATTTTGGCCAGACGTTCCTGGTTGAGCATCAAATTGCTGTGCTCGCGTGCGATCTCGCTGTAGCGGCTGCTCAGGTAGGCATAGTGGGCGACATCCTCGCCGCTGCCCACATAACCGGAAAGCCGTTCGGCACGAGCCAGCAGTTCACCCGCCCGGATCACATCCCGGGGCGCGCTGCGCAGAACATTGGTGTCCTCTTTCACTTTCTGGAAGTCGTCGCTGGCCGACTGCAACGCCTGCCCGCTGCTCTGACTGCTGGCACACCCGTACAGTCCTGCCGAACCCAGGAGTAAAACCACACTGATAACACGAGGGATCATGTTCACTGCGCCTCCCCCAACTGCTTGCGCAGACGATTGAGTCGAGTGTTGAGCTGGTTGATCTGTTCTTCACTCTTGAGGCTCAGCACCCGGGCTTCCGCCAGACGGGCATCAAGCTCGGATTGCTCTGCCTGCATACGGGCGTCTTTGAAAGACTTGCTGACCATGTCGGCGTTGGCCCGGGTCAGTTTTGACTGCGCCCGGGCCAGCTCTGGCTGGTCATCGGCTGCGCCCACTGCCTGGGCTTGTTGTATGGCTTGCTCTGTCAGTCGTAACTGCTCGGTCGGCGCGGGGTCATTGGCACAACCGACCAACATGGAAATCGCCATCAGGGCGAACAGGGGTCGAATACTCACAAAAAAACAATTCCTACTTGTTTGGGGCGCTGGCCGGTTGCAGCAGTTGCGCTTTCCAGATATCCAGATTGTGCTTCACTACTTCCCCCGACAGGCCAGAGGCGGCCAATTCTGTCATCTTTTTGGCCAACTGTCCGCGCAACCATGGATCGTTACAGGCCGAGTTGAATGACAGCGCCAGATACAGACCGGGCTTATCGAGAGGCAACGGCTGAGCGACCAGGTCATTGGCAAGCCCCAGTGTCTGGGTCATCGCAATACCGGCATAACGCCCGGCCAACACGTATTCCGCCTGGCCCAGCATCAACGCCTGGAACGCCTGGGTCAGATTGGCCATCCGGCTCAGCGTCAGGTGCTCCCTGGTCGCGCTATCGAACAGAGCAGTCAAACGGGTGCGTTCGGAGATGGCGCCGGTGTGCCCCTGCAAATCCGCCAGGGCATTGAACGGCAGCGAATGGTCGTGACGCGTCCAGACCATGATGTCGTTCTGGGCAATGGGCGGATGAATGTAATCCAGGGACTCAAGCTCTGCAGTACTCAACGGTGCATCCACCAGCAAATCCATGCGACCGCTGCGCACTTCATCCAGCGCCTGGCTGCGCTTGCCCGCATAAAGCACCTCGACTTTCAGCCCCAACTCCCCCGCCGCCTGTTTCAACAGGTCGGCGTTGGCACCGATCAAGTGCTTGGGGTCCTGGGGATCGCGCCACAAGTAAGGTGGCGCATCGGGGCTGCCGGTCACGATCAGGCGCTCACATTTGCCGGCGGCAACACTCAGAACCGGCAACATGGCCAGGCCCAAAACCAGCGATGACAACAACAGCTTTGGCTGCCCCATGAAACAAATCCCTTTTATCGCGCTTTTTTCAATTCAATAAAAAACCCGCTCATGCCAACCTCGCAGTCGGCGTTGAGCGGGTTTCTTTACAAGTGAAGCGACTGGATTAAACCAGTTTCTCCAGCTCAGGCACAGCTTCGAACAAGTCCGCAACCAGACCGTAATCGGCAACCTGGAAGATCGGTGCCTCTTCGTCCTTGTTGATCGCTACGATCACTTTGGAGTCTTTCATGCCCGCCAGGTGCTGGATTGCGCCGGAAATACCGACCGCGATGTACAGCTGTGGCGCGACGATCTTGCCGGTCTGGCCGACCTGCATGTCGTTTGGCACAAAACCGGCGTCGACGGCGGCACGGGAAGCGCCAACGGCAGCACCCAGCTTGTCAGCCAGTGCGTACAGGTGTTTGAAGTTGTCACCGTTCTGCATGCCGCGGCCGCCGGAAACGACGATTTTGGCAGCGGTCAGTTCAGGACGGTCTGACTTGGCCAGCTCTTCGCCAACGAAGCTGGAGGTGCCAGCGTCGTGGGCGGCAGCGACTGCTTCGATGGCAGCAGAACCGCCTTCGGCATCAACCGGATCGAACCCGGTGGCACGTACGGTGATGACCTTCACGGCCGCCGAAGATTGCACGGTAGCAATGGCGTTACCGGCATAGATCGGGCGCTTGAACGTGTCGGCGCTTTCAACGGTGATGATCTCGGAGATCTGGTCGACATCCAGTTGCGCGGCAACACGCGGCAGGATGTTTTTACCGTTGGAAGTGGCTGCGGCGAGGATGTGGCTGTAGGCAGAACCCAGCTCAGCTACCAGCGGTGCAACGTTTTCCGGCAGTTGGTGTGCGTAGGCTGCGTTGTCGGCAACCAGCACTTTAGCCACGCCTGCGACTTTCGCAGCGGCTTCAGCCACGGCACCAGCGCCTTGACCGGCTACCAGCACGTGGATGTCACCACCGATTTTTGCAGCCGCAGCCACGGTGTTCAGGGTGGCCGGGGCCAGCACCTTGTTGTCGTGTTCAGCGATTACCAAGATAGTCATCGTTAGATTACCTTCGCTTCGTTTTTCAGTTTCTCGACCAGTTCAGCCACCGACTTGACCTTGATGCCTGCGCTGCGTGCAGCTGGCGCTTCGACTTTCAGGGTCTTGGTCGTGGAGGCGGTAGAAACGCCCAAAGCGTCCGGAGTCAGCACTTCGAGAGGCTTCTTCTTGGCTTTCATGATGTTCGGCAGCGATGCATAGCGTGGCTCGTTCAGACGCAGGTCCGTAGTCACGATTGCAGGCAAGCTCAGAGAAACGGTTTGTGCGCCGCCGTCGATTTCGCGAGTCACGGCAACTTTGTCGCCAGACACTTCAACCTTGGAAGCAAAAGTACCCTGACCGTAACCGGTCAGTGCAGCCAGCATCTGGCCAGTCTGGTTGTTGTCGCTGTCGATGGCCTGTTTACCCAGGATCACCAGCTGTGGCTGCTCCTTGTCCACAACAGCCTTGAGCAGCTTGGCTACCGCCAGGGAATTCAGCTCGTCGCCCGACTCAACCAGGATGGCGCGATCAGCACCGAGGGCCAATGCAGTGCGCAGTTGCTCCTGGGCAGTGGTGGGGCCGATGGAAACGACGACGATTTCGGTCGCAACGCCTTTCTCTTTCAGGCGAACGGCTTCTTCCACGGCGATTTCGCAGAAAGGGTTCATCGACATTTTGACGTTGGCGAGATCGACGCCGGAGTTGTCCGCTTTGACGCGAACCTTGACGTTATAGTCGACCACTCGTTTGACAGCTACAAGAACCTTCATGGATTCCTCGTTACTCTCCGGTGAAAAGAAAGTCGCCCGGTTTAACAGGCGATCGATACGCGTTGGTGCCAGGGTCTCGTACGCTGCGTACAGCCCTTATATAAGAACACCTCTGAAAAGCGATGGTATTCGTAGATTCCGAAAGGTGAATTCAGCAAAAACAATCACCTAAAAACCGGAATGCAAGCTAAACGCCCTGCATCAAGCGCTTCGAGCCTGTGTAAACTGCACACCGCCCGGCGCATGGCGATAAAAAGCTCGCCGGGACGCCCGCAATGCCTTTAGAGGTGTTCCTGAATCAGCGCTCAGCCTACGGCGAACGCCAAACCGCCCGTATCTTGACCGGAACGCCTTTTCTGGTCAATACGGCAAAATGGCCAGTCACAAGCCGCTCATCATTGATTTATCAGGCTTGCGGCCAATTCAAACAAACGTTTGTATTGGACCTGCAAGGTGGTGTAGATATAATGCGCCCCTTTAATGAAGCGCGAGCGGAGATTGCCGCTTGCGTCCGGTTTTGTACGCTGCATATAAAAAAACACTGTGAGCCTTGAGTAGGAGATAGCCTGTGGAACGCGAATACATGGAATTCGACGTCGTCATCGTCGGTGCCGGCCCTTCCGGGCTTTCCGCCGCTTGCCGCCTGAAACAAAAGGCCGCTGAAGCAGGCAAGGAAATCAGCGTCTGCGTGGTGGAAAAAGGCTCCGAAGTGGGCGCTCACATCCTGTCGGGTGCGGTATTCGAGCCCCGCGCACTGAACGAACTCTTCCCGGACTGGAAAGAACTCGGTGCCCCCCTGAATACTCCCGTCACCCGCGACGATATCTACGTACTCAAGAACGCCGAAAGCGCGACCAAAGTGCCTAACCTCTTTGTGCCCAAGACCATGCACAACGAAGGCAACTATATTATCTCCCTGGGTAACCTCTGCCGCTGGCTCGCCCAGCAGGCTGAAAACCTGGGCGTGGAAGTTTATCCGGGTTTTGCTGCCCAGGAAGCGCTGTTTGATGAAAACGGTGTGGTTCGCGGGATCATCACCGGTGATCTGGGTGTAGACCGCGAAGGTCACCCCAAGGAAGGCGTCTTCACCCCCGGCATGGAACTGCGTGGCAAGTACACGCTGTTCGCCGAAGGCTGCCGTGGCCACATCGGCAAGCAGTTGATCAAGCGCTTCAACCTCGACACCGAAGCCGACGCCCAGCACTACGGCATCGGCCTCAAGGAAATCTGGGAAATCGATCCCGCCAAGCACCAACCGGGCCTGGTGGTGCACACCGCAGGCTGGCCGCTGAACGATGAGAACATGGGTGGCTCCTTCCTTTATCACCTGGAAAACAACCAGGTGGTGGTGGGGCTGATCGTCGACTTGTCCTACAGCAACCCTTACCTGTCGCCGTTCGACGAGTTCCAGCGCTACAAACATCACCCGGTCGCAAAACAGTACCTGGAAGGCGGCAAGCGCATCAGCTACGGCGCCCGTGCCATCTGCAAAGGCGGCCTGAACTCGTTGCCGAAAATGGTTTTCCCGGGGGGCGCCTTGATCGGCTGCGACCTGGGCACCCTGAACTTCGCCAAGATCAAGGGCAGCCACACCGCCATGAAGTCCGGCATGCTGGCCGCTGACGCAGTGGCCGACGCCTTGTTCGCAGGCAAGGAAGGCGGCGACGAGCTGACCACCTATGTCGATGCATTCAAAGGCAGCTGGCTGTACGAAGAGCTGTTCGCCAGCCGCAACTTCGGCCCGGCGCTGCACAAGTTCGGCGCGATCATGGGCGGCGCGTTCAACTACATCGACCAGAATATCTTCGGCGGCAAGATCCCCTTCACCCTGCACGACACCAAGCCGGACTACGCTTGCCTCAAGCTGGCTGCCGACTCGAAGAAGATCGATTATCCAAAGCCCGACGGCAAGCTCAGCTTCGACAAATTGAGTTCGGTATTCCTCTCCAGCACCAACCATGAAGAGGAACAACCCTGCCACCTGAAGCTGACCGACCCGAGCATCCCGATCGGCACCAACCTGCCGCTTTACGATGAACCGGCCCAGCGTTACTGCCCGGCAGGCGTGTACGAAGTGATCACCAAGGAGGACGGCGAAAAACGCTTCCAGATCAACGCGCAGAACTGCGTGCACTGCAAGACCTGCGACATCAAGGACCCGTCGCAGAACATCACCTGGGTGGCGCCAGAAGGCAGTGGCGGTCCGACTTACCCGAATATGTAACCTCGGGCCTCAAGACGGTTAGAGATTCAGATACACCGCAATCGCGGGCAAGCCCACTCCTACAATGAGAATGCAATCTCCTGTGGGAGCTTGCTCGCGAAAGCGTCAGAGCAATTACGCACCCGGTGGCCCACCCAACCCCTCTTCCACCGGATTACGCGCGAAGTAGCGCTTGTACTCGCGGCTGAACTGCGAGCTGCTTTGATACCCCACCCGATGCGCCACCTGCGCGACGCCAAACCCTCCGGCAGCGAGCATTTGCTGTGCCTTGAGCAAACGCAGGCGTTTCAAGTACTGCACGGGCGATAACAGCGTGCTGCGCTTGAAGTACTGATGAAAGGTCGAAGCGCTCATGTTGGCGCAGCGAGCCAGGACATCGACGCTGATCGGCTCGGCGTAGTGTTCATGCAGATGGTTCAGCGACATGGCAATCCTCGAGAACTGTCCCTGCTGCTCTACCAACGCCCGCAACACACTGGCCTGTGGCCCGCGCAAGGCGGCATACAAGACTTCGCGTAAACGGGCACGGCCCATGACCTGACATTCCAGCGGATCGTTCACGCAGCGCAATAACCGCTCGACGCTCTCGCGCATGTCATCGTCCAGCGCCACTGAACTCATGGACTCCGGTGTTTGCCGGTCAGCCTCGGGAGTACTGCCCATGGCACTGACCACATCCCCCAGCATCACCCGATCAATGGCGATGGACACCGCCAGCAAGGGCGCGTCCGGGGTGGCAAAAGTCTCGCAATGAAAAGGCACCGACAGCGCCTGAATCAGATAACGCCCGGCACCGTACTCGAACGTGCGCGGCCCCAGGCACGCCACTTTGCTGCCCTGGGCGACGACCATGAAGCTGGGCTCGTAGATCTGCGGGCTGCTCGCCACATAGCTGCGCGCCATTACCACCTGCACTTCAGGTAATAGCGTGGGGATAAACCCGGGCCGGATGGCCAAGGGTTTTATCAGGGAAACGAGCGTGGCATTGGCATCAACGTGCTTCGTCAACAACATAGGCAACCGGGCAGGCAAGAGGAATAGACAGCGGCATCATCGCAGATCTGCACGGCAATGCAGCCGCCAGACAGCAACGCCGCAGGAATAGGCATGACACCCGGAGGAATCGTCATGGCCGCCTACACTCCTCAGGCGGACAATGATTCGCCTCACTCTTCACTGTTTTGCGAGGTTCCATATGATCACTGCCATCGGTTACGCCGCCCAGTCGGCGACCGCCCCCCTCGCCCCCATGACCTTTGAACGACGTAGCCCTCGTGCCGACGACGTTGCTATCGAAATCCTGTATTGCGGCGTTTGTCACTCCGACATCCACCAGGCTCGCAACGAATGGGGTTTTGCTTCTTACCCGTTGATGCCCGGCCATGAAATTGTCGGCAAGGTGACCGCCGTGGGCGCCGATGTCAGCCGCTACAAGGTGGGCGATCTGGTGGGCGTGGGCTGCATGGTCGACTCCTGCCGTCATTGCGAAGCCTGCGAGGCCGACCTGGAGCAGTACTGCCACGAAGGTCCGACCCAGACTTACGCCTCCCGCGACCGCATCGACGGCACCCTGACCATGGGTGGCTACTCCAGCAGCATCGTAGTCAGCGACCGCTTTGTGGTCAGCATCCCGGCAAAACTGGACCTGGCCAGCGCTGCGCCGATCCTGTGCGCAGGTATCACCACCTACTCGCCGCTCAAGCATTTCGGCGTCAAGGCCGGTGACAAGGTTGGCGTATTGGGCATGGGCGGCCTGGGTCACATGGGCATCAAGTTCGCCAAGGCCATGGGCGCGGAAGTGACGCTGTTCACCCGCTCGCAAGCCAAGGCTGAAGAAGGCCGTCGTCAGGGCGCCGATCACGTGATCGTTTCCACCGATGCCAAGCAGATGGAAGCCGCAGCCGGTCATTTCGACTACCTGCTGGACACCATTCCAGTGCAACACGACCTCAACCCCTACCTGCAAACCCTGCGCTTTGACGGCGTGCACATCCTGGTCGGGCTGATCGAGCCAATCAACCCGCCAGTGCATGCGGTCAACCTGGTGATGAAGCGTCGTGTACTGGCCGGCTCCATGATCGGCGGAATGGCAGAAACCCAGGAAGTGCTGGATTTCTGCGCCGAGCACGGCATCACCTGCGACATCGAGATGCTGGACATCAACAAGATCAACGAAGCCTTCGAGCGTGTGATTGCCGGTGACGTGAAGTACCGCTTCGTCATCGACATGGCCACCCTGAAAGCCTAAACGCTGATCAGGCCTTGGCGCCCAACTCGGCCGAGAGTCTCGCTGCGCTCTCTTTGATCAGCGGGACCAGCTCGGCCATCTTCTCCAGCGGCATGTACGGCACCGTACTGGCAATGCTGATGCCGGCAACGATATGTTTGCTGGCATCACGCACCGGCGCTGCAACACAACGGATCGATGGTTCGTTGTCCTCCAGATCGAACGCATAACCGCCCTGCACGTACTCCAGCATGCGTTGGCGCAACTGCTCCCAGGTTTGTTCCTGATGGGCAGGCCACGCGACGCTTCGGCCCGTCACCGGCTGGCTGATCTCATACAATCGTTGCCATTCCTCTTCGGGGCTGTCCAGCAGCATCGCCTTACCGATCCCGGTGCGCACCAGTGGCATGCGATGCCCGACCCGAGAGCGCATTTCCGGGCCATTGCGCCCCGGATTCTTGTGCAGGTACAACACCTCGTCACCGTCGCGGATCGCCAGGTGCACGGTGTCGCCGCTCAATCGCGAAAGTTCGTCCAGGTAAGGCCTAGCCAGTATGGCCAAGGGCACTTCTTCGCGCGCCTGAAAGCCCAGCTCGATCAGCTTGGGCCCCAACAGATAGCCCACCTGGGGCAAAACCCGCAGGTAGCGCTCCTCCACCAGACAGCTGACCAACCGGTGCGTAGTGCTGCGCGTGGTGCCGATCAGCCGGGCGATCTCCTTGAGATCCCGCGCGCCTGCGGCCACGGCCTGAACCACACCCAGACCGCGCAACAGGGTTTGCGTGCCGGTGGGCGCAGCCTCTTTGACCGCGTCACGGGTGGCAGAATCGAGGGAATCTTGCTGCATATCGGGCCTTATCAGATCAAAACGCTGGCGGCATTATCGTCGCCATGCTGATGCCATGCCAGCGCTCATAATTCGATGCGTTCCACCTTGCCCACCAGCAGTATGTAAGACAGCGCCCCGATCAACGCCAGCACCGAGATATAGGTGATGGCCGGTGCAAAGGAGTCGCCGGTGGCCAGAAAACCGATGACGATGGGCGTGGTGATCGCCGACAGATTGCCGATGAAGTTGAAGGTGCCCCCCGTCAGCCCGAGCAACCGGGCAGGTGCCAGGGTCGAGACCAGTGACCAGGTGATCGACGCCAGCCCGTTGCCAAAAAATGCCAGCGCCAGGAAAGCGATGACCAGCGGCGTCGACTCGACAAAGTTGGCGCCGATGATCGACGTGGAAATCAGCAGCCCGCCGATGATTGGCAGCTTGCGGGCAAAGCCGACGCTGCTGCCACGACGGATCAACCAGTCGGAAAAGAACCCGGAACACAGCACACCGACGAACGCCGCCAGGAACGGCAACGAGGCCAGCAGACCAGACTTGATGAAGTCCATGCCGCGATATTTGACCAGGTAGGTGGGGAACCAGGTGAGGAAGAACCACAGTGTGGAGTTCAGGCAGAACTGCCCCAGGTAAATCCCCCACAGCTTGCGTTTGCTGAGGACGATGCCCAGGTCCAGCCAGCTGAAACCGCGTTTTTGCTTTTGCGTATCGGCCTGGATGTCCACCAGGCCGCCACCTTGCTGGATCAGGTCCACTTCGGCCTGATTGATACCCTTGAAATCACGCGGCTCGCGGTACACCAGAAACCAGATCACGGCCCATATCACGCCCACTACCCCGGTGCTGACGAACACCATGTGCCAGCCGTAATGGGCCTGCAGCCAGGCCAGCACCGGCGTCAGGAACGCCAGCCCGACAAACTGCCCGGAGGTGTAAAAGCCAATGGCCGTCGCCCGCTCCCGCTCAGGAAACCAGGTGGTCACCACGCGGCTGTTGATGGGATAGGCCGGGGCCTCCAGCGCACCCACCGCCATGCGCAGCACGAACAGTGCGATGAAGCTGGCGGCGAATCCGAGCATGATGGTCGCCAGCGACCAGAGCGCCAGTGCAGCCGTGTAGAGAATGCGCGGCGGCACCCGGTCTACCAGCCAGCCGCCCGGCAACTGCATCGCGGCATAGGTCCAGCCAAACGCCGAAAAGATCAGCCCGACGTGAACCGGGTCTATGCCTAGCTCACTGGTCAGGGCCGGAGCGGCAATCGACAGGTTGCTGCGGTCCAGGTAGTTGATCACCACGGTGATGAACAGCAAGACCATGATGAAGTAACGCTTATGCGTGGGCGTAGCCAGCGACGCCGCGGCCGCGAGGGTTCGGGTTTGCATGAGAGTGCCTCGTTATTGTTATTCGGATCTCGGTGTCAGGCCGCTGTCTGTAGGCGTGAACGTGTTCGCGAGGCGTCTTGTCCGGCACACCGCATTGCCCTTGCGATCGCCAACACGTTGGCTCCTACAGAGAGTGGGAGCAGTTCTGGGCAATCACCACTCCGCAAAACTGCCATCGGCATGGCGCCAGATGGGGTTGCGCCAGCGGTGGCCGATGGCGGCGCGCTCCTTGACGTATTCCTCGTTGATCTCGATGCCTAACCCTGGGCCGTTGGGAATCTTGACCATGCCTTTTTCGTAGTCGAACACCTGAGGGTTCTTGATGTAATCCAGCAGGTCGTTGCTTTCGTTGTAGTGAATGCCCAGGCTTTGCTCCTGAATGAACGCGTTGTAGCAAACCGCATCCAGCTGCAGGCACGCGGCCAGGGCAATCGGCCCCAGCGGACAATGCAGCGCCAGGGCTACATCGTAGGCCTCGGCCATGTTGGCGATCTTGCGGGTTTCAGTGATGCCGCCCGCATGGGACGCATCCGGTTGAATGATGTCGACGTAGCCCTCGCTGAGCACGCGCTTGAAATCCCAGCGCGAGAACAACCGCTCACCCAGCGCAATCGGCGTGCTGGTCAGCGGCGCCAGTTCCTTGAGCGCCTCGTAGTTTTCGCTGAGTACCGGCTCTTCAATGAACATCAACTTGTACGGGTCCAGTTCCTTCATCAACACCTTGGCCATGGGCTTGTGCACCCGCCCATGGAAATCCACACCAATGCCGACGTTTGGCCCGACCGCGTCCCGCACCGCAGCAACGTTGGCCAGTGCCAGGTCGACTTTTTCGAATGAATCGAGAAACTGCAGCTCTTCGGTGCCGTTCATCTTCACGGCAGTAAAACCCCGCTCGACTGCCTCCTTGGCCGCCCGCGCGGTATCGGCCGGACGATCACCGCCGATCCACGAGTAGACCCGGATCCGGTCCCGCACCTGGCCACCGAGCAAGTCGCTGACTGACACCCCCAGCGCCTTGCCCTTGATGTCCCACAGCGCCTGGTCGATCCCGGCAAGAGCGCTCATGTGCACGGCTCCGCCCCGGTAGAAACCACCGCGATAGAGCACCGTCCAGATGTCTTCGATATTGCGTGGGTCCTTGCCAATCAGGTAATCGGACAATTCGTCCACGGCTGCGGCCACGGTATGCGCGCGGCCTTCAACCACGGGTTCGCCCCAGCCTGTCACGCCCTGGTCGGTTTCGACCTTGAGAAACAGCCAGCGCGGCGGAACGATGAAGGTAGTGAGTTTGGTGATTTTCATTGTTTTGCTCTCTCGTCAGTGGCAACGCACGCAGCGATTTCAGTTCGGGTCCGGGCGGGACTGTTTCCAGGCGGCGACGTAAGCCTTGGCACGCAGGGCAACGTCGTCGGCGCTCATGCCTGGCTTGAACAGGCCGGAGCCGAGCCCAAAACCGGACACTCCGGCGTCGAGGAAAATTTTCATGTTGTCCGGGGTGATGCCGCCGACCGGGATCAACGCTGTGCCCGCCGGCAGCACTGCCAGCCAGGCCTTGATCACCGCAGGCCCCATTTGCTCGGCAGGGAACAGTTTCAGCACATCCGCACCCTCGGCCAATGCGGCAAACGCCTCGGTGGGGGTCGCGACGCCCGGTGATAGAAACAGGCCAGCGGCCTTGGCTGCGCGCAGCACGACGGGGTCGCTGTGGGGCATGACAATCACCTGACCGCCCGCCTCCTTAACCAGCTTCACCTGCTCAGGGGTGAGAACAGTGCCAGCGCCGATCAGGCAGTCAGCCGGCAGGCTCTGGCGCAACAAACGAATGCTGTCGTAGGGCTGCGGCGAATTGAGCGGTACTTCGATGACCCGAAAGCCCGCCTGATACAACACATCACCGATGGCAGGCGCTTCTTCGGGACGCAGGCCGCGCAGTATCGCGACCAGGCCGTTTTGCGCCAGAGCTTGTTTGAGCATGTCAGACCTCTTTGTGGATGGGTGCGAGCAAGCCGGCTTCAACCGCCACCTGCCAAAGACCGCGTTCGGTCGCCTGTTCGGCCTGCTCCACGCGAGCAAACCCGCAGGTGGTCAGGGCACGCTGGTAACGGCTGCACAGCGTGGGGCTGCCGATCAGAATGATTGGCGGCAGGGGTTCGTCGACGCGGGACAGCAGGCTGGCGAGCGCGGCCAATTCGTGGCCGATCAACAGACCGGATAAATAGTCGGGCTGGGCCGTACCGGAAAGCTGGCCCGTGAGGCCGAGGGTGCGGCAACTGAAGATGGTGGACAGAGGGCCCGCGGCGCCGTCGCTGGACAGAGCAATGGCGACGCCGCGATCAAAGGCCTCGGCGTCGAAAGCGTCTGCACGCTGCATCGTGCGCCCCAGGAGGGTATGGGCACACAACGCGGCGTAGACCTCGCCGGTCATGAAGGTATCGAAGTGGACAATGCAGTTGTCTACCACCCTCACCCACTTGGAGTGGCTGCCGGGCAAGCCGATCAGCAAGGGTTGACCACGGCGCGCGGCTGACAGGCCGGCGAGAACGCCCAACACCTGGGTTTCTTCGCCGCGCATGACATTGGGCAACACAGAGCGCTGCAACACGCCGGGGATAATATGGACATCGACGCCGCGCAGGCTGCGCACCGTCTGTAAGGCAGAACCAAGCCCGGCGACACTGGCCGGGGTTTCTCGATAAACCGCCTCGCACCAGCCCTGGGCGCTGCCCACCATGCCACAGGCGATCACGGGCAAGTCTGGCTGCGCATCGAGCCAGTCACCGCACGCCAGGTCCAGAGCCAGCTCGAAGCCATCGGCGCACATCACGCCGGCAATCAGCCTTGCCGTGGAAGGCAACTGCATGATGCCCGCGTCCAGCGAGCGTTGCTCCAGAACGTGCCCCTGCTCTCCCAGCCGATAAGCCCGAAGCGAGGTCGTCCCCCAATCGAGCGCGATCAATTGCGCCTGCATCGCTTCACCTTTTTGATGTTTTTAAACAGTGAGTGCGAGAGGACTATAAACCTGAGCGAATCAAAATCTCAATATATAAATTAATGTCCCATATATTGGGAATTAATAACTTTCATAACCAAGGATTCAATGCTTGAGAAACCCTGTGGGAACGACCCAATACGAATTGTGTATACTCCCGCAGCTTCACCCCCTTACCGCCCCTGCATTCGGCCATCCGCGCCGAGGGTGGTAACGTCGCCAGTCCCCCCGGTTGTGTGCGCGACAACCCCGCGTCGAAGACGCCCAATCCCCCGCCTCTTATTCACCTGCAAAAGGACCTGCACGATGCAGCGATTTCTGGTGCTTGATAGTTTTCGAGGGCTGCTGGCCCTTGCCCTGGTTGTCCATCACTCCCATTTCCTGCGCAGCATCACCGAGCTGGCGGTGTTCAGGAACGCTCAGTATTTTGTCGAGTTTTTCTTTGCGCTCAGCGGCTTTGTGCTTTACCAGCGCTATGCCCATCACCTCAACGACATGAGCCAGTTGCGCCGTTTCATGATCGTGCGCACCTGCCGCGTTTACCCGCTACACCTGCTCATGCTGCTGGTGTTCATCGGTTTCGAGGGCCTGAAGCTGCTGCTTGAGCGCTTTGGCATCAACCTGAACAACCTGGCGTTCAGCGGTGACCGGGCGCCGGGTGAGATCCTGCCCAACCTGTTGCTGCTCCAGGCCTGGTGGCCGGGCGCCAACCCGCTCTCGTTCAACTACCCGTCGTGGATCGTCAGCGTCGAGTTTTACGTAACGCTGCTGTTCGGCCTGATCGCCCTGACCCTGCCCCGCCAGTCGCGCCTGGTCTTCGCGGCCATCGCTGCGTTGGCCACATTGGCACTGCTGCTTAACAGCCCGCTGCTGACCGGGCAACTGTTGACCGGGCTGGGCTGCTTCTTTGCGGGGGGATTGATCTACCGATTGTTCATACGCCTGCAGCACCTGCGGCTGCACCTGATTGTGGCGACGGCGCTGGAAGCCCTTGTGCTGCTGGCTCTGTATTGGGCGACGACCGAAGCCCAGGCGCAGCAAGCCGTCTTGCTCGGTGTACTGTGCTGCGCCGCCATCCTGATTTTTGCATTCGAGGCCGGGTTGGTCTCGCGCCTGTTGCGCCGTGGCGTATTCGTCGGCCTGGGCAAACTGTGGTTCTCGGTCTACATGACCCACGCAGCGGTGATCTTCATCACCACCATCAGCCTGATGCTGATTGCCCGTTTCGGCGGCCTGGATCTGATCGTCGACCTGCGCGACGCCAGCGCTGACGTGATTACGCGCTATGTAAATACCGGCAGCGCCCTGACCGATAACCTGTTGTTGCTGATTCAGGTCGCTGCCGTGCTGCTGGTGTCGTGGCTGACCTGGCGCTACATCGAACGCCCCGGCATTACCCTGGGCCGTCGCTGGACGCAGACAAGCATTGAAGCGCCCGACACCGCCACCAGCAAAGGCACCTGACCGACTGCCGCCCATAAAAAAACCCGCCGCTCGTCACCGAGGGCGGGTTTTTTCGTTACAGCCTGCGGATCAGCGCTCCAGCAGGATTCGCAGCATGCGACGCAGCGGTTCGGCCGCGCCCCACAGCAACTGGTCGCCCACCGTGAAGGCGCCCAGGTACTGGGAACCCATGTTCAGCTTGCGCAGACGGCCCACCGGAATGCTCATGGTGCCGGTCACAGCAGTCGGGCTCAGCTCCTGGATGCTGGCTTCGCGATGGTTCGGGACCAGCTTGACCCAAGGGTTGTGCTGGCTGATCAAACCTTCGATGTCGGCAATCGGCACGTCTTTGTTGAGCTTGATGGTCAGCGCCTGGCTGTGGCACCGCATGGCACCGATGCGCACGCAGATACCGTCCACCGGGATCGGGCTCTTGAAGCGACCCAGGATCTTGTTGGTCTCGGCCTGGCCTTTCCACTCTTCGCGGCTCTGGCCGTTCGGCAGTTCCTTGTCGATCCACGGGATCAGGCTGCCTGCCAGTGGCACACCGAAGTTTTCCGTCGGGAAAGCGTCGCTGCGCATGATCTCAGCCACCTTGCGGTCGATGTCGAGGATCGCGCTGGCCGGGTTGGCCAGTTCGTCAGCGACAGCGGCGTGGGTGGTGCCCATCTGCTTGATCAGTTCACGCATATTCTGCGCACCGGCTCCCGAAGCCGCCTGATACGTCATGACGTTCATCCACTCAACCAGACCGGCTTCGAACAAACCGCCCAGGCCCATCAGCATCAGGCTGACGGTGCAGTTGCCGCCGATGTAGTTCTTGGTGCCGGCGTCCAGTTGCTGGTCGATGACCTTGCGGTTGACCGGATCAAGGATGATCACCGCGTCATCCTGCATACGCAGGCTGGAGGCAGCATCGATCCAGTAACCCTGCCAGCCGGCTTCACGCAGGCGCGGGAATACTTCGTTGGTGTAGTCGCCACCCTGGCAGGTCAGAACCACGTCGAGGGTTTTCAGTTCTTCGATGCTGTAAGCATCCTTCAGTGGGGCAATATCCTTGCCCACTGCCGGGCCTTGGCCACCGACATTGGATGTGGTGAAGAACACAGGCTCGATGAGATCGAAATCCTGCTCTTCCAGCATCCGCTGCATGAGCACGGAACCGACCATACCGCGCCAACCGATCAGACCTACACGTTTCATCGCAACTACACCTTTTACAAAAAGTGGGTCGCCTGGTCCTGCTGTTGCAGAACCCGGCGGGCCCGGAATATTACAGATTCCGCAGCGCGGCGACTACGGCGTCGCCCATTTCCTGCGTTCCTACCTTGGCATTGCCCACCGACCAGATGTCGCCGGTACGCAAGCCCTGATCCAGCACCAGGCTGACGGCCTTCTCAATGGCGTCTGCAGCGGCAACCAGATTGAAGCTGTAACGCAACATCATCGATACCGACAGGATGGTCGCCAACGGGTTGGCGATGCCTTGCCCGGCGATATCCGGCGCAGAACCGTGGCACGGTTCGTACATACCCTTGTTGTTGGCGTCCAGCGAAGCCGACGGCAGCATGCCGATGGAGCCGGTGAGCATCGAAGCCTGGTCGGACAGGATGTCGCCGAACATGTTTTCGGTGACGATCACGTCGAACTGCTTGGGTGCACGCACCAGTTGCATGGCGGCGTTGTCGACGTACATGTGGCTCAGTTCGACGTCCGGGTAATCGGCTGCAACCTGCTCGACGATTTCACGCCACAGCTGGCTGGCTTCCAGTACGTTGGCCTTGTCCACCGAGCAGAGTTTCTTGCTGCGAACACGGGCCATGTCGAAGCCGACACGGGCAATACGGCGGATTTCGCTCTCGCTGTACGGCAGAGTGTTGTAACCCTCGCGCTCGCCGTTGTCGAGAGTACGAATGCCGCGCGGGCCGCCAAAATAGATACCACCGGTCAGTTCACGAACGATGAGGATATCCAGGCCCGACACCACTTCGGGCTTGAGGGTCGAAGCTTCGGCCAGTTGCGGATACAGGATTGCCGGGCGCAGGTTGCCAAACAGTTTCAGTTCCGAACGAATCTTCAGCAGGCCTTTTTCCGGGCGGATGGCACGGTCCAGCTTGTCCCACTTGGGACCACCCACCGCACCCAGCAGCACGGCGTCGGCAACCCGGGCGCGAGCCAGGGTTTCGTCGGCCAGGGGCACGCCATGCTTGTCGATGGCAGCACCACCGATCACGTCGTGGCTGAGTTCGAAGCCCAGTTGATACTTGTCATTGGCCAGTTCCAGCACCTTGACCGCTTCGGCCATGATTTCCGGACCAATGCCATCACCTGGGAGAATCAGAATCTGTTTGCTCATAACGCCCTCGTCCAATAAATGCATCGACGCTGATTGCAGCGTCGATCTAAAAGCTGATTACGCAAAACACTTCATCGCGGGCAAGCCCACTCCTAAATGAATCTCGGTCCGTTGCAGGAGTGGGCTTGCCCGCGATCCGCTTGACGCGGTCTATCAATCAGTCACGAAACAACCACGGCTGGCTTGCACGGTGCTTGCTTTCGAAGGTGGCGATGGCATCGCTGTCCACCAGGGTCAGGCCGATATCGTCCAGGCCGTTGAGTAGGCAGTGCTTGCGGAACGCGTCGACTTCAAAGGTCATGACCTTGCCGTCAGGGCGGGTTACGGTCTGCGCGTCCAGATCGACGTGCAGCTGGTAGCCCTCGGTGGCTTCGACCTGCTGGAACAGCTCGTCGACGTCAGCCTCATCGAGGATGATCGGCAACAGGCCGTTCTTGAAACTGTTGTTGAAGAAGATGTCGGCATAGCTCGGCGCGATGATGGCGCAGAAACCGTATTCTTCCAATGCCCACGGAGCGTGTTCACGGCTGGAGCCACAACCGAAGTTCTCACGGGCCAGCAATACGCTGGCGCCTTGATAACGGGCCTTGTTGAGCACGAAGTCGTGGTTCAACGGGCGGATCGAGTTGTCCTGGGAAGGCTGGCCCACGTCCAGGTAACGCCACTCATCGAACAGGTTCGGGCCAAAGCCGGTGCGCTTGATCGACTTGAGAAACTGCTTGGGGATGATCTGGTCGGTGTCGACGTTGGCACGATCCAAAGGAGCGACGAGGCCGGTGTGCTGCGTAAATGCTTTCATGCTGGGCTCCTTAGTGTTTGGCCATGTCGCGAACGTCAACGAATCGACCATTGATGGCTGCCGCCGCTGCCATCGCCGGGCTGACCAGGTGCGTACGACCGCCCGCGCCCTGACGACCTTCGAAGTTACGGTTGGACGTGGACGCGCAATGCTCACCCGAGCCCAAACGGTCGGCGTTCATCGCCAGGCACATGGAGCAACCCGGCTCACGCCATTCGAAACCGGCTTCGATGAAAATCTTGTCCAGACCTTCCTTCTCGGCCTGGGCCTTCACCAGCCCCGAACCTGGAACCACGATCGCCTGCTTGACGGTGGATGCCACTTTGTAGCCTTTGGCGACATCGGCTGCAGCGCGCAGATCTTCGATTCGCGAGTTGGTGCAGGAACCGATGAACACACGGTCCAGCTGGATATCGGTGATTGCCTGATTGGCCTTGAGGCCCATGTACTTCAAGGCACGCTCGATGGAATCACGCTTGACCAGATCGGCTTCCTTGGCCGGGTCCGGTACGCGCTGATCAACAGCCAATACCATTTCCGGCGAAGTGCCCCAGCTGACTTGCGGCTTGATCTGGGCGGCGTCGAGCTCGACTACGGTATCGAATACCGCATCGGCGTCAGACACCAGGTCTTTCCAGGCTTCAACCGCGGCATCCCAGTCTGCGCCTTTCGGAGCAAACGGACGGCCTTTGACGTATTCGACGGTTTTCTCGTCAGTGGCCACCAGACCGACGCGCGCGCCAGCCTCGATGGACATGTTGCAGATGGTCATGCGCCCTTCAACCGACAGGTCGCGAATCGCGCTGCCTGCGAACTCGATTGCGTGGCCATTACCGCCCGCAGTGCCGATCTTGCCGATCACTGCGAGGACGATGTCTTTGGCGGTCACGCCGAATGGCAACTTGCCTTCGACCGACACCAGCATGTTCTTCATTTTTTTGGCGACGAGGCACTGGGTGGCGAACACGTGTTCGACTTCCGACGTACCGATACCGTGGGCCAATGCACCGAAGGCGCCGTGGGTCGAAGTGTGGGAGTCACCGCAGACCACAGTCATGCCTGGCAAGGTCGCGCCCTGCTCCGGGCCGATCACGTGAACGATGCCCTGACGCGGGTCGTTCATCTTGAATTCGGTGATGCCGTACTCGTCGCAGTTGTCGTCCAGGGTCTGAACCTGAAGGCGTGAAACCTGATCTTCGATCGCCGCGATCCCGCCCTTGCGCTCGGCCGTGGTCGGCACGTTGTGGTCCGGGGTCGCGATGATCGCATCGGTACGCCATGGCTTGCGCCCGGCCAGACGCAGGCCTTCAAAGGCTTGCGGCGAGGTCACTTCGTGGATGATGTGACGATCGATATAGATCAGCGACGAACCGTCATCGCGTTTTTTGACTTCGTGCGAATCCCAGAGCTTGTCGTACAGCGTTTTGCCGGCCATCAGACGTTTCCTCATCAGCTTGTTTCTATGCCTTGAGTGACTGAGTTGTTCAGTAACCCCTTGGCTTGTGTGGCAATGCTATGGAATATGCTTAAATAACTCAAATTCATATTTTTTATGCTTTGGATAACCAACTGGAATCCGACTATGGACCTGGCCAACCTCAACGCCTTTATCGCCATCGCAGAGACCGGCAGCTTCTCCGGGGCGGGTGAACGACTGCACCTGACCCAGCCGGCCATCAGCAAGCGCATCGCCGGGCTGGAGCAGCAACTCAACGTCCGGTTGTTCGATCGCCTGGGCCGCGAGGTCAGCCTGACCGAGGCCGGACGTGCCCTGCTGCCCCGCGCCTATCAGATCCTCAATGTGCTGGACGACACCCGTCGGGCGCTGACCAACCTGACCGGGGAGGTCACCGGGCGTCTGACTCTGGCTACCAGCCATCACATCGGCCTGCATCGCCTGCCGCCGCTGCTGCGGGAGTTCACCCGTACATTCCCCGACGTAGCGCTGGACATTCAGTTTCTTGATTCGGAAGTGGCCTACGAGGAAATTCTCCATGGCCGTGCGGAAGTGGCGGTCATCACCCTGGCGCCTGAGCCCCACGCGCTGGTACGGGCGGTGCCGGTCTGGGATGACCCGCTGGACTTCGTGGCCGCGCCGGAACACCCGCTGGCCAACAGTGGCGAAGTCAGTCTGGTGGATATCGCCGCGTACCCTGCCGTGTTTCCCGGCGGCAATACCTTCACCCACCACATCGTCAGCGGGCTGTGTGAGGCACAAGGGGTCAAGCCCAACATTGCCATGAGCACCAACTATATGGAGACGATCAAAATGATGGTTTCCATCGGTCTGGCGTGGAGCGTGCTTCCACGTACTATGCTCGATGACCAGGTGGCACGTATCCCGTTGCCGGGCATACAGCTCAGACGCCAGCTAGGCTACATCGTGCACACCGAGCGGACGCTCTCCAACGCCGCTCGGGCTTTCATGCAACTGCTGGACGCACAGGTCACAACGGCGGAATCAGGCGTTGTTGCTCACCCATGATCGACTTACCGGCTTTCTTGACTCAAGGCTCGTGATCACATGCCCAGAACCGCAGACAATTTCTCGTTGCAGATGCTCACGCAAATCATTGAGTCGGGAGCGTCGGAAAAACGTTTCGCGACCCTGTACAACCTGAGCCCCAATGTCGTGCTGCTGACACGCCTCGAAGACGGCATGATCTGCGAGGCGAACCGCCATTTCGAGAACCTGCTGGGTTGGCCGATCAAGGACATCATCGGGCGTACCACCGCCGAACTCGGCCTTTGGGTCAAGCCCGAGCAACGCCAACAGGTGCTGGAGATGGCACAGGACAGCGTGGCGCCCATCAATCTGGAAGTGCAGTTGCACGACAGCGATGGGAACATCCATGACGGCACGTTCTGCGCGCAACGCCTGGAAATGGACAATTGTGCCTACATGCTGGCCACCTTCATGGACAATACCGAACACAAGCGCGCCGAACAGGCCCTCAAGGAAAGCCAGGAACGCCTTGACCTGGCGCTGGATTCCGCACAAATGGGCACCTGGGACTGGCACATCCCCAGCGGCATGCTGTACGGCTCTGCGCGAGCCGCCCAGTTGCACGGTCTTGCGGCCGAACCCTTCCACGAAACCTTCGACGCCTTCTTCCACGGCGTCCCGGCGAAAGACCGTGACGCCATGCGTCAGACCTATCGCAACCTGCAACAAGGGCTAGAGGGCCATTACCAGACCACCTATCGTTTTGAACTCGAAGACGGCACCTCACGCTTTCTCGAAAGCCGCGCCAGGCTGTACCGCGATAACAATGGCGAGCCGTTGCGCATGGCCGGTACCCTGCTCGATATCACCGAGCAGGTGGAACGCGAACAGCGCCTGTCCAGTTCCGAAGAGAAGTTTGCCAAGGCATTCCATTTCAGCCCGGACGCCATCACCATCACCGAGGTCGAGAGCGGCCGCTACCTGGAGGTCAACGAGGGCTTCTGTCGCCTGAGCGGCTATTGCAGCACCGAGGTCATCGGCCGCACCGTCGATGAGGTCGTCATCTGGGCCGATGCCAGCCAGCGCACCCAGTTGCTCAATGAACTGGAAGAACAAGGCCGGGTTCAACACCGGGAAATGCTCGGTCGCAACAAAAATGGTTCGACCTTTACCGTCGATGTCTCGGTCGAGCCCATTACCCTCAACGACACCGCTTGCCTGTTGCTGACCGCCAGGGATATCAGCCAGTTGAAGAGCGCCCAGGCCCAGATCCAGCACCTGGCTTATCACGACTCGCTGACCAACCTGCCGAACCGCGCCTTGTTAATGGACCGCCTGAGCCAGCAGATCGCCCTGCTCAAGCGGCACAGCCTGCGCGGCGCCCTGCTGTTCCTCGACCTGGACCACTTCAAGCACATCAACGACTCCCTCGGCCACCCGGTGGGAGACAGCGTGCTGAAGATCATCACGGCCCGCCTGGAAGCCAGCGTGCGACTGGAAGACACCGTGGCGCGCCTGGGCGGTGACGAGTTCGTGGTCCTGATCAGCGGCCTGGAAGGCAACAAGACAGATGTCACGCAACTGATCCAGCAACAGGCCGACACCCTGCGCGAGCTGCTGGCCGAACCGATGTTCCTCGATGGCCAGCGCCTGCAGGTCACCCCCAGCATCGGCATCGCCTTGATACCCGACCACGGCTCGACACCCGCCGACCTGCTCAAGCGCGCCGACATTGCGCTGTATCGCGCCAAGGACTCGGGACGCAACACGACGCAGCTATACCACAGCACCATGCAGAAAGCCGCCAGTGACCGCTTGCGCCTGGAAAACGACCTGCGCCTGGCCCTTGCACGTGGGGAGTTCAGCCTGCATTACCAACCCCAGGTCGATGCCCGGCGCAACCGAGTCGTGGGGGCCGAGGCGCTGCTGCGCTGGGACCACCCGGAACACGGCCTGCTGACACCGACCCAGTTCATTCGGGTGCTGGAAGAAAGCAGCATGATCCTTGAAGTCGGCAGCTGGATCCTCGACGAGGCCTGCAAGGCCGGTGGGCAACTGGTGCACGAAGCCTTGATTAACCCCGAGGCCTTCAGCCTGTGCGTTAACATCAGCCCTCGCCAGTTCCGCCAGAATGACTTCGTCGAGCGGGTAGAACGCAGCTTGCGCGCCCACCAATTGCCTGCATCGCTGCTGAAACTGGAAATTACCGAAGGCATCGTGATCCAGAACCTGGACGACACTATCGCGAAAATGCGCCGGTTGAAAAAAATGGGCGTCAGCTTCGCCATGGACGACTTCGGCACGGGCTACTCATCACTGACTTATCTCAAGCGCCTGCCGGTGGACACCCTGAAGATCGATCAGTCCTTTGTCCGTGACGCCACCACTGACCCCAACGACGCCGAGATCATCCGCGCCATTGTCGCCATGGCCCAGAGTCTGAGCCTGACGGTTATTGCCGAAGGGGTGGAAAACCGCGACCAGTTGCAGTTTCTGAAGCAACTGGGCTGTCATTTGTACCAGGGCTACTGGTTCAGTGGCGCGGTCGGACTGGAGGGTTTCAAAGCGCTGCTGTAGCTGCTGTAGATCAAGCCGCGCCCAGGTCTTCGCCTGTCTGAACACCGATCATCTGGTCGATTCGCGCGCAGTCCGTTTCCCGGCGCAAGGCGTTGAACAACTCCACGGCCTGCGGGTAGCTTTTGGTCAGCAACACCAGCCACTGCTTCAAACGCCCCGGCGCCTGAATCGGGGTCATCTTGTCCACGGCTTGCTGCCAGAACGATTGCAGCATCGGTTGCAGATCCTGCCAGGACATCGGCACCACCTCCTTCCCCGCCTGCGCTGCAGCGATCTGCCTTGCCAGATCAGGGCGGGCTACCAGCCCGCGGCCGATCATGATGTCCCGGGCACCGCAGATCTCCCGGCAACGACGCCAGTCATCGACGGTCCAGATTTCACCGTTGGCCACCACCGGCACCTTGACCACGTCCTGAATGCGCGCGATCCACTCCCAGTGTGCGGGCGGCTTGTAGCCGTCGACCTTGGTCCGGGCATGAACCACGATACGCTCCGCACCGCCATCAGCCAGGGCACGGGCACAGTCCAGCGCCAGATCGGTATTGTCGAAGCCCAGACGCATCTTCGCCGTCACGGGAATATGCTTCGGCACACCCCGGCGCACATGCTCAAGGATGGAATGCAGCAGCTCGGGTTCCTTGAGCAGCACGGCGCCGCCACGAGAGCGGTTGACCGTCTTGGCCGGGCAGCCAAAGTTGAGGTCCACCACCGGGGCACCCAGTTCGCAGGCAAACGCCGCGTTTTCGGCCAGGCACGCCGGGTCTGAACCCAGCAATTGCAGGTGCAGCGGCGTGCCGGCGTCGGTTTTCGCGCCCTTGTGGAACTCCGAGGCGTACTTGTAGAAGTAGTGTGCCGGCATCAGGCGCTCGGACACCCGGATGAATTCAGTCACGCACCAGTCGATGCCACCGACTCTCGTCAGCACGTCGCGCAGAATGTCGTCGACCAGGCCTTCCATGGGCGCCAGGGCAATTTGCATGGGTCACACTCGAAAAAAAGTCCGGCAGTTTACGGGGCTGCTTCTCAGGTTGCCAGACTCATCAAGGCCGGGCCATAACCTTCGATGAACTCGGTGGGCATGCGCTTGGGCTTGCCGCTGGACAGTTCGATGCAAACGAAGGTGGTTTGTGCGCGCAATAGCGTCGCATTATCGCGGGGGCGCTTGAGCTGGAAACGTCGGGTCATTTTCAGGCGGCTGTCCCAATCGACGATCCAGGTCGCTAATTGCAGCTCATCGTCTTCATAGGCGCTGGCCAGGTAGTCGATTTCATGTCGCACCACGGCCATGGCGCGGTCCAGCCGCCGATACTCGGTCAGGTCCAGGCCCAACTGCTGGGAGTGTCGCCAGGCGCAGCGCTCCAGCCAGGTGACGTAGACCGCATTATTGGCATGCCCCAGTCCATCGATGTCATCCGCTGCCACGTTCAGATTGATGACGAATGGCGTTGCCAGATCCCAGCCCATGCTTGCTCCTGCTTCGTGAAGTCAATTCGCGAACCAGTGTAACGGAAGGGTGGACGATTGGCGTCCGGGAGATCCCGTGGTTTCAGATGACAGCGGACTTGGCTGCCCGCAGTACGCGATCCGACAGCTCACCTGTGCCCAACGCCCGAGCCAGCGCCAGCCCGCCCACCATCAATGCCATGTCAGCCAGCGCCTTGTCGGCGTCCTCGGGGCAGGATGCCAGTTGCGCCATCATCAGCTCCAGATGCTCGGCCAGCACGCTCTGGTAGCTTTCTGGCAACCGGGCCATCTCCCCCACCGTCGAAGGCAGCGGGCAGGCCTGCCGGGCCGCATCACGGTGTTTGCGCGACAGGTAGAACGCGGCCAACAGGGCACGTCGTTCGTTACCGGGCAATTGATCATCGATTTGCGCCACCAGCTCTCGACGATGACCCAACAGATGCCGGAACGCCTCCAGCATCAAGGCCTCCTTGCTATCGAAATGTGCGTAGAAGCCACCGACCGTCAGTCCCGCCGCGCTCATGATCTCACTGACGCTCGGCTCGGCCGGGCCATGTTTGATGAGGGCTGCACTGGCGGCATCAAGTATGCGTTCGCGGGTCTGCGCCTTTTTATCGTTCATGCCAGCCTCCAATATGATGCAGATAATATTATTCGCATCATAGACATTGGCAAGTTGAATTTTGGCGGGTGGTTGGCGTTGCCCTGTGATGATTCCAGGTTTAAGCACGATCTCTTGTGGGAGCGAATTCATTCGCGAAAAGATCAGGAGCATTCGGCATCACGGGTGTCTGACGCACCGCATCGCGAATAAATTCGCTCCCGCAGGTCATTGATCAGCCGACGGTGCTAGAGAACGAAAAAAGGAGGGGGAATGAAAAAATCAGCACAAAAACAAAAGGGTCATTCAATAATCGAATGACCCTTAGTCCCGCAGAGCGGGTAATCGTGGCGTCCCCTAGGGGACTCGAACCCCTGTTACCGCCGTGAAAGGGCGGTGTCCTAGGCCACTAGACGAAGGGGACGCAAAACCTTCAAACCGATTCGCTTATCGACGAACCGTGGCAAATTGGTGGAGCTAAACGGGATCGAACCGTTGACCTCTTGCATGCCATGCAAGCGCTCTCCCAGCTGAGCTATAGCCCCAGATTTTTCGCCTCGCGGCGTAGCAGACTTTTCAGTACTGCTATTTGTTAATGGCGTCCCCTAGGGGACTCGAACCCCTGTTACCGCCGTGAAAGGGCGGTGTCCTAGGCCACTAGACGAAGGGGACGCAAACCCTTCTAACATCGTGATCAGTGCTGGCTGATCGATTCAAGGCCGGTGTGGCCAGACCTTGAACTGTAAAAGTGGTGGAGCTAAACGGGATCGAACCGTTGACCTCTTGCATGCCATGCAAGCGCTCTCCCAGCTGAGCTATAGCCCCACGTTGTGGACGGGGCGCATATTAAGCGTGGGTCGCTACCCTGTCAAATTTATTTTCAACAATTTGCAAAATTTTTTGTCGGCATAACAACCACTTACCACAAAGACCCCATAAAACCGGGGCCATATTGGTCACTGTGCGCCCTGCCCTGCGGCGACACAATGACCAATCATCCTCTCGCAACCCGTCAGGCAATCGCGCCCAACAGTTTTTCCCATTCCTTGTTTTCCTTCTTGGAAACGCCGCCCAGCAGGTCGATGGCCTGGCGCAGACGGAAACGGGTCAGGTCCGGACCGATGATCTCCATGGCATCGAGCACCGACACCGAGCTGGCTTGCCCTGTGATGGACGCAAACATCAGCGGCATGGCATCACGCAGCTTGAGCCCCAGATGTTCCACCACGGCCTGGATACAGGCCGTGATCGGGTCTTTCTCCCACTGACGCAGGGATTCGAGCTTCCAGAGGATCAACTGCATCAACTGGCGCACCTGATCCGGTGTCAGCTTCTTGTGTTCGAACAGTTTGACGTCGGGCTGCACTCCACCGGCAAAGAAGAAACCGGCCAGGGGTGCGATCTGGCTGAACGTCTCAACGCGGCCCTGAACATGGGGCGCGATCTTCATCAGGTACTCAGGGTTCAGCGCCCAATGCTGCACGCGGCTGGCGAATTCCTGTACCGGCAGCTCACGCAGCCATTGGCCGTTGAGCCAGGACAGTTTCTCGATATCGAAGATCGGACCGCCCAGCGAGACGCGGGACAGGTCGAAGTGATCGACCATTTCCTGCAGGGAGAACTTCTCGCGCTCGTCAGGCATCGACCAACCCATGCGTCCCAGATAGTTGAGCATGGCTTCCGGCATGAAGCCCATGCGCTCGTAGAAAGTCACCGAGGTGGGGTTCTTGCGCTTGGACAGCTTGCTCTTGTCCGGGTTACGCAACAGCGGCATGTAGCACAGCTGCGGCTGTTCCCAGCCGAAGTATTCGTACAGCAGCATCAGCTTGGGCGCAGATGGCAGCCACTCTTCACCGCGCAGCACGTGGGTGATGCCCATCAGGTGATCATCCACCACGTTGGCCAGGAAGTAGGTTGGCAAGCCGTCGGTCTTCATCAGCACTTGCATGTCCATGCGATCCCACGGGATCTCGACATCGCCACGCAGCAGGTCCGGCACCACACAGACGCCTTCTGTCGGCACTTTCATGCGGATCACATGGGGCTCGCCCGCAGCCAGGCGACGCTGCACTTCCTCTTTGGAAAGCAGCAAGGCGCGACCGTCGTAGCGCGGGGTCTCGCCCTTGGCCATTTGCTCGGCGCGCATTTCGTCCAGCTCTTCTGCAGTGCAGAAGCAAGGGAACGCGTGGCCCAGCTCAACCAGTTGCTGGGCGTACTTCTGATAGATGTCGCCCCGCTCGCTCTGGCGATACGGGCCATGTGGGCCGCCCACGTCCGGGCCTTCGCTCCACTCGATACCCAGCCAGCGCAAGGCGTCGAAAATCTGCTGTTCGGATTCGCGGGTCGAACGCAGTTGATCGGTGTCCTCGATGCGCAGGATGAACTCACCACCGTGCTGCTTGGCAAAGCAATAGTTGAAAAGCGCGATGTAAGCCGTGCCAACGTGGGGGTCGCCAGTAGGCGATGGCGCGATGCGGGTACGAACGGTGGTCATGGAAAATCCCGAATAGGTCAATCAAGCCGCGAATCTTAACAGGCGCGGGGCGTGTGGCTCCAGATGAGATGCCGATGATGACTGGGTTGGCAACTGGCATGACCTGTGGGAGCGAATTCATTCGCGAGAGGCCAGCACATTCAACATCTCACGTGACTGACACACCGCATCGCGAATGAATTCACTCCCACAAAAGCGTCGATCAAACCACCAGCAAACGCTCACGCAGCTTGCCGATCTCGTCGCGCATCTGGGCGGCGGCTTCGAACTCCAGGTCGCGGGCCAACTGGTACATCTTCTCCTCCAACTGGCGAATGCGCTTGGTGATCTCGCTGGGCGAGCGCAGTTCGTTCTCGTACTTGGCGTTTTCCTCGGCAGCCTTTGCCATGCCTTTGCGCTTCTTGCTACGCGAACCCGGCACGGTGGCACCTTCCATGATGTCGGCCACGTCCTTGAACACCCCTTTGGGAGTAATGCCGTTCGCCAGGTTGTAGGCGATCTGCTTGTCGCGACGCCGCTCGGTCTCGCCGATCGCCCGTTCCATGGAGCCGGTGATGCGGTCGGCGTACAAAATGGCGCGGCCATTGAGGTTACGCGCGGCCCGACCGATGGTCTGGATCAGCGAGCGCTCCGAGCGCAGGAAGCCTTCCTTGTCGGCGTCCAGGATCGCCACCAGCGAGACTTCCGGCATGTCCAGGCCTTCGCGCAGCAGGTTGATGCCCACCAGCACATCGAACGTACCCAGGCGCAGGTCACGAATGATCTCGACCCGCTCCACCGTGTCGATGTCCGAGTGCAGGTAACGCACCCGCACACCGTGATCGGCCAGGTAATCGGTCAGGTCTTCGGACATGCGCTTGGTCAGCGTGGTCACGAGCACCCGCTCTTCGAGGGCGACGCGCTTGGTGATTTCCGACAGCAGGTCATCCACCTGGGTCAGGGCCGGACGAATCTCGATCTGCGGGTCCACCAGACCGGTCGGGCGCACCAGCTGCTCGATCACGCGCCCTGCATGCTCGGCTTCGTAATTGCCGGGGGTGGCCGAAACGAAAATGGTCTGCGGGCTGACGTTTTCCCATTCGTCGAAACGCATGGGGCGGTTGTCCAGTGCCGAAGGCAGGCGGAAACCGTATTCCACCAGGGTTTCCTTACGCGAGCGGTCGCCCTTATACATGGCGCCCACCTGGGGCACGCTGACGTGGGATTCATCGATCACCAGCAGCGCATCAGGGGGCAGATAATCGTACAGGGTTGGTGGTGGCGCTCCCGCCGGACGGCCGGACAGGTAGCGCGAGTAGTTTTCGATGCCGTTGCAGTACCCCAGCTCCAGAATCATTTCCAGGTCGAAACGGGTGCGCTGCTCCAGGCGCTGGGCTTCCACCAGCTTGTTATTGGTGCGCAGGTACTCCAGCCGCTCCTGAAGCTCGACCTTGATGCCCTCCATAGCTTCGACCAGGGTTTCCCGAGGCGTCACGTAGTGGCTCTTGGGGTAGAAGGTGAAGCGCGGCAGTTTGCGTATCACCTCCCCCGTCAGCGGATCGAACGCGGAGAGGCTTTCCACTTCATCGTCGAACAACTCGATACGAATGGCTTCCAGATCCGATTCCGCCGGGTAGATGTCGATCACATCGCCCCGCACCCGGAAGGTCGCCCGGGCAAAGTCCATGTCGTTGCGGGTGTATTGCAGGTCGGCCAGGCGACGCAACAAGGCGCGCTGGTCGAGTTTGTCGCCGCGATCGACGTGCAAGACCATGCGCAGATAGGTCTCGGGGCTGCCCAGACCATAGATGCAGGACACCGTGGTGACGATTATCGCGTCCTTACGCTCCAGCAACGCTTTGGTCGCTGACAACCGCATCTGCTCGATATGGTCGTTGATCGAGGCATCCTTCTCGATGAAGGTGTCCGAGGACGGCACGTAGGCTTCGGGCTGGTAGTAATCGTAGTAAGAGACGAAGTATTCGACCGCGTTGTTGGGGAAGAACGTCTTGAACTCACCATACAACTGGGCGGCCAGGGTCTTGTTGGGCGCCAGCACCAGGGTCGGCCGCTGCACCTGGGCGATGACGTTGGCGATGCTGAAAGTCTTGCCCGAGCCGGTCACACCAAGCAGGGTCTGGTGCGCCAGCCCGGCTTCGATCCCCTCAACCATCAGGCGAATGGCTTCCGGCTGGTCACCGGCTGGCTCAAAACGGGTTACGAGCTGAAACTCGGACATAACGTACCTCATGGGTCGCTTCCACCGCGCAGGACGATGCAGAAACGAAATGACGTGAACGACTGATCCCGCCGGGAAAAGACGTATTACAAAAGAAGTGATGGACTACAAATGGAGTCGCCATCCTGATGTTTCAAGCCTGTTCACTGCAACCCCATAGCCTGAAAGGGTTGCAATAAGACTGACGGTCGAAAAATAAACCGAAAAACCTCGAAAAAACGCCCTCCGACCTGTCGCCCCCGCCAGAGATGGCCTCTATACTAGCTCCCCGTTTGTGCACCGCTCTAGTGCATTCGGCCGGAGCGTTGCACCCCTTCACTCCATCAACCAGAGCCCCCGCAAAAATGAGCCTGTTCTCCGCTGTCGAAATGGCACCACGTGATCCAATCCTGGGCCTCAACGAAGCATTCAACGCCGACACCCGAACCACCAAGGTCAACCTTGGCGTGGGCGTCTACTGCAACGAAGAAGGACGGATCCCCCTTCTGCGCGCCGTTGCCGAAGCCGAGAATATTCGCGTGGCTCAACACGCTCCACGGGGCTACTTGCCGATCGACGGCATCGCAGCCTACGACGTGGCCGTGCAAAAACTGCTGTTCGGCGCTGATTCGCCGCTGCTGAGCGCAGGCCGTGTACTGACGACGCAAGCTGTCGGTGGCACAGGCGCCCTGAAAATCGGTGCTGACTTCCTCAAGCAGCTGCGCCCGGACGCTGTGGTCGCCATCAGCGATCCGAGCTGGGAAAACCACCGTGCCCTGTTCGAAACCGCTGGCTTCCCGGTACAGAACTACCGTTACTACGATGCGACCAGCCATGACGTGAACCGTTCCGGCATGCTGGAAGACCTGCAGAACCTGCCGTCGGGCTCCATCGTTGTGCTGCACGCCTGCTGCCACAACCCGACCGGCGTCGACCTGACCCTGGAAGACTGGAAAAAAGTCCTGGAAGTGCTCAAGGCCAAAGGTCACGTGCCGTTCCTGGACATGGCGTATCAGGGCTTCGGCGCGGGCATCGATGAAGATGCTGCCGCTGTGCGTCTGTTCGCTGAGTCGGGCCTTATGTTCTTCGCCTCCAGCTCGTTCTCCAAATCCTTCTCGCTGTACGGCGAACGTGTCGGCGCCCTGTCGATCGTCACCGAATCGAAGGAAGAGACCGCTCGCGTCCTGTCCCAGGTCAAGCGCGTGATCCGCACCAACTATTCCAACCCGCCGACCCACGGTGCAACCATCGTCGCGGCCGTGCTCAACAGCCCTGAGCTGCGCGCGCAATGGGAAGCAGAACTGGGGGAAATGCGTGAGCGGATTCACGGCATGCGCAAAGCGATGGTCGAGCGTCTGGCCAACAACCCTGCTGGCCAGGACTTCAGCTTCGTGGGGCGTCAGACCGGGATGTTCTCCTACTCTGGCCTGACCACTGAACAAGTGCACCGCCTGCGCAACGAGTTCGGCATCTACGCCCTGGACACCGGCCGCATCTGCGTGGCCGCGCTGAACCAGAACAACATCGACGCCGTGACCAAGGCGATTATCCAGGTGATTTAAAGCCTGCTCTTCCCCCTGTGGGAGCGACCGGGGTGGCGATCCACCTTGATCGCTCCCACAGGAGGGGAACAATCACACTTGCCCCTTCTTGCGATACGCCATCGAATCATCGATCCGCTTGAGGATGTAATCCCCCGCAGCCACGGGCGGATACAGGCTGGTCGCCGCATCGAGCCCCAGATCACAGGGATCAACCACTGCGCCATAAGTCGGGTCATAGAAGGTGGCGATGGAGTAACGCTCATGCCCGGACTTGTTGATCACCCGGTGCAAGGTCGAGCGGAAGCGGTCATTGGACCAGTGCGCCAGCAGATCCCCGACGTTGACCACCAGGCTGCCCGCAATGGGCGTCGCATCGATCCAGCTGTTTGAAGCCAGCTCACGCACCTGTAAACCGCCACTGTCGTCTTGGTACAGCAAGGTGATACAGCCGTAGTCCGTGTGAGGCGCAACCCCGAACTGATCAGACTCGGCCATCGCTGGATGCGGCGGGTAATAGACCATCTGCGTACGCTGCAGGGGTTTGTCGTATTTGGCGCTGAAAAAATCCTCCTCGATACCCAGGCCTACCGCCACCGCTCGTAACAAATCCGCCCCCGCCCTGCCGATCTGCGTGTAGTACTCACCCAACGCCTCGCGCAATTCAGGCATGAAATCCGGCCACTGATTCGGCCCGCGCAACGCTTCACCCGCCAGAACCGCCGGATCATCTTCCGGCAGTTCCAGGCCAATACTGAAGAATTCCTTGTGATCCGGCTTGGTGGCTTCGTACATCAAGGCGCCGCCCAAGGCATGCCAGCCACGATGGCGTTTATTGACCGCCACCTGGCGCTTGACCTCGGCCGGGTGGGCGAAGAACGCTCTGGCAGCCGCCATGGCGCGGTCAATCACCGCCTGAGGCACGCCGTGATTGACGATATAGAAGAAGCCGGTTTCGCTACAGGCCTGGCGGATGGCCTCGCCCACCCGGCGAATACTGGCCTGGTCGCCTTCGCGGACGCCGGTCATGTCGATCAGGGGGAGATTAACGCTGACGGTCATGGTGACTCCTGAGCAGGAAGCTGAGCGGTATAGACAGGGCCAAGCATTTACTGTGCCGTCCCTGTAGAACTGCCCTTGGCCTGTATCTTGCGTCGGCGGTATATACCAGGCCCTGAACACGAGCTGACCGCCATGAACGATTTACAACAGACCCTCGACCAGTTGCGCGCCGCGCTCGGTGACGCGCAGGTACTGACGGGTGAGGCCATCAGCCCGCGCCACCACAGCGACTGGACCGGCCACGCACCCGCCTGCCCGGCGGCCTTGCTGCTGCCGCGCACCACCGAAGAGGTCAGTGCGGCATTGCGTATCTGCAATGCGGCGCATCAACCCGTGGTGCCACAGGGCGGCATGATGGGGCTGGCCGGTGGTGCCGTGCCCCGCGCCACCGATATCGCGCTATCGCTTGACCGCCTGCGGGGCATCCAGGAAATCGACGCCGCTGCCGCGACCATCAGCGTCTGGGCCGGCACCACCTTGCAGGACATCCAGCAGGCGGCGCTGGAAGCAGGCTTTCTGTTCCCCCTGGACCTGGGCGCAAGAGGTTCGTGCCAGATTGGTGGCAACATCGCCACCAACGCCGGAGGCAACGCGGTGATTCGCTACGGCATGACCCGGGAGCTGGTCCTGGGACTTGAAGTGGTGCTGGCCGACGGTCGGGTGCTCGACCTGATGAACAAGATGATCAAGAACAACTGCGGTTATGACCTAAAACAGTGCTTCATCGGCAGCGAAGGCACTCTTGGGGTGATTACCCGCGCCGTATTGAAGCTGGCACCGCAACCCGGTGAAACCACGACGCTGCTTTGCGCCCTGCCCGACTACCCCAGTGCCGTGAGCCTGCTGCGCCGCATCCAACGCAGCGTCGGCACCCCGCAAGCCTATGAACTGATGTGGCAGGACTTCTTCCGCATGGGCGTCTCCTGGCTGGAAAACCCCGTAGCACCGATGCCCGACACCCATCCGCTGTATGTGCTGCTGGAATCAGCAGCCCCACGGGAAGCACTGGAACAGGCCCTGGCCGATGCCTTCGACGCCGGGGAAGTGGTGGATGCCATTCTCGCCAGCTCCCATACCCAGGCCCGTGGGCTCTGGAAAATCCGCGAAGCCACCGGGGAATTTCCCCTGCGCCTGGTGCCGCTGAACTTCGATATCAGCCTGCCCATCGGCCAGATCGGGGATTTCGCCGAGCTGTGTCGCCAGCGTCTGGACCAGCGCTGGCCCGGTAACTTCAGCGTGTATTTCGGCCACATCGGTGACAGCAACCTGCACCTGACCGTGGATTGCCGTTCGCTGCCCCAACCAGCGCCGGTGCTGGAAATCGAAGAACTGGTCTACGCCGCCGTTGGCGAGCTGGGGGGCGCGGTGTCCGCCGAGCATGGCATCGGGCTTCTCAAGCGCGAGTTTCTGCATCATTCGGTCAGCGCCGAAGCCTTGGGCGCCATGGGTCAATTGAAGGCCTGTTTCGACCCCAACGGCATTCTCAACCCGGGGAAAATCCTCGTCTGAGCACAGAGTGCAATCGGTATATACCGGTATGGCACGCTAACTGCACCGCCATTCACCAGAAACACAAAAGGACCGCCACACCCATAACGACACAACACTTCTTGCGCCCGATGAAGGAGCTACCCAATGCAACTCGATTCCCTGTTCAAAAAGACATTCAAAGGTCTGAGCATTGCCCTCGCCATGGCCATCGTGCCCCTGGCAGCGCATGCCGACCAGTTGGCCGATGTAAAGAAAGCCGGCGTGCTGGAAGTCGGTACCGAGTTGCAGTTTGCCCCGTTCGATTTCCTTGAAGCGGGCAAGCAAAAAGGCATGAACGCCGAGCTGTTCGCCGAGCTGGGCAAGGAGCTGGGGGTCAAGGTCCACTTCCTCGACCTGCCATGGCCAAGTGTGCTGCCGGGGCTGGAAGCGAAGAAGTTCGACGTGGTGGCAGGCCCGATCATCGTGACCCAGGCGCGCAAGGAACGTTACCACTTCATGCTGCCCGTGGCCGAAGCCACCGTGGCCCTGATGATCGGTGCCAAGGACGACAGCATCAAGAAACCTGAAGACATCTCCGGCAAGACCGTCGGTGCCGGTAAAGGCTCGGCGCAACTGGAAGAGCTGAAGACCTTCGCCGCGACCCTGCCGGAAAAAGTCACCATCCGCGAATACGTCGACAACAACCAGGCCTACGCCGATCTCGCGGCCAAGCGCATCGTCGCCGTGGCCAACTCGCTGCCGAACATCTCCTACGTCGCTGCTGAACGCAGCAATCTGTACAAAGTGGTGCAACCGCCGTTCGGCAAGAAGTCCTACTTCGCCTACCTGGGTCGCAAGGATGCCGATGCCGACAGCCTGATCGCCGCGCTGGATGCCGCCCTGTTGAAAATGCATGACGACGGCCGCCTCGCCGCCCTGCAAAAGAAATGGCTCGGCGCCGAAATGGACGTACCGAAAGCTGACTTCACCCCGACCTGGTAAACCCGTGACGTAAACCGAGCGTCGACTCGCCCGAGTCGACGTTCTGGCTGGAGCCTTACGATGTTCGACTGGTCCCTGCTGATGCAGAACCTGCCGTTGTTGCTGGACGCGCTGAGGGTGACGCTTGAAGTCTCCATCGCAGCCTTGGCCATCGGCTTTGTGATCGGTGTGGTGATCGGCGCCATGCGGCTTTCACCGATCCCGTCGCTCAGGCGCCTGGGTGGCGCCTACATTTTCGTGTTCCGGGGCATTCCGCTGCTGGTACAACTGCTGTTCATCTATTACTTCCTGCCGCGCATCGGCTTGCCCAACGTCTCGCCCATGATGGCGGCGGTGGTCAGCCTGTCGCTGTGTGCGGGGGCCTACATTGCCGAGATCCTGCGCGGCGGCTTCCTTGCGATCCCTGGCGGGCAGCTTGAAGCGGCTGGCTTGCTGGGCCTGACGTCGGCACAGATGCTGGTGCGCATCCGCGTGCCCCAGGCCGTGCGCCTGACCCTGCCGGGGCTGGTCAACGAGATGATCCTGCTGATCAAGGCCTCATCGCTGGTCTCGGTGGTCGGCCTGGCTGACCTGACCCGCACCGCGCAGAACATGGCCGCCAGCGACTACATGTACGTTCAGGACTACCTGATGCTGGCGGGCTTCTATTGCCTGATCAACATCCCGCTGGCCTACCTGGGCGGCGTGCTGGAACGGCGGATGAAGGGGCGCAACTCATGATCTTCGATCCACGGATTATCACCGATCACCTGGGCGACATCGGCCAGGGTTTTCTCGTCACCCTCGGGACCTGGACAGGGGGCGTGGTGCTCGGCCTGGGGTTGGGCATGCTGATTGCCGTCGCCCAGTTGTTCGGCAATAACCTGATTCGCGCCCCCTTGCGGGTGTTCATCGAGCTGATCCGCAGCACGCCGTTCCTGGTGCAACTGTTCCTGGTGTATTACGCAGGCCCGGCATTCGGCCTGAGCCTGGACCCGATCCCTGCCGGGGTACTGGGCCTGGCGATCTACGGCAGCGTGTATTTCGCCGAGATTTTCCGCAGCGGTTTCGAGTCCGTGGCCAGGGGCCAACTGGAAGCCGCCGACTGCCTGGGCATCACTCGGATGCAATGCATCCTGCGCATTCAGGTGCCGCAGATGCTGGTGATCATCCTTCCGGCGTTGGTCAATCTGATCACCGTGCTGTGCAAGGAAACCGCCGTGCTGTCGATCATCACCATCCCGGAACTGACCATGGTCCTGACCGGCATCGGCTCGGAGACCTTCGCCTTCGTCGAAACTCTGGCCGTGCTGTGCATCGGCTACCTGCTGCTGGTGGAGCTGTGCTCACGCCTTGGCATGCTGCTTGAGACACGGGTCGGGCGCTTCATGAACAGGCAAGCACGATGAACACAATGTCCAGCCAAACAGACCTGCAACAAGGTGAACCGATGAAAACGTCCGACGCCCTCTCCAGCCCTCGTGAGCCCATGCTGACGCTGAACAGGGTCGGCAAAAGCTTCGGCAACCTGCGGGTGCTCAAGGGCATCGACTTGCAGGTGAGGCACTCTGAAGTGGTGTGCCTGATCGGCCCGTCGGGCTCCGGCAAGAGCACGCTGTTGCGCAGCATGGCCTTCCTGGAAGAGTACGACGAAGGCGAGATCCACATTGAAGGCAAGCTGCTGGGCTGGGTGCCGGGATCGCAAGCCCAGGCAGGCAAGGGCCGCAAACGCGCGGCGCAATCGCAGATCAATCAGGTGCGGCGTAACGTCGGCATGGTGTTCCAGCAGTTCAACCTGTGGCCCCACATGACCGCCATTGGCAACGTCTGCGAGGCCTTGCGCCGGGTACGCAAGCTGTCGGCCGCCGAGGCAGAGGTCCGCGGCATGGCGATGCTGGACAAAGTTGGGCTGGCCCACAAGGCAACGTCTTACCCCGCACAACTGTCCGGCGGCCAGCAACAGCGGGTAGCCATTGCCCGCGCCCTGGCCATGGAACCGCACATCATGCTCTTTGACGAGCCCACTTCGGCCCTCGACCCGGAACTGGTGGGTGAAGTGCTGCAAGTCATGAAAACCCTGGCCAAAGAAGGCATGACCATGGTCGTGGTCACTCACGAAATGGGCTTTGCCGCCCAGGTGGCCGATTCAGTGGTGTTCCTTGACCAGGGGGAAGTGGTGGCACGGGGTACGCCGCAGCAGATATTCCACAACGCCGAACACCCACGTTTGCAGCAATTTCTGCAGAACTACCTGGACCGCAATGCGTTCTGGCAGGACAACGGCCAGGACACTACACAGGCACAACGATAAATAAACCGAAGGTGCATCCCCCATCGCGTCCCACAGGCCAACACGGAGTACCTGATGATCAAGACCGCACCGCAAGCGCTGTACCGACGCGCCAAGGATTTTGTGCAAGACAAGCTAGTCTCCGGGGAATGGAAGCCCGGCGACCTGATCCCTTCGGAAAACCGTCTGGTGCAGGCGCTGGGCATGTCCCGCATGACCGTCAACCGCGCCTTGCGCGAACTGACCGAAGAAGGCCATCTGCTGCGAATCTCCGGCGTCGGCACCTTCGTGGCTGAAAGCAAACCGCAATCGAACCTGCTGCGAATCACCAACATCGCTGACGAGATTGTCGCCCGGGGTCATCGCTATGGCTGCCAGGTGCTGCACCTGGGCCGCGAAGCTGCCTCGATGCCCATCGCCGCAGCGCTGGGTTTGACCACTGGTAACTCGGTGTTTCATCTGTTGTGCGTGCACAGTGAGGAAGGCGTGCCGGTGCAACTGGAAGACCGTTACGTCAATCCTGAGCTGGTACCGGACTTTCTCAAGCAGACGTTCGACGAAAACCTGCAACCGGCGCGGTATCTGCTGCAGGTCATTCGCCCCGATGAAATGGAGCATATCGTCGAAGCCAGCCACCCCAGCCCGGAAGAAAGCCAGCAGTTGCAGGTGGGCATCAACGAGCCCTGCCTGGTGCTGATGCGCCGGACCTGGAGCGCCGGCAAGCTCGTCACCTATGTGCGGCTGACGCACCCCTCTTCGCGCTATCGCCTGGGCAGCCGCTTGCCGGTCAACGGTGCCCATCGCGACAGCTGAAGCGCACCGCTCTTTTGCAGACAGCCGGTCGGCACGCCGATCGAACGTCGCCGCCCGGCAGGCTTCGAATTCATGTGACCCCTTGCAACCGCACATGAACCCGAGGTGCCTATGGCTATCGACCCCACCCAACAAAAACAACCCTCCCAGCCGCAAGATCAAGACCAGAACAGAAACGACCCGGCCATCGACCCGCAGAACCCGGATCACGAACTGGGCAAAGGCACGCAATACGAGCAAGCCTCGGCGGGTGCTGCCAGTCAGTCTCAAAATAACGGCGCCCCCGACAAACCTCAGGGCCAGCCAGATACCCAGTTCGAGCAAAACCAGCAGTCGGGCGGCAATACCTTTACTCCGGATTACGAGCCGGAAGAAAAACCAGCGGTCCAGCGCAACCCGCAGCCTACACGGGGGGAAGATGCGGATATCGAGACTGATGGGGGTTAGTGACTGCGCCACATAAGCCCTGTGGAGCGAATTCATTCGCGATGCGGTGTATCAGTCACGGGAGATGTTGAATGTGCTGGCCTCTCACGAATGAACTCGCTCCCACAGGTTTGTGCCAACTACAGATTCTGGTCTGAACACAAATTCCTTCCGGGAATCGCCCAAAACTCGCGGGAGTCTTAAAAACGTAACCAATCGTTGCACAAAAGTGCTAAAAACCGGCACGATCACGCTACTGCCTGCGCCCTGCAGGCTAATCACTGATTCTGTCAGTCAGCTGCGGAGCGTTGTCGGTAATGGGCCAGTCCAGCACCCAGGAATCCCCCCTCGTCACAAACAAGCTGACCCCCCGCGAATTTCGCGGAATGGTCGCCATTCTGCTGTCCATTGGCTTGGCAACACTCGATACCGCGATTGCCAACACTGCTTTGCCTGCCATCGCCGCGGACCTGAATGCATCACCCGCAGCCTCGGTCTGGGTAATCAACGCTTACCAGATGGCAGCCGTGGCGACCTTGCTGCCGTTCGCGGCGCTAGGTGGGGTGATCGGTCATCGCAAGGTTTACCTGGGTGGCATGATTCTGTTCATCGTGTCCTCGGCGCTGTGCACCCTGTCGTGGTCATTGCCCACGCTGACCGTCGCCCGCGTCCTGCAAGGCGTCGGCGCCGCTGCAATCATGAGCGTGAACGCTGCGCTGATCAGTGCGATTTTCTCCCATGAGCGGCTGGGTCGCGGGCTGGGCATGAACGCACTGGTGGTGGGCACTTCGTTCGCTGCCGGCCCCACCATTGCTTCGTTGGTGCTGTCGGTCGCCAACTGGCCGTGGCTGTTTGCAATCAATCTTCCCATCGGCATCTTCGCTCTGGTGTTCGCCTGGAACTCATTGCCCACCCCCAAGTTGCACCCTGCCGGGTTCGACCGGATCACGGCGGTACTCAACGTATTCACCTTCGGCGCGCTGATTTTCGCCTTGAGCCAGGCCACGCAACTGGCATCGACCAGCAGTGTGTTGATCGCCGTCGTTGTCTGCGTGGTGGCGGGCGGCCTGATGCTGCGTCGCGAGCACGGTCACCCGGCCCCCATGTTCCCCCTGGACCTGCTCAAACGACCGCTGTTCGCCCTGTCTGCGCTGACCGCGTTCTGCGCCTTCGCCACCCAGGGCCTGGCATTCGTGTCGCTGCCGTTTTTCTTTGAAACCGTACTGGGTCGTGACCCGGTTCAGACCGGTTTTCTGATGACGCCCTGGTCCGTGGTGGTCGCCCTGATTGCGCCGGTGGCAGGTCGTCTGTCTGACCGCTATGCACCGGGTCTGTTGGGCGGTATTGGCCTGGCGATGCTGTGCCTGGGCATGATTTCCCTGGCGTTGCTACCGGCAGATCCCAGCGCCCTGGACATCTGCATTCGCACCATTTTTTGTGGGCTGGGCTTTGGCTTCTTCCAGGCACCAAACCAGAAAGCGCTGATGACCAGCGCCCCGCGGGAACGCTCCAGTGGTGCCAGCGGGACCATCGCCACGGCGCGCCTGATTGGCCAGGCGACGGGGGCCGCGCTGGTGGCCTTGAGTTTTGGTATCGCCGCCGAACACGGCCCGGTGCTGGCCCTGAGCATTGGCGCCGGTTTCGCCGCTGTGGGCAGCATCGCCAGCGCCTTGCGCCTGGTGGCTAAAAACACCGTCAACAAGGAAGCGCCTGCCGCGACGACGGTCAAGGACTCTGCCTGACAGCTCACCCACCCACGCCCTGACTTTTTGGAGAACCCGATATGCCCTCACGGAATGAACGTTTCGACCGGATCGCCCAGGATCTCGGTCATAGTTTCGAAGGCGAAATACAAATCGGTGGCAACTACGTTTCCGCCGTGCAGCATGGCAACGAGGTGTACATCAGCGGGCAGATCCCCCGTGTCGGCAGCACGGTGGTGGTAACCGGCCGTGTGGGCGCCGACGTCAGCCTTGAACAGGCTCGCCACGGCGCGAAAATCTGCACCCTGCGGGCGTTGGCGATATTGCGTCACACCCTGGGGGATTTTGATCGCATCAAGAAAATCCTGCGCATCACCGTCTACGTACGCAGCGCTGAAGACTTCTCCCAGCAAAGCGAAGTGGCGGACGCTGCTTCAGAGGTGCTGTACACCATGTTCGACGACGCTGGCGTTCATACCCGGACCTCCGTGGGCGTGTACCAGTTGCCCAAGAACGCCGCCGTTGAAATCGACATGATCGTGGCGGTGGAGTGAATTGCGAAGCCGATCAAACTGTGGGAGCGAGCTTGCTCGCGAATGAGGTACATCAGTCACTCACGATGTATCAGGACTGACGCCTTCGCGAGCAAGCTCGCTCCCACATGGTTTTCGTAATCCTGGGACTGGCGTTGGGGGCAAGGTGGATCGCCGCCCTGGTCGGTCCAACAGTCACATCAATTTTCCATAGAGACACCGCTGTCATGGCCCCTCTCGAAAGCCCAAGACTGATATTGCGCCCCCTGCAAGCCATGGACGCCGACGCGCTGGTGACCGCCGCCAGCGACGGTGAGTTGTGGAGCCTGCCCTTTACCGTGGTGCCCTCCCCGGTCACGGTGCATGACTACATTGGCAACGCCTTGCAAGGGCGCGATGCTGCCCTTCGTGACCATCATCAAGGCCACCGGGCAGTTGGTGGGGTCCACCCGTTTCTGGAAGGTGGACCGTAAAAACCGCAAGCTGGAAATCGGCAGTACCTGGCTGTCCACCGCCTGGCAGAAGACCTTCGTCAACACCGAAGCCAAATACCTGATGCTGCGTTACGCCTTCGAAACCCTGAACTGCGTGCGCGTGCAACTGACCACCGACGAGATCAACCAGAAGTCGCGCAACGCGATTCTGCGCCTGGGCGCCAAACAGGAAGGCATCGTGCGCAACGAACGCATCATGCCCGACGGCCGCAAACGCAACTCGGTGCGCTTCAGCATCATCGATGACGAGTGGCCTGAGGTTAAGGCGCGGCTGGAAGAACGCCTGAAAGGCGACTGAATCAGCGACTCCCAAGGCTCATCGTTGGGCAACATCCCGTGTTGCGCCTTGATAAGGGTTATATGGTCCTGCCGCCCGCCATACTGGACGCCGTGGTCCGGGCAAAACAGCTGACCGACCTGCACACCTCCACCCTGCCGCAGTGGGCACTGGCGAAATTCATATGGCGCTGCTGTGCAAGGTGCCCATGGACATCCCATGGCTGGTCGAAGAAGCCAGGAAAGTCGACGTCAGGCTTTATTCCCTGGCGGACTTCTTCGATGAACAAGCGCCCAAGGCCGGATTGTTCATGGAGTTTGGCGCCATCGAAACACTGGATATCGACATCGCGCTGGACAGGCTGGGGGGGATTTTGAAGAAGATGGGCTGAGGCCCGAAGGCAAGCACGCTTAGAACGCCTTGCCCTTGCTGGCCTCAAGCTTCGGAAAGCTGAACCTGATCAACAATGCGGGCTCGCCGCCCGCTGAGGTCACCATCAACTCTGCGGCACGGACGTTGTTGGGGGAAGCGGCCATCAGACTCGTGACGTTCGGGAACTTCGCGTTGCGGTCCACGCCCTCAAAGAAGGTGTACGTCAGGGTGCCTGCGTTCAGGGCGTCGGCTTCGTACTTTGCAAACTTCGAAGCAAACTCTTGCTTGTTGGGCGACGCACCTTCCAGTTGAACCACATCCAGCCTGGACTTGGTGTCGGAAAGCGCCGACAACCGGAACGTCTTCCCCAGCGTAGTCGCCGCCTGGGCGTACAGCGCCTGGTTATACGCACTGATGAGCGAAACCGTGGTCAGCTTCGAACCGGAGAACCCCAGCGCAGCGGTAAAGGCGTAGCCGATGAAATTCACATGATCCAGACACCGGGCAACCCCACCCACATCCGCCGAGCAATCGTAGTAGCCATTGGCGTCGGTAAAGATGGCCAGTGGGGCGCCATAGGCATAGCTCTTGAAAAGATTGTCGCTGGCTGCGGCGCTGGCTGAGGCCAGCAAGATGCTGAGGGTGAGTGCGAGTCTTGGGAGTGTGGGCCTTGCCATGACGTGCTCTCTTGAGGGATGGCGTTGAGGATGGCGGGATGTTACTCAAGTTAGTAAAAATGCTCGACATCTGTCTCAGATACTTCGCTCTGGGCTCGTCCGGTTTTGCTGCTGAAACAGTGGACGTGCGGCGAAGCTAGGTTCAGCCGTTTCTCGGCGGCCTGATAAATTTTATGAATCGACGGTATGGACGTACTTTAGAGAAATGTCCTACAGATAGGGCTGTTGATCTTGCATATACTCTCGCCCCAAATCTGCCCCATCAAATTAGAGCAAGCTCATAGCAGTAGAGGAAAACCTGGCGATCACGCTGGATTGCTTTCGCTGTAACTTGCCGCTTTTGCAAAAAACAAACAGAGATTTCGATGTCTACAATCAGGGTTGATATACAAGCGCTACGTGGGCTTGCTGTTGCATTCGTTGTTCTTGAACACTTATCTGTCCCAGGCTTCACGTTCGGATTCCTTGGGGTAGATATTTTCTTTGTGATATCAGGCTTTTTAATCACCTCTATCGTTTCAAGAGAACTTGGACGCAATAGTTTCTCTTTCACGGAGTTTTATCTACGGCGCGCAAAGCGACTTTTACCTGCATCGTTCGTCACTATTGTGGCTACGCTTACCGCCGCCAAATTCTTTCTTCCACCTGTTCAAATCGAATCACTCAAGGAACAGGTTTTTGGCGCTCTGACATTCACTACCAACTTCGTCCTGCTTAGCCAGGCAGGATATTTCGATATTGAGTCAACGACAAAACCACTACTGCACCTGTGGTCTTTGGCGATTGAAGAGCAGTTTTATTTCGTTGTCCCTGCGCTGTTGGTCCTGACCCCGTCAAAGCACTGGAAGAAGACCCTCTGCGCTATTGCCGTACTGAGCTTTGCAGGCTGCCTCTATCTTGCCGCAAGCAATCCATCGGCTGCTTTCTATTTGCTGCCGACACGGGCCTGGGAGCTTCTTCTGGGCAGCATCGCCTCCATGATCGCGCTCAACGCCTCAGTCAAAGGCTACGCAACAAAGCTCGCCATCCCGGCACTCGCTGTGATCCTGGCATCACCGTTCCTGAATACCGGACTGTCTCATCCTGGGCTCGATGCATTGATCGTGTGCATTGCCACATCGGTTATCGTTATCGCAAATCACAGCGTGTTCAGCAGCGAAAAAAGGATGCTGTTCATCAACCGGATTGGCGATATTTCCTACTCGCTCTACCTGGTCCATTGGCCAATGATCGCCTTCGTCAATGCCTCATCTGACACAGAAGCCCCTGCGATCAAAGCGGCGCTCCTGGCCGCATCGCTCATCACAGCCGTCGCCATGAACCGGCTCGTTGAGGAGCCTTTCAGGAAGATGCGGTATGGCGTGAAACCCTCCCTGGTCGTCTTCCCGGCCCTGACTATTGCCGTGTTCGGCTTGTCGCATACCTTCCTGAAAGGGGACCGGGCAGAGCACATCAATAAACTGCTGACGCCTAACTATGGCCTTGATCGGTCATGCGATATGGTGACGTATACAGACTTGGACAAGTGCAAAACATCGAGTGACCCCTCGGTATTCGTCTGGGGTGACTCGTACGCAAGACACAATATTCCAGGCCTTACGCTCGTTCAAAAAATCGACCTTAGACAAGCGACCCGCAGCGCTTGTGCGCCCTTCCTGAACACTGCGCTGAATACCAGGAAAAGCAATTTCGAAGACCTGGCTAGAAAGTGCATTGCTTTCAACGATAGCGCACTCGACTTCATCAGCAAAAAGGCATCAATCAGCACCGTTATTCTCGCGGGCTCATATTGGCAATACACTTCCGACCGGTCCGAATCTTTCTCCATCGATCCAGATGGCAAACTGCATATTGAGAAGTCGAGCCCAGCGCGCGCCATGAAAGACATGCAGAATATCGTGACGCGCCTAAAGTCCATGGGTAAAGAAGTCATCGTCATTTCCCCTCCCCCATCGATAGGAAAAGACATACTTTCCTGCATGCAGAGCGAGATAGGTGTTTCTGGCGGCACCGATCAATCAAATAAATGCTCGCAGGATAAAGCACTGTATAAGCGTAACCACAAGCATGTCATCGACTTAATGGCATTTGCGCAGAACTCGCTGGGGGTGCGCGTAATCAACCTGGCGGACTTTCTTTGTGATGATGCAACATGCAAGAGCATCATCGACGGCGTTCCGGTCTACAGGGATGCCGGTCACTTGACTACGCCAGGATCGGTGAAGCTGTACCAGAAGATGCCGAACATTCTGACAGACAAAACCCACAGCACCTGATAGCCCTAACTGCTGGCGGTCTTGAAAGCTCAGGACCGTCAGCTCACCTTCTCGATCTAATGGAAGGTTGAACATGGCCACTGCTACCTTAACCCCAAAAGGTCAAATCACCTTTCCCGTTAAGGTTCGGGCATCCCTTGACCTGGATACTGGCGACCGGATCGAGTTCGTCGAACTGGCGGACGGCAAATTCGCAATCATGGCTGCCACACATTCCGCAAAGGACCTCAAAGGATTGATCCGCAAACCCGTCAGTACCGGCAGCATCGATGACATGAACATGGCCATCGCTGCCCAAGGATCCAAAGCGTTCGTTGACGTGAGCAAGTAACTCGTAGCTCTGTCCTTCGGGGTTTGTACAAAAAGCATCGTCGCAAATATCGCCTGGCATCGACCTATGCGGACAGGGCGATGGTGAGCCACCCATTTCCAGGCGAACATCTGGCGCTCTTGGTAAACTTGCGGTCCGTTGCGCTTGATCCGGAGTTGAGCGTTTTAACCGACCGTGCCGTCGGCACGCTTTCCAGCTTTGAATGGGTACGCTGTGCCGCCCACCTTCAAAGAACACCGGAAACAGCCCTGAAACCCGCTGAAAACACGTAGAGCAAAATGTTACCAAAACCCCACTCCAGCCCAGAAAACACAAGCCCTGCGCTGTCCCGCCGCTTCTCCGTTGCGCCGATGATGGATTGGACTGACCGCCATTGCCGGTTTTTCCTGCGTCTGTTGTCGAAGAATGCCCTGCTCTACACCGAGATGGTCACCACCGGTGCGTTGCTCAATGGCGATCATGCTCGTTTCCTGCAGCACAACGAGGCTGAGCATCCGTTGGCGTTGCAGTTGGGGGGCAGTGTTCCGGCTGATCTGGCGGCCTGTGCGCGGATGGCGCAGGAGGCTGGCTACGATGAGGTGAATTTGAATGTTGGCTGCCCCAGTGATCGGGTGCAGAACAATATGATTGGCGCGGTGTTGATGGGGCATCCGCAGTTGGTGGCCGATTGTGTGAAGGCGATGCGTGATGCGGTGACGATTCCGGTGACGGTCAAGCACCGGATCGGGATCAACGGTCGGGACAGTTATGCCGAACTGTGTGATTTCGTCGGCACAGTGCATGAAGCCGGCTGCACCAGTTTCACGGTGCATGCGCGGATCGCGATTCTGGAAGGGCTGTCGCCCAAGGAAAACCGCGACATTCCACCGTTGCGCTATGACGTCGCAGCACAGCTGAAAACTGATTTTCCGCAACTTGAGATCATTCTCAATGGCGGAATCAAGACCCTGGAGCAGTGTCAGGAACATCTGCAGGTGTTCGACGGTGTGATGCTGGGGCGTGAGGCGTACCACAACCCTTATCTGCTGGCCGAAGTGGACAAGCAGCTGTTTGGCAGCACGGCGGCGGTCATTTCCCGTGCCGAAGCGCTGGCGGCGTTGCGTCCTTATATAGCTGCACATATCGAAAGCGGCGGCGCGATGCATCACATTACCCGTCATGTGCTGGGCCTGGGGACCGGCTTCCCCGGCGCTCGACGGTTCCGGCAACTGCTCTCGGTCGATATCCACAAGGCACCCGATCCGCTGGCGTTGCTGGATCAGGCCGCGCAGTTTCTTGAAGGTCGCTAGCTCAGAGCGCCAGATGGCGGCGCTGGCGCACCTCGATGGAACAAGCGACGAGGATGGTGCTCCAATCCAGTCTGAATCGAGTATCCGTCCTCACGGGCTTTACCAGCGACCTGCTGTCGCCTGCATCACGGCGAGTTGGGTTCGTTCAGGTTTGCGCCCTTGAGTGGCTGGCAGCGCTCGGGTAATGTCATCTAACCCACAGGACAGAGCACACTCATGACTTCCAAGTTGGAACAACTCAAAAAAATCACCACGGTTGTCGCTGATACGGGCGATTTCGACGCTATCGCCCGCCTCAAACCAGTAGACGCTACCACCAACCCTTCCCTGCTGCTCAAGGCCGCTGGCAGTGAGAGTAACGCGCAGTTGCTGAAGGAAGCCTTCAGCGGCAGCAATAACGACATCAGTCTGGCCTGCGACCGCTTCGCAGTAGCCATTGGCCAGAAAATACTGGATGTCGTGCCAGGGCGTGTCTCCACTGAAGTGGACGCCCGGCTGTCGTTCGACACCGATGCCATGATCAAGCGCGGAGAACGCCTGATCGACCTGTATGACAAGGCCGGCATTGGCCGTGACCGCATCCTGATCAAACTGGCCTCGACCTGGGAAGGTATCCGTGCCGCCGAGAAGCTGGAAAAGGACGGTATTCAAACCAACCTGACCCTGCTGTTCTCCTTCGCCCAGGCAGTGGCCTGTGCCGAAGCCGGTGTGTTCCTGATCTCGCCGTTCGTAGGCCGGATCTATGACTGGTACAAGAAGTCGTCTGGTCACGACTACGTCGGCGCCGATGACCCGGGCGTGCAGTCGGTCAGCAGAATCTACAACTACTACAAGTCCAATGACTTCAAGACCGTGGTCATGGGCGCCAGCTTCCGCAACCTGAGCCAGATCGAGCAATTGGCCGGCTGTGATCGCCTGACCATCAGCCCTGACCTGCTGCAACAGTTGTCCCAGGACAACGGCACCCTGGAACGCAAACTGGCACCGGGCAATGCTGGGGAAGCCCGCCAGAGCCTGACTGAACGTCAGTTCCGTTGGGCGTCCAACGAAGATGCAATGGCCACCGAGAAACTGGCCGAAGGCATTCGTCAGTTCGCTCGCGATCAGGAAAAACTAGAAGCGCTGCTCAGCGCCAAGGCCTGAATGCACTAAAGGGCGGCACCCTCGCGGGTGTCGCCCTTTTTGTTGTCCGCCGTTTAGCGGACCAACATCATCGTGCTGATGCCTAGTGACGCTCGAGGGCATTCACCAGATCGTGGAACGCTTCACGATTGTGGTCGTTGAGCCCCATCAGGATCTTGTGGGCTTCCAGCACCTTGGCCTTGACCACCTCTTCGCACTGGTCCTGCGACGGCAAGTCGGTCAGGCACTCAGGGCGCGGGATCGGCCGGTCAACGATGTTGAACACCTGATCGAAGCCCATCGACTGCAACAGTCGGGTGATGTCTTCGTGGGTGGTCACAACGGTGGGCAGCAGCCCGACTTTTTGACGCGACAAGATGGACAGCTTGGCCAGCAAGCCAAGTGTCGTGCTGTCTATGCTGCGGGTTTCGGTCAAATCGATCACCACAGCTGAAAAATTCAGCGCAGTGAAGATTCGCTCGATAGTCGCATCCAAAGCCGAGCAGAGCGTCAATCGCACTTCACCCACAAACTTGAGGACGAATGTGCCTTCTTGCTCGGCGAACTGGATTCTACCGGTACTCATTCAAGGTTCCTGCTCAACACCAACAAGGCGATATCATCCGGCATCTCCCCTAGCGTGGCCAGTCCAAATATCTGACGCAGGCCATCCAGGCTGCCGCCCGCCGCTTTTACCAATTGAGGTAACTCGGCTTCTTTCTCTTTGAGTGTATCACCTGGCAACAGATCCAGAATTCCGTCAGAAAGCAGAGTAAGACTGAAACGCTCCGGCAGTTCCACTACATGGTCCTGATAAGTCGCTTCGTTGAACAGGCCCACTGGCAGTCCACGGCCATCCAGGTAACGCACCTCATCCGGGGTGTACAACACGGGCAACGGCAAATGGCCGCCAACACTGTAGGTCAACTCCCCGGTGTCTTCATCAATCACACCACCCACCATCGTCACGTGCTTGCCCAGCTTGCAGCTGATCAGGCCACGGTTGATGTGGCCCAGCACTTCAGAGGGCTTGAACTCGGGCAAGGTCCCGCTGCGCTTGGACTCGAACAGCAACCGGGTCGTCATGAACTTCAACAACACGGTGATGAACGCAGAAGATGCTCCGTGCCCTGACACATCGGCCAGGTAGAACGCCACACGACGCTCATCGACACGGAAGTAATCCACAAAATCCCCGGACAGGTACAACGAAGGGATGATCTCGTGGGCAAACTGGAAGTCGTCAATCGACCAGGGGCTGGTGGGCAGCATGTTCATCTGAACCTGCCGACCGGCGTCCTGGTCTTCTTGAAGCAGATGAAGGCTCGCCTCAAGTTCGCGGTTCGCTGCTTCCAGCTTCTGGCGATACACCTGATTTTCCAGCAGCAGGCGAGCACGATCCAGCGCCCTGCGCACCGAGTGCTCGAGCACTGCGAGGTCTTCAAGGGGCTTGATCAGGTAATCGGCGGCACCCAGGCGCAGCGCTTCGACTGCGTCGTTCATGACGCCAGCGCCGGAGACAACGATCACCGGAGTTTCAGGCGCAATGCTCGTCACCTGACGGATCAGCTCGAGACCACCCACCTGAGGCATGCGCAGGTCGCAGATCACCAGATCGGGCTTTTCCTGCTCGAAGATCTGTAGGCCCTGCAAGCCATTGCTTGCCTGCAGGACGCTGAAGCCACTGTCTTCCAAATAGGCGGCGAGACTCTCGCGCACTACTTCGTCGTCATCGATTATCAGCAGCGTGGCACTGGTTTTTTGCATGTGGGCAAACGGCGCCAGAGTAGGTTGGCGTAGGCGGCCCGGTTTTACCGGAGCGCATACTGGATTCGCTTCTAGCCTCTCCGAGGTGCATGGGCTGGACTTTTGGTCCGGCGCATCGCGTTTCAGAGGTGCCCTTCAAGGCGCAGACGGTACTCCCATCCGACGGGCGTTTCAAGCTCGCTCCAGTGGACACTTTGTGTCTTTACATCGCAAATCACCGAGAGTTATAAGAAGCTACAAATCAGCAACAAAATCGAAGGATGAGCCATGAGCCAAAATGATCGCGACTACGCCGAGAAACGAGACTACATTCGCATGCGTGTCGATGCCGATATCAGCCTGCTCTACGCCGGGCAGATCATCCCTGCGGTCTGCCTGGACCTGTCCAGCTCAGGCATGCAGGTACAGGCTCCACGGTCCTTCAAGGTGGGTGACAAACTCAGTGTGCGTATCGATTCAGAGCATGCCGCGCTCAAGGGCCTGGAGGCCGAAACCGAGATCGTCTGGCTGGCTGACCAGGAAGAAGGCGGCCAGAAACTGGGGCTGACCATCATTTCGATGACGTGAGCCAGACATGACCGGAATCACATTTGCCAAATAAAAAAGGCGACTCAAGGTCGCCTTTTTTATTTCAGGGAAGACTAGAAATCGTCTTCAACCTTCCCGTCCTTGACTTTGAACTCACGGTTTTGCAGGTACGCGTTACGGATGAAGATGTACTTGTCACCGTTGATCAGGCGCTCAGCCGACAGCAGGCTCGCACGCGTATCCACCAGGCTCAGGCCGAACGCGGAGTTGCGTACTGGCACATCGTTGACGTAGCGGTACGGTGCCGTGTAGCTATCCGGGTACTTGGAGATGGCATCACGCACGGTGCTAGGGCCCAGCAGTGGCAGCATCACGAAAGGACCGCTACCGACGCCCCAGTGACCCAGGGTCTGACCGAAGTCTTCATCATTGCGTTGCAGGCCCATGCGGGTACCCACGTCGAACACACCCAGGACGCCCAGGGTAGTGTTCAACAGCAAGCGCGCTGTATCGACACCCGCCGCACGAGGCTTGGCCTGGAGCACATCGTTGGCGAGGTTGCCCACATCACCGATGTTGTTGAAGAAGTTATGGACGCCATCCTGCAGAAACTGCGGAGTGATGAACTGATAGCCCTGAGCCAATGGCTTGAAGGCGTATGTATCCACGGTGTCGTTGAAACGGAAGATTGCGCGGTTGGCGCCCTCCCACGGGTCTTCGTCAGCCGCATGCGCAACCATTGGAACCAGCGCCACTCCGGCGCAAAAACACAGCTGAGCCAGCCGATCAATCAAGCCTGCACCGGTCACGGGCATAGCCGACACTCCCAATAAAAGTAATGACTCGGGCGCTACGCCCTCGAATACAAGATGCGCAGTATAAAGCCTTCTGCGACCAATTAGGCAGCTTAGCGGAGAGTGACGGGCGTTATCGAATTAAAACATCAAGCACCGTCACTGAGTATTCATCCAATTGTCATCAGCCTGGCGTAGCGTCGACCAATATTTCCGGGAATTTGCCATGCTTGCGCCTGTTGTCACGCCCTCACCTGCCTTCACTGCGTTGCTGTTCGGCCTGAGCGGCTGTCTGGTGGACTTCGGAGCCCTGGCGGGTGCCGCGCGCGCGATAGATGCCCAAAGCCCGCTGGGCGACGAGTTCTGCCAGGCCACGCCGGGCGCCCTCGCCATCTTGCAAAACCTGCATCGCGACGGCGTGCCCTGCGCCTGGCTTGATGAGTTGCCCGACCCGGTCAGCCTCGAACTCACTACCCACATCAAGCAATGGATCGAACCCGGCCCACGCCCTGGCGCCCGCTGGCCGGCGCCTGACGCCTGTTGGCAAACACTGATGGCCCTGAAGGTCAGCCAACTGAACGGCTGTGTGTTGATCAGTGGCGAGCCACGCTTGCTGCAGTCAGGCCTCAACGCCGGGCTGTGGACCATTGGCCTGGCGTCCTGCGGCCCCATCTGCGGTCTGTCGCCCTCGCAATGGCAGGCACTGACCGGCGCCGAACGCGAATATCGTCGAGGCCAGGCCACGCTGCGGCTTTACGAGCTGGGTGTGCATTCGGTGATCGATCATCTGGGTGAGCTTGATTCCTGCCTCGCCGACATTGCGCTGCGTCGCACAAAGGGCGAAAAACCCTGATTCACTCGAATCTTGATCAACATCATGCAGATGCTCCCGGACTGGATTAGTCTAGAAGTCACCACGGACCTTTAGCCTTGCGCAGCGGTCCATGGGACAGACTTATCAATGAAGGGAGTACGCTATGCCTGCCCGCGAACTGCAAGACCAACTCAATACCCTGCGCGAGCAACTGGAGCAGAAACCACCGCTTTCCCTTGAGGAACGCGAAAATCTGCAGCACCTGATGCAGCAGATCGAAAGTGAGATCCAGCTGGAAACCGCCACGCAGAATCCAAACCTGGCCGACGGGGTCAATCTCGCCGTGGAACGTTTCGAACTTGAGCATCCCGGCATCGCCGGCACTCTGCGCAATATCGTTCAGACCCTGGGCGGTATGGGCATCTGAAACAAATCGCCGCCCCCACCTCACTCGCATGACGCGTGGGGGCCGCTGCTACTGGCCGGTGGAGTGAATCAGATGTTACTGCCGCGCCAGGCGCCCATTCTCCAGCGTGATCACCTCGGTGCTGCGATACGGATTGATATCCAGCCCGCCGCGCCTTACGTAACGCGCATACACCGTTAGCTTTTCCGGTTTCAGCAAACGTTGCAGGTCAAGAAAGATCCGCTCCACGCATTGCTCGTGGAAGTCCGAATGCTGACGAAAGCTCACGATGTAGGCCAACAGGCTTGCGTGATCCAGGGCCGCACCACGATATTCAACCGCCACGCTACCCCAGTCAGGCTGGCTGGTAACCGGGCAGTTGGACTTGAGTAAATGGCTGTGCACGCTTTCTTCGATCACTCGGGAGGCGTCGCAACGCAGCAGCTCGGGCTGCGGATGCTCATAGTTGCTGATGCTGACGTCCAGCTCGTCGATGCACACACCCGGCAACGAAGCCACGCCGTCCTGCTCGATCTCCGCCAGGCTGCGAATACGCACGCTAACGGGCTTGCCAGCAGCGGCCGACAGATCTTTTTCCAGGGTAGCCACCAGTTCGGCGCGCTCGGCAAAAGCGGTCTGGTTCAGCGAGTTCAGGTACAACTTGAACGACTTGGACTCGATGATATTGGGCGAATCGGCCGGGATGCTGAACTCGGCAATGGCCACCACTGGTTTGCCGGAAGGCAGCAGCCAAGACAACTCGTAGCAGTTCCAGAAGTCCACGCCCTGATACGGCAAGGTCTGCGCGGTCAGCCCCAGCTCGGCCCATTTCGCCGCACGCGGGATAGGGAACAACAGGGACGGTGTGTAGGTGGCAATGTATTCACTGGACTTGCCCAGCGGCGAGTGTTCGGCTGCGGGATGCATGGCGGGACCTGAATCTGATGGAATCTGAGCGATATAGGCCCGCAAGTTTATAGGGTTTGCGCCATGCTTTCAGCGATTAGTCAGTGATTGTCAGTTTCCCGACCATTCCGGCCTGGTAATGACCCGGGATATTGCAGGCGAATTCCAGGTTGCTCGCTTTGGCGAAGGTCCAGGTCAGCTCGGCGGTTTTACCGGGCTCGACGAACACGCTGTTGGGGTCATCGTGTTTCATGCTCATGCCGCCAGCCATCTGGTCGTGGTCCATGGCCTCGTGGTTCGTGCCCGTCGGCATCAGCATGCCGCTTTGCTGCATCTTCAACATTTCCTGCTGGTGGCTGGCATGCATGGCCGCGTCACCGAGGTTGAACTCGTGCAGCAATTGGCCTTTATTGATCAGCACGAAGTGCACCGTCTCACCGGCCTTGACCTGGACGGCCTTAGGCTCGAAATACATGTCACCCAGGGTCACGGTGACCGTGCGCGTCGCCTGGGCAGCGGGTGCGGCGTGGCCAAAATCGAAGGTGGCGTTGGGCGCCGCCAGCAGCGGAAAACTGGCCGCCAGCAACGTAGCCGCCAGACTCAAACGTACAAGAGACAAGCGAGCAAGGGACAACATATGACTTCTCCAATGAGCGACAATCGATGGCCGCACGATAGAGATCAGGCACTGGCAGTCAGCTGACTGCGAGATTACAACTTTGTCAGGTTCAGCCAGGCTTGCCTGGCCCACGCTATAAAGCCCCATTGCGTTCGACACGAGCCATTCATGAAATTACTGATCATTGAAGATCAACCCAAGACCGGCCATTACCTGCGCCAGGGCTTGAACGAAGCCGGTTTCAGCGTCGAGCTGGCAGCCGATGGCAGCAACGGCCAGCACATGGCGCTCACAGGGGATTACGCCCTGTTGATACTCGACGTCATGCTGCCTGGCCGTGATGGCTGGCAAATCCTGCAGGCCGTGCGCAGCGCCGGGCTGGACATGCCGGTGTTGTTTCTCACCGCCCGTGACGCCGTGGAAGACCGGGTTCGCGGCCTGGAGCTGGGCGCAGACGACTACCTGGTCAAGCCGTTTGCTTTTTCCGAACTGCTGGCCCGGGTACGCAGCCTGCTACGACGCGGTGCCAGCACCACTCAGGAAACCCACCTGCAACTAGCGGATTTGCGCCTGGACCTGTTGCGCCGTCGCGTGGAGCGTAGCGGTCAACGTATTGACCTGACGGCCAAAGAGTTTGCCTTGCTGGAAATGCTCATGCGTCGTCAGGGTGAAGTCCTGCCCAAGTCGCTGATCGCCTCGCAGGTCTGGGACATGAATTTCGACAGCGACACCAATGTGATCGAGGTCGCGATCCGCCGCCTGCGCCTCAAGATTGACGATGAGCACACCAATAAACTGATCCACACCGTGCGCGGCATGGGTTACGTCCTCGAAGAGCGTTCGTTGTGATGGACCGCCTGTCACTGGGCAGCCGACTGGCGCTGCTGTTCGCCGCCTGCACCGCTGTGGTGTCGTTGACGGCAGGAGTGCTGTTCAACCAGGCCAGCGAAGCGCACTTCATCGAGCTCGATCAGCAATTACTGGACGGCAAGCTGCCGGCCCTGCGTGATTTGCTCCAAGGCGTTCAGACACGCGACGATTTCAGCACACGTCAGGCCCCGTTGCAGACCGAACTCAGCCATCAGCCAGACCTGGCGCTACGGGTCAGCGGCAGCGACGGCCAGCGCTGGTTCGACAGCTCGCCCACTTCACCGGAAACCCTGCTGATCGAGCCCGGCCTGCGCACCCTGAGCCGTGGCGGCATTGCCTACCGCGTCTACACCGCGCCATTGCAACCAGACGCGCCCCACTCAGCGCAACTGACCCTGCTGCTGGATATTACTCATCACCAGCACTTTCTGGAGCGCATGCAGCGCCTGATCTGGCTGACGGTCGGCCTGTCAGCCCTGGCCACTGCCCTGCTCGGCGCGTGGGCCGCGCGTACCAGCCTGCGCCCACTGCGGCAAATGACGGAGATTGCAGCCAGCGTCTCGGCCAGCTCACTGACCACCCGCCTGCCTCAGGGCGGCGACATGCCCAAGGAACTAGCCGAACTGACCCAGGCCTTCAACGCCATGCTAGGACGCCTGGACGACGGGTTTCAGCGGCTCTCCGCGTTCTCTGCCGATATCGCCCACGAACTGCGAACGCCCCTGTCGAACCTGCTGACCCACACTCAAGTCATCCTGACGCGCGCTCGACCGATTGAGGACTACCGCGAGGCGCTGCTGGGCAATCTTGAAGAGCTGCAACGGATGTCGCAAATGGTCAACGACATGCTGTATCTGGCCAAAGCCGAACACGGGTTGTTGAACCCGGCGCGGGAGAGCCTGCAACTGGAAAAGGAGGCGGATGCTTTACTGGAGTTCTTCGCCCCGCTGGCCGAAGACTCCCAAGTCCAGCTGTCACGGGAAGGCAGTGCGACCCTGGCGGGCGATCGCAACATGCTGCGCCGCGCCCTTTCCAACCTGCTGGACAACGCACTGCGCTTCACACCTGCCGGTGGGCAAATCGTGATGCGCATCAGTCGTTCGCAGGACGTCATCAGATTGAGCGTCGATAACCGGGGGGAAACGATTGCGGCACATGTGCTACCTCGCCTGTTCGACCGTTTCTATCGCGCCGACCCTGCACGCCATGAGGGTGGCAGTGAAAATGCGGGGCTAGGGCTGGCAATCACCCAATCCATCATCCGCGCCCACGGCGGGCAGATACATTGCGAATCAAGCGAGGGGTGGACACGGTTTGTGATCGAGCTTCCGGGTTGAGGGAGCATTCGCGCTCCTCCTGCCTGAACACCAATCCCCTGTTGGAGCGAGGCTTGCCCGCGAATGCGGTGTATCAGCCAACATCAATGCATCCGGGCTGACGCCTTCGCGGGCAAGCACCGCTCCAACAAGGCTGGGTTAATCACTCGTACCGCAACGCATGCGCCGGTTGAATCTGGGCAGCACGCCACGCCGGGTACACCGTGGCCAGGAAGCTGAGGATGAAGCCCGCGCTGCAGATCAGTGCCACGTCGCTGCCTTCCAGCTGGGAAGGCAGGTTGTTGATGAAGTACACGTCCGAGCTGAAGATGTGTTGCCCGGTGGTGCGCTCCAGCCAGCCCACCAGCTCGCTGACATTGAGTGCCGCAATCACGCCCAGGATGCCGCCAATCAGCGTACCGACAATGCCGATCACCGTGCCCTGAACCATGAAGATCGTCATGATCTGCCGCGGTGTGGCCCCGATGGTACGCAGGATCGCAATGTCGGCGCCCTTGTCATTCACCACCATGATCAGAGTGGCAATGATGTTAAACGCCGCTACAGCGACGATCATCAGCAGCAACAGACCGATCATGGTCTTTTCCATTTTCATGGCGCTGAACAGGCTGCCCTGAGTGTGCGTCCAGTCATCAGCACGGTAATCGGCACCGAGACCGGCAACAATGGCCGACGACACATCAGGCGCGGTGTAGAGATCCTTGAGCGCCAGACGCACGCCCTGCACCTGATCAGGCTGCCAGCGCTGGATCTGCGCGGCATCTGCGACGTTGACCAGGGCCATTGTTCCGTCAAGCTCGGCACCGACCCTGAATATCCCGACCACGGTCAGACGCTGCAGGCGCGGCGTGATACCACCCGGTGCGCTACTGACCTCAGGCACGATCAAGGTCAGCTTGTCACCGACGCTCAAGCGAAAGCGTCGCGCGGTGATGTCACCCACCACCACACCGAATTCGCCCGGCTTGAGGTCTTGCAGGCGGCCCTGAATGATGTGATCGGCAACGATTGAAACCTGATGTTCGAGGGCCGGGTCCACACCATTGATCTGGATCGGCTGCATCGAACCCTTGTAGGACAGCATGCCGTCCATTTCCGTGAACGGCACAGCGGCCGTCACTTCGGGATTCTTCAGCGCGGCATCGGCCACCGGTTTCCAGTCGTTAAGCGGCGTGACACCGGCAATCACTGCGTGGGGCACCATACCGAGAATGCGTGAGCTCATTTCCCGCTGGAACCCGTTCATGACCGACAGCACCACGATCATCGCCAACACGCCCAGCGCCAGGCCAATCATCGAGGTCATCGAGATGAACGAGATAAAGTGATTGCGGCGCTTGGCGCGGGTATAGCGCGTGCCAATAAAGATCGATAACGGTCTGAACATTCGCGGAGCACCGTAGAAAAAAGTGAAAACCCCGACGCGCAAACCAGCGTCGGGTTGATTGAATCAGCCTTCGATCAGTCGACCGTCTTCCAGGCGCAACACGCGATCCATCTGCTTGGCCAGGCTCATGTCATGGGTCACCACCAGAAACGCGGTGCGCGAGGACGTGCTCAGTTCCAGCATCAAGTCCTGAATACCCTGGGCGGTGTGGTGATCGAGGTTGCCGGTTGGCTCGTCAAGCATCACCAGCCCCGGCTGGTTGACCAGCGCCCGGGCAATCGCCACACGCTGACGTTCGCCGCCAGACAGCTCCGAAGGCTTATGCGCCAGCCGATGCCCCAGCCCTACCCGCTCCAGCAATGCCGTGGCGCGCTTGCGTGCTTCCGGGATCGCGGTGCGGCCGATCAACAGGGGCATGCAGACGTTTTCCAGGGCGGTGAACTCAGGCAGCAGATGGTGGAACTGATAAACGAACCCCAACGCCCGATTGCGCAGCAGGCCACGGGCCTTTTCGCCCAGCGCCGACAACTCTTCACCGGCCAGCCACACACTGCCCCTGGATGGCGTATCCAGACCACCCAGCAGGTTGAGCAAGGTACTTTTACCAGAACCCGAACTGCCAACAATCGCCACGCGCTCGCCCGGGTACAACTCCAGTTGCAGGTCGGACAGGACCACCACGGATTCAGGGCCTTCCTCGTAGGATTTGCCCAGGTTGCGGCAACTCAGAACTGCTTTATCACTCATGCCCGACTCACTCATAACGTAACGCCTCCGCCGGCTGGGTGCGCGCAGCACGCCAGGCTGGATACAAGGTGGCGAGGAAACTCAGGATCAACGCGGCGCTGCACACCAGCAGTACGTCTTCGGCCTGCAATTGCGAAGGCAGATAGTCGATGAAATAGACATCCGCATTGAGAAACTTGTGCCCGATCAGGCCTTCAAGGGCAGAAATCGCAGCACTGACATTGAGCGCCGCCAGAATCCCCACCACCGCCCCGATCAGCGTGCCGACCACACCGATGACAGTGCCCTGGACCATAAAGATCGCCATGATCTGCCCTGGGGTCGAGCCCAGGGTACGCAGGATCGCAATGTCGCCCTTCTTGTCGTTCACCACCATCACCAGCGTGGAAATGATGTTGAAGGCAGCCACGGCGACGATCAGCAACAACAACAGGCCGATCATGGCTTTTTCCATGCGAATGGCCTGATACAGGTTGCCCTGGGTGCGGGTCCAGTCACGGGAGAAGTACGTATGCTCACCGAGTTTCTGGGCAATTTCCCAGGAAACCCGTGGCGCCTCGAACAGGTCATGGAACTTCAGGCGCACGCCCTGCACCTGATCCGGCTTCCAGCGATGCAGGCGAGCCAGGTCATCGAGGTTGGTCAGCCCCAGGTAACCGTCGATTTCGCCGGCGCCCACGTGGAAGGTGCCGAGCACGGTGAAGCGTTTCATGCGTGGGAACATCCCGGCAGGCGTCACCGTGACTTCCGGCGCAACGAAGGTCAGCTTGTCACCGATGCTGACGCCCAGCTTGGCCGCCGCCTTGTCACCGATGATGATGCCGAAGCTGCCGGGGGCCAGATCGTCCAGTTTGCCCTGCAGCATGAACTGGTCGATGATCGAAACCTTGCGCTCCTGGGCCGGATCGATACCGTTGAGCAGCACTTTCTGCACATTACCGGCATTGGTCAGCAGCCCCTGCATCTGGGTGAACGGCGCAACGGCCTCCACCTCAGGGCGTTCCTTGATCTTGTCCGCCAGGCCCTGCCAGTCATTGATCGGTTCGCCCGACTCGATGGTAGCGTGGGGGATCATGCCCAGCACGCGGGTACGCATCTCATGGTCGAAGCCATTCATGACCGACAGCACAACGATCATCACGACCACGCCCAGGGCGAGACCGATCATCGACGTCAGGGAAATGAAGGAAACAAAGTGGTTACGGCGTTTTGCACGGGTATAACGCGTGCCTATGAATACAAAAAGAGGTCTGAACATGTCGGGGCTTGTTCGAAGGAAAGGGAACGTCCTTGTGGCGGGGTATAGCAAGCGGCTTTACACTCAAGTCACTCTGACCACCGCCGCTATCATGGGTTCGCCATGTCGACATTAGATGAAGAAGATCGCCGCGAATACTACCGTATCGAAGACAGCGTCGCACTGGAAATTAACCTCCTGGGCGGTGCCGATACGACACACCAGAATGCTGCCCGGGAAACCTCGACCCTGTTCGACCTGCTCAGCGAACTGCACATCAGCGAGTTCGAATCCCAGCATTTGCTGCGCCAACTGGATGAGCGCGATCGAGTGCTCAACGGCTTTCTCAAGGCCTTGAGCAAACGCATCGACCTGCTGGGCCAGGTGGTGGCGCAAACCGCGCTGGGCAAGCTCGGAGCCCCGCAATCCGTGATCATTTCCGAAGGCGGGCTGCAATTTCACTCAGCCCGGGCGTTTGATATCGGCGCTCGTTTGTCTATCAAGATGGTGCTGATGCCCCAAGCTTCGGGGCTGATGCTAGAAGCCAAAGTGACCCACTGCGACACGATGACCAATGGCAGTTTCGAGATCGGCACCGACTTCGAAGACTTGCCGGACGCGCAACGCCAGCTGCTGGCTCGACACATTTTGCAACGACAAGCCATGCAGCGGCGCCTGGCACGGGAACAGAATCTGCCACCGACAACTCCATGACACAGTTTCGCAGGGATCTCCCGGCCTTTTTTTGGAGCCAGGCTTGCCCGCGAAGAGGCCCTTACAGCCATTAAATATCTCCAAACCTGTGCTACTGCATTCGCGGGCAAGCCTCGCTCCAACACTGAATCAAGCACCAGAGCCCTGCTACCGCAAAGCAACCAGAATGACGCAATATTTCACGTTTCAGGACTAATCAACCGGCGCCTCAACGCCTGCAAGGAGTAAATGTGACCCTGATCTACGGCCACCGCGGCGCCAAAGGCGAAGCACCGGAAAACACCCTGACCAGCTTCGAAGAATGCCTCAAGCACGGCGTGCGTCGTTGCGAGCTGGACCTGCACCTGTCCCGGGACGGCGAACTGATGGTCATCCACGACCCGACCCTCAAGCGCACCACCGATCGCCGTGGCAAGGTCGTAGAGCATGACGCCGCGGAACTGGTGACCTACGACGCGCGCAAGGGTGGTCCAGGCTGGATACAACCCTGCCCTATCCCGCGCCTGGAAGAACTGTTCGAGAAATGTGCGTTCGAGCACTGGCAGCTGGAAGTCAAAAGCGCTTCGCGCACCCGTGCAGCGACCACGGTGCTGGCGATTCGTGAATTGGCCCAGCGCCATGGCCTGCTGGACAAGATCACCATTACCTCCAGCTCGCGTCAGGTACTGCGGGCCGCCATGGAGCTGACGCCGGACATTTCTCGCGGACTGGTAGCCGAATACGCCCTGCTCGACCCGTTGAAAGTCGCACAAGGTTATGGCTGTGAGTTTCTGGCGTTGAACTGGACGCTGTGCACACCTGAACTGGTCAAGAAAGCCCAGGGCCTGGGTCTGCACGTGTCGGTATGGACAGTCAACGAACCCGCGCTGATGCGCAGGCTCGTTGATTTCGGCGTAGACAGCCTGATTACAGACTTTCCCGGTTTGGCCAGCGCCACCCTCGGGAATTACTGAAATCGGTCTCCCCGACCGGCTCAGGCCACCGGCCGGAGCTGCTCAAAAAAGCCGGTTCAGGCCGTCGTAGGCAGCCACCCGATAGGCTTCGGCCATGGTCGGGTAGTTGAACGTGGTGTTGACGAAATACTTCATCGTGTTGGCTTCGCCCGGCTGGTTCATGATTGCCTGACCGATGTGCACGATCTCTGACGCCTGGTCGCCGAAGCAGTGCACACCCAGCACCTGAAGGGTTTCGCGGTGGAACAGGATCTTCAGCATGCCCACTGGCTCGCCGGAGATCTGTGCCCGTGCCATGCCCTTGAAGAAGGCCTTGCCCACTTCGTACGGCACCTTGGCCTGGGTCAGCTCATGCTCGTTCTGACCGATGGAGCTGATTTCCGGAATGGTATAGATCCCGGTCGGCACGTCGTTGACGAAACGCCAGCTGCCATTATCAACCACGCTACCCGCAGCGGAACGACCCTGGTCATAAGCGGCACTGGCCAGGCTCGGCCAGCCGATCACATCACCGGCACCGTAAATGGTGGACACGGCCGTGCGATAGTTTTCATCGACGTCGATCTGCCCGCGACCGTTGGCCTTCAGGCCCACGTTTTCCAGACCCAGCTTGTCGGTGTTGCCGGTACGACCGTTGCACCAGAGCAAGGCGTCAGCCTTGATCTTCTTGCCGGACTTGAGGTGCAGGATCACGCCGTGGTCCAGGCCTTCCACCCGCTCGTACTCTTCGTTGTGGCGAACCATCACGTTGTTGTTGCTGAAGTGATAACTCAGCGCCTGGGAGATTTCCGAATCCAGGAAGCTCAGCAACTGCTCGCGGTTATCCACCAGTTCGACCATTACGCCAAGACCGCTGAAAATCGACGCGTACTCGCAACCAATAACCCCGGCGCCGTAGATGATCAGTTTGCGCGGGGTGTGGTTGAGGCTGAGGATGGTGTCGCTGTCGTAGATACGCTTGTGGGAAAAGTCGATATCGGCTGGGCGATAAGGACGCGACCCAGTGGCGATGATGATCTGATTGGCGACCAGTTTTTCGACAGCGCCGTTGGCGCACACCACATCGATACTGCGCTCATCGGCGAAACTACCGGTGCCAAAAAACACGTCAACGCGGTTACGGGCGTAGTAACCGGTACGCGAGGCAACCTGCTTGCCGATGACTTTTTCAGCGTTCTTCAATACGTCCGGGAACGAAAACCAGCGCGGCTCCCCAATGGCCCGAAACATCGGGTTGGTGTTGAACTGAATGATCTGCTTGACCGAGTGACGCAGCGCCTTGGACGGGATGGTACCCAGGTGGGTGCAGTTGCCGCCGACCAATCGACGGCTATCGACCATCGCCACCTTGCGCCCCGCCTTGGAGGCATTCATTGCTGCGCCTTCTCCAGCGGGACCGGAACCCAGTACCACTACGTCGTAGTTGTAGACAGCCATGCGTACTCCTTTAGAACAGGCCGAGGCGCCACTCTGGCGTCTCTGGCTAAATCATGCCGCGGCCAGCGGGCATGAAGGATCGGAAACCGGGCGCGAAGTCTAGCGCCTTGCTGAACGGGCGAACATTAACCCTTGGTCGCGTCGTAGGCCACTCTTGTGTGCACTACATCGCGCAACGCAGGCCGCTCGCCCGGCTCGAAAGCAACTGCATAGCCGACCATCGCATTTAGCCACTTGCACGGGCAAAATTTGACTTAACCTATCAGCAGGTACTCCACGAGGCGCGTCATTATGCGACATCTGTTCGTTTGCTTACTGCTGTTATTGAGTCCTTTTGCCATGGCAAGCCAGGCCGATCTGATCAAGCAAGCCAATTTTCCTGCTCGCCTAACCGACCAGACCCCCGCCCTTGAACGCAAGGGCCAGGGTGTTTTCACCTACATGTGGGCCGACGTCTATGTAGCGGCACTCTACGGCGAGCCAGGCACTCCTGCGTTGCAATCCTTTAACGAGCTGCGCCCGCAACGCCTGGAAATCTATTACCTGAGAGACATCGACAGCGATGATGTGGTGGACGCCGCGACGGAAACCCTGCAGCGGCAATTGGACAAAACCACCCTCGCCCGACTGCAGAAAGGCCTGGACCAACTGAACGCCAGCATTCAGGACATCGTGCCCGGGGACCGTTACTCACTGATCTACCAGCCACAAAAAGGCCTGACGATGGAGCGTAATGGCAAAGTGGTCTTCAACAGCCCGGACGCGGAGCTGGCCAGGGCCTATTTCGGACTCTGGCTGACACCTGACGGTTTGTCGAAAAAACTGCGTGAAACCTTGCTAGGTGAGGGTTAAGCGCAAGCTTTTTGTTGTCTTGAGCGCCCAATAAACATATCGTTACAAATATGCGTAGCGTGCAGGCAGGATGCCTTGGCGCAGCAGTGAGGATAAATAACTACAACGGATTCCCCAGCAAGACAGCACAGTGAGTAACTTCAATGGCCTCGAACACAGGCAAGGGCAAGGCGATTTTTCGCGTTGTCAGCGGCAACTTCCTTGAGATGTTTGACTTCATGGTCTATGGCTTTTACGCCACAGCCATCGCCAAAACATTCTTCCCGACCGACAGCGCCTTCGCTTCGCTGATGCTTTCGCTGGCCACCTTTGGTGCTGGCTTCCTGATGCGGCCATTGGGTGCGATCTTCCTGGGTGCCTACATCGACCGTCACGGTCGTCGCAAAGGGCTGATCATTACGCTGGCGCTGATGGCGCTGGGTACCATTCTGATTGCCTGCGTACCGGGTTATGCCACCCTGGGTGTCGCTGCGCCGTTGATCGTCCTGCTTGGGCGCCTGCTGCAAGGCTTCTCCGCTGGCGTGGAACTGGGCGGTGTCTCGGTCTACCTGGCTGAGATCTCGACCCCGGGCCGCAAAGGCTTCTTCGTTAGCTGGCAGTCCGCAAGCCAACAGGCTGCTGTGGTATTCGCCGGCCTGCTGGGTGTGGGCCTGAACCACTGGCTCAGCCCGGCACAAATGGGTGATTGGGGCTGGCGTGTACCGTTCCTGATCGGTTGCATGATCGTTCCGGTGATTTTCGTGATCCGTCGCTCCCTGGAAGAAACCCCTGAGTTCCAGGCACGTAAACACCGCCCTACCCTGGGCGAGATCGTGCGCTCCATCGGCCAGAACTTCGGCCTGGTACTGGGCGGCATGGCACTGGTGGTCATGACCACTGTGTCGTTCTACCTGATCACTGCCTACACCCCGACCTTCGGTAAGAACGAGCTGCACCTGTCCGACATGGACGCGCTGCTGGTGACCGTTTGCATAGGCATGTCGAACTTCTTCTGGCTGCCTGTCATGGGCGCCCTCTCCGACCGCATTGGCCGCAAGCCACTGCTGCTGGCCGCGACTATCCTCGCGATCCTGACCGCCTACCCGACCCTGTCGTGGCTAGTGGCAGACCCGAGCTTCGAGCGCCTGCTGATCGTTGAGCTGTGGTTGTCGTTCCTGTACGGCTCGTACAACGGTGCGATGGTGGTTGCCCTGACCGAAATCATGCCGGCTGAAGTGCGCACCACTGGCTTCTCACTGGCTTACAGCCTGGCGACTGCAACCTTCGGTGGCTTCACCCCGGCAGCCTGCACCTACTTGATCCATGTACTGGACAACAAGGCAGCCCCGGGTATCTGGCTCAGCGGCGCAGCCGTCCTGGGTCTGATCGCGACTCTGGTGCTGTTCCGCAAAGGCAGCAAGCACCAGCTCAAAGCGCCCGAGGCCGTACCGGTCAACGGTTGATAGCAAGCCCGAAACACAAAAATGCCCCGACTGGTTCGGGGCATTTTTTGTCTCTCGCAAACCCGTGCTGGCATGCTACAGATCTTGTTCCACCCCCAAATCCCCTATGGGAGCGAGCTTGCTCGCGAAGGCGTCGGGCCTGAGACATCACAGTTGACTGACACACCGCAATCGCGGGCAAGCGCGCTCCTACAGAACCACCACACAAAAAAATGCCCCGAACCAGTCGGGGCATTTTTTGACCTGTTGCTTAGCGTGGGAACGCTGGTGGGTTAACGCCCGCCATGTCTTCCATCACACGCACAACCTGGCAGCTGTAACCGAATTCGTTGTCGTACCAGACGTACAGAACAACACGGTTATCGTTGCAGATAGTCGCCTCGGCATCGACAACACCCGCGTGACGCGAGCCCACGAAGTCAGTGGACACCACTTCCTGCGAGTTGACGAAGTCGATTTGCTTGTGCAGATCCGAGTGCAGCGCCATGTAGCGCAGATACTCGTTGATCTCTTCGCGAGTCGTGGCCTTCTCAAGGTTCAGGTTGAGGATGGCCATCGAAACGTTTGGCGTTGGAACGCGGATCGCGTTGCCGGTCAGCTTGCCAGCCAGTTCAGGCAGCGCCTTGGCGGCAGCAGTGGCAGCACCGGTCTCGGTGATAACCATGTTCAACGCGGCACTGCGGCCACGACGATCGCCTTTGTGGAAGTTGTCGATCAGGTTCTGGTCGTTGGTGTACGAGTGAACCGTTTCAACGTGACCGTTGACGATACCGAACTTGTCGTTGACAGCCTTGAGCACCGGCACGATGGCGTTGGTGGTGCAGGAAGCCGCCGATACGATCTTGTCTTCAGCCGTGATTTCGCCATGGTTGATGCCATGCACGATGTTCTTCAGCTTGCCCTTGCCCGGAGCGGTCAGGACAACGCGGTCGATACCCGGGCAGGCCAGGTGCTGACCCAGACCGTCGGCATCACGCCATACGCCGGTGTTGTCCACCAGCAGTGCGTCCTTGATACCGTACTGGGTGTAATCCACCTCGGTCGGGTTCTTGGCGTAGATCACCTGAATCAGGTTGCCGTTGGCAGTGATGGTGTTCTCGGCTTCGTCGATGGTGATGGTGCCATCGAAAGGACCGTGCACCGAATCACGACGCAGCAGGCTGGCACGCTTGACCAGATCGTTCTCGGCGCCCTTGCGCACCACGATGGCCCGCAGACGCAGGCCGTCGCCGCCGCCGGTTTTTTCGATCAGGATCCGCGCCAGCAGGCGACCGATCCGGCCGAAACCGTAGAGCACGACATCCGTGCCCTTGCGGGCGTTGGCATTCTGTTGACCAACGACGTCGGCCATTTCTTCACGCACGAACTGCTCGGCAGTACGGCCATTGCCTTCGGCCTTGAATTTCACGGCCAGCTTGCCCAGGTCTACCGAAGCGGCGCCCAGTTTAAGCTCGCTTATCGCTTTGATGAGCGGGAAAGTCTCGTGAACGGACAACTCACCTGCATCGGACTGACGATGACGGGCAAAGCGGTGGGCTTTGAGAATCGCGATGACTGAACGGTTGATCAGGCTGCGGCCATAGATCGAACTCACCACATTGTTATTGCGGTAGAGCTGGCCGATGAGAGGAATCATCGCCTCGGCAAGAGCCTCACGATCGATCCATTCACCAAGACACTGGTCGGGCTTCTGAGTCACGGGAACCTTCCACATGTAGGGGCAGAAAAAAGGGGCTACATTATGACCGCCCCTTTGTTTATGAGCAATCCGAGCTTATCAGAGACAACGGCACTACATTTTTGAATTGCCGTAAAACTGACAGCCGACATGTTCCCCCGGTACAATCGGCGCCCCTGTCGCAACGCTTGGAGCTCAACCTTCCGTGCCCGTTCTGCGTCTACCGCTTCTCCCTGCCGCCGCAGGCAAACAACACTGGGGTAACCTTCCCGGTGCCGCCCTGAGCCTGGTCATTGCCGAGGCTGCCAGCGCCGCCAAGCGTTTCACCCTGCTTCTGACCGCCGACAGCCAAAGCGCCGAGCGACTGGAACAGGAGCTGAAGTTCTTCGCCCCGACGCTGCCGGTCCTGCATTTCCCGGACTGGGAAACCCTGCCTTACGACCTGTTCTCGCCGCACCAGGACATCATTTCCCAGCGTATCGCCAGCCTTTATCGCCTGCCCGAGTTGGTGCATGGCGTGCTGGTGGTGCCGATCACCACGGCCCTGCATCGCCTGGCGCCCACGAAATTTCTGCTGGGCAGCAGCCTGGTGCTGGACATCGGCCAGAAGCTCGACATCGAAGCCATGCGCACCCGTCTGGAAGCCAGCGGCTATCGCTATGTCGATACGGTATATGAGCACGGTGAGTTCACGGTACGTGGCAACCTGGTGGACCTGTTCCCCATGGGCAGCAAGCTGCCGTACCGGATCGACCTGTTCGACGACGAAATCGAAACCCTGCGCACCTTCGACCCGGAAACCCAGCGCTCCATCGACAAGGTCGAATCGGTACGCCTGCTGCCGGCCCGCGAGTTTCCGCTGCAGAAAGAAGAAATCACCCGCTTCAAGGCCCGCTTCCGTGAGCGCTTCGACGTGGACTTCCGCCGCAGCCCGATCTTCCAGGACCTGAGCAGCGGCATTACCCCGGCCGGTATTGAGTACTACCTGCCGCTGTTTTTCGAAGAAACTTCTACCTTGTTCGATTACCTGCCCGGCGACACGCAAGTGTTCTCGCTGCCCGGCATCGAGCAAGCGGCGGAGAACTTCTGGAACGATGTGCGCAATCGTTATGAAGAGCGCCGCGTCGACCCACAACGGCCTTTGTTGCCCCCCGCCGAGCTGTTCCTGCCGGTGGAAGACTGCTTCGCACGCCTGAAGAACTGGCCGCGGGTGGTTGCCAGCCAACAGGACGTCGACCCTGGCGTCGGCCGCGAACGCTTCCCGGCCCAGTTGCTGCCCAACCTTGCTATCGAAGCCAAGGCCAATCAGCCGCTGGCGGCCCTGGCGAAGTTTCTCGATGAATTCCCGGGGCGCGTGTTGTTCACTGCCGAGTCTGCCGGGCGCCGCGAAGTGCTGCTGGAACTGCTAGAGCGGTTGAAGCTGCGCCCGAAGACGGTCGACGGCTGGCAAGACTTCGTCGACAGCAAGGAACGCCTGTCGATCACCATCGCGCCCCTGGACGAAGGCCTGCTGCTGGACCAGCCGGCTCTGGCACTGGTAGCCGAGAGTCCGCTGTTCGGTCAGCGAGTCATGCAGCGTCGGCGCCGGGAAAAACGCACCGATGGCGGTAACAACGATGCGGTGATCAAGAACCTGACCGAGCTGCGCGAAGGCGCGCCGGTGGTGCACATCGATCACGGCGTCGGGCGGTATCTGGGGCTGGCGACACTGGAAGTGGAGAACCAGGTCGCCGAGTTCCTGATGCTGGCCTACGCCGAAGACGCCAAGCTTTATGTGCCCGTTGCCAACCTGCACCTGATCGCTCGCTACACCGGCAGCGATGACGCCCTGGCGCCGCTGCACCGGCTGGGTTCGGAAACCTGGCAGAAAGCCAAGCGCAAGGCCGCCGAACAGGTGCGCGACGTCGCCGCCGAACTGCTGGATATCTATGCTCGCCGTGCGGCCCGGGAGGGTTACGCTTTCGAAGACCCGAAGGCCGATTACGCCACCTTCAGCGCCGGCTTCCCGTTCGAAGAAACACCTGACCAGCAGACCACCATCGAAGCCGTTCGCGCCGACATGCTGGCGCCCAAACCCATGGACCGGCTGGTCTGTGGCGACGTGGGCTTCGGCAAGACCGAAGTGGCGATGCGTGCAGCGTTCATTGCCGTGCATGGCGGGCGTCAGGTTGCCATCCTGGTGCCGACCACCCTGCTCGCCCAGCAGCATTACAACAGCTTCCGCGACCGCTTCGCCGACTGGCCGGTGACCGTGGAAGTCATGAGCCGCTTCAAATCCACCAAGGAGGTCAACGCCGCCGTTGCCGACCTGGCGGAGGGCAAGATCGACATCGTCATCGGCACCCACAAGCTGCTGCAGGACGACGTCAAGATCAAGAATCTGGGGCTGGTGATCATCGACGAAGAACACCGCTTCGGGGTGCGTCAGAAAGAACAGCTCAAGGCCCTGCGCAGCGAGGTCGACATCCTGACCCTCACTGCCACGCCAATTCCACGTACGTTGAACATGGCCGTTTCGGGCATGCGCGACCTGTCGATCATTGCCACTCCGCCAGCGCGTCGCCTGTCAGTGCGCACGTTCGTCATGGAGCAGAACAAGAGCACGGTCAAGGAGGCCTTGCTGCGTGAGCTGCTGCGCGGCGGTCAGGTCTATTACCTGCACAACGATGTGAAGACCATCGAAAAATGCGCCACCGACCTGGCCGAGCTGGTGCCGGAAGCGCGAATCGGCATCGGACACGGGCAGATGCGCGAGCGTGAACTCGAACAGGTGATGAGCGACTTCTATCACAAGCGCTTCAACGTCCTGATCGCCTCGACCATCATCGAGACCGGCATCGACGTGCCAGCGCCAACACCATCATCATCGAGCGCGCCGACAAGTTCGGTCTGGCGCAGTTGCACCAGTTGCGCGGCCGGGTCGGTCGCAGTCACCACCAGGCCTACGCTTACCTGCTGACACCGCCGCGCCAGCAGATCACACCGGACGCGGAAAAGCGCCTGGAAGCCATCGCCAATACCCAGGACCTGGGCGCAGGCTTCGTGCTCGCCACCAACGACCTGGAAATCCGCGGTGCTGGCGAGTTGCTGGGCGACGGCCAGAGCGGGCAGATTCAGGCCGTGGGCTTCACGCTGTACATGGAAATGCTCGAGCGTGCAGTCAAGGCGATCCGCAAGGGCGAACAACCGAACCTCGACCAGCCACTGGGCGGCGGACCGGAAATCAACCTGCGCGTCCCGGCCTTGATCCCCGAGTCCTATTTGCCGGACGTGCACACGCGCCTGATCCTCTACAAGCGCATTGCTAACGCCGCAGACGAAGATGGCCTCAAAGACCTGCAAGTAGAGATGATCGACCGCTTCGGCCTGCTCCCGGAGCCCACCAAGAACCTGGTGCGCATCACCCTGCTCAAACTGCATGCCGAGCAACTGGGCATCAAGAAGATCGACGCAGGGCCTCAGGGTGGACGAATCGAGTTCATGGCCGATACGCCGGTAGACCCGTTGACATTGATCAAGCTGATTCAAGGCCAGCCCAACCGCTACAAGTTCGAGGGCGCCACACTGTTCAAATTCATGGTGCCCATGGAGCGGCCTGAAGAGCGCTTCAATACGATAGAAGCGCTGCTCGAGCGCCTGACCCCGAAAACCGCTTGAAGGATTGACCGATGCGCCTGTTCCGTTGCTCGCTTCTGCTCTTGGCGCTGATCGTCCCCACAGCGTTCGCCGATGGCCTGTACCAGGTCGAGATAATCCTGTTCCGGCAGATCGGTGAGCCCGCGGCAACCCGTCAGTCCTCGCCCGAAAACTGGGCCGAGGGCGCGCAGGCCATCAGCGCCGCCAACGAACTCAAGCCGGCGCTGGGCGACCTGGTGGACAAGCTCAATGCCAGCGGCACCTATCAGGTGCTGCTGCATCGTGCATGGCAACAAAACCTGGGCAGCGAGCCGAGCAAGCTGGCCATCAGCAGCGGCCAACCGCAATTCGGGCACTTTCCAATCGAAGGCACGATCAGTCTGACACTGGCGCGCTTCACCGATATCGCGGCAGACTTATGGGTCAATCAACTCGACGTCCACGGCGTCCTGACCAGCAGCGAACGTATGCAGCAGACGACGCGGATTAAAAACGGGGAGCTGACTTACATGGACAATGGCAGTTTGGCCATGCTGATCAAGATTTCTCCTCTATAAACAACTCAAGACCTGTACAGGCAGCGCCTCGCTGCCTGCCTTTTTAGCATCGCTGCCGCGTAGGGCTGTCTCGAACCGTGTCGTCTTCTCTAGAAAAAGTCCTCGCCGCTGCGTGGACACTGACTTTCAAAGCTCAGAGCCTTGAGCGAGGGCATGGTTATGCCCTGCAAAAAAGAATCATGCTGCAGCACATCAGCGCCGACATGGTTCGTACGGTGTGCCGCGGGTCGAGCCTGGAAATCTACACCCAGACCCTGCAATTCAAGGATCCGGGCACGTATAAACAGTTTTTGATCGCCAAATGCACCTGCCCGGTGCGCAATAACTGCAAGCACTGCGCAGCGGCGATGTACTTTTTGAACGACCCGGAAAACAAGGACGGGATCCTGACGGCTATCGGCAAACAGACGCCCGACCTCGCCCCTGCCCGCCCCGAACAGAAACCGGCGCTGCCGGAGCGCTTGATCGACGATCTTTTGCCTGTGCCGCGCCTGATCCTCGCCAGTTTCGAGTTCAGCGCCTATGAACCGCGCAACGGCCGCATGCAGCGCCACATCCAGCACCGCGCAGCCTTTGCCCTGCGCTACGGCGAGGAGTACGCCAGTGGCAGCAAGGCGACCGACCTGATCGTGCATCAGGACACGGAAAACCTGCGCATCCGTCGTCACCCCGAACTGGAAAAACAACAGCGCCAAGTCATCCAGGACATCGGTTTCAAGCTGGCTACACGGCAAAGCAAAGCCCTGCCCGATACCGCCGGGGACATGTTCGAACTGCCCAACGACAAGGCGTGGCTGCATTTCATGCTCGACGACCTGCCCCGTCTGCGCGAGCAAGGCTGGGAAATCGAGATCGCAGAAGATTTCGCCTTCGATGTCACCCCGGTGGACGACTGGTACGCGGTCGTGGACGAACAGTCCGAACAGGACTGGTTTGACTTGGAGCTGGGCATCATCGTCAACGGCGAACGCCTGAGCCTGCTGCCGATTCTGATTAACCTGCTGCGCAGCCACCCCGAACTGATGAACGTCAATGGCATCGCCAAACGCCGGGACGACGAGCAGTTGCTGGTGCAGCTAAACCACTTCACCCAGCGCGGTGGCGGCCCGATCCAGGTGGCGCTGCCCTATGGTCGCCTGCGGCCGGTGCTGGCAACGCTCGGGGATTTCTACTGGCGTGAGGATGGCAATAACGCCCTGCGCCTGAATACCGCAGACGCTACCCGCCTGACCCAACTGGACGACCTGCCGCTCACCTGGGAGGGCGGCGACCGTCTGCGGCAGTTCGCAGAACGCCTGGCCAACATCAAGAATGTGGCCGTGACATTGCCCGAAGGCCTCAACGCAACATTGCGCCCCTACCAGCTTGAGGGTTTGAGCTGGATGCAATCGCTGCGTGAGCTGGAAGTCGGCGGCATCCTGGCGGACGACATGGGCCTGGGCAAGACCCTGCAAACCCTTGCCCACCTGCTGCTGGAAAAGCAGGCGGGACGTCTGGATCGCCCGGCACTGGCGGTCATGCCCACCAGCCTGATCCCCAACTGGATGGACGAAGCCGAGCATTTCACGCCGCAACTGCGGGTGCTGGCCCTGTACGGAGCCAGTCGGCGCCAGGACTTTGGCAACCTGCAGGATTACGACCTGATCCTGACGACCTACGCCCTTCTGCCCCGGGACGTGGAGCTGCTGGCCAAACAACCTCTGCACGTGTTGATTCTCGACGAAGCGCAATACATCAAGAACCCCACCAGCAAGGCCGCCCAGGCCGCTCGCAGCCTCAATGCCCGGCAGCGCCTGTGCCTGAGCGGTACGCCGCTGGAAAACCACCTGGGCGAACTCTGGTCGCTGTTTCACTTCCTGATGCCCGGCTGGCTAGGGGACAACAAACAGTTCAACAGCAACTACCGCACGCCCATCGAAAAAAATGGCAACGAAGGTCGCCTGCAGCATCTGAATGCGCGGATCAAACCCTTCCTGCTGCGCCGCACCAAGGAACAAGTCGCCACCGAACTGCCGCCAAAAACCGAAATCGTGCACTGGGTCGAGCTCAACGATGCACAACGGGACGTGTACGAAACCGTACGACTGGCGATGGACAAGAAAGTCCGAGACGAGATCAGCCGCAAAGGTGTGGCTCGCAGCCAGATCATCATTCTGGAAGCCCTGCTCAAGCTGCGCCAGGTCTGCTGTGACCTGCGCCTGGTCAACAACACACCTGCACCGGGTCGCCACGGCAGTTCGGCCAAGTTGCACAGCCTGATGGAGATGTTCGAGGAGCTGCTGTCCGAAGGGCGCAAGATTCTATTGTTCTCGCAGTTCACCTCGATGCTGACCCTGATCGAAGCCGAACTTGCGCAGCGCAACATCCCATATGCCCTGCTGACCGGATCAACCCGGGACCGGCGTACACCCGTGCAGGAGTTCCAGAACGGCAAGCTGCCGATTTTCCTCATCAGCCTCAAAGCTGGCGGCACCGGCCTGAACCTCACCGCAGCCGACACCGTCATCCATTACGACCCCTGGTGGAACCCGGCTGCGGAAAACCAGGCCACAGACCGCGCCTACCGTATCGGTCAGGAAAAACCGGTGTTCGTCTACAAGATGATTGCCCGGGGCACCGTAGAGGAGAAAATCCAGCGATTGCAGCAGGAAAAATCAGCGCTGGCCGCAGGCGTTCTGGATGGCCGCACCAGCGGCGACTGGAAACTGCAGGACGAAGACATCGCCGCCCTGTTCGCGCCGTTGCCGTTACCGGCCAAGAAGACCAAGCGCTGAGATAGGCCACACAAAACCACTCACGGGCAAGGTGGATCGCCACCCCGGTCGCTCCCACAGAGGATCTGGCCTGCATCAAGCCTCTGTGGCAGATGCAAACCCTGTGGGAGCGAATTCATTCGCGAAGCGGACTGTCAGCAACCGCAGAGGTTGAATGTGCCGGCCTCTCGCGAAGACTCTTTAAGCCGCGCCCAACACCCGGGCCAAGGTCGCTTTCACTTTGTCGATGCCGTCGCTCAGCGCCCGATTGATCTCGTCCATGGTGATCACCGAAGCCGACTTGCCCGCAGCCGGGTTCACCACTAGCGCCAGACAGGCATACTCCAGCCCCAGCTCCCTCGCCAGGGCGGCTTCCGGCATACCGGTCATACCCACGATGTCGCAGCCGTCGCGTTCCAGACGAGTGATTTCAGCGGCGGTCTCCAGACGCGGCCCCTGGGTGCAGGCATACACACCTCGATCACTGAATACGTACCCCGCTGCCGTCAACGCGGCAATCAGCCGGCCGCGCAATGCGTCACTGTAGGGGTAACTGAAATCGATGTGCGTGACCTGCTCCAGGTCGTCAGCAAAAAAGGTGTGCTGACGACCGCTGGTGTAATCAATCAGGTCATGAGGCACACAAAAATGCCCGGTGCCCATGTCCGGATGGATACCGCCTACCGCATTGACCGCCAGAATCGCTTCGGCACCCGCCTGTTTCAACGCCCAGATATTGGCCCGGTAGTTGACCTGATGCGGCGGCAAGCGATGCGGATGGCCGTGGCGCGCCAGAAACATCACCTCGCGCCCGGCATAGTCACCCACCTGGATTTCGCCGGATGGCGCGCCATATGGCGTGTTCATCGGCAAGGATTGACGAATATCAAGACCGTCCAGCTGGGTCAGGCCAGTGCCGCCGATAATTGCGTAAACGGTCATTGCAGATCCTTATTCGATCAATTGAGCCGCTCGTAACGCATCGAGCGCCGTCAGCCAGCGTGGATGTTGACGATAGTCGGTGCTGGCCCAGGCCTGCCCGCGCATCCGGGCAATCCGCGGCGAAGGTTTGACCTTGAGCCTTTGCGCCGCACTCAGCGCCAGTTCGGCCGACGCGCGATCATTGCACACCAGGCCCATGTCACAGCCTGCGCTCAACGCGGCTTCGATGCGACTGGCAGAATCACCCACCACATGGGCACCGGCCATTGACAAGTCATCACTGAAAATCACGCCATCGAATTGCAGTTCGCCGCGCAGGATGTCCTGCAGCCAGCGCCGGGAAAACCCTGCAGGCTGGGCATCAACTTGAGGGTAGATGACATGGGCGGGCATGACGGCTGCCAATTGCTTGCTCAAGCGTGCGAACGGCACCAGATCTCTGGCACGAATCTCGTCCAGGCTGCGCTCATCGTTGGGGATGGCCACATGGGAATCCGCTTCGGCCCAACCGTGACCGGGGAAATGCTTGCCGGTCGCCGCCATGCCTGCGGCGTTCATGCCACGAATAAAAGCACCAGCCAGCAACGCTGCGCGCTCTGGATCGCCTTCGAAGGCACGACTGCCGACCACGGCACTGCGCTGGTAATCCAGATCCAGCACCGGCGCGAAACTCAAATCCAGACCGACCGCCAGCACTTCAGTCGCCATCAACCATCCGCAGTGCTCGGCAAGGTGTTCGGCATGGGGGTTGTCGGCAATGGCACGCATGGCCGGCAGGCGGACAAAGCCCTGACGCAGGCGCTGAACCCGACCACCCTCCTGGTCCACAGCCAACAGCAAGTCAGGACGAATCGCACGAATCGATGCGCTCAATTCACGCACTTGACGAGGGTGTTCGATGTTGCGGGCGAAAATGATTAGCCCACCCACTTCCGGGTGACGCAGAAATTGCCGGTCTTCAGCCGTCAGCCAGGTGCCGGCAACATCCACCATCAACGAGCCTTGCAGGCCAGAACTCATAAACAAATCCTTAACTCAATACAGCCAGATCCCAGTTCGGGGCATGGTGCTTGATCATCAAGGTCGTTGCAATGCTGTCAGGCTTTCGCAGCCGCCACGGCAGGCGTGCTTTTAGTGCGAGGCCGCAACTGCGCCGAAATCATCGTCGCGTCCGTGACCCCGGTTTCAGCCCGCATACCCGCTGCGAGGAACGGCACCATCAGGCGCATGACCTGCTCGATGGAGGTGTTCACGCCGAAGTCGGTCTCGGCAATCGCCCGCAGTGCCTTGATCCCGGACATGCTGAACGCCGCCGCACCCAGCATGAAGTGCACACGCCAGAACAGCTCGATGGGAGGAATACGGGGAGCGGCTTCGTTGACCAGCATCATGTAGCGCCGGAATACCTTGCCGTACATGTCTTCCAGATACCGACGCAGGTGACCCTGGCTCTGGCTGAACGCCAGCCCCAGCAGACGCATGAAGATCGACAGGTCGTTGCCGCTGCGTGGCTGGACCACCAGGGCCTGCTCGACCAGGATTTCAAGGAGTTCTTCCAGCGTAGGCTTGTTTTCAGGCTTGGCCTGCCGCCGCTCCAGCTCACGGTCCAGGCTGATGCAGAAAGGCCCGAGGAACCGCGAGAACACGGCCTGGATCAGCGCTTTCTTGGACCCGAAGTGATAGTTCACCGCCGCCAGGTTGACCGATGCCTTGCTGGTGATCAGCCGCAACGAAGTTTCGGCGAAGCCTTTTTCCGCGAACAACTGCTCAGCAGCATCGAGAATGCGTTCAACTGTTTCCGACTGGGCCATGGTTCTCTGCCTGACAAACACTTGTTTGAAACATACGTTTCAAGCGGGGTGCTGTCAAGTCTGCGCGTTCGTTTTCTGGCCGGGCAGTCACGCATTTAATCATATAAGACGTGGCCTGTAGCCAGCCGCCCGATGATCGTCATTCCGGGGGTTGTGTGCCGGCGTTCGCAACCGTCCGGCCGGGTAATGTAAAACGACGATTGCCAAGTGGCGGGCACTGTATATAATCCCAGTCACTGTATAAAAAGACAGAGCGATCAACATGATTAAACTGACGCCACGCCAGGCCGAGATTCTGGGCTTCATCAAGCGCTGCCTGGAAGACAACGGCTACCCGCCTACCCGCGCGGAAATCGCTCAGGAGCTGGGTTTCAAGTCCCCCAACGCCGCTGAAGAACACCTCAAGGCCCTCGCCCGCAAAGGCGCTATCGAAATGACCCCCGGGGCATCGCGTGGCATCCGCATTCCCGGCTTCGAAGCCAAGACTGACGAAGGCAGCCTGCCGATCATCGGTCGCGTCGCAGCGGGTGCACCGATCCTCGCGCAGCAACATATCGAAGAGTCCTGCAACATCAACCCGGCGTTCTTTCACCCCAGCGCAGACTACCTGCTGCGAGTGCACGGCATGAGCATGAAGGACATCGGCATTCTGGACGGCGACCTGATCGCGGTTCACACCACCCGCGAAGCCCGCAATGGCCAGATCGTGGTGGCGCGGATCGGCGATGAAGTCACCGTCAAACGCTTCAAGCGCGAAGGCAGCAAAGTCTGGCTGCTGGCTGAGAACCCTGATTTCGCTCCTATCGAAGTGAACCTCAAAGATCAGGACCTGGTGATCGAAGGCCTGAGCGTCGGCGTGATTCGCCGCTAAGGAGACGTTATGCAGTTCCCACAGACACAACACCCGCAACTACCGCTGTTCGAGGCGTTCATGGCACAGCCCATCGCCCCGATTATCCAGCAAGCGATTGAAGCGCCCTGGAGTAATGAGCCAGAAGTTTTCAGTGAATTGTCATTGCGCGGAGCTGCCGGGAACTGCCTCAACCTCCTGGCGCCGATCCTTCGCCAACTGAGTCAGGATCAGGATGCACGCTGGCTGACCCTGATCGCCCCACCCTCAAGCCTGACCCAGGCTTGGCTGCGCGACGCAGGGCTCAATCGTGAGCGAATCCTGCTACTGCAACCCCGCGGCACACAGAGCGCACTGGAGTTGACCCGCGAAGCCCTGCGTCTAGGCCGTAGCCACACAGTGGTCAGCTGGATCAACCCGATCAGCGCCAGCGCACGTCAGCAATTGATCAGCGCCGCCCGCGCCGGTGATGCGCAGAGCCTGAATATTCGTCTGGGGTAAGAACGCAGAGGGGTAAATCCAGGACAAACGGAGTCACCGCGCGACGCAGGGCATCGGCGATGTGACATTCGTTTGGGGGAGCGGACTATCTCAACAGCGGGAAATCAGTGAAGCACACGCGGGCCGTCATCTTTCTCAAGCTCGCCTTCAGCCAGACGCCCGGCCATCTGCACACCCACACTCAACATCGCCTTGGCGATTTCAACATGCTGGCCCTGCAGGAAAACCTTGGCATCGGCAGAAAAATCCAGAGTCACCAGAGACCCCTCGTCCTCGGCACGGCGAAGCTCGATACGGCCATCAGGCAGCTCAACAATTTCCAGAAAAGACGTTGGCATCAGGACAATTCTCCACGAAAGGCCAGCATTGTATCAGCCAGCAGCCTCATGCCCTAGCCCATCCATCATTGCGTATCAGCACTCGCTCAGGCCTTCGCGGAAGCGGATGGCCAGACTTTTGATCTGCTGACGCCAGCTTTCCAGCTCTTCACGGTTCAATTCAGGCTCAGGCTCGTCATCCAGGCTGACCGCAACGATCAACGGCTGGGTCACATCGCCCTTAGGCTTTTTAGGGGCCTGAGGCGGCTGCAACAGCGCGTTGTAGGCTGCCAGCAACTGAGCTAGCCAGGTTTCCCGATGCTGTGCCAGCTCGATCAGCTCAGCCATCTCAGGGATCGCGATAGCGTCCAGTACTTCCTGAGTGAGCAAGGATTCGACTCTGGCGGCGTTGGCCTGAGGTAGGCGATAGAAACCCGCAATCTCGTGACACAAACTCAGCAACGCACCATACAGGTGAAACAGTGCCGATTCGCGCTCAGCCTGAACCAGCGCCTGCGCGTTCATCGCCCGACCGTCCTGAGCCTTGCCCAGCGCTTCAAGGGACAACCCGGCGAAATAGATCTTCTGATTGGTGCGGGTATAGAGTTCGTGGGCCATCGCGGCACCCTCCATAACAGTGGGACAGAACGAGTACAAACAACAAGTCGACCAGCCCCGACGCAATGACTGCGCCAGAGGTGATCGACTCGTCAGGTCAAGCGCAGGCGATTAACGCTTGTCTTCGACCTTCCAGGTCTTGCCATCGTAGAACGCGCGCCAGCCAGTCGGCTTGCCTTCCACTTCGGTCTGCACATATTGCTCTTTGGTCTTGCGGCTGTAACGAATCACAGCCGGGCGCCCGTCCGGATCTTTCTTCGGCGCATCACAGAGGAAGTGATACTTCGGATCGATCGCGTCCTTGTGCGGCACGATCTCAAGCACCAATGGCGCTCGGGTCTCGCGATTCTTCGGGAACTGGCTGGCGGCCAGGAACAGCCCGGAAGCGCCGTCACGCAGGATATAGGTGTCATCCACCTTCTCGCATTTGAGCTCTGGCATCTTCACCGGGTCCATCTTCGGCCCGGCCGCTTCACCACTTTTCAGAAGTTTGCGGGTGTTCTTGCACTCAGGATTGGTGCAACCGAAGAACTTGCCGAAACGGCCGGTCTTCAATTGCATCTCGCTGCCGCACTTGTCGCACTCCAGGCTCGGACCTTCGTAGCCCTTGATCCGGTAGGTACCCTCTTCGATCTCATAACCGGAGCAATCCGGGTTATTGCCGCAGATGTGCAGCTTGCGCTTTTCATCCAGAAGGTAGGCATCCATCGCCGTGCTGCAGATGTGGCAGCGGTGCTTGCCACGCAATACGCGGGATTCGGACTCACCCTCGTCGTCTTCGGCGATCTCGTCGCCCGGCGTGAGGTTGATGGTAGCCTTGCAGCGCTCTTTGGGTGGCAGGCTGTAGCCCGAGCAACCCAGGAACACGCCGGTCGACGCGGTACGGATCTGCATCGGACGCCCGCAGACCTTGCACGGGATATCTGTCATCACCGGCTGGTTGGCGCGCATCCCGCTGTCAGCGGCTTCGGCCACTTCCAGTTTTTTCTTGAAATCGCCGTAGAACTCGTCGAGCACGTTCTTCCAGTCGCGCTCGCCCTGGGCAACGTCATCGAGGTTCTCTTCCATGCCGGCAGTAAAGCCGTAGTCCATCAGGTTGGAGAAGCTCTCGGACAGACGCTCGGTGACGATGTCGCCCATTTTCTCGGAGTAGAAACGGCGGTTGTGCAACGCGACGTAACCACGATCCTGAATCGTCGAAATAATCGCTGCGTAGGTCGACGGACGACCGATACCGCGCTTTTCCATTTCCTTGACCAGGCTGGCTTCCGAATAACGGGCAGGCGGCTTGGTGAAATGCTGGCTCGGATCGAGCTTGATCAGCTTGAGGTTGTCGCCCTGGGCCATGTCTGGCAGCACATCGTCATCACCAGGCTTGGTCATTTGCGGCAGAACGCGGGTGTAACCGTCGAACTTGAGGATACGGCCCTTGGCACGCAGCTCGAAGGCACCAGCTGCCACGCTGACAGTGGTCGAGAGGTATTGCGCAGGCGGCATCTGGCACGCCACGAACTGGCGCCAGATCAACTCGTACAGACGCTCGGCATCGCGCTCCATACCCGACAGCTTGCTCGGGTGGGTGTTGACATCGGACGGACGAATCGCTTCGTGGGCCTCTTGTGCGCCTTCCTTGCTGCTGTAGACATTCGGCGATTCCGGCAGGTATTTCTTGCCGAACTCGGTCTCGATGTAAGTGCGCGCCATGCTGACGGCGTCGGCCGACAGGTTGGTGGAGTCGGTACGCATATAAGTGATGTAACCCGCCTCGTACAGACGCTGGGCCATCATCATGGTTTTCTTCACCCCAAAGCCCAGACGGTTACTGGCCGCCTGCTGCAATGTGGAGGTAATGAATGGCGCCGAAGGCTTGCTGCTGGTCGGCTTGTCTTCGCGCTTGGCAATGTTGTAGCTGGAAGCCTTGAGTTTCTCCAGCGCCGCCATGGCCTGGGCTTCGTTCAGCGGCTTGAAGGCTTCGCCGTTTTCACGGGCCACTTCAAAACGGACGTTGGCGCCTTTGGCGGTGCCCAGGTCAGCGTGGATTTCCCAGTATTCTTCAGGATTGAACGCACGGATCTCGCGCTCACGCTCAACCACCAGCTTCACGGCTACCGACTGCACACGGCCGGCAGACAGGCCACGGGCAATCTTTTGCCACAGCAGCGGGGAAACCATGTAACCCACGACACGGTCAAGGAAACGACGTGCCTGCTGGGCGTTGACGCGGTCGATATCCAGTTCGCCCGGTTTGGAGAACGCTTCCTGGATCGCCTTCTTGGTGATTTCGTTGAACACCACGCGCTTGTAGCGGCTGTCATCACCACCGATGGCTTCGCGCAGGTGCCAGGCAATGGCTTCCCCCTCGCGGTCCAAGTCGGTTGCGAGATAGATGGTGTCAGCATCCTTGGCGAGCCGGCGCAGCTCTTCGATCACCTTCTCCTTGCCGGGAAGGATCTCGTATTTGGCTTTCCAGCCGTGATCCGGGTCCACGCCCATCCGGGAAACCAGCTGACGCTTGGCCTTTTCCTTGGGGGTGAGCACAGGGCCTTCGCCCACGGCAGCCTTGCCGCGCTTTGCAGCGGGCTCTTTGCTGGCGCTAGCCGAACCGCTGGTGGGCAGGTCTCGGATATGGCCGATACTCGACTTCACCACGTATTGGTTGCCCAGATACTTGTTGATGGTCTTGGCCTTAGCCGGGGATTCCACAATGACCAGCGATTTGCCCATGGATCAGAAAATTCCTGAATTTTAAAAATGAAAAGACGGTTGGAACCTTTCGAGGCCCCGCTATATATAGTGGCTACAAGGTGAGGTCAAGCACAGGCTACTGCGCAGTCCCGACTCACGGCCTGGAAAAAAGGCTCGGTTCGGCCTGAACCAAAGCAAAGCGCGGCACCTGCTCGCCGTCAACCTCGACGGACTCCAGAAACATGCTCAACGGGCGAACCCACAGGCCGTAATCGCCATAAAGTGCCTGATAGAACACCACTTCTTCCTCAGTCTCGGAATGCCGGGCCACACTGAATACACGGTACTCGGGGCCTTTGTAATGGCGGTACAGACCTGGTTGCAATTGCATGTGACGTTCCTCGCAAAAACAAACTGAAAAATAAATTTTCAGAAAAGCATTTTCTTCAAAATAAATGGCCGAAAAAACAAATCGGCAAAAAAGCAAAAGCCGGGGCACATGGCCCCGGCTTCCATCATCCGAACCGATCAGACGCGTTCGAAGACGGTGGAAATACCCTGCCCCAGACCGATACACATGGTCGCAACCCCAAGGTTGCCGCCATTCTGCTTCATGACGTTGAGCAAAGTGCCGGAGATACGCGCACCGGAGCATCCGAATGGATGGCCCAGAGCGATGGCACCGCCGTGCAGGTTAACCTTCTCGTTCATCTTGTCGAGTACTTTCAAATCTTTCAGCACGGGCAGCGCCTGTGCAGCGAAAGCTTCGTTGAGCTCGAAGAAGTCGATATCGGCAATACTCAGGCCCGCACGCTTCAAGGCTTTCTGGGTGGCTGGTACTGGACCATAGCCCATGATGGCCGGATCCACACCTGCGACGGCCATGGAACGGATCACCGCCAATGGCTGGATACCCAGGTCCTGGGCACGCTGGGCGGACATGACGATCATGCACGATGCGCCGTCAGTGATCTGCGAGGACGTACCCGCGGTCACCGTACCACCTTTGGGGTTGAACGCCGGCTTGAGGGCCGCAAGGCTCTCCAGCGTGGTCTCCGGGCGAATGGTTTCGTCGTAGTCGAAGACTTTCAGGAAGCCGTTCTCGTCATACCCTTGCATCGGGATGATTTCGTCCTTGAACTTGCCTTCCACAGTCGCCTTGTGGGCGAGCTGATGGGAACGCACGCCGAAGGCATCCTGCTGTTCACGGGTGATGCCGTGCATCTTGCCCAGCATTTCAGCAGTCAGCCCCATCATGCCCGACGCCTTGGCGGCGTACAGCGACATGTGCGGGTTCGGATCGACGCCGTGCATCATGCTGACGTGGCCCATGTGCTCGACACCGCCGACCAGGAAGACATCACCGTTACCGGTCATGATCGCTTGCGCAGCAGTGTGCAGCGCGCTCATGGACGAACCGCACAGGCGGCTTACAGTCTGGGCAGCGGAGGTGTGCGGGATCTGGGTCATCAGCGACGCCATGCGTGCGATGTTCCAGCCCTGCTCCAGGGTCTGGTTGACGCAGCCCCAGATCACATCTTCCACTTCAGCCGGGTCAACCTTGTTGTTGCGCTCCAGCAGCTTGCTGATCAGGTGCGCCGACATGTCTTCGGCGCGGGTGTTGCGGTGCATGCCGCCCTTGGAGCGGCCCATCGGGGTGCGACCGAAGTCGACAATCACGACGTCTCTCGGATTCAAGCTCATACTTTCACTCTCGCTATGCTCTTGTAGCAACCAATGGGCACTTAACCGAAGAAGCTCTGGCCGTTCTTGGCCATCTCGCGCAGCTTCGCAGTCGGGTGGTACAAGGCGCCCAGATCAGCGTATTGGTCAGCCAGGGCGACGAACTCGGCGACGCCAATGGAATCGATGTAACGCAGCGCACCGCCACGGAACGGAGGAAAACCGATGCCGTAGATCAAGCCCATATCGGCTTCGGCGGCGGTTTCGACAATGCCGTCTTCCAGGCAACGCACGGTTTCCAGGCAAAGCGGGATCATCAACCAGTTGATGATGTCCTCGTCGGTCACTTCGCGCTGTTCGTAGATGATCGGCTTGAGCACTTCAAGCACTGCAGCATCAGCGACTTTCTTCGGCTTGCCCTTCTTGTCCGTCTCATAGGCGTAGAAGCCCTTGCCGTTCTTCTGGCCCAGGCGTTTGGCGTCGTAAAGTACGTCAATGGCAGAACGACGATCGTCCTTCATGCGGTCCGGGAAGCCTTCAGCCATCACATCACGGCCATGGTGACCGGTGTCGATGCCCACTACGTCCATAAGGTACGCAGGGCCCATCGGCCAGCCGAACTTTTCCATGACCTTGTCGATGCGAACGAAGTCCACACCAGCGCTGACCAGCTTGGCAAATCCGCCGAAGTACGGGAACAGCACACGGTTGACCAGAAAGCCTGGACAGTCGTTGACCACGATCGGGTTCTTGCCCATTTTCTTGGCGTAGGCCACGGTGGTCGCCACGGCGACTTCGCTGGACTTCTCGCCACGGATGACTTCCACAAGCGGCATCATGTGCACCGGGTTGAAGAAGTGCATGCCGACGAAGTTTTCCGGACGCTTGAGGGCCTTGGCCAGCAGACTGATGGAAATGGTCGATGTGTTGGAGGCCAGGATCGTGTCTTCGCCCACCTGGGCTTCGACTTCCGCCAGCACGGCTTGCTTGACTTTCGGGTTCTCGACCACGGCTTCGACCACCAGGTCGACATGGCCGAAATCACCGTAGGACAGCGTCGGACGAATCGCGTTAAGCGCCTCGGCCATTTTCGCAACGGTCAAACGGCCCTTCTCGACGCGGCTGCCCAGCAATTTCGACGCTTCGTTCAGACCCAGTTGAATGGCATCTTCGCGAATGTCCTTCATCAGGATCGGCGTGCCTTTGACAGCCGACTGATAGGCAATACCGCCCCCCATGATGCCGGCGCCGAGTACAGCGGCCTGCTTCACGTCGCGGGCGACTTCGTCGTAGATCCTGGCTTTCTTTTTCAGCTCCTGATCGTTCAGGAACAGGCCGATCAGACTCTGCGCAGCAGACGTCTTGGCCATTTTCACGAAACCGGCGGCTTCGACTTCCAGCGCCTTGTCCCGACCGAAGTTGGCGGCTTTCTGGATGGTCTTGATCGCTTCGACCGGCGCCGGGTAGTTCGGGCCTGCCTGACCAGCCACGAAACCTTTGGCGGTTTCGAACGCCATCATTTGCTCGATGGCGTTGAGCTTGAGCTTGTCCAGCTTCGGCTGGCGCCTGGCCTTGTGATCGATCTCGCCAGAGATGGCGCGCTTGATCAGGTCCAGTGCCGCATCGCGCAGCTTCTCGGGAGCAACGACTGCATCCACGGCGCCCACTTTTAGTGCATCTTCAGCGCGGTTTTCCTTGCCTGATGCAATCCACTCGATGGCATTGTCGGCACCGATGATACGTGGCAGGCGCACAGTACCACCGAAGCCAGGGTAGATACCCAGCTTGACTTCAGGCAGACCGATCTTCGCGCTGCTGGACATCACACGCAGGTCTGCGGCCAGGCACATTTCCAGGCCGCCACCCAATGCGATGCCGTTGATAGCCGCCAGCGTCGGGACAGCGAGGTCTTCGAAATCGCTGAAAATCTTGTTGGCTTCCAGGTTGGCAGCAACCAGTTCGGCATCCGGCAACTTGAAGTTGTCGACGAACTCGGTGATGTCGGCACCGACGATGAAAACGTCCTTGCCGCTGGTGACAATCACGCCCTTGATCGAACCATCGGCCTTGATGGTATCCACGGCCTGACGCAGGTCGTTGAGGGTGAGACGATTGAATTTGTTGACGGACTCACCCTTGAGGTCGAAATTCAATTCGACGATGCCACTTTCAAGAGCCTTAACCGTGATGGCTTTACCTTCGTAAATCATCAACTGATCTCCACGATATGGAAGCTGAACAATACACGCCGGACGCTTATACCCGGCGAGACTACGACGTCGCCGTCGATGAAACGCCAAATCACCAGGCACGCCCGCCGACGTGGTAGTCGGGATTCTGTAAGAGCCGTCTGACAAGGCAAACGCTCAATTCATACGCCCGTTTGATTTGGGTGTGGACACCTTCATCCAATTTCAGACAATTGTCAATTCCATGAAAGCCCGGAAAAATCGACGAATCCAGCACGCCCGCCATTGTTTAGCGCACGTTGATGAAAGTGTGATGCGTGGATATTCGCGGCGTTTATCGCGAAAAGGCCGTCCACGACCTGTCCGCCCGCGAATGAGAAGACGCTAGCAAATATTCTGAAAAAAATTGCCCTCGGCCGAGACAATTGCACCAAAAGGGTCTACATTCAGCCCACCTCGCATCATCTCGGGTCACCCTTGATGAAAATGGGTGTCTGAATACGCTGGCTTTACGGCGTTGCACCGAGAGCGTGAAAGAATTATCGGCCTGCCTGGCCAACCCCGGCCCGATGTTGCTATCGGGCTTTTTAATGCCTGTCGTTTGCCCCTTCCCGCCAACGAATGACCTGTCGGAGCGAGGCTTGCCCGCGATTGCGGTGTGTCCGTCACTGGGAATGTGTCAGAACGGACGCCATCGCGAGCAGGCTCACGCCTACAGATTCCGTGCAAACCCGGCTTCAGGCCAACGCCTTGAGCACGTCGGCGATATGTTGCAGCACCTGCGCCTCACCCTGCTCCCCCCAATACAACGCAATCATCTGCTTGCCGGCCTCGATCTTGAACACGTCGCCCGGCAAGGGGCTCAAGTGCGCCAGTAACTCGGCATCTTCGCAGGGCTCGCGCCACTGATTGAGCCATACCCCAGGCGTTGTCTGCCAATACACCCAGCATGGCGCCTGTGCGCTGCGTCGCGGGCGATGGTATTGCGCACAGGGGCTCGGTGGCTCCTTGGGCAGCCAGTGCGGCCACTCCTGGGGCATCAGTTGCATGGCCAGCCCCATGCGTCGAGCCTCCATGCGCATGGCCATTCGACCGCTCTGCTGACGTGAAGGTCGTAGCCATACCAGCGGACTTAAAACCACCGCAAGGATTGACAGCACTATCCAGACCGTCATATCTATTCCCGCCTTTGCAATAACAACAAAATCAATGAAAACGAGAGGCGTGCCCCGGCGCGCTTGAAAAGAGCCATACTCAAGACCATCGCAATCCTCCGGAGGAACGCCCCATGTCGTACGAACATATCCTGGTCGCTGTGGACCTTACCGAAGAGTGTGATCCGGTTATCCGCCGTGCCCGCGAGCTGGCAGTCAGCAACGGCGCCAAGCTCTCGCTGGTGCACATCGTGGAGCCTATGGCCATGGCGTTTGGCGGCGACGTCCCCATGGACCTTTCGCAGCTGCAACAGCAGCAGTTCGAACAGGCCAAGGAAAAACTCGAAGCCCTGAAACTCAAATACCCCGACGTGAAAACCGGCGACAGCCACCTGACCTACGGTCAGCCACGCCAGGAAATCCATCAACTGGCCAAGGAACAGCATTGCGACCTGATTGTGGTCGGCAGCCACGGCCGTCATGGCCTGGCGCTGCTATTGGGCTCCACCGCCAACGACGTGCTGCACGGCGCCCCTTGCGACGTGCTTGCCGTGCGTCTCAAGCGCACCGAGTAACCCCTGCGTCATTAAAAAGCCCGGGCCATCCTACGATGGTCCGGGCTTTTTCGTTCAGCAACTCAGACGATCACGCGTCCAGTTCAGCCCAACGCTCCAGCAGGCCATCGAGTTGCGCCTGCTGGTTTTCCAGCAGTGCCAGTACCGCGGCGGTCTGGTCGGCAGGGCGCTGATAGAAACCAGGCTCTGCCATTTCGGCCGTCAACGCGGCCATCTGCGCTTCCACTTCGTCGATCTGCCCCGGCAAGGCTTCCAGCTCACGCTGCAGCTTGTAGCTGAGCTTTTTCTTGGCCACCGGCATTTCCTGCGCGGCAACAGGCGCAGCAGCCACCACAGCGGTCGCCAGCTCGGCCTTGCCCGACTTGGTGTCGGTCACGCCCAGCAGACGCGGCGATCCGCCCTGACGCAGCCAGTCCTGATAACCACCTACGTATTCACGCACCTTGCCTTCGCCTTCGAATACCAGGGTGCTGGTCACAACGTTGTCCAGGAATGCCCGGTCGTGGCTGACCATCAGTACCGTGCCCTTGAACGTCAGCAGCACTTCCTCGAGCAGTTCGAGGGTTTCAACGTCCAGGTCGTTGGTCGGTTCGTCGAGGACCAGCAGGTTAGCTGGCTTGCTGAACAGCTTGGCCAGCAGCAGACGCGCACGCTCGCCACCCGACAAGGCCTTGACCGGGGTCCGGGCACGCTGCGGGCTGAACAGGAAGTCACCCAGATAGCTGAGTACGTGACGGCTCTGACCATCGATGTCGATGAAATCGCGCCCCTCGGCCACGTTGTCGATCACAGTCTTTTCCAGGTCCAGCTGATGACGCAACTGGTCGAAATAGGCCACGTCCAGGCGTGTGCCGACTTCCACCGTGCCACTGACAGGTTTGAGGTTATCGAGCATCAGCTTGAGCAGCGTGGTCTTGCCGGTACCGTTGGCACCCAGCAGACCGATGCGGTCTTCACGCTGCAGGACCATGGAGAAGTCCTTGATCAGGAACGGCCCGCCCGGATGCGCGAAGCTCACGTTATCCAGGACCATGACCTGTTTGCCCGACTTGTCGGCGGTATCGAGCTGAATGTTGGCCTTGCCGGTGCGTTCACGACGCTCGCCACGCTCGACGCGCAGCGCCTTGAGGGCACGAACACGGCCTTCGTTACGAGTGCGGCGGGCCTTGATGCCCTGACGAATCCACACTTCTTCCTGGGCCAGACGCTTGTCGAACAGGGCGTTGGCAGTTTCTTCGGCAGCCAGTTGCGCTTCCTTGTGGACGAGGAAGCTGGCGTAGTCGCCGTTCCAGTCGATCAGGCCGCCGCGATCCAGCTCCAGGATGCGGGTCGCCAGGTTCTGCAGGAATGAACGGTCGTGCGTGATGAACAGCACCGCACCCTGGAAATCCTTCAGGGCTTCTTCGAGCCAGGCGATGGCCCCGATGTCCAGGTGGTTGGTCGGTTCGTCGAGCAGCAGCAGGTCTGGCTCGGACACCAGGGCCTGGGCCAGCAACACGCGACGACGCCAGCCGCCGGATAACTCAGCGAGGGTCTTGTCGGCCGGCAACTGCAGACGGCTCAGGGTGCTGTCTACCAGTTGCTGCAAGCGCCAGCCGTCACGGGCCTCGAGGTCCTGCTGAACGTGCATCATCTTGTCCAGATCGGCATCGGTGACGATGTTCTGGCTCAGGTGATGGTATTCGGCGAGCAATGCACCCACGCCATCCAGGCCTTCGGCGACCACGTCGAACACAGTCCGATCGTCGGCCACCGGCAATTCCTGGGGCAATTCACCGATCTTGAGGCCCGGAGCACGCCAGACAGCACCGTCATCGGGCTTCTGCACGCCTTTGACCAGCTTCAGCATGCTGGACTTGCCAGTACCGTTGCGACCGATGATGCACACCCGCTCACCACGGGCGATTTGCCAGGACACCTTGTCCAACAACGGCATGGCGCCGAAAGCAAGGGACACATCGGTGAATTTGAGCAGGGTCATGAGCTTCTCCAAAAACCGGGCGCGCATTCTACCTGAGATAGCGCTGCCATGTGGGCACTCAATGATGAGCGCGTGGCCGCCATCACAGCCAAAGCCCTTCTTTTATAGGCGTCGATTATTTCGATACGTGTCTCACCGCTCGGCAGTCCTTTCACCCGGAGCTGGCAAAAGGCTAAGCTAGCGGCACTTTTCACGTTTCCTCTGTTCGGAAGTCTCATGCGCAGCCGCTTGTTCAGCCTTTTATCCTGCCTGCTTTTCACAGCTACCGCGGCTCAGTCCGTGCAGGCTGTAGACCTCGCCCAACAGCGCCAATACTACGATCAGGCCAAAAGCGCCCTGGCCAGAGGCGATTCCGGCCCTTTCCAGATGTATAGGGCAGCCCTGGCCGACTATCCGCTGGAACCCTATCTGGAATACGACGAGCTGACCGCCCGGCTGAAAACCGCGAGCAACGCCGAGATCGAGAAGTTTCTCGCTGAACACGGCGACCTGCCGCAGGCCAACTGGATGAAGTTGCGCTGGTTGCGCTGGCTGGCCGAACGTGGCGACTGGCAGCCGTTCGTCCAGTATTACGACCCCAAGCTCAACTTCGTCGAACTCGACTGCCTGTATGGCCAGTACCAACTGGGTCATAACCTGAAGGCCGCCGGTTACGCCAACGCCGAAAAACTGTGGATGACTGGCAAGACCTTGCCTGCCGCCTGCGACGCCTTCTTCGCCCAATGGGCGGCCGATGGCCAACTGACAGAGCAGAAACGCTGGCAGCGCGCAAAACTGGCGGCTCAGGTTCGCAACTACGCCCTCGCCAATCAGCTGGTAAACAGCCTCAACAGCCTCGCACCTCAGGGCAAACTGCTGCTGTCGGTGGCGCAGAAGCCGGACATGCTCAATAACCCTGGCCAGTTCCTGCCTGCTGATGAAGCCATGTCGGACGTGGTGGGCCTGGGCCTGCGTCGCCTGGCCAAGCAGGATCCGCAAAAAGCCCTGTCGATGCTGGACGGTTATTCGGCGAGCATGCATTTCTCCCGCGAAGAACAGGTGGAGATCGCCAAGGAAATCGGCCTGACCCTGGCCCGCAGCTATGACGACCGCGCGCTGGAGGTCATGACCAAATACGACCCTGACCTGCGGGACAACACGGTGACCGAGTGGCGCCTGCGCCTGCTCCTGCGGCTGGGTCGCTGGGAAGATGCCTACGAGCTGACGCGTCGCCTGCCCAAGGATCTGGCGGATACCAATCGCTGGCGTTATTGGGAAGCGCGCTCGCTGGAACTGGCGCAACCCAACAGCCCGCTGATTCCAACCCTTTACAAGACCGTGGCCAAGGAGCGTGATTTCTACGGCTTCCTGGCGGCTGACCGCACCCAGGCGCCCTATCAACTGACCAACAGGCCACTGATACTCAGCCAGGCCGTCATTAATAAGGTGCGTAACACCCCAGGCATTCGTCGCGCGCTGGAATTCCATGACCGTGGACAGATCGTCGATGGTCGCCGCGAGTGGTATCACGTCACACGTCGCTTCAATCGCGACGAAATGGTGGCCCAGGCCAAGCTTGCCTACGACATGCAATGGTATTTCCCGGCCATCCGTACCATTAGTCAGGCTCAGTATTGGGATGATCTGGACATCCGTTTCCCGATGGCTCACCGCAATACCCTGGTGCGCGAAGCCCAGCTGCGCGGCCTGCATTCAAGCTGGGTGTTCGCTATTACCCGTCAGGAAAGCGCATTCATGGACGACGCCCGCTCAGGCGTAGGCGCTACAGGCCTGATGCAACTGATGCCGGCCACTGCCAAGGAGACTGCGCGCAAATTCAGCATCCCCCTCGCCTCGCCACAGCAAGTGCTTGATCCGGATACCAATATTCAGCTCGGCGCGGCTTACCTGAGCCAGGTGCATGCCCAGTTCAACGGCAACCGCGTGCTCGCTTCCGCCGCCTACAACGCAGGCGCAGGCCGCGTGCGGCAATGGCTCAAGGGCGCCAACCACCTGGCATTCGATGTGTGGGTAGAAAGCATTCCGTTCGACGAGACCCGTCAATACGTACAGAACGTGTTGTCGTATGCAGTGATCTACGGCCAGAAGCTCAACCTGCCGCAGCCTCTGGTGGACTGGCATGAACAGTTTTTTGATGACCTGTAAGGCGTAGCCTCGTAGCTACCCGTGGGAGTGAGGTGGCTCACTCCCACACTTGAACGAGTACATCTGTTTGAGCGAGGCTTGCCCACGAAGAGCCCGGTGCCTTCAGCTTATATCTGTGATCTGAATCATCGTATTCGCGGGCCAGCCTCGCTCCAACAGTCCCGCCTAGAGATTTCGGCCAAACATCGAACTCACTCCAGCACAGTCACCGGCATGCCGACCTCAAGGATGCCGGGGCCGTCATTGACCATGTTCTGGCCAAACCACACGTCACCTTCACGCTCCCGGTAAGTCTTGAGGGTCGTCAGCGGCTCCCGGTCGGCGCTGCGCTCGCCGGTAGCCGGGTCGATGGTGGTCAGGATGCAGCGCGAACAACCCTTGAGCAGGCGAAATTCGATATCACCAATGCGGATGCGCTTCCAGCCATCTTCGGCGAACGCCTCGCTACCCTCCACCACCAGGTTTGGCCTGAAGCGCAGCATCTCCAATGGCCTGCCGACTTTGACCGACAGATCATCCAGGGACGCCTGCCCGATCAGCAACAACGGAAAGCCGTCGGCAAAGCCCACCTTGTCGTCGACAGTGCCGTAACCGCTGGGCAGCCAGCGCGCCCGGTCAGCGGGCACGTGCACCATTCGCGTAGGCTTGCCAATGAAAGTACTGAGCCACTCAGCCGCCTCGTCACCGGCATCCGGCACACGCAAGCTGTCGCTCCAGACCGTGACACCGCGCAGGTTGTCATCGGAGTTCTGCGGCAGCACCACGTCCAGCGAACCAAGACCCGGGGCCGACAGGGTCACGCCGCCACCGGCATTCCACAGCACCGAAAGCTGCGACATGTGCGGCAATGCACGCTGGCTGAAGAAGCGCCCGTTGCTTGCGTCCACCAGCATCCAGCGTCGATCACCGGTCATCCCCAACTCATCGAACGAGGCGCGCTGCAAAATCTCGGGCTTGCCGGACTTGAGAGGGAAACGATAAAGCGCACTGAGATGCAGCATGGACAGCTCCAGTTTGTCGAGGTCGCAGAAACCGCAAGCTTATATGAGACGGGCCTCTGCGCGACATGGAAGTGACGTAACTGGCCTTAAAACACCGGATATTGGCCGAAAGCATCGGCCAAACCCTTAAAGCGTACGGCATCAGGCATCCAGCATCAGGCGCTCACGCACCACGTCGACCAGCTTGTCGGGCTGGAATTTGGAGAGGAAGTTGTCACACCCGACCTTCTTCACCATCGAGTCATTGAAACTGCCGGACAGCGAGGTATGCAGTACCACGTAGAGCCCGCGCAATCGTGGGTCATTGCGGATCTCGGTGGTCAGACGGTAGCCGTCCATTTCCGGCATCTCGGCGTCGGTGAAGATCATCAACAGCTTTTCGGTCATCACCACACCGCTGTCCGCCCAGGCCTTGAGCATGTTAAGGGCCTTGAGGCCATCACTGGCGACGTGCATTTTGACGCCCAGTTGCGACAACGTGTCGCGCAGCTGAGCCAGGGCCACGTTGGAGTCGTCCACCAGCAACACTTCACGACCCCGGGCACGCTCCAGCATCGGGTCGTCAAGTTTGTCGCGTGAAACCTTGGCGTTGTAAGGCACGATTTCAGCGAGAACTTTTTCCACGTCGATGATTTCCACCAACTGGTCATCGACCTTGCTGATGGCTGTCAGGTAATGTTGACGGCCAGCGCTTGTGGGCGGTGGCAGAATGGCTTCCCAGTTCATGTTGACGATGCGGTCCACACCGCCGACCAGGAAAGCTTGCACCGAACGATTGTATTCCGTGACGATGATCGTGCTGTTGGGCCCCGGGATCAGCGGACGCATGCCAATGGCCTGGGACAGGTCAATGACCGGGAGCGTCTGGCCGCGCAGGTTGACCACGCCGCACACGAACGGGTGACGCTGGGGCATCAGGGTCAGCTTAGGCAGTTGCAGGACTTCCTGCACCTTGAACACGTTGATTGCGAACAACTGGCGACCGGCCAGGCGAAACATGAGGATTTCCAGGCGGTTCTCACCCACCAGCTGCGTGCGTTGGTCTACCGTGTCGAGAATGCCAGCCATTTGTTGCTCCTGGAGCGAGGGTCACATTGAGTCCGCTAACAGACGTTATCGGCAGAAAAGAGCCTTACTTTATGGCGATAAAAAATGCCGTGCCAGGGCATTGATGTCAGATTAACATCATGATTAACTTAATCCACATTTCAGTGAGCGATTCCTGCCACCAGCCGTTAATTTTTCTTACAAATTAATGTGACCGGCCAGTCATTCTCTAGGGGAAACCCTGAGCGACAATCGGGGGCAACCTGATATTCGCCATTTCTTCTAGCCATTACTGTGACACCATTCTCATTGCATGAATGGAGTCACGCTCGTGGTTGCTTCCCCGACGTCATTGTCAGGTGACCTGTCCAGAACAGCCGCCACGCCCTGCACACTTATACTCCAGACAACATCGAGTCCCATGGGGCGCGCGTCATTTGTGCGCGTGCCTTCGTGGATAAAGACTTGCGACACGCCTGATGGCATAGGTTTGCAACAATCAGAAACGGCCTACAGACTTACGATGGAAATCCACATTAACTTTGAGCCACTCGCTGCGTGCGACCTGCAATCGCTTTCGATGATATGTGGAGACAAGGCATGCTGAATAACCAAGAGTGGCATCAGCTAAACGCAGAATTCGTGACACAAGCCCAGGTACTCTTGGGCAAGTCGGAAGAATGCCTGAGCCATCTGGAATTGATCGTCAACGACAAGGATGCCATCGACTGCCTGCAAGATACGCTGCGCAGCCTCACCGACACGGCCAACCAGGCTGCGGTTGCTTGCGTTGCGGACTTTTCCAGGCAGTTGCAAGAGGTACTACAACTGGCGTGCCCCGGCATTCACCTGCAGGGCGAAGCGCTGGAAACGCTGAAAAACTGCATTACCTTGCTGGCATGGCAAGTTGAATTGATCGATCCGCAAACAGGTCAGTTGCCTCTGGACGACAGCGAACAACAGGCCTTGCTGGAAAAACTGGAAATGACTGCCAATCCCGGCAGAATCGGTAAACCCTCGGGCGTTGAACTGAGTAACGCAAGCTCCTGTTAGCCCCTCCAGATCGGGACTAGCCCCACATACAGCGCACTCGTACTTGTTTTCAAATGAACGGCAAGTACCCTGCTGGCCCGCGCTAACGACTTAACTTCGCGCTGTAAATGCCACTCGAAATTCAACTTAAGTCGACTTGTTCCAGCGCTGTTTCTGACTAAACGGACATGTTTGAAAGTTGACGTGTTGATCGTCATCACACTTTTAGGGGCTGATTTGAAGATCATTTAAGGTAACATCACGGTTCGAGAGTGGACTTGTCCAACAACGGCGCGTCGAATGGCCCGACCCTCTGACATTGACCGGCGGTAACACTGCCTGGTTATCCGCAGCGAACATTCAATGGCTCCATCCGCTATGTATGCCAGCACCAAGCCCTGCAAACTTTGGCCCCTCAGCACAAAAAATGTATTTCGCCTGACCGCAGGGCTCTGCGTCAGCGCGACCCTGTGCAATATCATCCTCTATTTCGATGCCGTGGCAATGCCCGCTGCAATGCTGGCGCTCAACGTAGTCACGTTTATCGGCGTATGGTATGCCTTGGGCCGATCCCGGCGCTCGATCCGGTTTCAGCCACAGGAACTGGCCGATCGAATGCTGGAAGTCCAGGAAACAGAACGTCACCGCCTCAGCCGCGAACTGCACGACGATATCGGCCAGATGCTCACGGCGGCCAAACTGCAGATTGACTGGCTACATCGCCGCATGCCCCCTGAACTGCATCAGCAGAGCTCAATGCTCAGCAACACGCTGGACGAAACCCTGGCCAAAGTAAGAGACGTGTCAGCCATTCTCAACCCACGCCAACTGGCAAGCCTGGGGCTCGAAGCCAGCCTGCGCGCCCACCTGCTGCGCACCTTGGCCGATACGCCGCTGCAATGGAGCCTGGAGTGTCATCAACGCCTGGCGGGCATTCCCGAAGAAATGGCCGTGGCGGCCTTTCGCATTACCCAGGAAGCGGTCACCAATGTGCTGCGGCACGCCCAGGCGCAAAACCTGCTTATACGCCTGCAACGCTCACCCGAAGGCCTGGTGCTCTACATTGCTGATGATGGTCTGGGCTTTGAGCCTGCGGCTGATCCCGGGCGCGAAGGTCAGCGCGGCATGGCAGGGATGACGGAACGGGTTCTGCTATTGGGAGGCAAGCTCAGGGTAGACAGCCAGGCTGGCGAGGGAACGCGTATAGAAGCGCTGTTCCCATGGGCGCCACGCACCCATGAACGGGCGCGCACCGACAAGCCTTCATGACCGGCCGGGCGCGCAGAAAGGTGATCAATGCAACGCCGCGACCTTGATGCCGAAACCGACCAGTACCATGCCGGCGAGCTTTTCCAGAATCGTCGAAACACGACGGCTGGCCCGCATGCGCTCAGCCAGGAAGTAGGTCAGCAGCACAACACAGCCGCCGTAGAGCAGCGTCAGAGTCGAGACCGTGAGCGCCATGAAGGCGAATGTCACGACACCATGATGCTGCGCCGGATCGATGAACAACGGGAAAAACGCCATGTAGAACAGGATCGCCTTGGGGTTGAACAAGGTGATGGTCATGGCCTGACGCAGATACTGACGTGGCTTGATATCCAGTGCGGGGCCGGAACCTGGTTTGGCAAACAGCATTTTCAGCCCCAGCCAGGCCAGATAGGCGCCACCAACCCACTGCACGGCATGGAACGCCGTAGGTGAGGCCTGCAGCAGCGATGCAACACCCGCTACCGCCAGCCACATCAGCACCTGATCGCCGAGGATGACCCCAAAGGTCGCCGCAAGTCCGGCCTTGACACCCCCTTTTCCGGTAGAGGTGATCAAGGCAAAATTCCCGGGCCCGGGAATCAACAGCAGAATGAGGAAGGAAATGACGAAGGTGCCGTAATTCATGACGCCGAGCATAGGAAATACCTGGGCAAGTAGGGAAACGACGCGGGGTAAGGGAGATTAACAACGCTCCTCTTGCCGAGTAAAGCCACCACCAATCGTACGAGTGCCGTTTGCAGCAAGCTGGCATAATCGGTTGCCCATTCTAGATGCCATGTTCGGACACTTTTCAAGGAAGGAGCCTCACCCCTTGGGAACCCACGACATCCTTTCAATGACAAGAAAGCACTCATGATCTGTAATTTGCTCCTGGTCGATGACCACTCGCTGATCCGCGCCGGTGTACGGGCGCTGGTCTCCGATATTCCCGGATATGCCGTGATCGGCGAAGCCTCGGATGGCGCACACCTGCTGGAGCTGGCGCGAAGCCTGAACCCGGACATCATTCTTCTGGACATCTCCATGAAGAACACGAACGGCCTGGACGCCCTGGAAAAACTGCATTTGGCCATGCCCCACAGCAAAGTGCTGATCCTGTCGATGCACACCGACCCGCACATGATCATGCGGGCCCTGGAAAGCGGTGCACACGGCTATCTGCTCAAGGACGCCACCGCCACCGAAATAGAACAGGCGCTGGATGCACTGCGTAAAAATGAACGCTACATCAGCCCGGCCATCGCGCACACGGTGATCAATCAGGCCCTGATCACAACACAGTCGGGCAAGGCCGAAGCCGCCCTCAACCACAACCTGACAGCACGCCAGCTGGAAATCCTGCGCCTGATCGTGCGGGGCAAGTCCACCCGGGAAATTGCCAGTGGCCTGGGCCTGAGCGTCAAGACCGTGGAAACCCACCGTTCGCAAATCATGAAACGCCTGCAGATCTACGACGTCGCTGGCCTGGTGCTGTTTTGTGTGCGCGAGCGGATCATCAGCCTGGATGACTGAGCTGCGAAGCCTTGCCCAGCAGGGGTGAATGAGATGGCAAATGCACCCGTAGAGCACCGGGCCGGGCCGCAAAACGCAAGCGCTCGCCACTCAAGGGCTCGCCGTCCAGATTGATATCCAGCCCCTGGGCGGACTTGAGTTCGACCCAGGGCAGCCGCGCACGGATGAACATGTTGTCGATGCCCAGCCCACCCTCCAGCAAGCCTTTGAGCGTGCCCACCAGCTCCTGAGGTGCGGGCAGGATGCTGATGTCCAGCAGGCCGTCATCAGCCAGCGCCGTCGGGCACAACACATGCCCGCCACCGGCCTGCCGACCGTTGCCAATCCCCAGGGCCAGCAGGTCGCCGCGCCAATGGAAATCCGGCCCGTTCAATTCACCGTAGGCAGCCCGCAACTCGCTGAACCGCGATAGCCCCGTGAACAGATAGGCTGCGCCACCCAGCACCTTTTTCAGATCCTCGGAGGTGTTGGCGGTGACCTGGCTGCCGAAGCCGCCCGTGGCCATGTTCAAGAACAGTTGCCCATCGACCTCCCCCACATCAACCGGGTAAGCGGGCCCGTCCATCAGGTCCAGCGCCTGCTTGACCACCAGCGGAACACCGGCGGCCCTGGCAAAATCATTGGCGGTGCCCAAGGGCAGTATGGTCAGGCTGGCATCGGCCTGCGCCCTGACCAGAGCCTCGGCGATATCGCGCAACGTACCATCGCCGCCCCCGGAAATAATGTGTCTATGCCCCCCCGCCAGGGCTTCCTCAACCAGACGCTGAGCATCCCCCGCCTCCCAGGTGGGGCGCACGTGCAGATCCCAGCCTTCGGCACGTTTGGCCGCCACCGCCGCCCGCACCTCGTCGTTAAGCGACTGTTTGGCGTGAAGAATCAAGAATCCCCTGTGCTCAGTCATACCCTGCCCCGCTTCATAGTTGGTTGCGATAGATCTGACCCCCGGTCAGGAAAAAAAAGCCTTCTTTTTTCGATATTTTTTTGACCATTGAAGGTGGCCGTCCATCGCCCGCAAATGCGGGGCGATCAAGACGTCAATCGATTGTCAGCCATGAAAAAGATCAGTTTTTCTCAACTTTGGATCCAGATTTTCCGACCCTGACCACGACACTTTCTGTTTCATGGGCTTTACTCATTTTAGGCCTCCGCCTGAAGGACTTTCCTAGCGCTTATTCAGAAACGTCTCACGTCCACTAGCAGACGAATGAAAGGAAATTCCTTCACTGCGGCATTGAAATGAAACCCAAGACAGTGCTAAATCGACAAATTATTGGCTCTCGAGAATAACAAAGACAGAAAAGTCATTTAATTGACATTTTCATTTAAAATCACTGTCAAAATAGCGTTCAGGTAGTCAGTTCACGGGTCGTAGAAATGGGGAAGTGTGATGCGGTTACAACCTGTTGACAGTCTATTGCTTACACGCACGAGCCTCATCGAATACTTCCTGTTCGGTGTGCGACTGGTGCATGGCGTGACGTGCATCCTTCCCGGCCTTGTGATCCTGATCATCTGGCAGCAAAACTCGACAGCGACCCATGACAGCTACTACGCGGTGCAGCTGTTTTTCGCCATTGTCGGCGTATTGATCTTCCAGGCATTCGGGGTCTATTCCGAAACCCTGTTCAGCAACGCTCTGCGCTTTCGCATCATGCTGTTTTCATGGTCCTCGGCCTTTTGCGTCCTGTTGTTCATGCACCAAGCCCTGTCGCTGTTCGATTACATCACCAACAATGAACTGATCATCTGGTTCATCAGCAGCCTGGTGCTGTTCGGCATCGAGCGTCTGTTCATACTGATGGCCTTCAAACGCCTGATGCTCAAGGGCTTCTTCCTGCAGAACGCCGTGATCCTCGGCGCTACCGAAAACGGCCAGCGCCTGGCCGAGTACCTGTTGCAGCACCAAGACATTCGTTCGGGTGTGACAGGCTTCATCGACGACCGCATCGGCCGTATGCCCAAGACCGTGGCCAACCTGCCACTGCTGGGAAACTCCAGCGATCTGGAACGCCTGATTCGCGAAGAGAAAGTCACTCAGGTTCTGGTCGCCCTGCCCTGGTCTGCGGAAAACCGCATGGACTACATCATCCGTGAGCTGCGCAGATTGCCGGTCAACGTCCTGCTGGTGCCGGACATGGTTGCCTTCCGCCACGCTCACAACCGAATCACCGAAGTCGCCAACCTGCCGATGTTCAACGCGTCCGACGTTCCACTCAATGGATGGTCGCCGTTTTTCAAGCGGGCTGAAGACATGTTGCTGTCCTGTGTGGCGCTGTTGCTGCTCTCGCCGGTGATGCTGCTCGTTGCACTAGCGATCAAGCTCGATTCCCCTGGCCCGGTGCTGTTCCGGCAGAAGCGCTATGGCTACAACAACCGCCTGATCGAAGTCTGCAAGTTTCGCTCGATGCACCAGCATCAGGCCGACGCCAATGCAGCGCAACAGACCACCCGAGGTGACGCCAGGGTTACACGGGTCGGTCGTTTTATCCGCAAGACCAGCCTTGATGAGCTGCCACAGCTGTTCAACGTGGTGGCCGGCAGTATGTCGATGGTCGGTCCGCGGCCGCACGCCACGGCAACCAAGGCGGCGGGCATTTTGTTCGAGGAAGCGGTGAAGGAATACACCTCGCGTCATCGGGTCAAGCCAGGCATTACCGGCCTTGCCCAGATCAACGGCTATCGTGGTGAAACAGACACCGTGGAGAAGATCGAGAAGCGCGTCGAGTTCGATCTTGAATACATCGAAAACTGGTCCGTCTGGTTCGATATCTACATCCTTCTGCGCACTGTTCCGGCAGTGCTCTTCACTCGTGAGGTTTATTGATGAGCACCCTCATCCCTTGCATCATCGCCGGCGGCGCTGGCACCCGGCTCTGGCCGGTATCTCGCGAAGCCATGCCCAAGCCGTTCATGCGTCTTCCCGATGGCGAAAGCCTGCTGCAAAAGACCTTCGTGCGCGCCACCAACCTGCCCGACGTCGGCAGGCTGCTGACGGTCACCAACCGCGAAGTGTACTTCCGCACCGTGGACGATTACCGCCAGCTCAATAAAAACCGGATAAAGCTGGACTTTATCCTCGAGCCCTTCGGTCGTAACACCGCCCCGGCGGTTGCCGCTGCTGCGCTGCATGTCGCCCGACTGTACGGCGAAGATGTGCAACTGCTGATCCTGCCCGCCGACCATCTGATCACCGATGTCGCCGCATTTACCGATGCGGTCGGGGTTGCCAGAGCGCTGGCTGACGAAGGCTGGCTAGTGACGTTCGGCATCCTGCCGACCAAGGCTGAGACCGGGTTTGGCTATATCGAAAAAGGCCAGTCCCTGAACCCCAATGCCTACCAGGTGGCACGTTTTGTCGAGAAACCCGACGCCGCCACGGCGCAAGGTTATGTCGATGGCGGGTTGCACCTGTGGAACGGCGGCATGTTCTGCATGCGTGCCGACACCCTGCTGCGCGAGTTCGAAACCCACGCGCCCGACGTGCTGGCCTCGGTGCGTGCATGCCTTGCGCAAAGCACCAGCAAGGAAGGTAAAGGCGAGCTGCAACTCGAACTGGACAACGACCTGTTTGCTGCCGCACCCGATATTTCCATCGACTACGCGCTGATGGAGCGCTCGACGAAAGTCGCCGTCGTACCTTGCCAGCTGGGCTGGAGTGATATCGGTTCATGGCAGGCCCTGCGTGAACTGACCCCGGCCGACGGCAATGGCAACCAGTGCAACGGCCAGACCGTACTGCACGACGTGACCAACTGCTACATCGACTCCAAACGGCTGGTGGGCGCCATCGGGCTGGATGATCTGATCATCATCGACACCCCCGATGCCCTGCTGATCGCCGACGGCAAGCGCAGCCAGGAAGTGAAAATCATCGCCCAGGAACTCAAGCGCCAGGGCCACGACGCCTACCGCCTGCACCGCACCGTCACGCGACCATGGGGCACCTACACCGTGCTCGAGGAAGGCAAGCGCTTCAAGATCAAGCGCATCGTCGTGCGGCCACAGGCCTCGCTGTCGTTGCAAATGCACCACCACCGCAGCGAACACTGGATCGTGGTCAGCGGCATGGCCCAGGTCACCAATGGTGATCGCGAATTCATGCTCGACACCAACGAATCGACCTTCATCAAACCCGGCCACACCCATCGCCTGGTTAACCCCGGCGTAATCGACCTGGTGATGATCGAGGTACAGAGCGGCGAATACCTGGGTGAGGACGACATCGTTCGCTTCACTGACATTTATGGCCGAGTGCCGGAGGCTGCCAAGACGTAAAAAACCCAGGCCGGGGGCATACCTGACGGATCGCGTCACGGCAGCCCTGCGGCTATATCGATGTCGAGCGGATCGAACCGGCAGCAGGACCACTTCATGGACTGACGTGCATTGGATCAAGACGTAGCAGTACCAGCCAACATGATTGTTTTACCCGTCAGGGAGCCGTATTTCATGCATGACAGGAATTTTGGACCAGTGAAAAACATCCTGCTGACCCTCGGCATATTGATGCTGTGTGCCTGCAACACACCCGCCCGTATCAGTCTGCCCGATGATGCACAGGTCAAGGCTGGCCAGGCAGCCGGGCTTGCCCTGGCAGGCAAACCATTACCACCGGAGAGGATTCGCGCCGGTGATACGCTGCGCATCGTGCGCAACACAGGGGAAGCACCGTCGATTTCGGCCTTCACGGCCAACTCGATTTATGAGCTGACGCTGTTTCCAGTCCTTAACGATGGCACGTTTACTTACCCCTACATCGGCACCGTCAAGGCAGCAGGCCTGACGATCCCGCAATTGACGGCAGCGCTGGAAAACAAGCTACAGAACGTCTACCGGGAAACCGCCCTGACCATCAACATCTCCTCGGCGCCGAGCAATACGGTGTTCGTGGGGGGGGCCGTGCGTAACCCCACTAACGTGCCGGTGGCGACCGTGACCACCCTCGACCAGGCCATCGTCAGCGCCGGTGGTGTCACCACGGCAGCCGAAGCCAGCCTGGTCGCCCTGCTGCGCCAGGAAGACGACGGCAGCTACAAAACCTATTTCTTCGACTACAGCAAGTTTCTCTGGGCCGGTAACGGTGCACCTGGTGCACCGGTCTTGTTGCAACGCGGTGATGTGGTGTTCGTGCCCCAGTCCAATGTCGCCAACCGAATCGACGGAGTGGATCTGTATTTCACTCAACTGATTCCGTTCGCGAAGTCATTTGGCATCGGCGTGAACTACCAAATCAAAGGCAACAACAATTAACCGTCAGAGAAAGTAGACATGATCAATATCCGTTCATTCCGTGACTTGCTGCGCCTGTTTTTTATCTTCAAGCGCGAAGTCAAAATCACTGTGCTGGTGACGTTCATCATCATTCTGCTGGGCGCATTCCTGTTGCCGAACCGCTACGAGTCCACGGCGCTGCTGCTGGTCAAGCCCGGTCGCGACAGCAGCACCGTGCCCATCGAGTTCTCTGATCGCCAGAGCATCGTCATACCGTCCGCCCAGCGCGATCCGATCCTCGACGAAGAACGCATGCTCACCGGCACGCCAATCAAGCGCGCTGTGGCTGAGCGTTACCTGGCTGAATTATCCAATGAGCCTGCTGATCCGGGCTTTCTGACCACCCTCAAACTGGGCCTGAAAAGCGCCGTGCAGGGCATCGTCGGTGTCGGTCAAAGTGCGTTGCAACTGGCCGGCCTGGTGGAGAAGCGCTCGCCTGAGGAGCGACTGGCCGAAGACCTGTCGAAGAATTTCAAGGTGACTCACGAAACAGGCTCCGCGGTGATGGAGCTGAGCTTTACCTGGAATGACCCGGCTGTGGCACAGAAGGTCCTGAGCGACTGGGTCGAGCAATACCAGTCCGAGCGCACCCGGACACTGGGCCGTATCAGCCTCTATTCGTTCTACGAAGGGGAGGTCAAGGACACCCAGGCCAACATTCTTAACTACAAGAAGCAGATCCAGGGCTACCTGAATCAGTTGGGCGCGGTGAACATCAAGCAGCGTCTGGCTGATATTTCGCTGGACCTCAATGACCTGACCACTGAGCGCGACAACACCACCCGTGCAATTGCTTCCACCAAGGCGGGTATCGACAAGCTTCAGGAGCAGTTGTCCAAACAATCCAGGCTGGTGACCGCGGGCAAGGAAATGGCGCGCAACCCTAACCGCCAGGACCTGCAGAACCGCATCAACGCCAAAGAGGTAGAGCGTCAGGAAATGTTGCGTTCGTTCAAGGATGGAGCGCCACCGGTGCGCGCCCTGAACTTGGAAATCCAGAACCTGCAAGACCTGGCCAAAAAGCAGGAAGAAACCATTCAACGCTCCGAGAGCATCACGCCTAACCCGCTCTTTACCCGCTTGCAGAACATCCTGGGTGACCAGCAAACCAGTTATACACGGCTGCTGGTGCAACTGGATCAACAGAACAAGCAACTGGCGCAACTGGAGAAGAATCGCCTGCAGGCCCTCAGCCTGGAACCTGAAATATCGCGCCTGCAAAGCGCACTGGACGCCAGTGAGAAGAGCTATGCGCTCTACGCCGACAGCCTTGAGAAGGCCCGTATCGACCGTGAACTGGACAAGAGCCAGATCAGCAACATTGCGGTCGTCGAAGAAGCCACCCTCAACCCCAGCCGCATCTTCCCGAAAAGTCTGTTGATGCTGCTGTTGGCGATTCCATTGAGCATCGCCGTGGGCCTGCTGGCGCTGTATTTCTTCTACCTGCTGGACCAGCGCATCCACGATGGCGACAAGTTCGAGGCACGTTTCGGCATCCCGCTGTGGACCAGCCTCCAGGACCTGACCAACGCCGGGCCACAACGCAAGACGGCCTTTGTCGCCAGCCTTTATCGCCTCTACGGCATCCTGCCGCTGCGTCAGGTCGCCGAAAAAGGTCTGGCCCTGGGCCTGACCTCTGCGCACAAGGGCGAAGGTGTCACGTTCATAATTGACCATCTGCGCCAACTGCTTGAGGAGAATGGTTACTCGGTACGAACCACAGGTGCAGGAACTGCTGCCCCCGGTGAGATCCTGCTGCTGGACGCCGGCGGCTTCTTCTCCAACCAGGGCGCCTTCGTGACCCTGCGCGAAGCCGATTTGATCGTACTGGTGGTGCGCGCTGAAGAGATGACCGTACCGGCGCTGGAAAACGCCCTGTCGGTGCTCAACACCGCGTTCAAGAAAGTCGATGGCATCATTCTCAACCGTCGCCGTTTCGAGATCCCGGAAAACGTCCTCAACTATCTCACTCGTCTGCGTCTGCGGGGCTGATATGCATATTGCCCTGCTTGCGCCGCTGCCACCGGAACAGAACGGCATTGCCGACTATGCCGGACACCTGAAAAATGCCCTGCTGGCCTATGGTCTGCAGGTCAGTACGCCGTTGGCGGGTATTGGCAACAACCCCCGCGAGGCGCAACTGCGGGTCGCGCAAACCGACTGGACAGGCATCGACCTGGTGCATGCCGAACTGGGCGGCGGGCGGCTGGCGGAGTTCCACGCGCTGCGTGACCTACGACAGCGTTTCGCCCATTTGCCGTTGACCGCAACGGTGCATGACCCGGAGCGTCTGGTCTGGCGTCGGGAAAAGCTGCCCTGGCCGCTTTCGCTGGCCAGCTTCCTGCCCTCTCCGCTGCCGCAAGTTGCCACAGTTTTGAGTGACCCTTTGTGCCTGCGCGAAGAACGTCAACTGGCGCAGAGCATGACTCGCCTGGTGACCCTGACCCAATCCGGCAGCCGTTGCCTCAAGGAGCGTATGGGGCTCAAGGACGAGCAAATGGCTGTTATTCCTCACGGCAACCTGCCTATCCCACCTGCGCCACTGCCGCCCTTGCAGCCGCTCAAGCTGCTGTATTTCGGTTTCATTTATCGAGGTAAGGGCATAGAGGACCTGCTTGAGGCAATGGCAACACTGTTCATCGAGAAACCCTCGTTGCGCTCCCGCCTGCGCCTGACACTGGCGGGCGGCAGCGAGCCGGAAATGGCGTTCGGGTCGTCCGGCAGCTACCTTGATGAACTGCGCCAGCGTATCCGCCTGCTGGGCCTGACAGACCTGATCGACTGGAATCTGGACCTGCCTGCAGCATCCATCGCCAGCGTGATTCAGAACCACCACGTCATGGTCCTGCCCTACCGCGAGTCGAGCAAACTGCGATTGCTGGGGCAGTTGCGTGGCACCAGCGGGGCGTTGTCCTGGGCCGTGGCCTGTGGACGGGGCGCCATCACCTCGGACGCACGCTCATTCGCCGAAGAAGTGTCCCATGGCAATGGCGTGATCTACCCTCAGGGCGACGTCAAGGCACTGGCCGCGCAACTCGGCCACCTGTGCCATTCGCCGCAACTGGCGGTGCAATGGGCAGAACAGGCCAGCATCATGGGCCGCGACCGGGTGTGGAGCCATACCGCCGAGCGCTTCAGCCAGCTGTTCCATGCCGCATGCGGAGATCGATGAGATGCAGCGAAAAACCGGTTTCTTGCTATCCATGCTGGCCGCAACGATCACCAGCCTGTGCCTGACCTCGACGGCCAGCGCCGAAACCGTGCTGAAAGCGCCCCGCACAGTGGTCTGGCAGGACTTTCTGGGGGTGAATGCGCAATTTCAGTACTTCACCCCGGACATCTATCAGAAACAGATGGCGCAGCTGGATCAACTGGGGCTGAACTGGGTTCGCCTGACCATCCACTGGCCGATCATCGAACCGGTGAAAGACCAGTACGACCTGACTGCTCTCGACGGTGCGATGGCCGCCATTGCCAGCCACAACTACAACACCGTGGCCTATCTGGTAGGTTCGGCCACCTTTGACAGCAGCGCGCCTCCCGGTGCGACCAGCACCGACCAGTACCCGCCCGCTGATTTCAGCATTTTTGCCGCACGCATGGCCGCCCTGGCCCAACGTTATCCGCAGGTCGCCAACTGGCAGGTGTGGAACGAGCCCAACATCATCTGGCTGCCCAAGGAAGACCCCGCCGGCTACTACAACCTGCTGACCACCACCGCCAGCGCGATCCGGGCCACGGTACCGAACAAAAATATCGTCACCGCCGGCATGGCCTATTACAGCCAGATGCACAGCACCCCGGGCTACATGCTGCAGGACATGCTCGACATGGGCCTGGCCAGCCAGAACATCATTGCCGCCTATCACCCCTACTCCCAGTACCCCGAGGGCGACTCGATCCCGGACCAGGACTTTCTGGTGCAGGGCAACAACATGAACACCCTGTTGCACAACAACGGTGTCAGCCAGGTATGGGCCACCGAGTTCGGCTGGTCCAGCTACGCCGGGCCGGTGGAGATGCAGGCGATCATCGGCGTTGACGGGCAAGCAGACTACACCCTGCGGCGCCTGGCCCTGATGAGCGCCATGGACTATCAGCGCATCTTCATCTTCAACCTCAGCGACCTGGATGCCCGGGCCAGCGACCGTGACCAGTACTACGGCCTGGTGGACCTGAACGCCAACCCGAAACCGGTCTACAACGCGTTGCGAAACTTCCTGACCATCACCGGCCCCAGCCTGTCGCCTGCTGACCGGCCGGCACTGAACAACATCCCTGACGACTTGTATGCCGTACCCTGGACCCGGGCCGACGGCCAGAATTTGCTGATGATCTGGAGCGCCAGCGGCAGCAACATGCAACTGCAAGGCGTGACCTCAGCGACACTTTATGACCCCATGACCGGCACCCAGCAAACACTGCTCGACCCGCAAAACATCACGGTCCCGCTCAAGCCGACACTGCAACTTCTGGTCTGGGGTCAATGATCATGCGGATTCTATGGACATTGCCTTATTTGCCATGGCCCACCACCAGCGGCGGCAAGACCCGCCAGTATCATCTGCTGCGTAACCTGGCCGCGCGAGGCCATCGCATCACCCTGCTGGTGCAGTCAAAGACCGCTCTTGACGAAGAAGCCCGCGCCGCACTCGAACCCTGGCTTGAACGCCTGATCGTGCTGCCGCGCCGCCCCCTGCGCACTGCGAAGACCCTGTTGGCAGTCGCCTTCGCCGCTCCCCCGATGCTAGCCAGCATCAACGGGTATGCCCCACGTTTGCAGCAGGTGTTCAAAACGTTGCTGACCCAGGAGTGGGACGTGATCCAGATCGAACACAGCTACGCCTTCCAGCCGTTCGAAAAACCGTTGCAGCAGGCGGGCAAGCCGTTCCTGCTTACCGAGCACAACGTCGAATCGGCCCTCGGAGCTGCCAGCTATGATCGACTGCCTCGCTGGGCAAAGCTCTTCACGGTTTATGACCAATGGCGCTACCGTCGCTGGGAGCACCGCATATTTGCCCAGGCCAGCGAATTGATCGCCGTCACCGAAGACGACGCGAAAAACCTGGCGCGCCTGAGCTCAAAAGCGACGTCCGTGGTGGTCAATGGTGTGGACAGTGACTACTACGCCAAGGTCCAACCCGACCCTTACAGCCGGCGCCTGCTGTTCATCGGCAACTACGAATACGGCCCGAATATCGACGCGGTGCAATGGGCGCTGGACGAAATCCTGCCTCATGTCTGGCAGGCTGCGCCCACCCTGCGCTTCACCATCTGTGGCTATGCCCTGCCGGAAAGCTGGCGGGATCGCTGGCCCGATCCGCGCATAGACTGGCAAGGTTTTGTGCCCAACCTGCGGGAGCTGCAAGGCACCGCAGCGGTGTTCTTCGCACCCCTGCGGCATGGCGGTGGCTCCAAGCTCAAGGTGCTGGAAGCCATGGCAGCCGGGCTCGCGGTGGTGACCACCGGCCAGGGCACCTCCGGCTTGCAGGTGATCAACGGCGAGCACTACCTGGGTAGCGAAGACCCCATTGAGCTTGCGCGACTCCTCTGCGAGATCGTCGATCAACCACAGCGGCTGCGAAGCATCGGTGAAGCTGGCCGCGCCTACGTGCGCGCCAAACATGACTGGTCGGTGGCTGCGGCTCAACTGGAACGGATCTACACCCGCTTTTCGCCCCAGGATCCACCTCGGCTTCCCCCTCAGGAACCGTCTCAAGAACAAGGAACCCGCGTATGCGTATAGGACTGGATTACCGCCCGGCGACCGCCTTCCCCAACAGCGGCATCGGTCGTCAGAACATTGCTCTCGAAGAGGCAGCACGCGCCCATCCGAACGTACAAGTGCAACTGTTCAGTGCCGCGCCAGACAATCACCCGATCCGGCGCCTGGCCCATTGCTCGCGCCGCAGCACGCCCCTGAACGGTGTCCATCGCCTGCCTGAACGCTTGCATTTCGAGGCGCAATACCTGCCCGGCGCCCTGCGCGATGCCGAGGTACAACTCTACATCGCCAACATGAACATGGGCCTGCCGGTGGGCCGCAAACCAGCGGGTCTGCGTTACGTATTGCAACTGCATGACCTGTTCCAGCTGACCCTGAACAACAGCCACGGCTCGCAGCTCAAGGCCAGGATCTACGGGCTCACCGACAAGCTGTCCATCAGCCATTCGGTGCGCGTGGCTGACCGGATATGGACACCGTCGCAGTTCACCGCCGACGAGGTGGCCCGGCTGTTTCCTGCCGCACGGGAAAAACTGCGTGTGCTGCCCAATCTGGTCAGCGGTTTCACTGGCGAGCCTGCGGACATCAGCAATCTCCAATTGCCCGAACGTTATTGGCTGTGCGTCGGCATCCGGGAACCGCGCAAGAACATCCCTTGGTTCGTAGATGCCTGGCAGACCGCACGGGTGCAATTTCAAAACGTTCCGGAGCTAGTGCTGATCGGTACGGCGGAGCACTTGCCACTCGGGCAACGCAACCTGCCGGGCCTGCACTTTCTCAGCGACATCAGCGATGCCGAACTGCAAGCCGTCTATGGCCACGCCGAGCGCCTGTGGCACCCCTCCTATGCCGAAGGTTTCGGCCTGCCGGTCATTGAAGCCTTGAGCGTGGGCACACCAGTCGCGGTGGCCAGCGGGTCGTCCCTGGATGAAATTACTCCACCTGACAGCCCGCGCTTCTCCCCGACCGACAGCGCGGCCCTGGTCAGGCTGATGGGCGAGATGTCCAACACCCTGAATGACGACCCCGCGCACCTCAAAGCCTGGGCGGCGCGTTATGGTCTGGACGCTTACCGTCAACGTTTCAATGAATTGATCGAGGAACTGCGTTAATGCCTTTGGCCATGCCCGTTGGGCTACTTTTCGCCCTATTGTTCGGTGTGCTGATCTGGGTACTGCCCGCAATCAAGGTCATGGCGGTGATTGTCGGCCTGGCAGCGATCGTCACCGTGATCCGGCGTCCGCTGCATGGCTTGTTGATATTCGGGGTGCTGGCAACTTTTCTGCCCTACTCCACGGTGCAAATCGGTTTTCGTACCACGGTGTCCGAAGCCTTGCTGATGCTGGTATGGGCCAGCGTTATCGTACAGTCGGCGTTGGGCACGCAGCCGAGAATGCACCCGCTGATGCGCACCGAGCGAATGCTGGGGGCCTTGATGTTGTTCAGCGCCTTCCCGTTCGTGGTCGGTCAACTGGTGATCAACACCGACGGCAATGGCCCGGTCAACTGGGTGCGCTGGCTGTTCAACCTGTCGGCACTGTTCCTGGTGCCGCGCCTGTTGTATCAGGAAAAAAGCCGTGAACACATGGTCATCGCCCTGCTGCTCGGCACGCTGCTGCTGTTGCTGCTGTCGATCCCGATCTACCTGAAAAACGGCACGGCGACCGCCATCACCTCGGTCCTGGGCAGCCTGGGCTACGGCAGCATCGATATTCTCAGCCAAGGCCTGCAGGGGTTGTCCACGCGCATGGGCTCGCCGTGGATGCACCCGAACGTAACCGGTGGTGCAATGGTGCTGTTCGTGCCACTGGCCTTCTGCTTCGGCGTGACCCGCACCGGCTGGCCACGGGCGCTGGGGCTTGCGGTCGCGATCCTGGCGACCGTCGGCCTGCTGCTGACCGGCTCACGGGGTGCGCTGCTGTGCCTGATCGCGGTCATGGTATGGCTGGCGCGCAAACGCGTACCTTACATCGGCCGCATCCTGATGGCAGGCGTGGTGGCAGGGGCATTGCTGCTGATGTTCTATCCGCCCCTTCAGGAGCGGATGCTGACCATCTTTTCCAGCGACGACGCCAGTACCACCGTGCGCTTCATGGAGTACTCGCACTTCCCCGAAGCCATGGCCAGGTATCCGCTGGGCATCGGCTTCAAGGTTGACCCACCCGTACCGGGCACCGGGCTGTGGGGTATTTCCAACCTGTGGCTGAACCTCATCTACAAGCTTGGCATCCCCGGGATGCTGGTGTTTCTTGCAGTCGTCGTGACCTGGTGGCGTGAAACCTGGGGCTACGTGCCCTCGGTTGCACTGACACGCGACAGCTCGATCTGGTTGGGTACGCTTGCCGGCCTTTCGGCTGCGCTGCTCAGCGGGTTCTTCGACCATTACTTCAGTTTTACCAACGTGCTGGTGGCGCTGTTCTGGCTATTGCTAGGCCTGAATCTGCATGAAGCACGACGCCTGAAAAACAAAATACCGACGCTTTCGAACAACCCTACCCCCGCCTTATCTGACTTGGGATCACGACCATGAGACACCGCATGATGCACTCGCACAACCTGCGACAGGCGCTGCCCGAATACGCCAGAAAGATGGGGGTCAGTACCGAGGAGCTGGAAAGCACCTGGCAGTGGATGATCGACAATGAAGCGGCGTTCGAAACACCGCTGAAAAGCACCACCCTGTCATTCATCAGCTATCTGAACATAGAGCCACGCATCGAACCGCCACTGGCGCGCCGCTTCTACCGCCTGCTGGCGTCCGAGACCCGTGGCGCGTTGATCCCGCTGTACGGCATCAACTGGCCCACCCTGCGTGACCGCATGCTGCGCACCTGGGAACAGGCCTACAACATCCTGATCTGCAAGATCCCCAGCCACACCCTGCGCCTGGCCTGGCTGCGCATTGGCGGGGCGAAGATCGGCAAAGGCTCTACGGTCTGGCGCAACACCGAAGTACTGGGCGTCGACAGCCTGGTGATCGGTGACGACACCACCATCGGCTGGCATTGCCAACTGGATGCGCGCGGCGGCCTGACGATTGGCAACCATGTGACTGTCGCCTCCCACGTCCTGATGATCGCCGGTGGTCACGACCTGCAGGCACCGGAGTTCTGGGCCGTGGGTGGTCCGATCTTCATCCATGACTACGCATGGATCGCCAGCCGGGCACTGCTCTCGTTCGGTGCCAACATCGGCGAAGGTGCGGTGGTAGGTGGCAATTGCGTGGTGACCAAACCCATCCCGCCTTATGCCATCGTCAGCGGCCCGGATGCGGCGATCAAAGGCGAACGCGTGCGCAACCTCAATTACAAAGTGGGCGGCAAAGGTCTGTTCACTTTGTTCCACTGAGCCCGCATGTTCGGTTCAACCCTGTGGCTGACCCTGGCCACCCTCACGGGCCTCGCGGCGGGCTTTGCCCGTGAGTGGCTGTTGGTGGCGGCCTGGGGTGCCGGGGCGCAAAGCGATGCATTTCTGGTCTCGATGTTTTTGCCCGAGGCATTGCGCATGGCGCTGGCTGCAGGCCTGTTGAGTGCCGCCGCACTGCCGCTTTATCAGCAGCGCTCACCCGAGCAACAACAACACTGGCTGGGTGCCCTGACCCCGCGCCTGCTGCTGTGCGGCCTGGGGTTGAGCCTGTTGCTCAGCCTGGGTGCGCCGCTGTGGGTACGCCTGATCGGGCCGGGACTCGACGACCAGGGTTATGCGCAGGCCAGCGGCGGTTTGCACTGGCTGGCCTGGAGCGCGCCGGGGTTCCTGCTGCACGCCCTGCTGTGCGTACCGCTGCAGGCGCGTTCACGCTTTGTGCTGGCCGGGCTGGGCTCGCTGCTGTTCAACCTGCCGCCGGTGATCTACCTCGCCACCTTCAGCCACGCCGCCACGGCTACCGGGCTTGCCAGCGCCTGCGTCCTGGGTAGCCTGTTGATGCCCGGCGTGCTGCTGCCGACCCTGCTGCGCCAAGGCTGGAAACCCTGGAAACTGCACGCCGACGAAGGCGTCACCCGTGAGTTGCTGCAACGCATCGGGCCATTGCTGAGCAGCAACCTGGCCAGCCAGGGCCTGGCGCTACTAGAGCGGATGGTCGCGTCGTTGCTGGGCGAAGGTGCCGTGACCTGGATCAACCTGGCGCGCAAACTCATCAACCTGCCGCTGATCGCCTTGATGAGCCTCAACCAGGTGTTACTGGGTCTTATGAGCGGCAGCGCGGGGGATCAGCGGCTGGCACTTCTGCGTAAGGGCCTGAGCAGCGCCACCCTACTGACCCTGCCTGCCGTAGCGGGCCTGATCGGCGCGGCCGGTGCGCTGGTGACCCTGCTGCTGCCCAACCAGGCAGCGGACAGCCCGCTGCCAGCGCTGCTGGCGTGGTTTTCCGTACCCCTGATGTTCGGCGCCTGGAACGCCCTGCTGGCGCGCTACGCCTATGCCGCAGGCGACACTCGCATGCCACTCAAATGCGAACTGACCGGCAGCCTGCTCAACGCGATTCTGCTGGCAGTGCTGCCCTACTTCTTCGGCCTGATCGGTATCGCCCTGGCTGCCATTTGTGGCGTGATCCTGACCGGCCTGCTGCTGATGCGCCGCCAACAACTGCTCGACCTTGTGCCCTGGCGGCTGCAGTGGGCACTAGGGGCGATCGTCATGCTACTGGCAGCCCTGCTGTTGCACCCACTGGGCAATATCTGGCTGCAACTGGGGCTCAGCAGCGCCTGCGGCGCGGTATTGCTCGCGGGCCTGGCCGTGTGGCTGAAGCCGTGGCGGGCTGAACAGGTGTGAGCCAGACCAGCACTTGTGCAGTCTGTGTCGGAGCGGGCTTGCTCGCGAAGGCGTCAGGTCTGAGACATTGACAGTGACTGATGCACTGCAATCGCAGGCAAGCCAACGCCTGAACGGGATTTGTGTTCAGACCAGAATCCGTTTTCGGCTTTCCTGATACAGGCTGCAATTCTGCTTCACGGTCTGGCGCAGCCAGCGATGCGCCGGATCTTTATCAAAGCGTGGGTGCCAGGCCTGGACCACCACCACGGGCACCAGCGGGATCGGCAAGGCGAACGAGCGCATACGCAGCCCCAGAGTGTCCATGCCCCATAGCACCGGCTCCGGCAGCGGCAAAATCAGGTCGGAACCAGCCACGGAAAAGATTGCGGAATGGAAGTTCGGCGTGATCAGCGCAATACGGCGCTCCAGCCCCAGATCCGCCAACGCGGGGTCGATGGGGCCTCGGGCACGGCCACGGCGCGAGACGCTCACCTGGTCATAACGGGCAAACCGTTCAGGGGTGATCTCGGCCTCGAAGATCGGATGGTTCTCCCGCGCCAACCCCACAAACCGGGTCGTGAACAGGCTCTGGATCTTGACTTCAGGGCCGAAATTGCGATTGGAGGTGATGTAAAGATCCAGGCGGCCTTCGCGCAGTGCATCGTCGTCACCCTCGCCTTCAGGGACAAAACGCAGCGTGGCTCGAGGCGCCTGGGTACGCAGGGACTCAAGCAGACCACCCCCGAACGCACCGAAGAATACGTCGTTGGAGCGCACGTTGAAGCAGCGCTCCAGCGTGGTCATGTCCACATCATCCCGGTCCTGAAACACCTGCGCGGCCTGCTCCACCACGGCACGCACCTGCGCCTGGATCGCCAGCGCCCGCGGTGTCGGCACCAGCCCCCGCCCGGCACGCACCAGAATGGGATCGCCCAGCGCTTCACGAATCCGGGTCAGGGTCCGGCTCATGGCCGCAGGACTCAAATGCATGCGCCGCGCCGCCCCCACCACACTGCCTTCTTCAAGCAGTGCATCGAGCGCAATCAGCAGGTTCATGTCCGGGAGTTGCATGTCAATCATCCGTCTTCTGGGTGGCTGGATGATGAGGCATTAGCAGACTTCCCGAAAGAAGAGCAGCATGCGATGCCACAGGAAATGAAGCGGTGGAGGCCGCCCTCTCCCAGCCCGCACTAAGGGCTCAGGCCGCATGGGTATACGCACACAACTGACGCCGCACTGTGCTGTCTTCCTCCAAATCTGGATAAGGCTGAGAAACATTATGTAATGTTTATTCCGCACTGGATCTGGATGACCTCAAGATCTTTCAGCCAGAGAGCTGTAGAAGAATGGAAAACACTCTTAAAGTCACGAACTAGAAGGGCTCAGGCTGGACAAGGCTAAAACTCCAACCTCCTATCACATGTAGGAATATTAATATGCGCATGTACGAAGCCGCATATTTAACTTGTAGGAATAGTTACTTATTTATGGCGCTATCTATACAGCACGGAATGGGGCGTTGTGTATTGCCGCTGCGAGAGGATATGCTTTCGTCCCTGACAGGTGTAGCAAATTACTAAACATACCGTTTAGACAAATGGCTGTCCGACTTGTTAAGCATGTTTTATCGATCAAGTTCTGGATTGAAACGTCCTTTATTCCTTGCTTGCAATTAACGGGCACGCTTTTCTCTACCCAGGCTTTCACCCAATGTTTCATCTGTGAAAAATATGATAAAAGCCCCCATCAAAGTACTCTCCGTTTTTGGCACACGGCCAGAAGCCATCAAAATGGCCCCACTGGTGATGCAGTTGGCCAAAGACTCCCGATTTGACGCTCGTGTGTGCGTAACTGCACAGCATCGGGAAATGCTCGACCAGGTCTTGGAGTTGTTCGATCTGCGCCCGGACTATGATCTTAATGTCATGAAGACTGGCCAGGACCTGACAGACGTTACCACGGCCATTTTGCATGGCCTTAAAACTGTGCTCGAAGACTCGAAGCCAGATGTGATTCTGGTTCACGGTGACACCGCCACTACTTTTGCTTCAAGCCTTGCCGCCTATTACCAACAGATACCAATCGCCCATGTAGAGGCTGGGCTGCGAACGAAAAACCTTTATTCCCCATGGCCTGAGGAAGGCAACCGCCACCTGGTCGGAAGCCTGGCAGCATTGCACTTCGCGCCTACTGACATCTCTCGGCAGAACCTGCTTGATGAAGGCGTAAATCCCGAACGTATTCATGTGACCGGGAACACTGTTGTCGATGCGCTGCTTGAAGTCGTGAATAAGTTGAACAGTCCGAATTCGCCTCTGCGGACTGAGTTCGAACAGCGTTTCTCGTTCGTTCCACAAGGGCGCCGTATGGTGCTGGTGACAGGTCATCGTCGCGAGAATTTTGGCCAAGGCTTTGAGCAGATCTGCCAGGCACTGGCTGAAACAGCCAAACGGTTTGGGGAGGTGGAATTCGTCTATCCGGTTCACCTGAATCCGAACGTACGCGAACCTGTTCAGCGCCTGCTCAAAGGTATCGGCAACGTCCATTTAATCGAGCCACAGGACTATTTGCCATTTGTATACCTGATGACACGCGCATACGTGATCCTCACCGATTCCGGCGGAATCCAGGAAGAGGCACCTGCATTGGGCAAGCCAGTACTGGTGATGCGCGATACCACTGAACGTCCCGAAGCCGTTTGCGCAGGTACGGTCAAGCTGGTAGGCACACAAGTGGATTCAATCATCCATCACCTCAGCCTGCTCCTGAGCGACGAAAGCGAGTATTCCAGAATGAGTTTTGCCCATAACCCTTATGGTGATGGCACTGCGAGTTCCTCTATCCGCGAAGCGTTGGTGCGCTTTCGCAACGAACCCGTGGGAGCAGCCCTATGAGTTTCAAGAAAGTTTCGGTTATCGGTCTGGGTTACATCGGCCTGCCGACCGCAGCCGTGTTTGCATCCCGAAGAAAACACGTTGTCGGTGTCGATGTTAATCAGCAGACGGTGGATACGATAAATCGTGGCGAGGTTCATATCGTTGAGCCTGAGCTCGACATGCTGGTCCAGGCGGCGGTGACCCAGGGCATGTTAAAGGCGACGACCTCCCCCGAGCCTGCGGATGCCTTCCTGATAGCTGTTCCCACTCCTTTCAAGAGCGATAAACAGCCTGATCTGAGCTATATCGAAGCCGCCAGCAGGTCGATTGCACCCGTGCTGAAGCACAATGATCTGGTCATTCTTGAGTCAACCTGCCCGGTCGGTGCCACGGAAAGAATGGCGCAATGGCTGGCCGAAATGCGCCCCGACCTGACCTTTCCCGCTACCCATGGAGAAGCATCCGATATTCGTATCGCGCATTGTCCTGAAAGGGTTTTGCCGGGTCATGTACTGCGTGAGCTCGTCGAAAACGATCGCATCATCGGGGGAATGACCCCTCGCTGCTCCGCAGCTGCCGTAAGCCTGTACAGGGCGTTTGTAGAGGGTGAATGCATCATCACCGATACCCGCACAGCGGAGATGTGCAAGCTGACGGAAAACAGTTTTCGTGACGTCAATATCGCCTTCGCCAACGAGCTGTCGATGATCTGCGAAGAGCTGAAAATCAATGTGTGGGAATTGACTCGTCTGGCCAACCACCACCCCAGGGTCGATATTCTTCAACCAGGCCCCGGGGTCGGGGGGCACTGCATTGCTGTCGATCCGTGGTTTATCGTCAGCAAGACTCCTGAGCTGGCGAAGCTGATCCGTACGGCCCGGGAAGTCAACGACGATAAGCCCCACTGGGTCATCAATCAGGTCAAAGTCGCATTAGCTGACTTCCTGCTGAACCATCCCCATATGTCCGCGAAAGACGTGCGGGTGGCCTGTTACGGTCTGGCATTCAAGGCTGACATTGATGATTTGCGTGAAAGCCCGTCACTTCGCATCGTCCAGGATCTGGGTGAGACGTTGGGCTGTGAATTGCTCGTCGTTGAACCCAATATCGACACACTGCCTTTAGCGTTGCAGAGGCATCAACTGGTGGACGCAACATTCGCGAGTGACAGCGCACATATTCATGTCTTGCTGGTCAAGCACCGTGAGTTCAAAACGATTGTTGGTTTACGCGAGCGCAGCATTGTGATTGATGCAGTCGGCGTGTTGGCGGAGTGAAGAGGTCACGATGACGAACGGTAACGACAACCCCATAGATGCATCCGAGCAACTCATTGAACTCCGGGCGAGAAATGCGGCGCTACAGGAGACCATCGAAGAGTTGGCTAGCAATCTCGAGCAAGCCAATGTCAAGCGTTATGCTGCCGAGCAACGGCTGATCAAGACGCGTGGGAGTTTGACCTATCAGTTGGGTTATCAGCTCAAGACAGGCCTCGGATCATTAAGCGGGGGCGTTCGTCTACCGTGGGCTTTGTTCAATCTTTATCGTAAGGCCAGTAAACAACGTAAGCGGGCAGAACATAAAAGTCGTGGCGGCGTCAGGTCGTCAAAACCGTCACCGTTTCAGGCGCCTTCTCCCGAGAAAATTTTTGTACCGCCAACCCCGCGGCCTCTCAAAGTCACGGATTATGACTCCATATGTAAGCGGTTTTTTAAATCGGCTGATCAGCCGCGGACCGCCCTGAAAGTTGCTTGCATCATGGACGAGTTCACGTTCACCTCGTATCGGTACGAATGCAACTTGCTGCAGCTGACGCCGATGAACTGGGAAGCCGAACTGCGGGCATTTCAGCCCGAACTGGTGTTCGTTGAGTCCGCCTGGCGTGGTAAGGACGATTTATGGCATAGCAAGGTTGGTCACAACGCTCAGGAGCTGAAAGATATGCTGGCCTGGTGTCGGCAGCAGGGTATTGCGACGGTGTTTTGGAACAAGGAAGACCCGGTTCATTTTGACGTCTTTATAGCCGCCGCCGCGCACTTCGACTCGGTATTTACCGTCGATATCGACTGCATTCAGCGTTATAAAAGAGCCTTGGGCCATGAACGTGTCTACGTTTTGCCATTTGCCTGCCAGCCTGCGTTGCACAACCCGGTCGAGCTCTACGAGCGCAAAGACGCTTTCTGTTTTGCGGGTTCTTACTACGCTCGCTATCCAGAGCGCACCCGAGTCTTGGACAACTTCTTCGAGCAATTGCCAACATTTCGGCCGATGGAGATTTTTGATCGCAACTTCGGCAAAAATGTTGCCAGTTATCAGTTCCCGGAACAGTATCAGCCTCACATCGTTGGCACGCTGAAATTTAACGAGATCGATACCGCCTATAAGGGCTATTGCTATGCCATCAATCTCAACACAGTTAAACAATCGCAGTCCATGTGTGCACGTCGTGTGTTCGAACTGATCGGATGCAATACGCTCACTGTCAGTAATTTTGCCCGCAGTTTACATCTGTTATTCGGTGATCTGGTAATTTCCACCGATAACGGAAAGGAAATACTCCGCCGACTTGATGCTTTTACACACAACGAACAGGGTGCGGCAAAGTTGCGATTGGCCGCCTTGCGTAAAGTGATGCTGGATCACACCTATACCCAGCGCCTGGGTTATGTAATGAGCAAGGTAACGGGTAGTTCCCCATTAAACGAGATGCCCCGGATTTGTGTTTTTGCCCATGCTGCCACGCACAGCGAACTAGAGGCACTGATCGAGCATTTTGAACGACAGCGTTATGCCAATATGCAGATGCATATAGTCATTCCTGATCAACTCGTCGGTAGGCCTGTAGAGCCGGACGCTCGTGTGCACCTTTTGACGTTAAAAGAGACCACAGGCCTGTCGCTACATGATCTTATCGACAACGCAACCTGGGTAGCCGGGATGGTTGCCCAAGACTATTACGGTCCCAACTATCTGTTGGACCTGGCCTTGGCAACACGCTACAGCGAAGCGCAAATGATGGGTAAAGGCGCTTTCTACGAAAACGCAGTATCGAGCACTCAGTTACAAAATGCCGAGCTAGTTTATCGACCCGTCGCTCGGCTGGCGGCCCGTAGCGCGTTGATCCATGCAGAACTGTTAAGTGGCCACGCCGCTGGCGACTGGATCCGGTCATTGCCCGAGCTGGAGGTCGAACACGATCAGGCATTGGCCATCGATATATTCAACTATTGCAGAAATGCTGGCACCGTCCACCTTGAGCATTTGTGTGCGTTGGTTGACGACCCTGACCTTAATACCGGCATCAGTATCGAACAATTGCAAGCCCGGGCTGAAGCTATCCCGCCACTCAAGGATCAACACTCTGTGCCCGAGTGGTCCGGTAAAACGCTGGCCGAGCTATTCGGTCCGCTGCGTGGCAAGCAGCTAAGCGAGCAGCTAGAAGCTAACACATGGCATATCCACTCGACATTGGCTGACGGCAAGCATGAGTATTTCTACGCTATGCAGGTGCTGGATATCGCTCAATTAAGCAACAGTGAGCTGCTCAAGCTGCATCTGGAGATGACGCCGGGGCTCGGTGCTCAACTGGTAGTCCTGTTTATGGACGCCAATAAGCAGCGGATCAGCCATGTCATGCAGCGCAGCAATCGCGACTTGTCTGCCGACATACCGCCAGAGGCAAAGTTTGTTCGTCTGGGTGTGCGCGTTCAATCCAGCGGCAGCGCTGAAATAAAAGCCTTGTTACTGGGTCATCGCGATGTACAGCCTTCGGACATACTCAGCAACGCCGACCATTTGCTCGTTGCTAAACACTATCCGGCATACGACGATTTATATCGCCACGGTTTTGTCCACGCCCGTGTCACGGCGTACCAGAAGCGTGGACTTGACGTGGATGTGTTTCGTCTTCGCAAAAGTGAAATTATCAATTACCACGAATTTGAAAATATCAACGTATTGACAGGCTCCAAATCGACGCTGGCGACAATGCTTGAGAAGAGTGCTTATAAATCTATACTGGTCCACTTCCTTGATGAAAACGTTTGGGAAGTGTTGAGCCAACATTCGGCGAATACTCAAATTATCGTATGGGTTCACGGTGCGGAGATTCAGCCATGGTGGCGCCGCCAATTTAATTACTCTACCGATGAACAGCTTCAACTGGCCAAAATTGATAGTGAAAAACGTTTGGCCTTCTGGCAAAAGATCCTGCAACCGATGCCCATCAACTTGAAACTGGTATTTGTATCGCATTACTTCGCTGAGGAAGTAATGGAAGACCTGGGTTTCCGTTTACCGGAAGATCAGTACGAGATTATTCACAACCCCATCAATACAACGCTTTTCTCTTACCAGGAAAAGCCACTGGAACAACGCAAGAAAATCCTCTCGATCAGGCCGTATGCATCGGCCAAATACGCCAACGATCTAAGCGTCAAGGCCATCGAGTTACTTGCGCAGAAGCCCTACTTTAAAGAGCTGGAGTTTCGCATGGTAGGCGACGGTGTTCTTTTCGAAGAAACACTTGCGCCGCTGCGCAAGTACCCGAACGTCAAGATTGAAAAGGGTTTTCTAACACACGCAAAAATAGCGACTCTGCATAAGGAGTATGGACTTTTTCTGTGTCCAACACGTATGGATGCTCAAGGAGTCTCGCGTGACGAAGCGATGGCTTCAGGCCTGGTGCCCGTAACGAATTCCGTTACGGCCATCCCGGAGTTTGTGGATGATCAATGCGGCATTCTCGCGCCTGGTGAAGACGCGCATGCGATGGCGAAAGGCATGGCGCGTATTTTCGAAAATCCGCAGTTATTTTCAAGCCTGTCGATGGCCGCGCGCCAAAGAATAGAACGTCAAACCGCAGTAGACATGATCATGGAGCAAGAGTTGGCTGTGATAGCGGGCACATCCATAAAGGCCACTCCCTGGTAAAGCGTAATTCGCTTGAGTTAAAAGTGTCCCCTTCATAAGAGACATACCCGTCAATCTAAAAAAGCGCATAAAATATGTCATCTCTTCAGAGCGTGATTCGTCACGCGATTGGCTGGTATTATTCGCTGGGGCGTAAATTTTTCTACGTAACCCCATTGGCGATGATGATGGGGCAGACGGCAAGTTTTTTTTCGCAGACATTATTGGTATCTGCCTTGATCCTTCCAATCAAGACACTGGTTCTTATCGGCACAGACAATATACCGAGCTACTATCCAGACTACCTGCAGTCGTTGGAAAAAACACACCTGGTTTTTGCCCTGAGCCTCTTGGCACTCGTGTGCTATTGTTTATATGCAGTTTCCGAGATCGTGGTTCATACGTGCTCAATCTCCGGTGCGAAAAAGCTTATTAAAAAAAGCTCGAAATTAAAATTGTTTGAAAATCAGCAGCAATTTTCGGTAAAGGTGTACTCGCGATTTGTTCGCAGCCTTGCTGCAGGGCTTTTTTTCATAATGATAAATGTCGCACTGGTTTTTATTTATCCGCTGTTATTCATCGTCACTGTACTTTACGTAAGCATTATGCTGTGGGCCGTGGTGCTGCTGCACAACAAAAAAGAAAAAATCAGGCGCATTTTCATCTCTCACAAAAGCACAGTGATCAGTTTTTTGTCATCCGCTGGTTTTTTGGTTTTATTTTTTATCATGATCGCCGATTATATTTACGGGTCCGTTCCCCAACTATTTACAGCTGTCATATCACTTCTGCTGGTGCGGCAAGGATTTTCCCGGCTTGCTGTAATGACTCAAGATATCCTTGAACTGCGTAACCAGTACCGAAAAATAAATGCGTTGTTCTTTCATGACCAGCAGTGGGTCGTCGAGTCGGCTACCGATACACAACTCCCGACCAACCTGTTCAGTGATTCGCGTCGCCATCAGTGGATGCTTGAAGCGTTATCGTCGATAGGGCTCACGCCAGGAGGCATTCTTTCGAGCCAATGGCACCAGCTGGGTCGTGCGGATATTTATGGGTATGAGGCCATGCTCGCCTCCGTGGAAATAGGCCAACCCACCAGCGTCCTGTTCAAGGTCTTTGGGACCAACAGCTCTTCCATGGCACAGCAAGAAAGAGTGCTATTGGAAAATGTCCCGGATATTCCAGCACCGGGCTTCCTCGGCGCTGCCAACGTTGAGCATCTGATCTGTCATATTTTCGAGTTGGGAGACCACCGAAAACTGAAGCCTGGAGAAGTCGGTCCCGGTGTTGCTGATATTAATCGTCAGCTTCTTTCAATAGAGCCAACAGACAACCTGATTGAACAATTCAGGCGCTCCCACCTGTTTTTGGAACAACGTCTGTCATCAGACATTCTCGAGCGGCTGACGCTTGTGGTCAGCGGGACGGAAGGCTTACTGCTGGAGCGCTTTGGGCAGGCATACGAAGGCATCAAGCGGATCCTGGCACAACTGCCCAGGCAAATTGTTGCTCTGGATACCTCCTCCGACACACTGTTGCTGAGTGATACAGACGGCATTTGTGTGAGCCATTGGGCCAACTGGCGCATGGAGCCTGTCGGCGCAAGCTGGGCTGTTACTGAGCGTGTGAAGCTTGAAGACGCTGTTACCTGTGCGCAAGAGGCTCGCCCGAGTCTCTTGAACGTCGCCGCCACTTCGATAGTGCTGTGTGCCGTTGTCTATGCGTTCGAACGGTTGTGCCAGCGAACCCATTACCGAAATGCGCTGGCGCTGGTGCCGCAGATCCTCGATCTATACGAGTCGATTGGCCCACTCCCCTTATCCCCTCAGGAGGACGCTTCATGTCACGCATAGCCATGATCGTCTGGAACGAGTTTCTCAATGACGCTCGCGTACTGAAGGAGGCACAGACGCTGCAGCATGCAGGTCATCGGGTTACAGTTTTTGCGCTGCACACACCGGGTGTTACGCGGGAAAGAGAAACGCTGGAAAGCGGTATCGAAGTGATACGCGTCTCTCGCAGCCCATGGTGGAGGCTGCGCAAATCCAGGCCCGTGAGCCGACCAGCGAGTGGCTCTGCGCAAGAGACCATGAGCGGTCGATTGAATCCGCCTCGGCAACTGTTGCGTATGGTGGCGCGCCTCTGGACGCATGTTTTTTTGCTGACCCGGATAGCGTTACATCGGCCCGATGTTGTACACGCGCATGATGTCAATACGTTGCTTACCGCATGGGTGGCCGCGAAGTTCAGGCGTGCCTTGGTTGTTTACGACGCTCATGAAATCAGTACCAGTCGAGAAGGCTACAGCAGTTTTCGCGGGCTGGTAGCCCGGCTCGAAAAGACGCTGATGCCACGGGTACAGGGCACGATTACCACCACTGAGGCCCGGGCCAAGTTTTTTGCCCGGGCCTACGGAATTGCCCGGCCGGTGGTATTGCAGAATCGTCCGCGGCTGACGAACAGCCCGGTTACCCGGAGAATCCGTGACGAGCTTGGATTAAGCGAAGCCTGGCCAGTTGTGATTTATCAGGGTGGCCTGCAACAGGGACGAGGTTTGGAGCGGCTGGTGCGCACGGCTGCTCAGGTAGAGGGAGCCTACTTTGTATTTATAGGCGGCGGGCGGCTGGCCCAACCGCTAATAGCGTTGGCCCGACAGTTGGGTCTGAGTGAGCGTGTGCATTTCATACCCACCGTGGCCCTGGCAGACCTGCCAGGCTACACGGCCTCTGCCGACATTGGTGTTCAACCCATCGAAAACACCTGCTTGAACCACTTCACCACTGACTCGAACAAGCTGTTCGAGTACCTCATTGCCGGGTTGCCGGTGGTCGCAACAGATTTCCCTGAAATTCGTCGCATTGTCAGACACCACGATACCGGACTGTTGGTGCAATCTGGCGATGACGCAGGGTTGGCCCGGGCGTTGAACACACTGGTTCAGGACTCCAGATTGCGGTTGCGTCTGGCAGACAACAGCCGAATCGCAGCAACCCAATTGAACTGGGAGGGGCAGGAAGAGCAACTGCTCCAGCTTTACAATCGCGTGTTGAGCGAGAAATCCGACAAGTGTGAACGAGCGCTATGACCACTCGTATTTTGCTGCTTAGTTTTTATTATCCGCCTGATCTGGCCGCCGGCTCGTTCCGGATGGAGGCGTTGGTCCAGGCTCTGCTCAAAGAGTCTTCGAACAATGTACAGATTGACGTGATCACCACTCAACCAAACCGTTATATCGCTTACACGGCAGCAGCTGCTGACTCTCAGCAATCTCCCGCACTGAGTATCAGGCGTATCGGCGTGCGACCTCATAAAAGCGGCTATCTGGATCAAACTCGTGCCTTTGCTTCTTATGCATCAGGCGTCTGCAAAGCGGTGCGGGGCAAGAAATACGACCTGATTGTTGCGTCGTCATCACGCTTGATGACGGCATCGCTGGGAGCGTATATCGCGTTTCGAAGCAAGACCCCGCTTTATCTGGATATCCGCGATATTTTTGTAGATATCCTGCCAGAGCTTTTTCCTGGGCGATTGGGATGGCTGGCAGCGAAGACGTTCAGGCCGATCGAAGGTTTTACGATTAGGCAGGCGAAGATGATCAATCTGACTTCCCCAGGTTTCTTTAGCTATTTCTACGCCCGCTACCCTGATAAAGCATTTTCCATGCGTACCAATGGAGTAGATGAACTGTTTCTCTCGCCTCCCCCTCCCAAGCACATCGTGAAATTGCCCGGTGACGTGATTAACGTGGTGTATGCAGGAAATATTGGTGCGGGACAGGGACTTGACCTGATTCTTCCGCAGATGGCCAAGCGGCTGGAAGGTGTTGCGTACTTTTACATTGTCGGCGCCGGGGGCGGCCTGGATAATCTGCGGCAGGCATTGCAGTTGGCGAACGTCAGTAACGTAGAACTGATTGCCCCCATGGAGCGCTCAGGGTTACTGGCGTTTTATCAGAAAGCCGATGTGCTGTTCGTGCACTTGAACTCATTCAAATCACTGCACCGGGTTATTCCCTCGAAGGTGTTCGAGTATGCCGCCACAGGAAAGCCTATTTTGGCCGGTGTCTCGGGTTATACGGCACGCTTTATCACGACCAATATTATCAATGCGACAGTATTTGAACCCTGCGATGTTGACGGTGCTGTCACGGGTTTGAAGGATCTGAGTCTGAACTTCGTTCGACGAGAGGCCTTCGTGAAGAATTACTCTCGTCTGCTCACCCAGAAAGGTATGGCACGTGATGTACTTGGCATGTGCCATACGGTATAGAACATCGGAAACGCAAGAACCGACGCACCACGACCAGGATGAGCAAGGTAAAACCCATAACCGTCCGGTTTTCGTGGACCGGTCGGTCATGGGGTCGCCCCTACAGCGACTCTTTCAAAGCTGCGTCTCAAGCTCCCGTGAGGAGCCGTTCTTCAGCTCGGCGGCCAGTTTTTCCTGGTCCAAAGCACCTTCCCATTTAGCGATGAACAGCGTAGCCACGCCATTGCCGATCACGTTGATCAACGCCCCGCCTTCGGAAATGAACCGGTAGACGCCCAGCACCAATACCAGGCCTGCTGCCGGAATCACGTCCAGTGAACCCAGGGTTGCGGCAAGGGTGATAAAGGCACCACCCGTCACGCTGGCAGCGCCTTTGGAGGTCAACAGCAAGATCAGCAGCAAGGTGATCTGATGCCCCAACGACAGCTGGATATCCAGGGCCTGGGCAATGAAAATCGCCAGCACGGTCATGTTGATGCAGCTACCGTCGAGGTTGAAGCAATAACCCGACGGCACCACCAGCCCCACCACTGACTTCTCGCAACCGAGCTTTTCCAGTTTGCCCATCAAGCGCGGTAATGCTGACTCGGAAGACGATGTTCCCAATACCAGAAACAACTCATCCTTAATGTATTTAAGAAAGCTCCACAAACTGAAACCGGCCAGCTTCGCCACCAGATTCAGAACCACAAAAACGAAGAAAAAAGCCGTGATGTAATAGCAGATCAGCAAGTTGACATACGCCCCCAAAGAGCCGACGCCATACTTGCCAATGGTAAAGGCTATGCCCCCAAACGCCCCCAGCGGCGAGACATACATGACGATCTTGACCATGCGAAAGAACGCCTGGGCCACCAGATCGATGATCGCCAGTAGCGGCTTGCCCGCTGTCCCCAGCATTTGCAGGGCGAACGCAAACAGAATCGATATGAACAACACCTGCAGGATATCGCCGTCGGCAAACGCTCCCAACACCGTGCTGGGCACGATATGAGTGAGGAAGCCCACGACACTCTGGTCATGAGCCGCTTTGGTGAAGGTGTCGATGGCGTGCACATCCAGTGATGCCGGGTCGATGTGCATGCCCGCGCCGGGCTTGAGCAGGTTGACGCCAATCAGGCCGATCACCAGGGCAATCGTGGTCAGCACCTCGAAGTACAACAACGATTTGAAGCCGACACGACCGATGCGCTTGAGGCTCTGCATGCTGGCAATGCCGCTGACCACCGTGCAGAAGATAATGGGCGCAATCAGCATCTTGATCAGTTTGATGAACGTATCACCCAAGGGCTTCATTTGTTCCCCGAGCGTGGGGTAGAAGTGGCCGAAGATGATGCCCAGAATGATCGCGATAATTACCTGCACATAAAGCAACTTAAGTAGGCGCTTCACGTTAAAGCGGCCGGGGGTTTGTTCGATGATCGACGGGTTGATTATTTTTGTCATGTTTGCGTCCTCGTCAGTTATTTCTTCAAGGCGATAGACAGCCGACCCGAGAATTGGCCAATCGCTGGAAGTTGTTGTTATGAGCGCAGTGTCAGTAAAGGAAGCTCAACTTACCTGGTTGATCGGTGCCCCCTCATTGAACGCCTGCAAGTTGCCAACAATGGCCTTGGCCAGTCGTTGCAGGCTGCTTTGGCTGGCCCACCCCACGTGGGGGGTGATGATCAGGTTCGGGTGTTCACTGTTGAGCAAGGGATGACTGCGCGCAGGCGGCTCCTTGATCAACACGTCCAGCGCGGCACCCCCCAGATGGCCGTTGTTCAGGGCCTGCAACACGGCATCTTCATCCAGCAACGGCCCACGAGCGGTATTGATCAGCAACGCACCGGGCTTCATCCGCGCCAGTTCGGCAGTACCGATCAACCCACGGGTCTGCTCGGTCAACGGGCAATGCAGGGAGATCACATCGCTTTCGGCCAGTACCGTGTCAAACGACTGGTAGCCACTGCGGGTCGAAGATGCGCCGCGATGCTCGGCATACAGCACCTGCATGCCTACGGCTTCGGCCAGGCGTGCGGTGGTCGAACCGATGTCGCCCTTGCCGATGATGCCCAGCACACTGCCACGCACGTCGCGGATCGGGGCGTTGTGGACGCAGAAGTGCGCCGAGGCGGGCCAGTCATGCAGCGCGGCATCACGGTAGGCGATCAATTGGCGGCGCAGGGCGAACACCGATGCGATGACCGATTCAGCTACGCTTTGTGCCGAGTACGCGGGGGCGTTGGAGACCACCACCCCATGGTCGCGGCAGGCCGCCAGGTCAATGCAGTCATAGCCGGTGGCAGCTACACAGATGAAGCGCAGGTTCGGCAGTTGCTCCAGTTCGGCACGACCGATCTTCACTTTGTTGGTCACCAGCGCGTCGGCCTGGGCGGCGACGGACACCAGTTCCTCCGGCGTGGTGCTGGACCGGTTGATCCAGCTGCTGGCCCATTCCGGGCGTGAGATAGTGCGCGGCAGGCTGTCGCTGTCGAGAAAGAGGATTTTCATCGGCGGGTCTCTTGTTGTTGGGGCGGACCGCGTTAAAGGGCTCAGGCCTGCTCGGAGATTTCGATCAGGTTCAGGTCCGGGTCACGTACGTAGACCGAACGGATGGGGCCGGTAGCACCGGTGCGCATGATCGGGCCTTCGATGATGGGCCACTGGGCAGTGGTCAGGCGTTCGATCACTTGCTCCAGCGGGATCGAGGCGATGAAGCACAGGTCCAGCGCACCGGGCACCGGTAAATGTGCCTTGGGTTCGAACTCACGGCCACGGATGTGCAGGTTGATCTTCTGGTTGCCGAACTTGAAAGCCATACGTCCGGCACCAAAGGTCTCCAGTTGCATGCCCAGCACGCGTACATAGAAATCCTGGGTGGCTTCACCGTCACTGGCGGTCAATACGAGGTGGTCAAGATGATCAATCATTTCACGGACTCCTGAAGCTGCGCGGAAGGGATTTGTGCTTGCATTTCAGTGACGCGGGCCGGGATCGGATGCAGGTCCAGGCGGCGTCCGGCCTTGAGGATCTGGCTGGGGACTTCGTGACCGATCAACTGCGGCAGACGCGCAGCGGCAGCCAATACCCGATTCAGGTCAACACCGGTGTCGTAACCCATCAGTTGCAGCATGTGCACCAGGTCTTCGGTGCAGACATTACCGCTGGCACCTGGCGCATAAGGGCAACCGCCCAGGCCGCCAAGGGAGGCATCGAACCGGTCGATCCCGGCCTCGATGGCCGCCAGCGCGTTGGCCAGCGCCATGCCTCGGGTGTTGTGAAAATGCAGGGTCAGTTGCAGTTCGGGGAAGCGTTCGCGCACCGCAGCCGACAGCGCCTGGACCTGGCTGGGATAGGCCATGCCGGTGGTGTCACACAGGGTCACGCCGCGAGCGCCCAGGTTGGCAAAATCCTCGACCCAACGCAGCACTTGCGAAGGCGGCACGTCACCCTCCATCGGGCAACCGAACACCGTGGACAGCGAGACGTTGATCGCCACCGGGCCAGTGCCAATGGCAATGGCCACCTCCTTGAGCTGGGCGAAGGATTGATCCCGGGTCATGCGCAGGTTGGAACGGTTATGGGTTTCACTTACCGACATCACCAGATTGGCTTCGTCGATGGCACACGCCAGGGCGCGCTCGGCGCCTCGTACATTGGGGACCAGCACGGTGTATTCCACTGCCGGGTTGCGCTGGATGCCCTGCATCACCTGCTCGGCATCGCGCAACACCGGGATCGCCTTGGGCGATGTGAATGACGTCACTTCGATCTTGGCGTAGCCGCATTGGCTGAGCGCATCGACCATGGCGATCTTGTCGGCGGTCTCGATGAACTGCGCTTCGTTCTGGAAGCCGTCACGGGTGGCGACTTCCTGAATGAACAGGCGTTGGTCTGGATGGTTCATAAGTCTGATTCCTGTTGCCGGTTGAACCTGCGATGCGTCAGATGATGCCGCGACTGCGCCAGTCGGCGCGGCTGGCGGCGTCGATGCCCAACTCGTCCAGCACCTCGTCGGTATGCTGGCCCAGGGTCGGCGCAGGACGGCTGACCGTGCCTGGCGTTGCGCTGAGCTTGGGCACGATGCCGGGCAAGGTCACGGGGGTGCCGTCATCGAGCTGGCTGTCGAGCAGCATGTCTCGCGCCCGGTAATGGGGGTCGGCGGCAATGTCGGCGGCGTCGTAGATTTTCCCGGCAGGAATGCGCGCTTCAGTGAGGATGGTCAGCACCTCATCCAGGTCACGCTTGGCCGTCCACGCAGAGATGGCGGCATCTATGTATTCCACCTGCCGCACACGCCCGTCGTTGTGAGCCAGCGCCGGATCATTGGCCAGGTCGGCACGGTCGATCACGGCCATCAGGCGCTGGTAGATGCTGTCGCCATTGCCCGCGATCAGCGCGTAACGACCGTCACGGCACCGGTAGGCGTTGGTGGGCGCGATACCCGGCAGGCTGCTGCCCGCGGCCTGGCGCACGGTGTCGAACACCGAGTACTCGGGCATCAGGCTTTCCATCATGTTGAACACCGACTCGTACAGCGCGACGTCGATCTGCTGCCCTTCACCGCCATTCTGTTCACGATGACGCAGGGCCATGAGGATGCCGATCACGCCGTGCAGGGCCGACAGCGAATCACCGATGGACACCCCGACCCGCACCGGCGTGCGGCCCGGTTCGCCAGTCAGGTGACGCAAGCCGCCCATGGCCTCGCCAATCACACCAAAACCGGGACGATCGCGATACGGGCCGGTCTGGCCGTAGCCTGAAACCCTTAGCATCACCAGCCCAGGGTTGAGGGCATGCAACGTTTCCCAGCTCAGGCCCCAGCCTTCCAGCGTGCCAGGGCGGAAATTTTCGATCAGTACGTCGGCTTCGGCAATCAGCTGGCGCACGACCTCCTGGGCTTCGGGCTGGCGCAGGTCCAGGGTCAGCGAACGCTTGTTGCGCGACGACACTGCCCACCACACCGACGTACCTTCGTGCAGCAAACGCCATTTACGCAGCGGATCACCGGTGCCCGGCGGTTCAACCTTGATGACATCGGCACCGAACTCGCCCAGTATCTTCGCCGCAAACGGCCCGGCAATCAGTTGCCCGAGCTCGATGACCTTGATTCCCTGAAGAGGCTTTTGCATGACATCCCCTTTTATTCGCCGTTGAAGAAGTAACGGAGATTGTCGGTCGAAGACGGGGGCGCTGAAAATGCATTATTTCTCCACGACCCTTTCTTTTTGGGAAAGGGTCGCGGGGTGCATGCGGTTGATTGTTGGAGCGACCGGGGTGGCGATCGACCTTGCCCGCGAAACCAGTGGTTCAGGTTTGGAGATATTCACTGACTGCACCGGCCTCTTCGCGAGCAAGCTCGGCTCCCACAGGGTTTGTAGCTCAACGCGAATTTCGGGCTGAAGCCAAACTTACTTGATCGGTTACTTGATCGGTGCCGCCCCACGCAAAAACTCAAACAACCGCAACGCCTCCGGCTGCAAACCGGCCACGGACTTGACGCCCAGGTACAGCGTACGATGGGCCCAGTCGTCGGTCAGGGTCACAGCGCGCAAACCCGCCCCCAGCAGCTCGGTGCGCACCGCCGCCCTGGGTAGCACGCCGATGCCCAGGCCGGCTTCGATCATGCGACAGATGCCGTCGAAGCTGCTGACCTGGATGCGTACGTTGATGACTTTCCCGCAACGCAAGGCAGCATCGTTGATCCTGCGCAGCAGTGAGCTGCCCTGATTCAAGGCAACGTAGTCGTATTTCAGGGTATCAGCGAAGGCCACACAATCGAGCTCGGCCAGAGGGTGCGAGGGAGGGACCAGCAACACCAACTGGTCACTGCGATAAGCGACCTTTTCAAGGCCCGGGGCCGGGATGTTGTCGGCGAACACGCCCATGTCGGCCCGTCCGCTGCTGACCGCCTCAATGATGGACTCGCTCAAGGCTTCATCCAGGCTGATGCGCACTTGCGGGTTCTGGCTCAGAAAATACGCCAGGTCCTGGGGCAGAAACTGCACCACGGCCGAGGTATTGGCCGAGATCTTCACATGCCCGCGCACCCCCACCGCGTAATCGGCCACGTCCACCGCCATGCGATTAACCCCGTCGAGCAGGCTACGCACATGCACCAGCAAGCCCTGTCCGGCGGACGTCAGTTCAAGGCCACGGGGCAAGCGAATGAACAGCGCGCAATCGGTGGTGCGCTCAAGCTCAGCGACGCGTTTGCTCACCGCCGACAGGGTCATGCCTGCGTGCTCGGCGGCACGGGTCAGGCTGCCGTACTCGGCAGCCAGCAAGAACACCCGCAGCGACTGCAGATCGAAATGCGCGGGGTTGATCATGGCTTGAAGTCCTTGGCGTGTTCAATAAAGCGCGTGACTGCGGGGGCCTTTTCGTAGCGACGGTAGACCAGCGACAAGCATGACGAAGGTTCGCAGTCATGGATACGGCGATAGACCACATTGGGCAATTGCACGTGGTTGACCACCGACGCCGGCATCACCGCCACCCCCTGCCCCATGCTGACCAGCGCCACCACCGACATCAGGCTCCCCGGCTGAGGCCCAAGTTTCGGCGCAAAGCCCCCGGAGGACGCGACGTGCAAGGTGCCGGAAATCTGTTCAGGGAGCATGAAGGTTTCATTTTGCAGATGCGTGGAATGAATCTCCTTGAGCCGACACAGCCAAGAACTGTCATGCAAAGCCAGGATGAAGCCTTCCGTCAGCAAGTCGACAACGCCCAACGATTCCGGCAGTTGCATGGGCGAACGAATGTAGCCCAGGTCCAGCCTGCCTTCCTCGATCATGCGCGGCAGGTCGGGCATCAGGTGCTCGGTAATGGTGAAGCCGACATCCGGGAAGCGCTGGCGAAAGCCGCTGACTTGCTGTTGCAGCACGCCGGAGAACACCGCAGAAGCCACGTAACCCAGTTCGATATGCCCGGTGTCGCCCCGCCCTGCCCGTTGCGCGTTGAGCTGTGCGGACTCGAACTGGCGCACCGTCAGCTCCGCCTCGGCCTGCAAGGCCCGCCCTGCTTCGGTCAGGCTCACTTCCCGTTGCAGGCGCAGGAACAGCCGGGTGCCCAAGGCCTGTTCCAGGTCCTGGATCTGCCGGGTCAGAGTGGGCGGCGCGATGCCGAGCTGTTCGGCCGCGCGGGTGAAATTGCGGTGTTTGGCGACAGCGAGAAAATAGCGAAAGTGACGAATTTCCATACCAGCATTAGCTCAAAGGTAATGAAGTGCCGAGGGCCAGGTAACGCAGCATCGACCCATGCGGGATAAGCTGCAAGCCCCACAGACAGGAAACCGCTGCGATGCATGTCAATCTATTGGTCGGACTGATCGGTGCAGGTCTGAGCCTGCAAAGTGCAGCAGCAGCCGACAACATTACTCACCAGGCAACCCAGGCAATGACAGGAGCCTCGTCATGAGTAGCCTTGCGCAAAAAGCACGCCCCAGCCCACGCATGACGCTGTTGACCGCCTCCGGCGTGTGCTCCCTGATCGTGCTGGACACCAATATCGTCGCCGTCACGTTGCCGAGCATTGCCCGGGACCTGGGGGCCAATTTCGCCGATATCGAGTGGGTAGTCAGCGCCTACATGCTGGCATTTGCCGCACTGTTACTGCCTGCCGGGAGCATCGCCGACCGTTTCGGGCGCAAGAAAATGCTGCTCACCGGGCTGGTGATTTTCATCCTCGCCTCCCTGGGTTGTGGCGCCGCACCGAACGTCCTGTTTCTCGACATCGCCCGAGCCATCAAAGGTGTCGGCGCGGCGCTGTTGTTGACCTCGGCCCTGGCGACCATTGGTCATGTCTTCCACGACGAAGCCGAACGCGCCAAGGCCTGGGCGTTCTGGGGCGCATGCATGGGTGTGGCAATGACAGCCGCCCCAACGGTGGGCGGATTGATCGCCGAACTGGTGGGTTGGCGCTGGATCTTCTACCTGAACCTGCCGGTGGGGCTGGGGCTGTTAACTCTGGTCCTGCGCAATATCGAGGACTCACGCAACGAAAAATCCGCACGCCTGGACCCATGGGGAAGCCTGACGTTCAGCGCCAGTCTGTTGTGTCTGTGCTGGGGCCTGATCGAAGCTAACCGCATTGGCTGGGACAACCCGCTGACCTACATGCGCCTGCTGGGCGGCGTGATACTGATGGCGCTGTTCGTGGTGGCCGAGCGGCTGCAACGTCGGCCCATGGTTGACCTGCAACTGTTCAGGCACCCGCGCTTCATTGGCGCCTTGCTGGGCATGTTCGCCTATGCCGGGTGCGCGCAGATCATGATGACCCTGCTGCCGTTCTACCTGCAGAACGGCCTGAATTTCAGCGCCATCGCCTCGGGCCTGGGCATGCTGCCATTCGCCCTGACCATGTTGATCTGCCCGCGTATCGGTGTGCGGTTGGCGGGCCGAGTTTCCCCAGCAGGGATGATGGCGCTGGGGTTGACCCTGGTAGGCTGCGGCAACCTGCTCAGCGCCTGGGCGGCTTCGGCTGGGGGTTATCCGGGCTTCGCCCTGGCGATTGCAGTGACGGGGGCCGGGGCCGGCCTGCTCAATGGCGACACCCAGAAAAACATCATGGCCTGCGTCCCCCGTGACCGTGCCGGCATGGCGTCGGGCATGAGCACCACCATGCGTTTCAGCGCCATTGTGCTGGCCATCGGGGCCTACGGGGCGTTGCTGTCGAGCCATACCGCCAAAGAACTGAGCGAGCGCCTGCAAAGCCATGCACCGGACTGGCTGGCACAGACCGACCACATTGCTTCCCGGGTCGTGGCCGGTGACATGGCCGCCGCCATGCAGCCGCTGACCGACAGCGCCCGCCTGATCGTCCAGCCCCTGGCGCAACAGGCGTTCGTGGCCGGATTCACCTCGCTGCTATGGGTGGTCGGCGTGGTGTCCCTGCTGGGCGCGCTGGTGGTGGGTACGTTGATGCGCAAGCCCATCCCGTTGGTGCAGATGGAGGCGGCGTGACTTATAACCACAACCGGGGTGGCGATTCACCCCGGTCACTCCAACAAGTCCTGCCGCAATTAATTTCCCTCCTCCCGGAATAAACCCCCATCCGCTTCGTCGTACGGGCTCAAGAATTTGAACCCTCACCTACGAGAAGCAGACCATGAAAAACACCCTGATTGCCCTGTCGCTGGTTGCCCTGAGCGCTGTCGCCTCCTTCGCCCATGCCGACGCCAAGCCTGAAGCCAATGTCGAGGATTACTCCTACTCGACCAAGCTCGACATCGCCAAGGTCATCTCTTCCCCCAGCCTGGATTTCTGCGGTATCCAGCCCGTGGAAATGACTTACCTGGACCACATGGGCAAAAGCCACACCCTGCGTTACTCGGTATATGGCAGCAGCTGCCTGGGTGAAAACTGATCCTGAACATTAGTTTTCACGGGCCGGGAATAAACCCCGCTGACCTTCGTCACACAGTCGTACACAACGCAACACACTGAACGAAACACATCACTGCGTAGAGAGAACTTCATCATGAAAACTGCATTGATCGCCCTGACCCTCGTTGCCATGAGCGCTGTCGCCACTGGCGCCAACGCGGCTGTCAAACCTGCACCGAAAGTCATGGACTACAGCTACACCAGCAAGCTGGACATCGCCCAGGTCACTCAATCGCCAAACCTTGATTTCTGCGGCATCCGCCCGGTTGAGCTGTCTTATCAGGACCACATGAACATGGCCCACACCCTGCGCTACCTGGTCAACGGTAACGACTGCATCGGCGACAACTGATCCGACCCGGACGTGTTCGGGTCATGGCCTCCGGAGGCCATACGTGCCCTGAAGCCAGTCCTGTCACCCCCGCGCCAACGCCCACACGCGCGCCAGGTCCCGCGCCCGATCATGCAGCAGGCTTGCAGCGTTGCGACAGGCATGTTCAAGGGTCATCGGCCCGCTGGCCAGGGCAAAGGCCGCAGTAATTCCATGCTGATAAAGCTCGGCATACCCTTCTCCTAACGTCCCGGCCAACACGATCACGGGTACACCGTTACGCCTGGCAATGCGCGCAACGCCAAAGGGTGTCTTGCCGCGCAAAGTCTGGGCATCGAAACGCCCTTCGCCAGTGATCACCAGATCGGCGTCCTTCAATGCGTCCGCCAGGCCAGTGAGGTCAGCCACCACTTCAACACCAGGACGAAAGCTTGCGTTCAAGTAGGCCTTGGCCGCAAAGCCCATGCCCCCTGCTGCACCGCTGCCAGGAAACTCACGCAAATCCTGACGCAGTACCTGGGCCGACAGATCGGCGAACTGTCCCAGGGCCGCGTCCAGCGCCAGCACCTGCTCAGGTGATGCGCCTTTCTGCGGGCCGAAGATATGGGACGCACCATTGAGACCGCACAACGGATTATCGACATCGGCAGCCACTTCGAACTGCACCTTTCGCAGACGCGCATCCAGGCCGCCCAGTTCGATTCGCGCGACCTTGCCCAACGCCAGTCCGCCCGGCGGCAGCGGCTGACCGTCTGTGTCCAGAAACCGGGCACCCAGGGCACTCAACATGCCGCTGCCAGCATCGTTGGTGGCGCTGCCGCCGATGGCCAGGATGATTCGTTGGGCGCCCTTGTCCAGTGCCGCCCGAATCAACTCGCCAGTGCCCTGGGTGCTGGTGATACGGGCATCGCGTTGTTCCAGCGTCAGCAATTGCAGACCACTGGCCATGGCCATTTCGATAATGGCCGTGCGCGTCTGCGCCAGCCAGCCCCAGTGCGCATCGACCGGAACGCCCAGCGGCCCACTGACCGAGGTACTCAGCAGTTCCCCGTTACAGGCCGCCAGCACCGCTTCGATGGTGCCTTCACCGCCGTCGGCCATGGGGCATTGAATCAGCTCGGCGTCCGGCCAGACATCACTCAGGCCCGAAGCAATGGCAGTGGCGACACCCTGGGCACTCAGGCTGTCCTTGAACGAGTCAGGGGCAATGACGATTTTCATGAAGGTCTCCTTATCCGCAATGCCGGGATGGTCTCACCTGTGCCTGCATTTGCCGCCAGCCCTTCGCACAATGAACGGCGCATGGGGTTGGGCATTCGAACAACACATTTTCGTAGGAAATTCATTCAACGGGGCGTCATCTGCAAACCCACATACAACCGCAACAAGTCATCACTTTTGTACGGATCACAACCACTGAGTTCAGCGATCTTTTCCAGCCGGTAACGCAGGCTGTTGCGATGAATACCCAGGGCATCGGCGCAGGCCTGGCTCTCACCGCTGTAATCGAACCAGCCGCGCAGGGTTTCCAGCAGTTGGGGGTGGTTATGCAGCGCTGCAAGGGGAGCTGCGACGTCCCTGGCCAGCCAGTCGTCCCGATAACGCCAGAACAGGACCGCCAACCGATGAGGGGCCAGACGCAGCAGACGTTGATCGGGATGCACCTGACGCCCATAGTCCAGAAGGTCTTGCGCCGCGGCACAGGCATGGCGCAAACCGGGCAAATCTGTCGACGCCTCAACCGTTGCCATGCGCGCTATCGGCCAGCCTTGTTGCGCAAGTTGCTCCAACAGCAAGGCGTCATCGCGCTCCCTGCCCATCGCTCGGCACCAGTACAACAACGTCGGCTCATGGGGAACACACCAGCTGTTGGCGTAGCGCCCCTTCAACCAGGCAGCGATCTGGCTCACCGTCGCACTCTGCGCCGATAACTCGATCAACACCGCCTGACGTGGCAAATGCGGTTGCAAGCCCAGTTGCTCTGCCTCATCCACCAGGCTATCGGCGGCATCGGACAACAACAGGCGTGAGAGCAGGTCTTCACTGCGCTGCTGTCGCCATTGCTGGTCGGACTGCTGACGGCGATGCTCCATCAGCATCTCGGCGGTCATCTTCACCAGTTCGCCGTAAACCCTGACGTCATCCGGCTCACCGGTAATGCCCAGTACCCCTACCAGTTTCTGATCAAGCATCAGCGGCAGGTTGACACCAGGACGCACACCGCTCAGATGCCTGGCGGTCTGGGAGTCGATTTCCACCACCCGATGGTTGGCCAGCACCAACTGCGCGCCCTCATGACGGGTGTACAGGCGCTCGGCCTCGCCGCTACCGATGATGATCCCCAGATAGTCCATGACGTTGACGTTGCAGGGCAGGATCGCCATGGCGCGGTCGACGATGTCCTGCGCCAGGGCGTGATCGAGAGCGAACATGAACAGCTCCAGACAAGAAGGAAGGGACGGGCCCAGTTGGCACGAGTCTGCCTGATTCGGGAACCGAGTGCGATTGACCGGCGCGGATACTTTTAACAGGGCCGCATGATCTTCATGTCGTGTTACTTGAACTCGCGCACGCTTCACGCTATCCATTGCCCTGTCCCTCCCCTGCAGAGCGTCCGAGATTTGGCAAAGCACCGATTTGCGTACCTGTTTTCCGCATGCGCCCTTCAGGCCTGCACATCGTTCGCCGGTACCGGCATGCCGCTGGGCCAGACGAGTTTCGAGGATTATCGACAGCAGACATTCTCGTGGATGCAGCAACACCGCACCTTCCAGACCCCGGATCACGCCGCGGAACTGGCCTGGAATGCGCCACGGGAATGGCGCCCCACCGGGGTGCCCAAGGGCGGGATACTGCTGGTGCACGGCCTGGGCGATTCGCCCTGGTCGTTTCATGACGTGGGTGCAAAGCTGGCCGAACAGGGATTTCTGGTGCGTACCGTGCTGTTGCCAGGCCATGGCACCCAGCCCGCCGACATGCTCGACGTGACACTGGAGCAGTGGCAGCAAGTGGTGCGTGAACAGGCGGCCATTCTCAGCCGCGAAGTGCCCAAGGTCTATCTGGGCGGTTTTTCCACCGGCGCAAATCTGGTGCTCGATTACGCCTACGGGCACGACGAAATCGCCGGTCTGGTACTGTTCTCCCCTGCGTTTCGCTCCAACAGCCCCTATGCGTGGATGACCCAGTGGATTTCGTGGGCACGTCCCTGGCTGCTGGCAAAGCCGGGGGACACTCAACCGATGCAAACCCCGGTGCGCTACCTGAACGTGCCCACCAACGGTTTCGCCCAGTTCTATCGCAGCAGCTCACTGGCGCAGAAACGCCTGCACCAACGCAACTACGACAAACCGGTATTCATCGCCGTCACCCAGCATGACTCGGTGCTGGACACCCAGTACATCCTCGACAATTTCAACCAGCATTTCAGCAACCCGGCCAGCCGTCTGATCTGGTACGGCGACGCGCCTTCGAACGCTGCCAACACCCCTCGGGTTCTGGTACGCAGCGACTATCTGCCGGAATACAGGATCAGCCGGTTTTCTCACATGGGCCTGATGTTCTCGCCGAAAAACACCTTGTACGGAGTGAACGGCACCCAGCGCATCTGCTGGAACGGCCAAAGCGCCGAAGACATGCAGAAGTGCCTGGACGGCGAACAAGTCTGGTATTCGGACTGGGGTTATCGCGAACCCGGCAAGGTCCACGCGCGACTGACCTTCAACCCGTATTTCGACTGGCAGACGAAGGTCATGCTGAGGGTGCTGGGCGAAGCAGAAGCCAACGCGCCGCAAACGGCCGAACTGGAACAGGCGGTGCCCTGACCAGCAGTAATCTCACATGGCTCCTATACGTTCCGTGTGTGCCGCTGGTCTGGTCTGAGCACTCAGCCAACCATTAAACTTGTATGACAACACCTCTGTACCACCCTTTTTACCGACCAAAGTAGCCCCTTTACCCCTTGCACACTTCATTTTTACTTGTATGATGACTGTCAACAAGGCGTAAGACTTTGTTACGACTTCGAGTGGGCATCCGCAGCCTCGCCTGCCAGGCGATACGATGCAGACAGCCCTGCCGCAGTACCCCGCATAAAAATAATCAGTGGGAGATACACAGTGAACACAGCCAATTCCAGGGTGAACGAAGGCTCGGATTCGGCTTTACTTTCGGCGGTCTCGAAAGTGAAGCGTCATGTCCTGCCCCTGTTCGTCATCATGTTTATCGTCAACTACATCGACCGGGTGAACATCGGCTTCGTGCGTTCGCACATGGAGCACGACCTGGGCATCGGCGCTGCCGCCTACGGGTTCGGCGCCGGCCTGTTCTTCATCGGTTACGCGCTGTTCGAAGTCCCCTCCAACATCCTTCTGCAAAAAGTCGGCGCCCGTATCTGGCTGACCCGCATCATGCTGACCTGGGGCCTGGTGGCTGCCGGGATGGCCTTCATCCAAACCGAAACCCACTTCTATATACTGCGTTTTTTGCTGGGTGTGGCTGAAGCAGGCTTCTTCCCCGGCGTGATCTACTACTTCACCCGCTGGTTGCCAGGTGTGGAGCGCGGCAAGGCCATTGCCATCTTCCTCAGTGGCTCGGCGGTTGCATCGCTGATCTCCGGCCCCCTGTCGGGCCTGCTGCTGCAGATCACCGGCCTGGGCATGAAAGGCTGGCAGTGGATGTACCTGATCGAAGGCCTGGTCTCGGTCGGGTTGTGCTTCTTCGTCTGGTTCTGGCTGGACTCCAAGCCCCACGACGCCAAATGGCTGAGCCGTGAAGAGCAGGATGCACTGGTCAACGCCATCGAGACCGAACAGCGGGACCGCGAAGCTGCTACGCCCATCAAGCCCTCCTTGGGCAAGCTGCTCAAGGACCGGCAGATCATCCTGTTTTGCCTGATCTACTTCTTTATCCAGCTGACTATCTACGCCGCGACTTTCTGGCTGCCGAGCATCATCAAGAAGATGGGCGACCTCAGCGATCTTCAGGTGGGCCTCTACAACTCCATCCCCTGGTTGCTGTCGATCATCGGCATGTACGCCTTCGCCTCGTTCTCGGCGAAATGGAAACACCAGCAAGCCTGGGTAGCCATAGCGTTGTTGATCGCGTCGGCGGGGATGTTCATGTCCACCACCGGTGGGCCGATCTTTGCCTTCATCGCAATATGCTTCGCGGCCCTGGGCTTCAAGTCGGCCTCGTCGCTGTTCTGGCCAATCCCTCAGGCGTACCTGGACGCGAGGATCGCCGCAGGCGTCATTGCCCTGATCAACTCCGTGGGCAACCTTGGCGGCTTCGTTGCGCCGACCACCTTCGGCCTGCTGGAACAACACACCGGATCGATCCAGGGCGGCCTGTACGGGCTGACGGCCACCTCGATCATTGCCGCGATCATCGTGTTTGCCGCACGTGACAAGCCCAAGGGCGCGACCCTCCCGACGACTGCCGCCAACGTGACCCCACGTCATTCTTGAGCCGACTTTAAGGACCCGAACATGAACCCGATCAATGCCAACAACATCAGCAAAGCCCCTGTGATCACCAGCATGCAAATCGTGCCGGTGGCCGGGCACGACGGCATGCTGCTGAACCTGAGCGGTGCCCACGGCCCGTTCTTCACCCGCAACATCGTGATCCTCAAGGACAACGCCGGACACACCGGGGTCGGTGAAGTGCCAGGCGGCGAACGCATCCGCCAGACCCTGGAAGACGCACGCTCACTGGTGGTCGGCAACACCATCGGCACCTACCAGAAGATCCTCAACAACGTCCGTCAGGCTTTTGCCGAACGCGACGCAGGCGGGCGCGGCCTGCAAACCTTCGACCTGCGCATTACCATCCACGCGGTCACCGGCCTGGAGGCCGCCCTGCTCGACCTGCTGGGCCAGCACCTGGACGTACCCGTTGCCGCTCTGCTCGGTGAAGGCCAGCAACGCGACGAAGTGAAAATGCTCGGTTACCTGTTCTACGTCGGTGACCGCAACAAGACCGACCTGGCCTACCGCAGCGAACCGGACGCAGACAACGACTGGTTCCGCGTACGCCACGAACAGGCGCTGACCGCTGAATCCGTAGTGCGCCTGGCTGAAGCAGCTCATGCCCGCTATGGCTTCCAGGACTTCAAGCTCAAGGGCGGCGTATTGAGTGGCGACGAGGAAATCCAGGCCGTCACCGCCCTGGCCGAACGCTTCCCCGACGCACGTATCACCCTGGACCCCAACGGCGCCTGGTCGTTGAAAGAGGCCGTGCGCCTGTGCCGCGATCAGCACCATGTGCTGGCCTACGCCGAAGACCCGTGCGGTGCCGAGAACGGCTTCTCCGGTCGCGAAGTGATGGCCGAGTTCCGACGTGCCACGGGCCTCAAGACCGCCACCAACATGATCGCCACCGACTGGCGGGAGATGGGTCATGCGATCCAGTTGCAATCGGTGGACATCCCCCTGGCCGACCCGCACTTCTGGACCATGCAAGGTTCGGTGCGCGTGGCGCAGATGTGCAACGAGTGGGGCCTGACCTGGGGTTCACATTCCAACAACCACTTCGACATTTCCCTGGCGATGTTCACCCATGTGGCGGCCGCCGCACCGGGCGATATCACCGCCATCGACACCCACTGGATCTGGCAGGATGGCCAACGCCTCACCAAGGCTCCGCTGCAGATCGTCGGTGGTTGCGTGCAAGTGCCGAAGAAACCCGGCCTGGGTGTCGAGCTGGACCTGGATCAACTGGCCAAGGCCCACGAACTCTACAAAGGCATGGGCCTGGGTGCGCGGGATGACAGCGTGGCGATGCAGTTCCTGATTCCGAACTGGAAGTTCAATAACAAGCAGCCTTGCCTGGTGCGCTGATCGCCCCCTGCAACGCTTGAAAACGGCACGCAATTGACCTGCGTGCCGTTTTGTCTTGTGGCCTCGGGGCCGTGTTAAGGTTTGTCCCAGACCCTAGCCGTGATGCCCAGCCATGCCCCATCTCGTCCGCACACATCCCCGTTTGACCGCTGCCGGACTGATCGGCCTGGCCAGTGGTGCCGCGTCCGTCTTCATCGCGCCACAGCTGGCCACCACCAGCAAAATCCTGATCGGCTGGAACGCCGGTGTCTGGACCTACCTGCTGATGATCGTATTCCTGACCTTCAGGGCCCAGGCGGCGGACGTCAAACGCATCGCGGAAATCGAAGATGAAAACGCCGGACTGGTGCTGGCGCTGGTGTGTCTGGCAGCCATCGCCAGCCTGGCGGCCATCGTGCTGGAACTGGCCGGCAGCAAAGACCTCAGCGCCAGCGACCGCGTCCTGCATTACGCCTTCACCGGCATGACCATCATCGGCTCCTGGCTACTGACCGGGGTGATCTTCAGCCTGCACTACGCCCGCCTGTTCTACACACACCGCGGCAAAGACTCGGCCCTGCGCTTCGCCGACGGCGAGCAAAACCCAGACTATTGGGACTTTTTGTACTTCTCCTTCACCATCAGCGTCGCCGTGCAAACGTCCGACGTCGGCGTCGCCACCCGGCAACTGCGCAAGGTTGCTCTGGCCCAGTCGCTGATTGGTTTTTTGTTCAATACGGCGATCCTGGGGTTCTCGATCAATATTGCGGCGGGGTTGTTTGGCTAGGAAAATTTCATGTCGCTCAAACCAACCACCTGTTCCACTGACAACCGCTCTGGCGGTACTGTTGGCGCCACCTTCATAAATCCAAAAAAATGTTCAACGAGGCGAATTCGAAATGACTCAACCTTCTCGTTCGAGAATTGCAGTACTCGATGACTGGCAGTCGGTTGCCAGCGGTGTGGTGGACTGGACCGTGCTGGAGGCCATTGGCGAGGTCAGCTTTCTGCATGAGTATCCGGCTGATACGGCCACCATGGTCAAGCGGCTCGAATCCTTCAACGTGATTTGCGTGATGCGCGAGCGGACGATCTTCAATGAAGACCTGCTCAGCCAGTTGCCGAACCTGAAGCTGATCGTTACCGGCGGCATGCGTAACGCCGCTCTGGATCTCAACGCGGCCAAACGCCTGGGCATTCAGGTGTGTGGCACCGAAAGCTACAAGCACGCAGCGCCGGAAGTCACCTGGGCGTTGATCATGGGCATCACCCGTAACCTGGTCAGCGAAGTCAATTCCGTGCGTCAGGGCGGTTGGCAGGTCGGATTGGGCAGCGACTTGCACGGCAAGACACTGGGCATCCTCGGCCTTGGCGCGATTGGTCAGTGGATTGCCCGTTACGGTCTGGCGTTCGGCATGAAGGTCATCGCCTGGAGCGAAAACCTGACCGCAGAACGTGCGGCCGAATCGGGCGTGACTTATGTCAGCAAACAGGAACTGTTCGAGCAGTCGGACATTCTGTCGGTGCACCTGGTGCTCAGCGACCGCAGCCGTGGCCTGGTGGACGCCCAGGCATTGGCCTGGATGAAGCCGACGGCTTACCTGATCAACACCGCACGCGGGCCGATCATCGATGAAGTGGCGCTGATCGACACCCTGCGTCAACGCAAGATCGCCGGCGCCGCGCTGGATGTGTTCGACATCGAGCCGCTGCCCGCCGAACATCCGTTCCGTGACCTGGATAACGTGCTGCCAACGCCGCACATCGGGTACGTGACGGAGAATAACTACCGCACGTTCTACGGCCTGATGATCGAAGATATACAGGCCTGGCATGCAGGGACGCCGATCAGGGTTATTGCCTGAAGCCTTGGTCGTTCCCTCGCGGAAGCGGGGGAACGACCACTACACTTGCCCAAATGGCATATACCCCATGACACTCATGCCATTGGAGAATCAGTCGCTGCCCACCACCATTGAACCCAGCGGCGCACATCAGCCGCCTCACCTTCCTAGCTGGAGTTCACCATGCAAAACATCACCACCCAGGGAATCCAACTGCCGCAACTGGGCCTTGGCACCTTTCGCATGCCGGGGGATATCTGTCTTCCTGCCGTAGAGAGCGCCCTGGACCTGGGGTATCGGCACATCGACACCGCCGCCATGTATGACAACGAAGCAGCCGTTGGCGCTGCGATTGGCAATTCGGGCCTGGCGCGCAAAGACCTGCACATCACCACCAAGGTCTGGCACACCGAATTGGCGCCTGATGCGATCCAGCGTTCGTTCGACACCAGCCTGGCGAAATTGAAGCTCGATTACGTCGACCTGTTTCTGGTGCATTGGCCGTCTAAAGGCATGGACCTGCATGCCATGTTCGAAACCCTGATGCGCCTGCGCGGCGAAGGCCGTACTCGGGCCATCGGCGTTGCCAACTTCACCCTGCCAATGCTGCGCACTGTAGTTGAAGAAATCGGTGCGCCGCTGGCCTGCAACCAGATCGAATACCACGTGTTCCACGGCCAGACACCGGTGCTGACCTACCTGCAAAGCAAGTCGATCCCATTGGTTGCCTATTGCCCGCTGGCTCAAGGCACCGTGGCAGACAGCCCGGAATTGCAAAAGATTGGCGCCAAGCACAATGCCAGCGCCGCCCAGGTCGCGCTGAAATGGCTTCTGGACCAGGAAGGCGTCGCGGCCATCCCCAAGGCCCAGCGCCGGGAAAGCCAGCAAGCCAACCTCGATGCTCTGAAACTGGTGCTCGATGATGAAGACCGCCGCGTGATTGCCTCGTTGCGCAAGGATCAACGTCTGGTCCAGCCACCGTTTGCGCCACAGTGGGATTGAAATCGGGCTTACGGGTTTGTAGTGTCTGACCCAAAGTCTTCGCGAGCAAGCTCGCGCCCACATAGCCTGCTCAGATGAGCAACACAACGGCCCAGACCAAGGAACCCGACCATGTCCCTCACCGTCAACCCCGCCGACCGTAACTGCGCATTGCTGGTCATCGACATGCAATATGACTTCATGCCCGGTGGGCAATTGGCGGTGGCCGAAGGCGATACGCTGGTGCCGTTGATCAACCGCCTGGGGGCGAGGTTTCGCAACGTGGTGATCACCCAGGACTGGCACCCGAGCGGGCATATTTCCTTTGCCAGCAGCCACTCAGGTCGCGTGCCATTCGACAGCATCACGCTGCCCTACGGCCCCCAGACCCTGTGGCCTGAGCACTGCGTACAAGCCAGCCATGGCGCACAGTTGCATGCCGGCCTTGACCTGCCGAACGCGCAGTTGATTCTGCGCAAAGGCTGCAATGCCAACATCGACAGTTATTCGGCGTTTCTGGAGGCTGATCGCACGACCAGCACCGGACTGGCCGGGTACTTCCAGCAGCGCGGTATCGATACGGTGTTTGTGGTGGGTCTGGCGCTGGATTTTTGCGTGGCATGGTCGGCGCAGGACGCACGGGCTGCCGGGCTCTACACCTATGTGGTCGCCGACGCCTGTCGCGCCATTGACCTCAATGGCTCACTGGATAACGCCTGGGCCTCGATGCGCGCAGCAGGTGTCACCCGCATCGAGTCCCAGGCGTTGTTGCAGTAGCTATTAGCCGAGCTTGCTCGCGAAGGCGTCAGCCCTGAGACATTGCCGGTGCTGACACACCGCATTCGCGAGCAAGGTGGAGCGTCACACCGGTCGTTCCAACAACCCTTATTCACCACCCAACGCAAAACGCTTGAGTGTGTCGCCATCAAGCCGGTACCGAACCCACTCGTCCTGGGGCGCGGCGCCGATGGACTTGTAGAAATCAATGGCTGGCTGGTTCCAGTCCAGCACGCTCCATTCGAAACGACCGCAACCGCTGTCGTGGGCCAGCTTCGCCAGATGCCGCAGCAACTGCTTGCCCGCCCCGATGCCGCGGTGTTTTTCCGAAACGTACAGGTCCTCCAGATACAGGCCCTTGCGCCCCAGCCAGGTGGAATAACTCAGGAAATAAATGGCAAACCCGATGGGCTCGTCGTCCAGCAGGCAAATCAACGCCTGGGCCGGCGATGGCTCATCGAACAGGCTGCTTTCGATGCCTGCAACCGTGGTCAGTACTTCATGTTCGGCTTTTTCGTAAATCGCCAACTCGGTGATAAAGCCGAGAATGGTTGCGGCATCAGCTCTGGTTGCTTTGCGGATCTGAAGGGACACGGGGTTCTCCTGCCTGGAAAATAAGGGAAATCGTCACGACGCGGATTATGTCTCAACTGTCCGGATCGGGCAGCTTCACAATGCAGCCAGCCACACAAGCCACCAACATGAATAACCGTGGCCGGATGCTGAACGATGGCTGAAGAAGACGCAGGTTGCGCAGCCGTCTACAAACGAACTCCGCGATTGCAACAGGAGCCCTTAAACCCCTGATCTAGAGCCTTTAAACCTAAAAAACGGACAACCGCCTGCCCCTTGATACCCAACTTGCGATATCACAGTTTTGCTTCTCGCAAGCGTCCTTTCGGGCAACATGAAACTTTATTTAGAAAGCGCTGCTAGATTTAAAGGCAAAATATGGCCTTCTGTCGCAACCCGCTCAGGCAAACCCTATGACCCGAATTCTGACCATCGAAGACGATGCCGTTACGGCGAAAGAAATTGTCGCCGAACTAAGCAGTCACGGACTCGACGTGGACTGGGTAGACAATGGCCGTGAAGGCCTGGTCCGCGCAGTCAGTGGTGGTTACGACTTGATTACCCTGGACCGCATGCTGCCGGAAGTGGATGGCCTGGCCATCGTCACGACGTTGCGCGCCCTGGGCATCGCTACTCCGATTCTGATGATCAGTGCACTTTCCGATGTCGATGAACGTGTCCGTGGCTTGCGTGCCGGGGGCGATGACTACCTGTCCAAACCTTTCGCCTCTGATGAAATGGCCGCACGGGTTGAAGTCCTGTTGCGTCGTCGCAACCCGGTGACCGAGTCCGAAACCGTGCTGCGTGTCTCGGACCTGGAGCTGAACCTGATCAGTCGCGAAGCCAGCCGTGGCGAGCAACCGCTGAACCTGTTGCCGACCGAATACAAGCTGCTGGAGTTCATGATGCGCAACAGCGGCCAGATCATCACCCGCATGATGATTTTCGAGGAAGTCTGGGGCTACCACTTCGATCCCGGCACCAACCTGATCGATGTACACATCGGTCGCTTGCGCAAGAAAATCGACCCACCTGGCGTAACCCCGCTGATCAGGACCGTGCGAGGCTCGGGTTATGTCATTGCTGAACCCCTCTAAAGGCTGGCGCTCGTCGAGCAGCCGCTTACTGGCGCTGTACAGCTTTCTGTTCGTCGCCTGGAGCGGCATCCTGCTGGGCGTGCTGTATTGGGAAGTCACCTCGTACCTGGGAAACCTGGCGCGCCACTCGCTGATGCAGCGCCAACACCTGTTCGCGCGTTTCGAAGGCGACCAACTGGTGGACGCCCTGGCCACAAGCATGACGTTCGACATGCGTGCCGTAGACGCCTACGGACTGTTCGACGAGAACCAGAAACCGCTTTACGGCCCGATTCATCGCTTCCCTGCCGGCCTCCCGATGGATGGCCAGATCCATGAACTGGCCACCTGCGTAGACTCCGACGACCCGAACCTGCCCCGTGACAGCTGTGATGCTGTGGCGGCGCCGACACGGGACGGGCGCTGGCTGGTACTGGTGCGCGACAACGGTTCGCTGTTCGCCGTCACCACACTGATCCTGCACGCGCTGTTCTGGGGGATTTCCCTGACCATCATCCCCGGCGCTGCGGGCTGGCACCTGTTGCGCAGGCGTCCGTTGCGGCGTATTCGCAGCATCCAGGCCAGTGCCGAAGCCATTGTCGCCGGTGACCTGGCCGGGCGCCTGCCGGTGTCCAATCGCCGCGACGAGCTGGACATGCTGGCGGTCATCGTCAACGCCATGCTCGACCGTATCGAGAAGCTGATGAACGAGGTCAAGGGCGTGTGTGACAACATCGCCCATGACCTGCGTACCCCGCTGACCCGTTTGCGGGCCCAGCTCTATCGTATCCAGCAGCAGTCCCCGGAAGACTCGCAGCAGGCCACACAAATGGGCCAGGTGATCGCCGAAGCCGATACGCTGATGGCGCGCTTTCGCGGGCTGTTGCGTATTTCCGAGCTGGAAGACCATCAGCGGCGTTCAGGCTTTGTCCAGCTCGACCCGAGGCCTTTGCTTCAAGAACTGCACGACTTCTACCTGCCACTGGCCGAAGAAGGCGGCGTCAGCCTGCACCTGCAAATGGATCCGGAGCTACCGCAACTGATCGGCGACCGGGCATTGCTGTTCGAAGCCCTGGCCAACCTGCTCAGCAACTCGATCAAATTCACACCGCCGGGTGGCAAAGTGATCCTGGGTGCATTTGCCGACTACGACAGCACCCGCATAGAAGTCCAGGACTCCGGCCCCGGCATCCCGTCAGAGGAGCGCGAAGCGGTGTTCCAGCGTTTCTACCGCTGCGAAGACGGCGCCCAGAAAAGCGGCTTCGGCCTGGGCCTGTCCATCGTCGCGGCCATCGTCAACCTGCACGGTTTCAAACTGCAGATCGGCACCAGCCCCAACGGCGGTGCCAGTTTGATTCTCGAATGTCGGCAGGCGATTGAGTTGGGGTGAAGTGCCCGCCATCTGTTGGAGCGACCGGGGTGGCGATCCACCTTGGCCGCGAAGCCGACGCCGCGGTCTTTCAGACAGTCCCCTTTATCGTTCTTCGCGAGCAAGCTCACTCCCACAGGGGATTTGTGTTCAGCCAAACAGCTGAGGGCCTCTGCGAACTCCCGGGATTTTCCGGCCTCTGATCAGCTAGAGCGCGCTAAGCTACGCACCACTGTCTCCCTAAAAGAAGAAGCGATACCACCATGGGCCGAGTCGTTGCCGCTGCGGTTTACAGTGCCGGAAAGAAAGTGACCAATATCACCCTCGACGAAGGCGCCGCCTGGGCTGCAAAGCCGGGGCATTTTGTCTGGATTGGTCTTGAGCAGCCTGATCAGGCCGAACTGACGATACTGAAAAAGCAGTTCAATCTGCATGAACTGGCCATCGAAGACGCTCTGGAAATCCACAGCCGACCGAAGCTGGAAACCTTCGGTGATGCGCTGTTTATCGTCACTTACGCGCCAGTGCGTGAAAACGGCAGGCTGGAGTTCATCGAGACCCATATCTTCGCCGGCAAGGGTTATGTCATCACCTCGCGCCAGGGCCATTCCAAGTCCTACGGCCTGGTGCGCCAACGTTGCGAGGCAAGGCCACTGCTGCTGGAGCATGGCGAAGATTTCGTGCTGTATGCGTTGCTGGACTTCGTCACGGAGAACTACCAACCGGTCACCGAGGCCATCCATAACGAAATCGAAGCACTGGAGCACAGCGTCCTGACCGGGTCGCTGAACGAGGCCGACATTCAGCGCATCCATAGCCTGCGCCGGGATCTGTTGCGCATGCGTCGCTACGTGTCGCCCATGGTGGAGATCGGTGAGGAGTTACAGAAGCTGAGCTTTCCGTTCATCGATAAAAACATGCGCCCGTACTTTCGCGATGTGCAGATCCATGTGCAGCGGCAGATGGAAGACCTGGCCAACCTGCGCGACATAGCCAGCCATACCATTGAGATCGGCCTGCTGCTGGAGTCTTCAAGACAAAGCATCGTACAGCGCAAGTTCGCGGCCTGGGCGGCGATTCTGGCTTTCCCCACGGCCATTGCCGGGATCTACGGGATGAACTTCCAGAACATGCCGGAGCTGACCTGGCACTACGGGTATTTCGTGGTGATGGGGGTGATTGCTGGGGGCTGTACGGCGTTGTTTGCCAGCTTCAAGCGGTCGGGGTGGTTGTAGAGCTTCGTGAGCAAGGTGGATCGTCACCTTGCTCACGAATGGTTGAGGCGCTACATCAAACCGCTTCAGCTTCCGGCTTGTAAGCCACAAATCGCATCATCCATTCAGCGACGGCTTGCCCGTGGTGCTCTTGCTCGAGGCTCGCAATGCCCTTGCTGTAAACCTGCTCGCCCAGTTGCTCCTGACGTGCGTTAAGCAGCGTGCGGGAGTAGTCGTGGATGAACTCGGGGTGGCCCTGGAAGCACAGCACCTGATCATTGATGTGGTAAGCAGCAAACGGGCAGAACTCGCTGGACGCAATCACCGTCGCGTTTTCAGGCAGTGCAGTGACCTGATCCTGATGGCTGATCAACAGCGTCAGCTCCTCCATGGCCGGGCTCATCCATGGCGTGGCAGGTGCCAGTTTGTAGCGATGGGTGCCTACACCCCAACCCTGGGTTGCGCGCTCGCTTTTACCGCCCAGCAGCAACGCCAGCAACTGGTGACCGAAACAGATGCCCAGCAACTTGTCGCCACGCTCATAAAGACCCAGCAGGTAGGTCTTGAGCACTTGAATCCAGGGATCGGCGCCAAACGAATCCGCCTTGCTGCCAGTGACCAGATACGCGTCGAAACGCTCGTCATCAGGCGGGTAAACGCCTTGCATCACGTTATAGACCACAAACTCTGCAGCAATCGGTTGGCGCGAAAACAGCAATTCGAACATCCGCCCGTAACCCTGGTATTGATCGACCAACTCAGGCCGCAGGATGTCGGTTTCAAGGATGCAGATGCGTAACGACATAAAAAAGTACCTGACACGGTAGAGGCAATAGCGCACAGACAGAGCCTGCCTTGAATAACCGCTTGAAGGCAAGGGGGCAAGTGGCTCATCTGTAAAATATTTACAACAGTCTGTCGTTCAACGCCCTGTCAAGCAGCAGCCTCGGTGGCTCGAAACGCTCGCCGTACTGCACTGCGAGCTGTTCGGCACGGGCAATGAACGCCTTGAGGCCGTATTGATTAATGAACTGCACCGCCCCCCCGGTCCAGGCCGCGAAGCCAATGCCGAAGATCGAGCCGATGTTGGCCTCGGCCATGGACAGCAACACGCCCTCCTCCAGGCACCGCACGGTTTCAATCGCCTGGATGAACAGCAGGCGGTCACGTATATCCTGCCCGGGGATCTGTCGGTCCGGCTTTTCAAAACGCGCTTTCAGCTCCGGCCAGAGGCGCTTGGGTTGCCCTTCGGGATAGTCGTAAAAACCGGCGCCCGCTGCTTTACCGGTGCGCTGGTAATCGTTGACCAGTAAATCGATCACTTCGGTAGAAGGGTTTTTCGCCGCGACCTTGCCCTCGGCCTCGAGATCCTTCTGCGCCTGCTGGCGAATGTGGCTCATCAAACTCAGAGAAACCTCGTCGGACACTGCCAACGGGCCCACCGGCATGCCGGCCTTGCGCGCCTCGGTCTCGATCATCGCTGCGTTCACGCCCTCCCCGAGCATCGCAATGCCTTCATGGGTGAAGGTGGCAAACACCCGGGAGGTGAAAAAACCACGGCTGTCGTTGACGACAATGGGGGTCTTGCCGATCTGCTGGACGAAATCGAACGCACGGGCCAGGGTCGCGTCACTGGTGTGCGCACCCTTGATGATTTCCACCAGCTTCATCTTGTCCACCGGGCTGAAGAAATGCAGGCCGATGAAACGTTCAGGTTGCTCAACCGCCGCTGCCAGCCCGGTAATCGGCAAGGTGGACGTGTTGGAGGCGATGATTGCACTGCGCAGTGCGACTCGCTCGGCAGCTGCGAGCACCGTGGCCTTGAGTTCGCGGTCTTCGAACACGGCCTCGATGATCAGGTCGCAACCATCGAGATCCGCATCACGCCCGGTGGTCTTGATCCGCGCCAGCAGGACATCTCGTTGCTCGGTGGTTAGCAGGCCTTTGTCGACCTGCTTGTCCAGCAATCTGGCGGAATACGCCTTGCCCTTCTGCGCGGCCGCCAGATTGATGTCCTTGAGCACTACTTGTTGAAGCCCGGCCAGCACCGAGGCATAGGCAATGCCTGCACCCATCATGCCGGCGCCGAGCACCCCCACCTTGCGCACGGGCGTGACGACTGGCCCTTCGGGACGGGACGCACCGGCATTGATTTCATTGAGCTGAAACCAGAAGGTGCCGATCATGTTTTTTGCCACCTGGCCGGTCGCAAGCTCCGTAAAGTAACGGGTCTCGATCAGCAGCGCCGTCTCGAAATCCACCTGAGCCCCTTCGACGGCTGCGCAGAGGATTTTTTCCGGCGCGGGGAAACACCCTTGGGTTTTAGCCCGCAGGATCGATGGCGCAATGGCCAGCATCTGCGCAACCTTGGGGTGTGAAGGCGTGCCGCCGGGGATCTGATAGCCGGCCACGTCCCAGGGTTTCCTGACCACGGGATTGGCCAGCACCCAAGCCCGGGCCTTGGCCAGCAGTTCGTCACGGTCCCCGGCGACCTCATCGATCAACCCGGCCTGCAGCGCCTGCTGCGGGGTCAGTTGCGTGCCTTCAAGCAAATACGGCAGCGCCTTCTCCAGGCCAAGCATGCGCACCGTACGCACGATACCGCCGCCACCGGGCAACAGCCCGAGGGTGACTTCGGGCAGGCCCAGTTTTACATAACGGGTATCGAGTGCAATCCGGTGGTGACAGGCCAGGCAGATCTCCCAGCCGCCACCCAGTGCCGCACCGTTAATGGCAGCGACCACCGGCTTGCCGAAGGTTTCGAGCACGCGCAACTGCGCCTTGAGGCGCGACACCCAGTCCTGGAACAACTGCGTCTGAGCCTTCTCTACCTGGATCAGTTCGTTGAGATCCCCTCCGGCAAAAAAGGTTTTTTTGCCAGAGGTGATGATGACACCGGCAATGGTGTCCTTTTCTTCCTGCAGCCGAATGACCGTTTCAGCCATGGCCTGGCGATACACCGCGTTCATGGTATTGGCGTTCTGGCCTGGCATGTCGATGGTCAGGGTGACGATCTGATCCTGGTCTTTCTGGTAATGGATGGCGTCGGTCATGGGGTAATCCTGAAGGCGTTCCGGTGATCAGAGGTCGAATCAGCAGCGTTCGATGATGGTGGCGATGCCCATGCCACCCCCGACGCAGAGCGTCGCCAGGCCATAACGCAGTTGCCTGGCCTCCAGTTCATCGAGCAGCGTGCCGAGAATCGCGCAACCCGTTGCGCCCAGTGGATGGCCCATGGCGATCGAGCCACCGTTGACATTCACCCTGCCCGCGTCGATGCCCATGTCCTTGATGAATTTCAGCACCACCGAGGCGAACGCTTCGTTGACCTCGAACAAGTCGATGTCCTCAATCCTGAGCCCTGCCTTGGCCAGTGCCTTGCGTGAAGCGGGTGTCGGGCCGGTGAGCATGATGGTGGGGTCGGTGCCGGTCACGGCCGTGGCGACAATGCGTGCCCGCGCCCGCAAACCCAGTTCGCGCCCCTTCTCGGCCGAACCGATCAACATGGCCGCCGCACCATCGACAATGCCCGAGCTGTTGCCCGGTGTGTGAACGTGGTTGATGCGTTCGACGTGGCTGTAGACCTGCAATGCGGTGGCATCGAAGCCCCTCTGCCCGATGGCCTGGAAACTGGGCTTGAGTTTGCCCAGGCCCTCGAGCGTGGAGTCGGCGCGAATGAACTCATCATGGTCGAGCAACAGGATGCCGTTCTGGTCCCTGACCGGTACCAGGGACTTCCTGAAGGCGCCGTCCTGCCGGGCGCGGGCGGCTTTTTGCTGGGAATGCAGCGCGAAGGTGTCTACATCTTCGCGGCTAAAGCCCTCCAGCGTGGCAATCAGGTCGGCGCCGATACCTTGAGGTGTGAAATGGCAGTGCATATTGGTCTGCGGATCCAGCACCCAGGCACCGCCGTCACTGCCCATGGGCACCCGTGACATCGACTCCACGCCGCCCACCACCACCAGCTCTTCAAACCCGGAAAGGATCTTCATCGCCCCCAGGTTGACCGCCTCAAGCCCCGAGGCGCAGAAGCGATTGATTTGCACCCCGGCCACGCAAACATCCCAATCGGCCACCAGCGCGGCAGTCTTGGCGATATCGGCGCCCTGATCGCCTATTGGCGTCACACAACCGAGCACGATGTCATCGACCTGGGCGGTATCCAGGTGATTGCGCAGTTGCAAGGCCTGCAGCAGCCCGGCAGCCAGATTGACGGGCTTGACGCTGTAAAGCGCGCCATCGGCCTTACCTTTACCGCGCGGCGTGCGTACTGCATCGAAGATCAGCGCTTGAGTCATGGGAATCCTTGCCAGCTATGAACGTGTTCGCGAAATGCAGAGGCATTGTTGACACCTTAGTCGCCCGCAGTGAGGATTCAATGCCGGGATAACAATGGGACGATGCTTGTAGAGCATTTCTGACTCAGACGAACGGTAGAGACTGGCAATCCTTGGCTGAAAACGTCACCAAAGCGTCTAGCAAGGGGGCCATTCCATTGACGCAAAGGTTCCTAATTCCTTTTTTACAATTAAATCGTCTAATTTGAATCAAAGGGATCTAAGCCAAGTAGCACGCGGCCTCTAAGGTTAAGTCTGTAGCAAGAGGGCGCGATGGTTACACCCAGAACAACGATAAATCAGCGCCTGGAATACCGGTCCATTTGCCGGACTCATTGCTCATAGGAACCACCTTTGCAAGCTGCCCGATTCTTTTCATTAACCAATGAAATCGGTGAGCTTTTGTTGCTCAGGAATAACAAAAAAGGCAGTCAGTCATGTTCAAACATTCGAAACTTCGTCAAGCCGGACTTATTGTTTTCGCCACCACGCTGTTGCTGATTCTGCCGAACATGACCCGTCTGTTCGGTTGAAACGCGCTTGCCCGCGCCTGCATCCCTATCGCTCGATCTACTTTCGAGTACGGCATATCTGTGCCAATCTTGCCATTCAAACGGATGGAGGCAGGACAATGCGTACAGGATTGGCATGGACGACATTAGTGCTCAGCTTCGCGGTGCATGCCGGTGAGGTCAATCAGGCCGCAGCGGTGACTGCGATCAGAGAAGGCACCATCACCTATGATGTGCGCAGCCAAAGCGAATACGAGGCGGGCACGGTGCTCAACGCCGTACGCGTAGACAGCCGGCGTGTAGTCAGACAGTTTGAACAAACCATGGCCGACAAAAATTCGCGAGCCGTGATTTTCAGCAGCACCGATGCCCGCGCCAGCAAGGCGCAGGACCAGTTGAGAAAGGCGGGATATTACAGCGTCATCAACGGCGGCAACTACGAAGAGTTGCACATCGCGGTGTATGACCTTAAAGACGACCCGGCGCAATAAAAAGAATAGACCCTGTTGGAGCGACCCCGGTCGCTCCAACAAAAAGCCTTATCGAGAACTATCGCAGGTCACTGCTGCTGCACCAACAAGGTCGGCACAGGCTGCATCGGTTTGACGAACACCTTGGCGTGCATCTGCTCACAACCACCGCCCCGGCGCATGCCTCGCACCGGGCAGGCATCCAGATAATCAAGCCCTACTGCCAGTTTCAAATGCCGCTCGGGAATCGCCAACTGGTTGGTCACGTCAAAGCTGTACCAGGCGTCATCGATCCAGGCTTCGGCCCAGGCATGGCTGGCCAGGTGTTCGCTGTCTTCGCTGTACAAATAACCGGACACATAACGCGACGGCACCCCCAGGCTTCGAGCGCAGGCCAGGAACGCGTGGGTGTGGTCCTGGCAGACTCCGGCACGGCCAGCGAATGCCTGGGCGGCGCTGGTGTCCACTTCAGTCGAACCCGGCGTGTAGGTTATGTGCTGGTTGAGCGCATGCATCAGGTCGATCAGGCCGCTGCGGTCCGTGCGGGCCTGGGACTCTTTGGCCGCGAAGGCACGAATGGCTTCATCGGCCTCGGTCAAACGGGTGAAACGCAGGAATGGCAGCGCAGACTGGGTCTCGTGTTCGGCCTCGCGCTTCTCATCAATTTCCACCTGGCCACGGGCGCCAATGATGATGGCTTCGTGGGGTTCGTCCAGGGTCAGCACGTGCAGGATATTGCCGAACGGATCGATCTGCGCACGCACCGGACGCGGCAGGGCCAGCTCCCAGCTGAGTACATGCTGGCGTTCGCTGTCGTGGGGCGTCAAACGCAAATACTGGATGCTGGCGCGGACCTGATCATCGTAGTGATAGGTGGTCTCGTGGCTAATTGAGAGTCTCATGCAGCCTCCAGGTATGAAGTGTGGATAGCATTACCCAGTTGGGCTACCAAGGGAATGAATTCGTTCAACCAGCCGTGCAGGCCTTCATCGAGGATTTCATCGATGTCGGTGTAGCGCAGGCGGGCGTCGAGCTCGGCGGCCAGGCGTTGCGCCGGACGACCGTTGACACCCGGCAGGCTCGCGAGGATCTGGTCGATTTCTTCCAGGCACGCCCGCAGCGAACGCGGAATATCGGCGCGCAATAGCAGCAGCTCGGCGACCTGGCGTGCGCCTGGCGAGCCACGGTACAACTCGGTGTAGGCCTCGAACGACGACAGGGCACGCAACAAGGCGCTCCACTGGTAATAGCCGTGCGCCGAGCTGTCGGACACCACTTCGGTGTTCTTGCCCAGGACTTCGAGCATTTCGTAGCGCGCATCGAGCATGCGCAGCGTGTTGTCCGCGCGCTCGATGAAGGTGCCCAGCCGAATGAAGCGGAAGGCGTCGTGACGCATGATCGTGCCGTAGGTGGCACCGCGAAACAGATGCGAGCGTTCCTTTACCCACTCGCAGAACCGGCTCATGCCATAACGGCTCAAGCCCTGGTCGGCGATGCCACGGATTTCCAGCCAGGTGGCGTTGATGTTCTCCCACATGTCCGCCGTGATGCGCCCACGTACCGCATGGGCGCTGGCGCGGGCCGCACCCAGACAGCTGTAAATGCTGGCCGGGTTGCTTGCGTCGAGGGCAAAAAAGTGCAGCAAGCGTTCGGCATGCAGCTCGCCATGACGCTCCAGGTAAGCATCCAGGGTGCCGGTGATCAGCAGCGGCATGGCAATTTCATCCAGCCCGTCGCCACGCCCGTCCTGGGGCATCAAAGACAGTGAATAACTGACGTCCAGCATCCGCGCGAGATTCTCCGCTCGCTCCAGGTAGCGCGACATCCAATATAAATCCGAGGCAGTTCTACTTAGCATTGGCAGTCATCCTTAATCCTCGACCACCCAGGTGTCCTTGGTTCCGCCACCCTGCGAGGAGTTCACCACGAGCGAGCCTTCACGCAGCGCGACACGGGTAAGTCCGCCGGGCACTACACGGGTTTCGCGGCCAGAAAGGACAAATGGGCGCAAGTCGATATGCCGAGGGGCAATCCCGTTCTCGACGAAAGTCGGACAGGTCGACAGGCACAAAGTGGGTTGCGCGATATAAGCGTGTGGTTTGGCTTTGAGACGAGCGCGGAACGATTCGATTTCTGCCGCGGACGCAGCGGGGCCGACCAGCATCCCGTATCCGCCAGAGCCTTGGGTTTCCTTGACCACCAGTTCTGACAGATTCGCCAGTACATGGGACAACTCTTCCGGTTTACGGCACTGCCAGGTAGGGACGTTCTTGAGGATAGGCTCTTCGTCCAGGTAGAAACGGATCATGTCCGTCACGTACGGGTAGACCGATTTGTCGTCCGCCACCCCGGTTCCGATAGCGTTGGCCAATACCACGTTGCCGGAGCGATAGGCCGACAGCAGGCCAGGCACACCGAGCATCGAATCGGGATTGAAGGCCAGCGGATCGAGGAATGCGTCATCCAGGCGCCGGTAAATCACATCGACAGCCTTGGGACCATCGGTGGTGCGCATGAACACGCGATCATCACGCACGAACAGGTCAGCGCCTTCTACCAGCTCGACGCCCATCTCCCGAGCCAGGAACGCATGCTCGAAAAACGCGCTGTTGAAACGACCGGGGGTCAGAACCACCACGCTCGGATTGTCGATCGGGCTTGAGCTTTTGAGCGTGTCGAGCAACAGGTTGGGGTAGTGATCGATCGGGGCAATGCGCTGGGCCGCGAAGAGCTCGGGGAACAGGCGCATCATCATCTTGCGGTCTTCAAGCATGTAGCTCACGCCGCTTGGGGTTCGCAAGTTGTCTTCCAGCACGTAATACGTGCCGTCGCCATCGCGCACCAGATCGACACCGGAGATATGCGAGTAGATATCGCGGTGCAGATTCAGGCCCTGCATCGCCAACTGGTATTGCTCGTTGGCCAGTACCTGTTCGGCAGGGATGATCCCGGCCTTGATGATGCGTTGGTCGTGATACAGGTCAGCGAGGAACATGTTCAGCGCTTTGACCCGCTGAATGCAGCCGCGCTCGACAATCCGCCATTCACTGGCGGGGATGCTGCGCGGAATCGTATCGAAGGGGATCAGTCGTTCGGTCCCCTGCTCGTCCCCATACAACGTGAACGTGATCCCGGCGCGATGAAATAAAAGATCGGCTTCACGTCGGCGCTGAGCCAGAAGCTCAGGCGGCGTCTCACCCAGCCAGCGGGCAAATTCACGGTAATGCGGGCGGACCAGACCGCCAGCATCGTACATCTCATCATAAAAGGTGCGGATCATGCCGTACTCCTTGTCACCACGGACACCAAGAGCCTTCGCAAGGCCCGTGCCATCGGCATAAACGCTTTAAATTCAATTGGTTACGTAAATCATCGACCACTACCGCACCATTCCTGTGCAATAACCGCCCCAACCAATTCTCCTACGCTTCATTCGGAAGCGTCCTGCCACTACAAAATCTATGATGAGCATAGTCAGAGTTGATTTCACAGGTGGACTTTGTTTCTCGATAATCGCTTTCAACCGAGCAAATACAAGCACTTTCCAGCCCTGAACCGAGTCCTACGAGAAAAAATTCTGCGCTGGAAAATGACCGAATTCTGTACCGGACTTCCCTTTGAGCCACTCCACGAGAGTGGCTTTTTTTTGCTCACTGATTGTTGTTGGCGATCCTATGGCTGGCTGCAATCCGGGTCTGACACAAACACCGTGGCAGACACAGAATCTGTGGGGGTGAATCTATTCGCGATGCGGCGTGCCAGTCACCGCAGATGCCGAATGTACCAGCCTCTCGCGAATGAATTCGCTCCCACGGATTGCCCCAGACATAGAACCTCCCACAAAGTGAACAATCCTCACACCATCACGAATTAAAACCCCTGATTTCCTGTTTGACGCCCCAGCCTTCGACCTCACCGTCCAGCGGTGTGATCACGGCCTGGAAGTCCTGTTCGAAATCACCAATGCCGTCGTAGGTGGCGTACATCACTTTGCTCAGTTGCAAGTGCCAGGCACCGTCGTCCCGGATATTGATCTGAGTATTCAACGACTCTCCGCGAAACTGCCCTGCTGCCTGCCGCGCCCGTTCCTCGTCCGGGAAAACGGCATAGAACTCGATGGGATGGATACGTGCGAAATCGAAACCGCCTTCTTTCATGCGGCGCAGTACATTACTGCTGATGTCTTCTTGATAGGCTGTGCTCATGAAACGTCCTCCTATGCAACGATAGATAGAGTTTCAACGCTCCCGATGCGCCCCACCGATTGGGGGCCGCTACACGACAGGTCATCTGCCGCGAGGGAATCAAGCATGTAGCTGACAAGGCCAGGCCTGCCTGGCAGACCGGGCTTCGGCATGGAGAGGCCCGATGAAACGCTTCACCGGGCCTCGCCAGCAGATTAACCCCAGCCGGGGGCTTTGTGTCAATTGTTAGATCGCACGCCCTGTGAATGGCCCCCCAAATGGCCCCTCAGTTGGCTTCGGTGATTGAGAGGATTTGTACGCTGTTCTGGTCTCTGAGTGACTTGACGGTGGGATCGCTGGTGCGCCCTTCCAGATCGTTCAGATCAAGTTCATCGGCGACAGGGAACAGGATCGGGCGAAGGCGACGGGCAACCTCCTCCTCACTGGGACGTTGCTCGGCATCCAGAGTCCGGCTCTGCTGCACGCCATCCTTATCGAGATACGAAATAGTCCACTGTTTCATCAATGTCTCCTCAGCGCAGCCGCGAAGGCGGCTTACCTGATCTTGACCTTTTGCCCAAGGCAATCGTTCAACCCCGCAGACCCAAATGGCACGCAACAAAAAGCCCCTGGACAGGGGCTTTTTGTTGCGTTGCAACGGTCTTCAATCAGTTCTTGCTGGGTGCTACCCCGGCGGTGTTATCCAGCAGGCTCTTGGTCGCAGTCTGCAGGAAGCTGAACAGCTTCTGCTTGAGCGCTGGCAGTTCCGGGTCATTGACTACCGTTTCGGCGTGGGGCTTGCTGCCCAGGGTGTAGGTCATGACGATAGGGTCCATGTCCTTGGGCTGGATCAGGATCCGGTCACCGGTGATCAACGCCACGGTCGGCTCGTTACCCGATGGCTTGATCACGCCAAAACCCTGGTCGCCTTCCGGCAGATTCAGCAGGTCGCGGCCCCAGCACTGGTTACGCGTCTCACCGCCCAGACGGCCCATGATGGTCGGCACGATATCGATCTGTGTGCCCACGGTATGAACGCGCTGGCCGAACTTCTCCTGGATGCCAGGACCGATCATCAGCATCGGCACGTTGAAACGGCCCAAGTCCATTTCGGTCAGTTGCGTGTTGTTACCAAAACCGTGGTCGCCGACGACGATGAACAGGGTTTCCTTGAAGTACGGCTCTTTGCGCGCCTTCTCGAAGAACTGCCCCAGCGCCCAGTCGGAGTAGCGCATGGCCGTCAAATGTTCATCCAGGCTGCCGTAGCCGGTGACGCGCTCGACCGGCAGATTCTTGGGCAAGGCATACGGGGTGTGGTTGGACAGCGTCTGCAACAAGGCATAGAACGGCTTGCCGCCTTCACGGGCTTTCAGCTCCTGAGCGCCACGGTCGAACATGTCCTGGTCAGACACGCCCCAGGTCGGATCGGAGAATACCGGGTTGACGTAGTCGTTACGGCCCACAAACGTGGTCATGCCCTGGTTGCTGAAGAAGCCCGACTGGTTATCCCAGGCAAAGTCACCGTTGTAGACGTAGATGTCGTCGTACTTACGGGCGCTAAGCAACTGCGGCAAGCCCGACAGCTTGTGCGCGCCTTCCGGGGTCTGCATCAGGTATTCGAAACCTGGCAGGTTCGGGAAGCAGGCCATGGTGGCGAACATGCCCTGGTGGGTGTGGGTGCCGTTGGAGAAGAAACGGTCGAACAGCAGGCCTTCCTTGGACAGCTTGTCGAAGTACGGCGTGATGTTGGCATCGTTGCCCAGCGCGCCCACCGAGTGACCGGCGAAGCTTTCCATCAGGATCACAACCACGTTGCGGATCTTCAGGGTGTTGGCTTCAGGCGGCGTGAAGTCACGACGTACAGCAGCGATGTCAGGGTCGACCAGCTTGTCGTTGGCAGTGAGCAACATGTCACGCACGGTCTGCTGCGCTTCAGGCTGCGGCAAGGTAGCTTTCCAGATGTTGTCACGGTCCTGAGACATCAGGCTTTTGGCTGCCGTGGCCAGGGACAAAGTGCCGTTGAGGCCCAACTGGTTGGCGAAGTTTGAATCGGTGGTGTAAGCATCGCCCCAGCGCAGTGGCGGGCCCTGGCGCAGGGTGCCACGGGCGGCAACGACCGAGATGGCGATCAGAACAGCCAGTACGACAATACGCATGTACCAAGGCGCTACCGCACGACTGCTGGAGCTGCTGACGCTCAGTTGCCGACGTGTACGGGTCAGCAGGTCAACGCCCTTGAACAGTTTGCTCAACAGCCAGGTGACGATGGCCCAGGCCAACAGATAACGCGCTACCGGAAAGCCATACCAGAGCATGCTCAGCACGGTTTTCGGGTCTTCCTTGACGTACTGGAAGACCAGGCCGTTGAGGCGCTGGTGGAATTCGCGATAGAAGTCCATTTCCATCAGGCCCAGGAACAGCGTGACGCTCGCCACCACCGTCAACCAGAAACGAAACAGCCCCCGGGCGGCCATGACACGCGCGCTGAACAATGCCAGCAACAAGGGGATCAGCAGGTAGACCGTCAGGCGCAGGTCGAAGCGCAAGCCGTTGCCCATCGCTTCGATGAAGGTAGAGGCCGGCGTATTGCCGATCATCTCGCGGTTGTAAACCAGCAATGCGATGCGCAGCAGGGAGTACATCACCATCAATACCAGCCCGCTGAGCAGCGTAAAAGCCAGGTGAGATTTGACGGTGGGTTGCAGCGAGCGCGACGAGGCTTGCTGATGACTCAGGGCGTCCGTTTTGGCCATGTCGTTTTAGGATCCGTTGGATGTCAAGTTAAGCTCAAAAGCACAAACGCCCGACCCGACTTCAACCTGGGCACGCAAAAGCAGGCAAGGAATACGGGAGTCGTGAGGGCAATTGCTTTGATGCAAGGGTTCAGGCCGACCATCGGCTGAAATTGGCTGCGCGCGATTTTCGGTCAGTTTGCGTGAAAATTTTGTCATGTTCCCCAGAAGGTCCGGGGGTGGGACGTGCCGGATCGCCATCAAGGCACACGGCGTAACCGATCAGAATTTACGCGAGAGGGTACAGCTTGGCAGTTCGTTGAATAGCTCTTTATAGGCCCGGGAAAAACGCCCCAGATGCCAGAAAGACCAACGCATCGCAACCTGTGCCACCGTGGTTTCATGCACCGATGCCTTCAGCAGGTCGCGCCGGGCAGCGTTCAGCCTGCGTAATCGCAGCCACAGGGCCGGGGAAACACCAGTGAACCCGGTAAAACTTTGTTGCAATTGACGAACCGAGACGCCGGCCGCCTTGGCCAGCTGCATCGAGTTGAAGTGCTCATCGGGGCAGGCACGAACCAGTTCCACCACCCGATTGACCGTGCGGCGGTCATTGGCAACCCGGCACCCGGACGCCACATCGAGCACATTGCTGGCACTGTCGACAATGAACAGGCAATCATCGAACAACTGCCGGGACAGGGTTTCGCTTTCCTGCTGATCGGTGGCCATCGCAAGCCCGGCCAGGGTCTTGCTCAACCAGCTGTTGAACAACCGGCAATGGGGCGAGCGCAACTGTGTCAGAAACAGGCCTTCCAATGCCTCCAGGTCAGCACAACCGGTGTTGGCCAGAAAGGCCTTGCTGAAGACCAGACCGACTTCCGAATAGTGCTCAGGGGTTATCCAGGTGTTCTGGCTGTCGCCGTTAAGCAGATAAAGGGAGTTTTCCACACTGTCGAAGCTGAAGGACAACGACTCGGTGGGCGCATGAAAGGATTGTTCGACTCGCGTGTTCATACGCTCTTCGAACACTTCCACGCCGCTCAACTGCAGATGCACGATCCGTCCGCAGAACGCGCCAGGAGACATCTGCTGGTAATGCTGGCTCCAGGCCGACATCGCCTGTTGCTGTTGATCCACCTGTTGCGTGTCCCACACCTGAATACGCATGTTTGCCTCTTGAACCCACGATTGATCCCAGGCTTGTGATCAGTATTTTCTTGTTTTTGCCTGACCTGTCTGGGGCCGCTTGTAGATTGGGCATAGCGCCGACAGGTGTGATGGTCGGGGAGGATAACCGGAATCGAGGCCGCAGGTCAGGCCGAGGATCGGCTGGCGGTTAAAAATTTGATAAAACTTGCCGCCGCTGTAATCCCCCTGCAGCGACCAGGCCGCGCTCCGAATTGAGCACGCCAGGACAGGCTGAGGGCTCACTGGCAAATCCAATCACCCTGTCGGAGTGGACTCGTCCGCGAAAGCGATGTTTTAGGCCCAGGAAGTATCACCTGTGCTGACGTCTTCGCGGACAAGTCCATTCCTACAGTAGATTTTCATTGCCGGTGATAATCCGGAGCCCCACCAGACAACGTCTGGCGGGGCCTGGTCTTACAGCGCCATGTCGGACGCGGGTTTGCTTTCCTGCGGTGCAGCCGGCTTGGCCGGGGCAGCGCTGGCAGCCGGGTAGGCATTCACGTCGATCACCGGAGGCTTGGTCAGCAGCAGGACGTCAGCGGTGTAGTCCCACTCTTGCTGCACGCGCGCTGGCGAGTCGTTGAGCTTGGTACCGTAGCTCGGAACGATCTGGCGCATCTTCTCCTGCCAGGCAGGTGTCGCGACCTTATCCTTGAAGACCTTCTCCAGCACATCGATCATGATCGGTGGAGCGGTCGAGGCACCTGGGGAGGCACCCAGCAGGCCAGCGATAGTGCGGTCCTGGGAATACACAACCTCGGTACCCAGCTTCAACACACCGCCTTTCTCGGCATCACGCTTGATGATCTGTACGCGCTGACCGGCTTGCCACAAGCGCCAGTCTTCTTTTTTGGCGTGCGGGAAATACTCTTTCAGCGCGTTGAAGCGGTCGTCATCCGACATCATCAACTGGCCTGCCAGGTACTCGATCAGCGGGTACTGCTCAACGCCTACTTTGGTCATCGGCCACACGTTATGGGTCGTGGTGGTCGACAGCAGGTCAAGGTAAGAGCCTTGCTTGAGGAACTTGGTGGAGAACGTTGCGAATGGCCCGAACAGGATCATTCGCTTGCCGTCCAGCACACGGGTGTCCAGGTGCGGTACGGACATGGGCGGTGCGCCGGTCGAAGCGATACCGTAGGCCTTGGCCATGTGTTGCATGGCGATGTCCTGGTTATCGGTCACCAGGAACGAGCCACCTACCGGGAAGCCAGCGTAATCGCGTGCCTCCGGGATGTCGGCTTTTTGCAGCAGCTTCAACGCGCCGCCGCCAGCCCCGATGAATACGAATTTCGCATCAGTGCCGTGGGTGGTGCCGTCTTTCAGGTTTTTGTATTCGACGTGCCAGCCGCCGTCTTTGTTGCGAGTGATCTCTTCGACTTCGCTCGACAGCTTCAGGCTGAAGTTAGGGCTTTTCTGCAGGGAGGCAACGTACTGGCGAGTGACTTCACCCCAGTTAGCGTCGGTGCCGATCGGCGTCCAGGTAGCGGCGATTTTCTGGTTGGGATCACGCCCTTCCATCATCAGCGGAACCCACTGCTTGATCTGCGCCTGATCTTCGCTGTACTGCATGCCAGCAAACAATGGGCTGCGCTGCAGTGCCTCGTAGCGGGCCTTGAGGAACTTGACGTTGTCGTCGCCCCACATGAAGCTCATGTGCGGGGTGGAGTTGATGAAGGAGTGCGGGTTTTTCAAGACGCCCGACTTCACCTGCCACGACAGGAACTGACGAGTGACCTGGAAGGCCTCGTTGATCTCGATCGCTTTGGCGATTTCGATCTTGCCGTCTTTACCGTAGGGGGTGTAGTTGGACTCGGCCAGCGCCGAGTGGCCCGTACCGGCGTTGTTCCAGCCGTTGGAGCTTTCTTCGGCGACAGCATCGAGGCGCTCGACCATTTCCATGGTCCAGCCAGGCTCGAGTTCGTTGAGCCAGACGCCCAGGGTGGCGCTCATGATGCCGCCGCCGACCAGCAGGACGTCAACTTTCTTCGCTTCGGCAGCATGCGCGGGCATAAAGCCCATCGTCATGGCCAGACCCAACAGGGCCGTATTCACTGTTTTTAACATGTTGATCCCTATGAATAGAACGCCATCTGCCCGTGGTCCTGATTCATGAGGTTTTCTAGCTCACGGTAAGCCATGGAAGCCTGCACTCAAAAGGACTTGGATAGATATGTGTATGTCCCTTCTGCGCTGACTTCTTATTAGTCATTGGCTTCAGCTACCTGGGTGACATTGATCTTCTGCGGCTTCATCGAACATCGCTGTCCGGTGCAACAACGGCGGCATCTTACCATCAGCCCCGCAATCGCCAACCCTAACAAAGGTGTGGGTATATGGCCCAACGCAACCTTGCCCCAAAATGCAGCATGCAAATAGACGCAAAGTGGATAGAAGCCCGACAAGTCCCGGTGCCAAGATCGAGCCTTCTCAGCAGTCCCTCGAGGCTTTATGAAAGGTGATTTAGACGTACTGACCCAGTGGTTGAAAGACCACAACGTCAAGGAAGTCGAGTGTTTGATTTCGGATCTGAGTGGCATCGCCCGCGGCAAGATCTCTCCCACCAACAAATTCTTGAATGAAAAAGGCATGCGCCTGCCCGAGAGCGTGTTGCTGCAGACGGTCACCGGCGACTACGTGCATGAGGATATCTACTACGACCTGCTCGATAGCGCGGACGTGGACTTCTACTGTCGGCCCGACGAGAACGCGGTGTACATCATCCCCTGGGCCATCGAGCCCACGGCACAGGTGATCCATGACACCTTCGATAAACACGGCAACCCGGTCGACCTGTCACCGCGCAACGTCCTCAAGACCGTGCTGGGGCTTTACGAGGCCAAGGGCTGGACGCCGATCATCGCGCCGGAAATGGAGTTTTACCTGACCCAGCGCAGCGCCGACCCGGACTACCCGCTCAAGCCGCCGATTGGTCGCTCGGGCCGCCAGGAAACCGGGCGTCAGTCGTACTCCATCGAAGCCACCAACGAATTCGATCCGCTGTTCGAAGACATGTATGACTGGTGCGAAGCCCAGAGCCTGGATCTGGACACCCTGATCCATGAAGAAGGCACGGCACAGATGGAAATCAACTTCCGTCACGGTGACGCCCTGGACCTGGCCGACCAGATCTTCATCTTCAAGCGCACCATGCGCGAAGCCGCCCTGAGGCACAACGTCACCGCCACGTTCATGGCCAAGCCCATGACCGGCGAGCCTGGCAGCGCCATGCACCTGCACCAGAGCGTGGTGGACAGCATCACCAGAAGTCGGTCTTCTCTAACGCCGACGGCAGCATGAGCGAGCTGTTCCTGCACCATATCGGCGGCCTGCAAAAGTACATCCCCGAGGCGTTGCCGCTGTTCGCGCCCAACGTCAACTCGTTCCGCCGCTTCCTGCCGGACACCTCGGCACCGGTGAACGTCGAGTGGGGCCTGGAAAACCGTACCGTCGGCCTGCGCGTACCCGACTCCGACCCGCAGAACCGTCGCGTTGAAAACCGCCTGCCGGGCGCGGATGCCAACCCTTACCTCGCCATCGCGGCCAGCCTGTTGTGTGGTTATGTGGGCATGGTCGATGAGATCAAACCGGGCAAACCCGTCACCGGGCGCGGCTATGAAGAGCGCAACATGCGCCTGCCGGTCACCCTGGAAGCTGCGCTGGAAACCATGGAACAGTCGCAGATGCTCACGCGTTTCCTGGGCAATCGATTCCCCAGGGCCTACGTCGGCGTCAAGCGGGCCGAGCATGAAAACTACAAACGCATCATCAGTTCCTGGGAGCGCGAGTTCCTGCTGCTGACGGTCTGATCGCAACGGTCCATCTCCTATCACCAGGGTCGGGGCACACGGACGTCCCGGCTTGAGGCACCCTTATGTCTGCACTTTTCGGAACCGCGTCTACGTATTACTTCGCGACGCGCAACCAGCAACTGGATTTCGCGGCCTTGTCGGGCACGGTGCAGGCGGATGTCTGCGTCGTCGGCGCGGGCCTCACAGGCGTCAACACGGCGCTGGAACTGGCTGAGCAAGGCCTGTCGGTGGTGGTGCTGGAAGCCAGACGCATTGCCTGGGCCGCCAGCGGTCGCAACGGTGGGCAGTTGATCCGCGGGGTCGGCCACGACCTGAGCAAGTTCGAGAAATATGTGGGTGCCGAAGGCGTGTCCACCCTCGATCAACTGGGGATCGAGGCGGTGGACATCGTGCGCCAGCGCATCGCCCGGTACGACATTGCCTGCGACCTGCGCTGGGGCTTCTGCGAACTGGCCAACACCCCGCGTCATTACCAGCGCTTCATCGAAGAGAAACAACACCTGGAAAAATCCGCCTACCCCCATGCCTTGCGCGTGGTCAGCCCGGACAACATGCACAGCGTGGTGGCGTCGGATCAATACGTCGGCGGCTTGATTGATGAGGGTTCGGGCCATCTGCACCCGCTCAACCTGGTGCTGGGAGAAGTCAACGCTGCACAGTCCCTGGGCGTGCGGTTCTTCGAGAACAGCGAAGTCACCCGGATCGAGTACGGCTCGCAGGTTCAGGTGCATACGTCATCGGGCACGGTGCAGGCCAAGACCCTGGTGCTGGCCGGTAACGCCCACCTGCGCAATCTGGTCCCGGCATTGAGCGGCAAGGTGCTCCCGGTGGGCAGCTACATCGTGGCCACCGAACCGCTCTCCCCCGGCCTGGCCGAAACCCTGATCCCGGAAAACCGCGCCCTGTGCGACCAGCGCGTGGGCCTGGATTACTTTAGGTTGTCAGCGGACCGGCGGCTGCTGTTCGGCGGGGCGAGCCGCTACACCGGCACCGACCCGAAAGACATCGCCGGCTACATGCGTCCCAAGATGCTCAAAGTGTTCCCGCAACTGGCCAACACCCGCATCGACTTCCAGTGGGGCGGCATGATCGGCGTTGGCGCCAACCGGTTGCCACAAATCGGCCGCCTGCCGGGCCAGGCGAATGTCTATTACGCCCAGGCCTATTCCGGTCACGGGCTGAACACCACGCACATGGCCGCCCGCCTGCTGGGCCAGGCCATCTGCCAGCAACACAGCCAGGGCCTGGACCTGTTCAACGCGGTGCCTCACATGAGCTTCCCCGGTGGCGAACACCTGCGCTCGCCGCTGCTGGCCCTGGGCATGCTCTGGCACCGGCTCAAGGAGGTGACAGGTCTCTGACCCGAAGTTCGTCCCATAAACCCGCGACAAGGCGACACGCTCATGAAGAAGCGTCGGGCCTGCGCCGGGTAATCAAACAAGAACCTGCCGAACTTATCGATCAGCCCACAGGGACCGGGCGTTTTGGAGTTTCAAATGGCTACTGCATTCAGCACGTATCGAAAGGCCTGCGAGGCCAAGAACAACACTGAGCCCCGCCAGGTGCGGGTCAGGTTCGAGAAAGTCACCAAGAAGTTCGACGACACCACGGCCGTTGATGATGTGTCCCTGGAAATCTACCAGGGCGAGATCTTCGCCTTGCTCGGCGGCTCAGGCTCGGGCAAATCCACCCTGCTGCGCATGCTCGCCGGTTTCGAGCGCCCCACCGAAGGCCGCATTTACCTGGACGGCGTGGACATCACTGACATGCCGCCGTATGAACGTCCGATCAACATGATGTTCCAGTCCTACGCCTTGTTCCCGCACATGACCGTGGCGCAGAACATCGCCTTTGGCCTCAAGCAGGACAGGCTGCCCAAGGCCGAGATCGACGCCCGGGTCGAGGAAATGCTCAAGCTGGTGCAGATGAGCCAGTACGCCAAACGCAAACCCCATCAGCTCTCCGGCGGTCAGCGTCAGCGGGTGGCACTGGCACGTTCGCTGGCCAAGAAACCCAAGCTGTTGCTGCTGGACGAACCCATGGGCGCCCTGGACAAGAAGCTGCGCTCGCAGATGCAGCTTGAGCTGGTGGACATCATCGAGCGGGTGGGCGTGACCTGCATCATGGTCACCCACGACCAGGAAGAAGCCATGACCATGGCTCAACGCATTGCGATCATGCACCTGGGCTGGATCGCACAGGTCGGCAGCCCCATCGATATTTATGAAACCCCGGCCAGCCGCCTGATCTGCGAGTTCATTGGCAACGTCAACCTGTTCGACGGCGAGGTCATCGACGATGCCGAAGGCCATGCACTGATCGCCAGCCCCGAACTGGAGCGGCAGATCTACGTCGGCCACGGGGTCAGCACCTCGATGCAGGACAAGCGCGTGACCTACGCCATCCGCCCGGAAAAGCTGCTGATCACCACCGAACAACCGTCTTGCCAGTACAACTGGTCCAGGGGCAAAGTCCATGACATCGCCTACCTGGGCGGGCACTCGGTGTTCTACGTCACGCTGCCGGACGGCAAGATCGTCCAGTCGTTCGTGGCCAACGCCGAGCGACGCGGCGCAAGGCCTACCTGGGACGATGAAGTCTACGTGTGGTGGGAAGACGACAGCGGCGTGGTACTGCGCACATGAAAACCCCCACGCTCAAACGAGCCCTCAAAACGATCATCCCCAACGGGCGGCAGATGGTCATCGGCGCCCCTTTTATATGGCTGTTTCTGTTCTTCGCCCTGCCCTTTTTTATCGTGCTGAAAATCAGCTTCGCCGAAGCCGATGTGGCCATCCCGCCCTACACCGAGGTGTTTGTCTACGCCGAGCAGAAGTTCCAGCTGATTCTGAGCTTCGCCAACTACGTACTGCTGACCGGTGACGACCTGTACCTGTCCGCGTACCTGGGCTCGCTGAAGATGGCGTTCTTCAGCACGCTGATCTGCCTGGTGATCGGCTACCCCATGGCGTATGCCATGTCACGGGCCGAGAAGAATGTGCAAACCGTGCTGGTGCTGCTGATCATGATGCCCACCTGGACCGCCATCCTGATTCGCGTCTACGCCTGGATGGGCATCCTCAGCAACAACGGCCTGCTCAATTCATTCCTGATGTGGCTGGGCGTGATTCATAGCCCGATGCGCATCCTGAATACCGACCTGGCGGTATACATCGGCGTTGTCTATGCGTACCTGCCGTTCATGGTCCTGCCGCTGTTCGCCAACCTGGTCAAACACGATTTCAGCCTGCTGGAAGCAGCGTCAGACCTGGGCTCGAGCACCTTCAACAGCTTCTGGAAAATCACCGTACCGCTGTCCAGGAACGGCATCATCGCCGGCTGCATGCTGATGTTCATTCCCGTGGTGGGCGAGTTCACCATCCCGGAACTGCTGGGCGGCCCCGAGACGCTGATGATTGGCCGGGTGCTGTGGCAGGAGTTTTTCAATAACCGTGACTGGCCGGTGGCCTCGTCACTCGCGGTGGTGATGCTGTTGATCCTCATCGTGCCCATCATTCTGTTCAACCGCAGCCAGGCCAAAGAGCTGGAGGGCAAGGCATGAACCGCTTTCGATTCTCGAACCTGATACTGATCCTCGGATTGGTCTTTATCTATGCGCCGATGGTCATCCTGGTCATCTACTCGTTCAACGTTTCCAAACTGGTGACGGTTTGGGGCGGCTGGTCGGTGAAGTGGTACGTCGGCCTGCTGGACAACACGCAACTGATGGGCTCGGTGATGCGCTCGCTGGAAATCGCCTGTTACACGGCGGTCGCAGCCGTGGCGCTGGGGACCATGGCGGCGTTCGTCCTGACCCGCATCACCCACTTCAAGGGCCGCACCTTCTTTGGCGGTCTGGTAACGGCACCCTTGGTGATGCCGGAAGTGATCACCGGCCTGTCGTTGTTGCTGCTGTTCGTGGCCATGGCGCAAGTACTGGGCTGGCCGCAGGAACGCGGCATCGCCACCATCTGGATCGCCCACACCACGTTCTGCACCGCCTATGTGGCGGTAGTAGTGTCGGCGCGCTTGCGGGAGCTGGATTTGTCCATTGAAGAAGCAGCCATGGACCTGGGCGCGCGACCGTGGAAGGTGTTCTTCCTGATCACCATCCCCATGATCGCGCCCTCTCTGGCGGCCGGCGGCATGATGTCCTTCGCCTTGTCCCTGGATGATCTGGTACTGGCCAGCTTCGTCTCCGGCCCCGGCTCCACCACCCTGCCGATGGAAGTGTTCTCCGCCGTGCGCCTGGGGGTAAAACCGGAAATCAACGCCGTGGCGAGCCTGATCCTGCTGGTGGTGTCAATCTTCACCTTCCTGATCTGGTACTTCAGCCGTCGCGCTGAAACCAGACGCAAGAAAGCCATCCAGCTGGCCATCGAAGAAGCCGCTGCGGCTTCATGGCTACAGCCCGCCCGAATCTGATCGAGCAACGCTCAACTCCAACAGGTTTGTGATCATTCCCACGCTCTGCATGGGAATGATCACTTCGCCAATCAAATCCGCACATTACCCCGCGGTCCGGCGATGGCCCAGATAATCAGGCCCAGGACCGGCAGCAGCACGATCAGCAATACCCAGATGATCTTCATCCCGGTTTCGGCACTGCTTTTGAGCACGTTGATGATTGCCCAGATATCCAGGGCCAGAATGATCAGTCCGACCAGACCATTGAAGGTAGAACCCATGGTGTTGCTCCTAATTGAATGCGTGCACTGTTTAGGAGGTCAGCACGACGGGAGGGTTCCATTTGGCCATCTGCTTATTTACGGTGTAGCCGATCACACATGCAGCGCGACGCGCAGCGCTTCCAGTGAAGGGGCAGCGGTAATACCTAAAGCTGCACCCAGTTCCACGACCCGTTCCTGATCGCAGCCGTAGACCAGAACCGCCTGCAATTCGTCGTCCAGCGGCTGGCTGAAGTTCATCAATACGTAGCCGCCCATTTCCTTGTTCATGCTGCCCAGCTGGATCTGAATGCGGTTCAGGGCCGTCAGGGCGTCGGCTTTCGCCAGTTGCTTGGGCTTGATGTTGAACGCCACGTCCTTGCCGAACGAGTCGACGATCTGCGCGAACAGGTCCATGTAGGTGTCGGCCTGGAACAGTACGGTTTCCGGCAGACTGCCGACCACCACCCATTCGCCCAGGGGAATCGGGAAGGTGTCGTCGTAGTTGATGTCGGGGTTAGCCGCCAGAAAAGCCTGCGGGTCGGCATAGGCCTGGGCTGCTTCATCTGCGATCTTTGCTATTTCTGCCTCGTCCATACAACCCGAACTGACTTTACTGATTAATTCGATAAGTTGGTTTTTCATGGACGATCCTGATCACGGGCAAAAAATAAGGCGCGAAGGATAACGGAAGTTACCTCGCGCCTCTATCGTGCACTCAATACCTGGCCAGTTGCGCTGCCGTCTCTGTGGCGCCCATGGTCTGGGCTGCTGCCAGCGGCGTCACGCCCTTGGCGTCCCGGGCATTGGGGTTGGCGCCCTTCTGGATCAGGTAATCGACGATCTGGGTACGGTTGAACATCGCCGCCATCATCAGCGCGGTGCGGCCATCGGCAGAAGCGCCCTCGACATCGGCCCCGCCTTCGACCAGCAGCTTCACCACCGCCAGATCGCCCTTGAACGCCGCACCGGCAATCGGGCTTTGGCCGTTGTCGTTGCGAATCTCGGGGTCAGCCTTGTAGTTGAGCAGCACCTGAACCGCGTCCTGATGACCGTGATAGCTGGCGAGCATCAACAAGGTGTCGCCCTTGTGGTTGCGCAGGTTGGGGGTCAGACCTTTCTCCAGGAGACGGTCGAGCATGGTGGCATCGCCGCGACGCGCCACATCGAACACCTGCTCGGCAAACTCGAGGGCTTCATCGTCGCTCATCAACGTAGGCTCGCTGGTCGGCTTGGGTTGATCTGTCATTTTTCAGCTCCTTGACTGCAGGCATTGGACAGCCAATTGGAGTTGGCCGATGGCGTGAAGTTTCCAGAGCTGCCCGCCCAGGGTCAAGGAACCTGACTCAATCGCCTCAATAGCGAAATTTGCCTGCCTGAATACTCGCCAGCACCTGTTCACAGACCGGCGCATAGGTGTCGGTGCCCGGCAGCCAGGCATAAACCGGATCGTCACCGGTGCGAGTGGGGTCGAAAGCCTCTTCCTTGAGCCGGGTCTTCTGGTACTTGAAAGTCCCCGTGGTTTCCATCTTGACCTTGACCCTCAGGAACAGCGGCACGGCGTACGCGGGCAACTGGCTTTTGATGAACTGCAGCAGCTCCTTGAAATCCAGCGTCGCCAGGGATTCAGCGGGGGTAATGGCTGCCATTCCAGCGCGACCGTTGGTGTTGGTGATCTCGACGCCATAAACCACGGCCTCGGAAATATCAGCGTGCTGCAACAGGGTATTTTCGACTTCAGTGGTGGAGACGTTCTCTCCCTTCCAGCGGTAGGTGTCGCCCAGACGGTCGACGAACTGCGCATGGCCGAAACCGATATTGCGCAACAGATCACCGGTATTGAAGTACTGATCGCCCTTCTCGAAAACATCGCACAGCACGACCTTCTTGGTCTTTTGCGCATCGGTGTAACCATCGAGCGGCGACTTGTCGTAGATCTTGGCCAGCAGCAGCCCCTGACCGCCCTTTTTTACCCGGGTCATGAAGCCCTTGGCATTGCGCACTGGCTCCCCGGTGTCCTGTGAACATTCCACCAGCGACCACTCGGCCAGGGAAAAGCCAATGGTGTTGTGAAAGTCCAGGATATTGGCGAAACCGATGTTGCCGTCGCTGGCAGCGTAGAACTCGCAGACGTGATCCACCCCGAAACGCTGCTTGAACTGGGCCCAGCCTCCAGGACGCAGGCCGTTGCCCACCATGCGGACAACCGGGTTGTCGATATCGCTGGCCTGAACCGGCTGGTCGATCAGGTAGCGGCACAATTCGCCGACGTAACCGATGGTGGTGGCCTTGAACTTGCGGGTGTCATCCCAGAAATTTCGGGCGCTGAACTTGCGCCGAATCGCGAAGCCGGACGCCCCTACCAGCGCAGCGCCCCAGCACACACAAAGGCCGGTGGCGTGGTACAGCGGCAAGGTGCAATACACGACGTCTTCGGGCTTGAGGTCCAGTGCGATCACGCCAAAGCTGCCGGATGTCTTCATCCAGCGGCCATGCTTCATGACCCCGGCCTTGGGCAGGCCGGTGGTGCCGGAGGTGTAGATGTAGAAACAGGCGTCGTCGCGATACACCTGGGCACTGGTGACGGGATTGTCGGTGGAGTGTTCGCGACTCATGGCCGCCAGGTCGACATAGTTGTCGGGCGCAGGCGGCGTGAGCGGGTTGATATCTGGATCGGCCACGAACAACGCCCTGCCCGGCTCGATATCGACCTGGCCGCGCACGGCATCGAATACCGGCACCAGCTCTTCACCGACGATGATCGCCACGGGTTTGACGAGGTTGAGGCTATGGATCAGAACATTCTGGGTCTGCGAGGTGTTGAGCATGGCGCACACCCCGCCGGTCTTGGCGACGGCCAGCACATGCACCAGCAATTCCGGGCGATTCTCAAGAAAGATGCCGACCACATCGCCTTTGCGAAGCCCTTGTTCGATCAGGTAATGGGCGATCCGGTTCGCCCATTCATTGACCTGTCGATACGTGAAGGTTGTGTCCTTGTAGAGCAACGCAACACCGTCGGGGTTGCGCTGTGTTGCCTGTTCGAACGTCCAGCCCAGCCCACAGACCTGTGCAGGATCCGTCACCTCCGTCAGCTTCTTGCCCTTGAGAACACGCGGTAGCGCGCGGGCGATGGCCGGAAGTTTTCGGGCCATCATCGACCAGGTGATCCGATGGTTGTGGTCTTGGGCAGTGGAGGTCATAGGGGCGTCCTGTATTTGTTATTTGCCGTCAGGAAACGCCGTTCGGCGCATCAACGGCATTTTCTGACGATTCCTTGGCCTTATAAAGAAGGGCTCAGGCAAAAAGGTTGATTTGCCGTGCCAACCACGAAAGTACGTCAGCGATCGCGGCGCTGTACATCCGGGATTTGAAAAGTTTTGTAATTCCCCGTCATTTCCCGAAACAAAGCCTTCGCGGGCCTGCAAAATGCAGGATGCACGATGGTCACTCATGCAAATTGCACGGATCCGGATTTTTCTATTTTTCATAAGTCATTGATTTATAAGCATTTAAACGCGAAACGTATAATGGCACAGACACTGCACTAGTAGTTCCAAGCTTGTTATCCCATGAGCAATGGAGCCGCTAGACATGACTTTTATCCAAGAGAAATTTGCTTCTGTTTTTTCCGAATTCGAAGTCTCTACCCAGGCCCGTCCCGACGGTGGCGTACTGTTGTCCCTGCGCAACAGTGACGGCAAACAGATTCGCCGGTCGGTGTCCTACGCTCAACTGCATACCCCGGTGCAACTGGAGTGGGTGATCAGCGCCATCCGCCGCGACCTCGCCGCACAAGCCAGTGAATTGCCCGCCATTTCCATGCTGCAAAGCCAGCACCGTTTCGATCTGCCGACTTACCACACCCGCTGATCGCAACCGATACCGTTTTACCGCTTGCTCCTTTTTTTTGGCCGCAACCGCTTCCGAGTGGTCGCGGCCTTTTTTCACCTGCAGAGCGCTACTTGCTGCATTAATCGATCATCCCCTTGCACAGTGCCTCCCCTATGGCCTGCGCCCGGTTACTGACCCCTAATTTGTTGTAGATGCTTTTGAGGTGATATTTGACGGTGGACTCCGAGACCTCCCGGATCAGGCCGATTTCCCAGGCTGTCTTGCCAGCGCGTACCCACTTCAATATTTCCAGTTCCTTTTGCGTCAAGGGCTTTGCGCGGAACCTGTGCACCTTGCCGGTCATGTGCAACACAGGCACCAGACTGGTCAGCAAATAGCGATCCTTGAGCGTGACCGAGCGCTGCATTCCATTGAGTGAGCACACCGATATCACGCCGTGCCGAGCAGGCTCATTGCAGTAGCCATAGGAAAACCCCGGCATCATCCCGCAATCATTCGCCGCATCCCGGTAGATGGAGGTCGGCGGATGGCGTGCAAACGCCTCACCCCACTCCATGAAGCCCAGGTTTCGACGGAAGCATTTGATCACCGGATCTTCCATGATCATCCTGCCGTGGCGATAAACCTCCTCCCAGACGCCATTCACATTGGATGTAATACACGTCAGCAACAGCGCGCCCCTGAATTGATAAAACATCGCCCGTTCGCAACGGCACTGCTGCCTCAACCAGCGCAACGCATCCTCAATGGCCTTGTCACTGTCTTCATCCGTGACGCTCACCACCATTTGCTGGATCAGTGGATTCAGATCGACATCAAACAACTCAGTGCTTCCCATCCTTACCTCCTGGTTAGCCCCGCAGCCAAAATTCAGGCGAACGAAACCGCAATCGCATTGAGCGATATGGCTGTTGAACACGTAGGGGCTTTGAGGTAACCAGCGTTACACACTTAAACAAATCAACACACCGGTCAAAAAAGAAACAGGTGCGGCTTACAGGGTTATGAGGTGGGGACTACAAAAAAACGCTATGTGTCTGACAGTAAATCGATGAACTTCAAAAAACCTGTGGGAAGGAATTCATTCGCTTGTATACCGTTTACGGTGGCCTCGTTGGAGCGAGACTTGCCCGCGAAAGGGCCGGTGCAGTCAAGCAAACATCTCCAAACCTGAACCACCGTATTCGCGGGCAAGCCTCGCTCCAACAAAGTCTCAGCTTACCGCTTGATCCCGAATATAGAGCCTCCAAGACTTCATTGTTCCGGGGCTCGAATGATCAGTCGTCATGCCGTGGGAAATGGTTAGCGATGTCGTCACCCGTAAAGCGGGCGGCCGAACCTTCAGGGCTATTGAACAAGCGAATGGCGACAACATGCGGGTGCTCGCCCATGTCGAACCATTGGCGAGTGCCAGCCGGTACCGAAATCAGGTCGTTCTTTTCGCACAGCACGGCATACACGTAATCGCCGATATGCAACATGAGCAAACCACGACCCGCCGCGAAGAACCGTACTTCGTCTTCGACATGTTCATGCTCGTCGAGGAACCGGGCGCGAAGCTCGGCCTTTTGTGCGTGATCGCGATCAACACTGATGACGTCTACGGCGCTGTAGCCGCGCTCGGTCATCCATTGATCGATCTGGCCCTGATAAACGCTGATCACCTGCTCTGCCGATGAGCCGGGCGCAACCGACGTGACAGCCTGCCACTGCTCGAAACCGACGCCATGCTCGGCCAGGGTCGACGCAATGTCTTCAGGGTGGGTCAGCACCTTGTTGGGCAACTCGGGGGTGGAAACGTGATAAACGGACAAGATGCTCATTACAGTATTTCCTCGGCTTGGGCGGCATATTCAGGCGTTGGCAGGCCAGTCATACGCGGTCCTCTTTCATTCGTGTGGCAATCATGACGGCTGCGGCCAATGCCGCAATACTGGCAATACTGAACGTCCAGGCCGGCCCCAGGGCATTCCAGCTGTAACCGGCGTACAAGGCACCCAATGCGCCACCAATCCCGGACAGCGCAGCGTAAAACGCCTGGCTCTGCCCCTGCTGTTGCGCACCAAAGCTGCGCTGCACGAAATGGATGGCAGACGCATGAAAACTGGCAAAGGTCGCCGCATGCAGAATCTGGGCAAAGATCAGGATGGGTAGATGCTCGGCGAAACTGCCCAGCAACAACCAACGCACTGCGGCCAGTACAAAGCTGGCGAACAGCACCTTGTGCACCGAAAAGCGCTGCAGGATCCGGCTCATCGACAGAAACATCAAGACTTCGGCCACCACGCCCAACGCCCAGAGCAAGCCGATAACACCACGACTGTAGCCCAGATACTCCAGGTGCAGGCTCAGGAACGTGTAGTAAGGGCCATGGCTGAACTGCATCAGGGCCACGCAGATATAAAACGTCAAAACGCCTGGGCTCATCACCTGCCTGAAGAACCCACCCTGGGCTACACGGTGAGGCGAAACCACAGGCTGGGCATTGGGCACCCACCAACTGCTGATGACGATCCCGGCCATGATGAACAACAGCGCCTGCGGGTACAGGTCGAGGCTGAACCACTCGAACAACCGCCCCAGGGCCACCACTGTCAGGATGAATCCGACAGAGCCCCAGAGCCGAATCTGGCTATAACGCGAGGTCTGCCCTTGCAGATGCGCCAGCGTGATCACCTCAAACTGGGGCAACACTGCATGCCAGAAGAACGCGTGCAAGGCCATGACCATTGCCAGCCAGGCGTAGGACTTGTCGAACAGAATCAGGGAAAACGCACACAGGGTGCACACGGCGCCAAAACGCACGATTGCCAGGCGCTTCCCGGTGTAATCACCCAGCCAGCCCCAGATATTGGGCGCGATGCAGCGCATCAGCATGGGGATTGCCACCAGTTCGCCGATGCGCGCACTGGCGAACCCCAGGTGATCGAAGTACACCGCCAGAAACGGCGCCGTTGAACCCAGCAAAGCGAAATAGAACAGATAGAAACTGGACAGCCGCCAGTAAGGCAGCGGCCCGGATGATCCGGGCGCCACCACGCTAGGCATTCACGGCAGCAGTGGCGCCATTGGGCATTACAACTGGCCCAGGATCGGAGTGCTCACACGTACGTCGGCGTTCTGCCCACGATGACGCAGCAAGTGGTCCATCAACACAATGGCCATCATGGCTTCGGCAATCGGCGTGGCCCGGATGCCGACGCATGGGTCATGACGGCCCTTGGTGATCACATCCACCGGGTTGCCATGCACATCTATGGATCGACCCGGCGTGGTGATGCTAGAGGTCGGCTTGAGGGCGAGGTGCGCAACAATCGGTTGCCCAGACGAAATGCCGCCCAGAATCCCGCCCGCGTTATTGGACAGGAAGCCTTCCGGGGTCAGTTCGTCGCGATGCTCGGTACCACGTTGGGCAACACTGGCGAAACCTGCACCAATCTCCACACCCTTGACCGCGTTGATGCTCATCAACGCATGGGCCAGCTCAGCGTCCAGACGGTCAAAAATCGGCTCGCCCAGGCCCGGCATGACGCCTTCGGCCACGACAGTGATCTTCGCCCCGACCGAATCCTGGTCACGACGCAGTTGATCCATGTAGGCCTCAAGTTCCGGCACCTTGTCCGGATCCGGGCTGAAGAATGCATTGTCTTCAACCGCGTCCCAGCTCTTGAACGGGATTTCGATCGGGCCCAGCTGGCTCATGTAGCCCCGCACCCGGATGCCCTGGGTGGCAAGGTACTTCTTGGCAATGGCGCCGGCCGCGACGCGCATGGCGGTTTCCCGCGCTGAGCTGCGACCGCCGCCGCGATAGTCACGCTCACCGTATTTGTGGTGGTAGGTGTAATCGGCATGGGCCGGGCGGAACAGATCCTTGATCGCCGAGTAATCCTTGGACTTCTGGTCCGTATTGCGGATCAGCAGACCAATGGCGCAACCCGTGGTACGGCCTTCGAATACGCCAGAAAGGATCTCCACTTCGTCAGCTTCCTGACGCTGAGTGGTGTGGCGACTGGTGCCGGGCTTGCGGCGATCCAGGTCTTGCTGCAGGTCTTGCAGCGACAACGCCAGGCCCGGCGGGCAGCCATCGACGATAGCGACCAGCGCCGGACCATGGCTTTCGCCAGCGGTGGTGACAGTGAACAGCTTGCCGTAGGTATTGCCGGACATGCGGGACGCTCCGAAAAATCAATCAAAAACTCAAGCGCGCCAGTATACGCAGGCTGCCCGCGTAGTTCATCCTCGATGCTTGTTCATGACAGTTGTTCATCCTTGAGGCGGTTCATACTCGAACCTTATCCGCAGGGATGCGTCCAATCGGCATTCGATCTGATAATGGCCTTCCGATGCTACGTTTTTTAGCCGTACTGCGTGCTTCTACCTTAATCCGAGCAACCATTGTGATCCTCCCCCTGCTGACCGGCCTGGCACATGCGGCCAATCCGACCATCCTGCAACGGCCCGTGAGCCTCGACACCGGGACTGGCGAGCTGTTTGGCAGCATGTTGCTGCCAAAATCCGACGCCCCTGTGCCTGTCGTCCTGCTCATTTCCGGCTCCGGCCCTACAGACCGCGACGGGAACAATACAGACGGCGGGCGCAACGACAACATGAAACGCCTGGCCATGATCCTAGCCAGACACAACATTGCCAGCGTGCGATACGACAAGCGCGGTGTCGCCGCCAGCCAGGCGGCTACCCCGGATGAACGCAACCTGACGATTGATGCCTACGTAGCCGACGCCGAGGCTTGGGGGCAGAAACTCAAGGCCGACCCACGCCTGGGGCAACTGATCCTGCTGGGTCACAGTGAAGGCGCACTAGTGGCGACCCTGGCCGCTGAAAAAGCCGGCGCCGCAGCAGTGATCTCGGTCGCAGGCACGGGGCGCCCGGTGGATCAGGTTTTGCGCGACCAGTTGCAGGACCGCCTGCCGCCCAGCTTGCGTCAACGCAGCGAACAGTTGATCGAAGAGCTCAAGGCGGGCAAGACCGATGACAATGTCCCGCCACCGCTGCAGGTCATCTTCCGCCCCAGCGTGCAGCCGTACCTGATTTCGCTGTTTCGCCAGAACCCCGCAGTCGCCTTCGGCAAGTTGAAAGTCCCGGCACTGATCATCCAGGGCAGCCACGACATACAGGTTGGCGTGGGCGATGCCCAATTACTGCACGCAGCCAAACCCGACTCCGAACTGGCGCTGATCGAGGGCATGAATCACGTCATGCGCATCGTGCCCAATGACGTCAAACGTCAGCTGGCCTCCTACAAGGATCCACAGTTGCCACTGGCCAGCGAACTGTCGGCGCGAATTTTGCAGTTCATCAGTGCATTGCCAGCGGCCTGAAGAACTTTTGACGTCAAGGAAACGCTGCACTTAAGTCCTTCTGAAATCGGCCGATAGCGGGAATGCTGGCATTGTGTTTGCCGCCCAATGCCACGGACGCCGTCTGGACAGGACCCTTGTAATGAACGACACCACCGACCTACCCGAAGCGACGCAAACGTCAGAAGACGAAGCGGCTAATGCTCTCCCCAATTTGTGGGAGGACGTTTCGGCGGAAAACTTCCAGATGCTACGGCTAGCGCCGCAACAGACTGACCGCGCCACCGGCGGGCGGCCGCTGCGTTTTGTCCAGTTTGGCCGTGCAGAGCGTAACAACAAGGAGCACAGCCTCCTTCGCCTGAGCATCCAGTTGCCCAACCAGAGGGTGCGCAAGGAGCAGAACCACATCGACGTCTGGGCTGACCACAGCAATCGCACCGTCCGGTTCGGCCCTGAATCAGGCTTGCAGATCGAACCCTGGAACCGCGGCATCGGACGCTTCCTGATCGCTCAGGGCATCCACTGGGCCCAGAAAAAATGGTCGTCGTATCAGATTGAAGGCTTTGACCTGGCCAGCAAGGATGCCTTGAACGAAGACACCCGCCTGCGTCGCGATCACTTCCTGCGTACGCAAGGTTTCAATGTGGTCTACGCCGACGCGCAGCACATGAAAGGCAGCGTCAAGGACGTGGAAGTCGGTGAGTTGTTCAATACCTGGAACAACGAAAAGATCCAGATCATCGAGATCCTCGAAGCCTCGCAAATGCTTGAGAAAGCCGAACAGAACCTGCTGGAGCAGGAAGTGAAGCTGCGCAAGCAGGAAGACAAGGTCTCCAAGTACAAGCGCGAAGACAGCGGCTTGCGCTTCACCATCGCGTGCCTCGTGGCATTCGCGGTGTTCCAGGCGGGGCTGCTGATCTGGATTGCGACTCACCGATAAATGCCGAGCTTGCCTGCTTTAGGGGCAGAAAATCTGTTGGAGCGAGGCTTGCCCGCGAAGGCGTCAGCCCTGAAAAATCGTAGGTGACTGACCCACCGCATTCGCGGGCAAGCCTCGCTCCAACAAGGGGTCTGTGTTCAGTAACCGATGGGAGCAGAGCTTGCTCGCAATCAAACCCGCGAAGCAAACAGCGCCTGATGTTCACGGCACTGCTCGGCACTGAGCATGAAGACGCCATGGCCACCGCGCTCGAACTCCAGCCATTCGAAATCGACTTCCGGGTATAACGCTTCGACGTGGATCTGGCTGTTGCCGACCTCGACGATCAACAAGCCCTTCTCCGTCAGATGATCCGCCGCCTGGCTGAGCATGCGTCGCACCAGGTTCAAGCCGTCATCGCCACAGGCCAGGGCCAGTTCGGGTTCGTGCTGGTATTCGTCGGGCATGTCGGCGAAGTCTTCGGCATCGACATACGGCGGGTTGGAGACGATCAGGTCGAAACGCTGACCCGGCAAACCATCGAAACCGTCGCCCTGCACGGTGTAGACACGCTCGTCCAGGCCGTGACGCTCGATATTCTGGTTGGCGACTTCCAGCGCTTCGAACGACAGGTCAGCCAGGGCCACTTCCGCCGTCGGGAACTCATAGGCGCAAGCGATACCGATACAGCCTGAACCGGTGCACAGGTCGAGGATGCGTGCGGGCTCAGCCCCCAGCCATGGCTCGAAGTGACGCTCGATCAGTTCGCCAATGGGTGAACGCGGGATCAGTACGCGCTCATCGACAATGAACGCCAGGCCGCAGAACCAGGCTTCACCCAGCAAATAGGCGGTAGGCACACGCTCGTCGATGCGACGGCGGATCAGGCGTTGCAGCTTGACCAGCTCTTCATCTTCCAGACGGCAGTCCAGGTAGCTGTCGGCGATTTCCCAGGGCAGGTGCAAGGCACCGAGCACCAGTTGCCGGGCTTCATCCCAGGCATTGTCGGTGCCATGGCCAAAAAACAGGTCTTCCCCATGAAAACGACTGACAGCCCAACGGATGTGGTCGCGCAGGGTGCGCAGACGAGAAGTGATCACGGGGCAAGCTCCTTAAAAAACGACGGGCGATTCTATCAGCCATGCACGTAACAAACGATGCCTGTTGACCGATTGTCATGTGGGTCGTCTCGGCCTGCTTTTGTAACCCGCGACGTAACCTGAGACTCGTTTACAGGCAAATTGCTATCGCCTGCGGCCCACATGGTGCTCTACAGCCCAACAAAGACGGGACTTGTAACGTTGCCATTCACAGAACCGCTCAGCCAGAGGACAATGTCACAAAAGCCCCACTCAAAGGAGCCCCCAGATGTCCGATCCAAAGACGATGTTTCAACTCAGTGGCCGTGGTTATGCACCGGCCAATTTGAGCCATGCCACCCTGATCATCATTGACGCCCAGAAAGAGTACATCAGCGGCCCTCTGGCCCTGACCGGCATCGATGAAGCTGTCGCCAATATCTGCCAGCTGGTCGCCGCTGCCCGCGCCGCCCATCGCCCGATCGTGCATGTGCGTCACCTCGGAACTGTCGGCGGCCTGTTCGACCCCCAGGGCGAGCGCGGCGAGTTCCTGCCCGAGTTGCTGCCCCACGACGGCGAACACATCGTCGAAAAGCGTCTGCCCAATGCCTTCAACGGCACTGGCCTTGACAACCTGCTGCAAGGCCTCGGCCACCTGGACCTGATCGTCTGCGGCTTCATGAGCCATTCAAGCATCAGCACCACCGTGCGTGCCGCCAAGGATTACGGCTATCGCTGCACCCTGGTCGAAGACGCCTGCGCGACGCGCGACCTGCCGAGCAAACATGGCGTTGTCAGCGCCCATGTCGTGCAACAAACCGAAATGGCCATCATGGCCGACAACTTCGCGACCCTCGCCCTGACCGAAGATTTGATCTGAATCGTAGGTCAATTCAGCGAGACAGGCCCGAAACCTGAGATTCGGTTGTGTGACACCGCTCACATAACCGCCTATCCATAAACACTCGCATTTGCCCTTGAATCCGGTCAAAACGGGAACCACATGGTCATATCCCGGTCAGAGCGCCGATACCCCTGGAGGAAATCGGAATGAAAATATCCGATGGTTTCGATGCTCGACGCTTGCGCCCCAAAGGGCCCGGCAACTGGCGCACGCGCATTGGCTCCGCATTTGCCGCCCTTCTCGCCGTCTGCGGCGTGTTGCTGATGCTGGCCGGTGCTTCCAGCCTGATAGGCCATCCACCGGCGCTTGGCGAACTCAATGCCAGCCCGGCCGGTGCGGCCGTTGTGGTAGTCGCCGGCCTTCTGGTGCTGTATGTCGGCATCTGGCTATGGCGCCGCTGTCGCCGTCGCTCGCGCCGACAGAGCGGCCTGAACATGTCGCCCCACCTGATGAAAAAGCACGACTGAGGTGGCTACGGCCACCGCACATGGTTTTAGTCGCGCAGCGCAGGCGGCGACTTGGGTAAACTAGCCCCCTTCGCGGAGGCCCCCATGCAAGACGATGATTTTTCCCTGTTCAGAAGCGAGACTCGCGGCGTAAAGCCGATCAAGCACGAGTACGCTGACGTCGGTAAACCCAAAGCAGATCGCAAACTCACAGCCAAGCTGCGTCAGGCTGCAACAGTGCGCACCGATTCGGTCACGGTGGATGGCCTGTCCGACCAGTTCGTGATCGACGTCGGCCCCGAAGATGTGCTCAGTTGGGCACGCGACGGCGTTCAGGAAGGCCAGATGCGCAAGCTCAAGCTTGGGCAGATCAGCTTCGAAGGCAGCCTGGACCTGCACGGCATGAGCGTGGAAGTGGCGCGGGAAACGCTCTGGGAGTTCTTGGCCGAGGCGACCAAGCTGGAGATCCGTTGCGTGCGGGTGACCCACGGCAAGGCAGTACGGCTGGACGGCAAACGCCCGATGATCAAAAGCCACGTCAACACCTGGCTGCGTCAACACCCACAAGTGCTGGCCTTTACTTCGTGCCTGGCCAAGCATGGCGGCGCTGGCGCGGTTTACGTCATGCTCAAGCGCACGATGATGGAAGGTCGCGACGAGTAATCCCTCCAGTCGCAACCTGCCATTGATCAGGACCCATCAGGCTGAACAAGCATCCATGTCAGCCTGAGGCCAAAAGCCATCAGTAGCGCGGGCCCTCTGCATAACGATGATCATGCCAACGCCCATCATGCCAAGGTCCAAAAAAACAGCCTGACATGGACGACAACACTGCGACCACAATCGCCATTTTCACCATTCGACTCAGCATTTTGTTCACTCTCTTTGCGGCAGGTATTTGTTACCTGTTACATCTGACACCGGACCGCACAAATTTTGCGTCATGGCTCAGTAAAGATTTGGTAAAGCCCTGTTACAAACTGGCAACAAAAGCCCTCGCCCTTGCTCGCGAAACGGAGACCTTGTTGGAGCGAGGCTTGCCCGCGAAGAACGATGACACGCACTACCTGAGTAAACCGAACTATTGCCCCCTCCCCCGCACCGCCTCATAAGCCGCCTCACACGCCAGCCCATTCAATCGGGCAGTATCAGCGACCGCTGCCAACGCTCGATTTCGTGCGACAGACTGATCGAGCACGACGGCGAGCAGATTGCCGGGGTTGCTGGCTGGCGTGCGGCCTGGGGCAACACCGGGATCGCCGCAGGCGTTATCGCTGGCGAGTAATAGTCTCCGGACCTGCTCGCGCAGCCGATCAGCAGCAGCGTTGGCACCAGCAGCATCAGTGCGCGCCTGTTCCAGTTTTTGCGTTGCATCGCGTTGCACCTCGTCTATGGCCTGACGCCGTTGCTGTTCCAGGGTTCGGGCATCCACTTCGGCCTTGGCGAGCGCCTGGGCGTCGTCGGCGTCACGCTGGCTCCATCTCGCTTGCCACTCGATGTTCTTGGTGGTCTGCCCCTGGTAAAACGCACCGAACAGCGCCATACCGGCCAAGACGGCCAGAAACAGGATTGCACCGGTTTTCGCATAACCGCTCATCGCGCCCCCAGAAACAGCTGCCGCTCCGCCGCCCGGCGCTTCACAAGCCCCGCCAGCACCTGACCACCGGCCCTGCTCCAGCGCAGGAACTGCTCGGCTGCCCCGGCGTAGTTGCCGCTATTGAGCAGACTCAGCAGCGTTGAAGACGCCAGATTCGCGGCCCCCAGGTTGTAAGTGAAACTCATCAAGGCATCCCACTGCCCCTGGTTCAGCGGCACCTTGATCAGCTTTTCAAGCTCTGCTCCGAAACGGGCAAGATCGGCCTGGAGCATCCCCTCGGCCTGGTCGACAGTCACTTTCATACCCGCTGTAACCCCGCGAGTGCTGCCATAGCCAATGGTCCAGACGCCTACGAAATCTTGATAGGCAGTCAGACGCAGCCCCTCGAACGAGTTGATCAGCGCGACGCCTTTTTGCGATGTGCGCATTTGCTTTTCTCCAGATGAAAAAAAGCCCGCACGATGGCGGGCTGAATGATGGGGAAATTAGACGGGCATCAGTCTTGTCGATACCCTGTGCTCTCTACTGCAAGGAAGCCTCCATGAAAATACAGATAGCTATTGCCATTTCTACCCTCGCCGTTATTGGCGGATGCTCCTCCTACAGCGACCGAGGCGTTGCTGACACGGGCGGGCGGGAAGTTTCCGATAAGGGCTACACCGTCAGCTGCGACGCCACCCCCAAGAATCAGCCAGGTTGCTATCAGCGCACCGGATCTTCCTGGGGTTGGGGCGGGCTTAAGTTCAGTGTTGGTAACTGACTTCGCAGGCAAAACCTCACCGAGTGATCAAACCCCAGAAACAGAAAACCCCGAACGTGTCGGGGTTTTCAGGTAGAGCCTGCTGGTCATCATACCGGCCAGCCCTCCTCCACCATCGCCGCAGTGATCGAACCATCCGCCACCGCGCCGAGCAACGCATCTTCCCGATCAAAGCAAAGTTGCGTTCGGTCGCTGACGGCATCGGCGATGATCAACACCTGTGCGGCTGGAAGGTCTACGAAGCCTTCCGCCGTTTTCCAGCGCAAAACGAAATCCGTACTGCGCATGGCCTTCAACGCCGCGCCCGTGATCAGCGTCTTGCTGCGGTCGTCGGTGTCGAAGCGCATGTTGTTGATGGTGATGCCCGCGATTTCGGCCTGGTAGCGGCGGGATTCGATGAGGTTTGCCCATTGAGCGGCAATTGCCTCGTCCCGCTCCGTTTTTTCGGCAGCAGTCATTGCGACCTGCTTTCGAGCGACCTTGACGACCTTTCGATCAGGGTCGAGGGTGAAGACTTCGGCACCCCACTTTTTGTTGGGGGCCAGTTCGCCTTCGGTGTTTTCCTCTGGCCACCATGCGCAGTTTTGGACGCCCAGTGCTGGGTCGGTCCATGAGAGGTCGGCTAGGGATTCTGGCAGCAGGTTAACTAGAAAAGCAGGAAGCAATTCTCGGGTGACTGTACCATTCTCGACTTTGATCATGATTATTTCGCTCTTATGTAAGCGGTAAGCCCATTTACCGGAATATACGGCACAGCAAAAGACGTAGCTGAATCATAAGAATATCTAGGCCAGATCATTCCGTAGGAACTCTTAGCCGCTCCGATAAAAGCATTACTTACATAGGTCAATCCCGTCCAACTGTAGTCATGATACCAAGGCGGCGTAGGACGCCAATCATAACCATCCAATGAACACAGGGCCGGTCTAGAATTCAGACCTGGGAGTGCGAAAAACATACCGTCCCCATAAGTCATAAATTTAACCGAGCTTTCCGTCCCCAAGCTACCGAGCGAATAAGAGATGCCATCTGTTGAAACTGCAGTTACAGACGCAAGAGAGCTAGCAATCACAACCAAACCACCACTCGCGCATATGGTATACCAATTAGCTCCAGGTATAATTTTAGACTGCCAGTTAACCATATCATTAGAGACAGCTATTTGCTGAGTACCAATCTGCAAGAGTACCATCACACCACCATACACAACACCCTCAGACCAAAAACCAGTACCCGGCAAAGATCGCTGTACCCAAACGTCAAACCCGTTAGCGGACGTAAAACACTTATCACCCAGCCCAGTTACCAAATACGTACCATTTAGATAAAATACATTTCTCCACGCCCCTGCCACCGGCAAAAACCTAGCCACCCATGTTAGGCCATCTAGAGACGTATAATATTTATTGGACAGCATATCGCTTGAACTGGAAGTGCCAAAAGCGAAGAATATCCCATTAGCAAAAACTAAAGCGCTAATTCCATTAGAAAAAACAACCGGGGCGGACGATTTCCAAGTTACCCCTCTATCCACACTGACATATGAAACATTTGATCCACTGGTAATACATACACAAATCCCGTTACCTCCTACAACATAGTTAAAAGTCAAACTATTAGGAAAACTAAATACGGGCTGTGGAGGATTTTTATTCATCGGAGCTTGCTGTCCTATCTTTGCATACAGGCCAGGAAAGTCAGCTTGCAAATAATCTCCGCCATCGGCCTTCAGATAACCTGGACCAGGGTCATTGCTTCGTAGTGTGATATCTCCAATAGAGGGCGTACCGGAGGCACGAGGTAAACCCAATGGGTTACCAAAAGGATTCCCCATCTCTCTTGCGGTCATAGATCACCCCTCTCAATAGAGAATACAATTCCTGCTGCCAAGGCAACCTGAGAGCCGACGTAAAGGCTATCACCAGCTTCCAGATACATAAGATTTGAAGAACTGATATTACCGAATGTTGTTTCCGGGATAGCGGTAGTTGGAGCCAATGTATAAGCGGGCATCAACTCGGAGTCTTTAATCCTGTAAAGGCCGTCGGTCTTCACAACAAACAAAACCAGCGAAGTCGCCGTTACAGTTCCCCGGGGCATAGCGGTGATCCGAGATACCACGGCGCCGTTAACGCCAGCAGTTGTAAGCAGTTGTGCACCGACAACCATATCAGAACCAATGCCACCTAGAGCAGTAGTAACAACTGCCGATTGAGTTTTGTACTTCTGGACAAATGGCGCAGTAAAAGTATTGGACATGATGGTTCCTTAAAATGAAAGGGTAATGGCTTGAAACAGGGCGAGATTTCCAATGGAACCAGGAGATGCCTCCGCAACTGCGGCGGAGGCGGCAGCATTGTTAGCACTGGCGACAGCAGACTTTTTCGCATCAACAGCTGTCGCCGAAGCCTCTATTGCGTCGCTTGCATCCACCGCAGTTTTGTTAATGAAAGCGATCGCGGCATTGATTTGCGGCACCATCGCTTGCTGAGCTGTGAGGGACGCACCCGCCTTTATATCAAAGACCGTTTCAGAGTCCGTAGGTAGGGGTGGGTCAGGAATCGGATCAATCCGTGGTGGAATCGCCATTACATTAAACTCCTTACTTCAAGTGTATATTCAGACCGATTATAAGTAGGCAGCCCCATTGCAAGCCTGTCGAAGCGACCCACGATAATGGTGTAATCGAGATCTTCGCTTCCGACATACAATGCGGCCGTGTCTTTCAGCAGATTAAGTGTGCGCAATGAACTTGAAACCTGATCGCCCGTCATCACGACATTGAAGTCGACGTAACGCCGCTCCCCGCCCGGAACAATATTGACGTTACCGAACGCATCTTCCTTGATATGGGAGTAACTTTCGCTGCCCAGGCTGGTGCCATAAACCGCAACGCCGATGGTTTTGGTCATGCCGATAACCAGCATGCCCACTTGTGCGACGCTGCCGGGTGCGCTGATGATGAAACGGATATCGGCATTGTTGAATGGCGGCAGGTCGAACTGGGCGACGTTATCCCGGGTAACAAACTGCCCGAAGTAATAGCGATACCAGGTGCCCCCCGCCTTGCTCGATATATTGAAGGTCTTGTCGTATACGGGAGTGGTACTCCCGGGCACGGTCATCACCACACGGACGCTAGCCCCTCGTACCCCCACCAGGCCGAACGAGTTGATTCGAACGCCGGGTCGGATGGTCAGGTCAATGCTTTCGGGGTTGGTGGTGAAACTGCCGATCATCCATGTGTTGCCCTGACGCTTGTTGAACATCTTCCAACGGTTGGTGGGCCCCAGGTTCAACCATGCAGCGGGCGTTACGGCATCGGTTTCCGGGTTTCGTCCGGTGTGCGCCACCAGCGCCTCGTAGTTGATGTGATTAAGCATCACACGGGCGCCGATGACGTAGGCCGTGCGGACATCCCAGGGTGGGTTGTCTTTTTCCGGCACGTTGCTGGCGACGATCTTGTCGACGGTTATTTCTACGGGTGGAACCACCCTCATTATGCTCATGCGGCCACCTTCGTCTGGATGGTGCCGACGATCTGCACGCCAGAGTCTTTCATCTGCCGCGTGCTGTTCGCCGTCTGTTCGATGAATTTGCCGATCCAGCTCAAGCTGCCTTCCATCTCGGCGCGCAACTGACGCAACTCGGCCACGGTTTCGCTGGAGTCGCTGCCACCACTGAGCAACTTCATGGTCTGATTGGCGTTGTAGATCCGGCTCGGGCCCGTTGCTTCAAGCTCTGGCCCGTCCTCGCCCACAATGCGCAAACCGCCGAGGTGATTCCCGCCCGTTGACAGGGCCTGGACCTCCCCTTTGAGCTTCACGGTGTTCGGTATTTCCCCGTTGCTCTTCGCGGCGTTGGTGATCGCTTCGCTCAGATCGCTGTAGCTGAGCACCCCGCTTTGCAACTGATTGACCCAGTAAGCCAAACCTGCTGAATCAGCGTCACGCCCCAACACATCAAGGTAAGCATCCTTAACAAACTCGGTATTGTTCTGAGGTGTATTTGCCGCTGCCGAACCCGCAGGTTTTACCGCCATTGCAGCCAGGACCGCCGAGTTCAATGCTCCAAGCGCCGCCGTCACACTGATTACCGAAGTGTCCACGCCGTTCAGGGCATCCAGTTGCGATTGAGCGAACTCGAGCTGTTTGTCCAGCTTGCCCATCTCGGTGTCGTACTGGAGCTTGGCCTGCTTGATCTGGTCCTGAACCGTTTGCAGCAACTGCTCTTGCGCCGTGAGCTGGGTGCCGTTGATGGCGTTCAGCTCGGCGACGACGTTCGCGGTACGGCCCTGATCCCGGTTGAATGCTTCCAGTGAGCTGTACAGATCGGTGTTGTTCGACGTGACTGCAGACAGCGCGTCGTCCAGCCCCGTAAAGCCTGTCAGTGATCCGCCAGCGCGGGCCGTGGCCAAGGCGCTTTGCAAGGTGGCTTGGGCCTGGCTGTGCAGCATTTTCACAGCATCGTCCGAAGTGCCGAGTAATGACTTGAGCGCGCCTTTCAAAGAGTTGCTGACCGCCGTCATGGCAGAAACATTGGACTGAGCCGTCGATGCCATATCGTTGAGGGAGGCGTTGCGAGCGTTGTAGGCGTCGGTCAGTGACTTTTGCTGGCTGGAGACTGCACGCTGAACGGCGCTCATTGCTTTGGTCACGGCACCATTCAAAGCTTCGGCCTGTGTCTGGCTAGCTGCGGCCGCTCGCTGCTCAAGAATCGTGTAAGACGCCGCCGCACTCCCGGACAGTTGCGTGAGCGTGGCAAACATTTTCTGCCCGGCTTCGGTTGTCAGGTCGAGGCCATCGATAACAGCTCGAAACGCCTGACGCGAATCAGGCAGGTCGACTTTCTGGTCTGCGAACTGCTTGGCCACTGCCGAGAGGACGTTGTTCGCCTTTTCCACGTCGGTGTAGAAGTTGTCGTAGTAGGTCGCCGTGGCCGTCTTGAACGCGTCAATGCCGCCTGCGATCTTGACCAGGCCTTCCGACATCTTGCCGCCGGCAACGGATACGTCGTACAGCTTGAGGTTCAGGGTATTGAACGCGTCGTTGACGGTGTAGAGGTTATTGACGAAGTCGGTCAGGCCTTCGAAGTCGTAGCCTGCCAGGCCAGCGCCGGTTGCGGCATCGATGGCCGACGTCATGGAGTCCGCGACGCCGCCGAACCACTTGCCGATTTCCGCCTGGATCTGCTGGTCAGTCTTGTCCTTAGTGCTGATCTGCAGCGCCGCTATGTTCAGCCCGTTAAGAACGCCATCATTCAGGGTGACGTTCAGACGCTTGTAGAGATCTTTTACCGCGCCTTCGGTGGAGTCGTAGGCGTCGTCGAGTGATTTTTGGGTTGCTTCGTCGAGTGCAGAGAGCTTGGTGCGTTTTTTGTTACTACCAAACAGACCGCCGCTCTTTTTCTGGTACTCGAAGGAGTTAGCATTCAGTTCACCGCTGGTGACACCGAGCTGGATCCCCTGATCCTTGGTTTGCCACTTCCCTGCGAACAGCTTTGAACCAAAAGCCGCGCCCAGCGCTGCGCCGATAGCCGTGCCAATGCCCGGCAGGGCAGACCCAAACGCGGCGCCCATGGCGGTGCCGCTGAGCGCAGACGCTGCAGCGGTTCCTGCCATCGTGCCTAATGCACCTCCGCCCCAACCTCCCAGACCGCCGCCAATTCCACCTTTTAAGCCGTTAATCTTCCAACCTTGATATGCACCGAGCAAACCGCCGAGGATTGCGCCTGAACCACCCAAAGCGCCCGTAAAAGTGCTGTTGTTCTGAGCCGCTATCCAATTCGCCATTTGCGGACCGGAGTAGGCCGCAGCGGTCGCGCCAGAGGCCATGCTTGACGCGCTGTTTGCACCGGCTCCAAACAAACCGGAAAGGTAGTCATAACCGCTACTGGCAGCCCCTTTCAAACCGCCCCAAAGTCCGTCTCCCGCACCCCAGCCAGACGAAAGCGACTTGCCAAAAGCGGAGTCAGAAAGGTTGAACAGACTTTTCACGGCGCCGAGTACACCACCTACTCCATCACCGGCGGCACCAGCCGAGGCGCCGCTCTGGTTTGCCAGCAGTCCGCCAACGCCAAACGCCGCACCAATCTGCAGGAGAATGGGACGTGTGATTGCGGCATGAGCCAGTTCGGCCAGCAGTTGTTTGAAACCGTTTTTGAGGTTGAGGGCGGTCTCACTGAACCCCTTGCCGATGTTTTTCCAGATGTCGGTAAAGGTGCGTTTAAAACCCTTGCCAGCGTCGTTCCAGGCGTCAACAAACGCACTGTCGACATCCTTGCGAATCTTCTTTAAAGCGTCACTGACGAGGGTCTCTGCGCCCTGGGTGAGTTGACCCCAGGGCGTAGCTTTCACCTCAGCCGGTTTGCTCTTGGCAACCTCAGCGTCCACAGCCGACTGCCGAGACTGACTACCTCCACCAGCAGCAACGGTAACAGCATCCTTGGCCGGGCTCCCCACAAGGGACAGCACAGCCGACACTTTGGTGGAAACCTGTCGCTCAACCATTGAAAGATCGCGACCGGCCGCCAAAGCCTGCGAGCTGTCTACCGTGATAACGAGACGGGCTGACTCGGTCATACTTTTCTCCTTGTCATAAAAAACGCCACGCTGTCGCGCAGCAAACGATGATTTTTGTTGGAGCGCCCGCCATTCACGCCTCGCCCATGACCCGCCCATGAATGGCATCCATCTTCATCAGTGCCCGGGCCTCTTCGGGCTCAAGCTGGCGATCCATCATCCGGGTCCAGGCTTGCATTTCCTGCCAGGTCAGCGGGTCGCTGGTGCGTTTGCACTCCCAGTACAAACCGGCCAGGTAACTCATACCCTCGGGCATTGGCGCGACGTCCAGTTCCCGAGGCTTGTGCCCGGTCAATTTCCAGACACGGGTCAGGTGGTCCCGCACCGATGCGCCAGACCCCGCCACCGTTTTATTGAGTTTCGCCTCGCCCTCCCAATGCGTGAGAAGGTCGTCGACTCTTAAGCGAAAAAACGGGCGCGATCACTCGCCAGCTTCTCGACTTCAACGGCCAGGCCAGGGTTGTTGAGCAACAGCTCGGTAATCGCTTCGGGCGAATACGGAACCGGGAAGTCCCAGCCGAAGGCCAGGGCCGAGCGATAGTGCAGGTTCGCGCGGTGGCTCAACTCGGCCTCTTCTTCGGCGGTGATGTCGTCTTTGGCGCCATCACGCAAAATGCGGGTCGCTTCCAGCAGCGCCTTACGGGCTGCCGGGGCATCGGAGCCCATTACCAGCAGGTTGAAACCACTGGCCGAACCGTCGGGCTTTGGCACTGGCAGTTCCTTGCCCTTGACCAGTGCATCCAGGGTGAAAAAGTCGGACAGGGCGAACGGTTTGATTACGGCAGCTTTCTTGGTGGTCATCTGTGTCTCTCCATAAAAGGAAAGCCCGCACGGTGGCGGGCCTGGTAAGCGAGGTCGATCAAACGCCGGAGCGGGTGATCTTCATGGTGGTGCCAGCCGCGTCGTCGTAGCCGGCGCTGACGGTGTATTGCGGGATGATCGCGCCAGGGCCGCTGACTTGCTTCTGGCCCTGGGTGTAACGGACCTTGGGCAGTTCCAGGGTGTAGCTGTCCGCGCCTTCGGTGAACACGATCTTGTGTGAGGTCGAGGTCTCGTTGAGCACCTTGTCCCACAGCACGGCATCCACCAGATAAGCACTCATGGAACCGGTGACCACCGCGACGCCATTGCTGATGTCGTAGGCTTCGCGGCTGCCGAGGGCAAACAGCGCTTCCATACCGTTGTTGAGGTTGACGCTCCACTCGGTGGCATATGCCACGGGGACGCCGCCTTCGATCAGGTCCAGGTTGGTGGTGACCATGATGTCGGTGCCGGTTGCCGGAACGAACGTCGAGCCAGCAGGCAGTGTGAACTTCTCGGCCTTGGTGCCGAGCATGCTGAAGGTGACGCCGACGGGAGCGTTCAATGGCGAGTTGATCGCCATCGTGCCGACGCGGCAGCCGTGGTAGACGTAGTCCACGCCAATGTCGGTGTGGCGTTCAAGAATCGCGAACGAGCGCTCCACCTTGCCGATGACCAGGGCATTAGCGTCCCAGGTACTTTGCATCGCCGCCTGGATCAGGTCATCGAAGCTCTTGAAAGACAGCTCGACGGCGATATCACCGGCAACACTGTAGGTGCCGCCGCGACTTGGCGGACGCTGGCGAGACTGGTTCATCTCTGCCGTTTCGATCTGGTTGATGGTGGGGGTGAGACCCGCGCTGACAAAGCGGATCGGTTTCCAGGCCGGGGTCGCTGGAATCGCGCCAGCCACCTCTTCCACGTAATAGGTTTGTACGGCCGAGCCGTTGGCAAGCTTGCCCATTTTTTGGATCTCCATAATGAAAAAACCCGCTCATTGGCGGGTGGGTTTGGGGGGTGTTTTCGGGTGAATAAGTGCGCAGGTAAGGCTTTAGCGCAAATGCTGTAGGGGCGACTCATTCGCGATGCGTACTGCCAGTCACCGTCGATGTTGAATGCACTGGCCCCTCGCGAATGAATTCGCTCCCACAGGTTTAAGTTCTTGGCTAACAGGCATTACGACTTGCCTCCCCCGAACCTGGACCGGATAAAGGCCCAGAGATCGGCGGACTTGATGGCACGAGTGATTGCCGCAATGAGCGAACCACCGAAGGTACCCAGCAGGAAGCCGACACCCGCCATATTGCGCGGCTCGATGATGTCGAAATACGCGCTGACCATCCCCGTCAGGTAATGCGCACAGGCAGCGCCAGTGGACAGAAAGATGATCCAGGCCATACGGTCGGTCAGGTCTTCCTTGTGCCACCAACTTGCAATAACGGCGCCGATCAAACCGGCAACTGCCCAATCGAGTTTGTCGAGCAGGCGATTTAAGAACTCCATGCTCGGACCTCCGTACTGGCATGTTGGATAAAAAGGGCCGGTGTGAGCGGCCAAGGGATCTCGTTTCTACCAGCTCATTCCCCACATGGCCCTGTCGCCAAGGCCATGAATGAAATGTTCGGTTCTCCCAGGCACCGGTCGCTTATCCGGTATCACGCTTCCCGCTTCGATTGGGGCCTGCGTGTCGCTTGAATGACGGCCTTTTTCTTTGGCTGTCACACCTGTTCGCAGCTCGCCCCTGTTGGGTCTGCTGGCCTTCTATGCCTGAAGGCTCGGCGGTCTGGCGATGTTAAAGAGCGTTCCGGTTTCCCGAGGCATCGCTGCCTGTGCTGCTTGTCTGGACTTAATTTAAGCAAGCTGAAATTATTAAGTCAAGCATGCTGAATAATTAATTTCAGGATACTGAAATTTATAGGCGTAAAAAAGCCCGCTCATTAGCGGGCTCTTTGCCGGGCTCGTTCAGTTGTCCATGTATTCGCGCCACCCTATCCGGACCACGTCCGGAGCTATCCGGTCCAGACGTACGCCGTTGGTTTCTTCAATCTCGCGAATCACCCGCTCCCAAGCCTCGGGTGATTCGTTTTCGAGTCTGGATACGGTGACGGACTGAATCTTCTGCACACCAGGGGAAGCAACGAGACGTTGAATTCTTCGACCCAATAGCTCGTAGGAGTCCTGAGCTGACGGCGTGGGCGAGTAATCTCTCTGCATGATGAATCTTCCTTGTTAGCTGTATGTACATACAGTATTTGAGGCAAATCCCCTTGGCAAGATCCTGCGCGGAGGCGCCGAAAGATGTGTAAAGTTTTCGTACGTGTCGAGGGATATGGAGGCGAAAAAAAACCCGCTCATTGGCGGGTTTTATCTGCAGGCTTTGCTCAGTCCGCCGAAGCGATCCTGATGGCCACTGCGGCCTGGAGAAGCTTGTGTGCCTGGATCGAGATCTTCGCGGACAAGGCCTCGTTGCCTGCGGCCTTGAGCATTTCTGCCAGATCAAGCAGCTTGCCCACTTCGGTTTCGATGCTTAGCACGGATTCGCGAATCTGGTACTGGGATGAATGGGCCATCTGTAGGACTCCTTGGTGCCAGGCCGGTTACAGCTTCTGCAATGCGCGCACGACGACACCCACGATCCGGCAATTTTCCGCGCAGACTTCAATGGGGTAAGCCGGGTTCAGCGGTTTGAGAAAACGGCGGCCGCCATCCTCGACCAGTTTCTTGAAGGTGGCCTTGTCACTGTCAGACAGCTTGGCGACCACCAGCTTCCCGGATTGGGCATCGGCCTCGGTATCGACCAGGATAAGGGTGCCCTCGGTGATGCTCAGCCCGACCGGAGAGGTCATCGAGTCGCCTTTGACTTCAAGCCAGAACGCCGGCCCTTTGGAGTCGTAGTCGGACAATTCGTAACGGTCCGAGAAGCCAGGCGGGAACGGCTCCACCGCCTCTGACCAGGCGCCCGCAGCCACCCAGCTGATAACGGGGTATCTGAATGACTCGGCCGGCTGGCGCGTAAGCTCGACGTTATCGTCCATCGGCGCATCGTGTTCAGGGCCTTCGCCCATGGCAATCCACTCGGCGCGAAACCCGGTTGCCCTGGCAAGGCCGTAGAGGTTTTCCGGCTTCAGGCTCTTGCTTTCGCCGGTGATCCATTGGGTCACGGCTGACGCAGCCACCCCGATTTCAGCGGCCAGCTCGCCTTTCTTCTTGCCGCTGGCCTTGATGGCCCTGGCGATGCGTTCGTGTCTTTCCATGGGTTTATATTAAGTTTGCTGAATTTTAGTGGGCAGTCGCCAGGGGCTGACCTTGAGTCGGCATACTAGCATGCTGAAATTTGTTTGGGTTCGGCGAGCATAGACAATCAACCTGGCCGCCAACCATGCAACAGGCTGCGCACCTACGTTACTATGTGCGTCATGACAGGGATGAACCTTGGGTTCATTGCACACCAGCTCGGGCAGTGCGCGCAAATGCCGCTGTCCACCAACGCCCCATGAGTCAACGCCAGCGAAGGCTGCGATGAAATCGGGAAGCTGGAGCGCAACCTCAAGTACTAATTTGGGTACAGCATTAACCGTACCGCTCTGAAACTCATACGGAACACAGCCCTGTGACACTGGAACAGAATTACTCCGAAATTCTCACGCAACTGGGTGAGGATGTTTCCCGCGAAGGTCTGGTCGATACCCCAAAACGTGCGGCCAAAGCCATGCAGTACCTCTGCCGTGGCTACGAACAAACCCTGGAAGAAGTCACCAATGGCGCGCTGTTCAGCTCCGACGCCAGCGAAATGGTGATGGTCAAGGACATCGAACTCTATTCGTTGTGCGAGCACCACTTGCTGCCCTTCATCGGCAAGGCCCACGTCGCCTACATCCCGAGCGGCAAGGTCCTTGGCCTGTCGAAGGTGGCGCGCATCGTGGACATGTATGCCCGTCGCCTGCAGATCCAGGAAAACCTCAGCCGCCAGATCGCCGAAGCCATTCAGCAGATCACTGGCGCACTGGGCGTGGCGGTGGTCATCGAAGCACAGCACATGTGCATGATGATGCGCGGCGTCGAGAAGCAGAACTCGTCGATGATCACTTCGGTGATGCTGGGTGAGTTCCGCGAAAACGCAGCCACCCGTAGCGAGTTCCTCAGCCTGATCAAATGATTCACCCCTGCGCAGGCGGTCACTACCTTGCGTAGCGGCTGCCTGCGCGTTTAAACAGCCTGCAAGCCCGTTCGACACTTACCTAATCGAGGTTCTATCGTGTTCATCAAGGCATTAAGAATTGGTCTTGGCCAACTCGTTCTTCTCATCGACTTCCTGACTCGCCCCGCCAAGAAGCAGCGCTCCCCCGAAGCCCAGGCCGCCGTCGCGGAATCGGCCCAGGACCTGACGCTGTATCAGTTCCACGCCTGCCCGTTCTGCATCAAGACCCGCCGCACCCTGCGTCGCCTGAACGTTCCGGTCGCCTTGCGCGATGCCAAGAACAACGAACTGGATCGCCGCACCCTGCTCAATGAAGGCGGCAAGATCAAAGTGCCTTGCCTGCGCATCGAAGAAAGCGGCCAGACCGTCTGGATGTACGACTCCAAAACCATCATCGCTTACCTGGAACAACGATTCGCGGCAATCTGATCCGCGCGCGAACCACAGGTTCTTGTCGTCAGGGATGACGTCTTCGCGAGCAAGCTCGCTCCCCGTTCCACCCCCGCCGCTTACCGATTACTTCGGGCAACCATCGCTACGACACGCCACATACGCCTTGAGCTCTTCCACCCGTTTTTTAGTGTGCTCCGCCAGGCATTGCGCCTGCGCCAGCGGCCAGATCGAGCCGGAATCCTCAGGCTTACCCACCTGATACAAGCAATCCGCATCCCGATACGCGATCCACTTGAGCTGCGCATTCTTGAGCGCCTGCTTCTGCGCAGAGTTGGTCAGGTACGCCATCTGCGCCTTGTACTGGGCATTCAGATCCGCATCCAGCTTCGAAAACTCCTTGCCCGCACATTCATTCATCGACGCCTGGTTGGCATCGCAATCTTCGGCGTGGGCAAGCTGCAGGCTTGCCAACCCGAAACCTAATACTGCGGCTGCGATCATGATGTAACGCATATTGCTATTCCTTGGGTGCAGTCCTTGGGGTCAGTCCAGCATGCCTACATAACCTGGCTGCTCCTTGACCCGCGCCAGCCACTGCTGAATCGCCGGGTAAGTACCGAGGTCAAAACCGCCCTGATGGGCAACGTGGGTGTAGGCATACAGTGCGATGTCAGCGATGGAGAAATTATCGCCTACCAGAAAAGGCGTGCGCTTGAGTTGCTGCTCCATGACCGAAAGCGCGCGGTAGCCGGCCTTGTGCATGGAGCGATACTCCTCAAGGCGCTCTTGTGGCAGGCCGAGGTAGAACTGGATGAAACGCGCCACGGCAATGCTGGGCTCATGGCTGTATTGTTCGAAGAACTGCCATTGCAGCACCTGCGTGCGCAAGCGTGGTTCGCTGGGCAGGTAGTGGCTGCCGTCAGCGAGAAAATTGAGGATCGCGTTGGATTCCCAGAGGCAGGTGCCGTCTTCGAGTTCCAGGACCGGAACCTTGCCGTTGGGGTTTTTGGCCAGGAACCCGGCGGTCTGGGTCTCGCCACTGAGAATGTCCACCGGCAGCCATTGATACTCGATGCCCAACAGGCTGAGCATCAGTTTGACCTTGTAGCAATTGCCCGAGTTGTAGTCGCCGTAGACCGTGTACATCGTACTGCTCTCCCCGATTAAGTGTTGCAACCGTGACGACAAATGGCCGCTAGCGCGGCATGCGGTTGTCGAACGGCGACTACACTACCGACCTCAAACGATACAAAACAAGTGCCATGATCAATCCCCAAAAACTGTACGGACGATTGCGCGTGTCGCTGTATAGCAATATTCAGTGACAACTGCGTTTAGGCTTGCCGCCTGTCCATGATGCTGTTCAAGGAAAGTCCGCATGACCGACGCCCTGCAAGCCCCGCTGCGCCCCCTCGCCGACACCTCGCCTTCAGCGGTGGTGGCCGGTTTCATTGCCATGATGACGGGCTGCACCAGCTCGCTGGTATTGATGTTCCAGGCCGGCCAGGCCGCAGGCCTGACCAGCGCGCAGATTTCTTCCTGGATCTGGGCCTTGTTCCTGGGCATGGCGATTTGCAGTATTGGCTTGTCATTGCGTTATCGTTCGCCGATTACCGTGGCGTGGTCGACGCCGGGCGCGGCGCTGCTGATCACTAGCCTTGGAGGCGTGACTTACCCTGAAGCGATCGGCGCGTTCATTACCTGCTCGGTGCTGGTCATCATCTGCGGCCTGACCGGCAGCTTCGAGCGCCTGGTCAAACGCCTGCCTGCTTCATTGGCGGCCGCGTTGCTGGCGGGGATCCTGTTCAAGATCGGCAGTGAAATCTTCATCGCGGCGCAACACCGTACCGGCCTGGTACTGGGGATGTTCTTCACGTACCTGTTGGTCAAACGGCTCTCGCCGCGTTATGCGGTACTGGCGGCACTGTTGGTCGGGACGGCTTTGTCAGGCTTTCTGGGGCTGCTGGATTTCAGCGGCTTTGCCCTGGAGGTTGCCGTGCCTGTGTGGACCACGCCTGCGTTTTCTCTGGGAGCAACCATCAGCATCGGCATCCCGCTGTTCGTGGTGGCCATGACTTCACAGAACATGCCGGGCATCGCGGTCCTGCGCGCCGATGGCTATAACGTGCCTGCATCGCCTCTGATTTCGGTCACCGGCATTGCTTCGTTGCTGCTGTCGCCGTTTGGTTCCCATGGCATCAACCTGGCAGCGATCAGCGCTGCGATCTGCACCGGCCCCCATGCCCATGAGGATCACAGCAAGCGCTACACCGCCGCAATCTGGTGCGGGGTGTTCTACGGCATCGCCGCGATCTTCGGTGCAACCCTGGCCGCCGTGTTCGCCGCCTTCCCCAAGGAGCTGGTGCTGTCGATTGCGGCATTGGCCTTGTTTGGTTCGATCATGAACGGCCTGAGCGTGGCCATGACCGAACCCAGGGAACGTGAAGCGGCGCTGATCACCTTCATGGTGACAGCGTCGGGGCTGACGCTGTTTTCCATTGGTTCGGCGTTCTGGGGGATTGTGGCGGGGGTGTTGACGCTGCTGATCCTGAACGGATGGCGTAAGGCTTAACGGCGGATATCTGTAGGAGCGGGCTGGCCCGCGATGGACCGCGAAGCGGTCTCAGGGCTTACGACTGCATTGCAGTCGATCGCGGGCAAGACCACTGCTACAACATCGTCACAGCCGGAAATGCCCCACCATCCCTTTGAGTTCCATGCCCAGTTGCGCCAGTTCGATACTCGACGCCGCATTGCCCTGCATGGCCAGGGCTGATTGATCGGCGCTGGCGCGGATGCTGGTGACGCTGCGGTTGATCTCTTCGGCCACTGAGCTTTGCTGTTCGGCGGCGGCTGCAATCTGCTGGTTCATCTGCTGAATCATCGACACCGCCGACGCAATGCTGCCAAGGGCGCTTTCGGTTTGCAGGGCATCGCTGACGGCCAGTTTCACCAGCTCGCCACTGCTCTGAATCTGCGTCACCGAGGCCTGTGCGCCACTCTGCAAACGGCTGACCAGACGTTCGATCTCCTCGGTGGATTGCTGGGTCCGCTTGGCCAACGCCCGGACCTCATCGGCCACGACCGCAAAACCACGCCCCTGCTCACCGGCACGTGCGGCTTCGATGGCCGCGTTCAGGGCCAACAGGTTGGTCTGCTCAGCCACGCTCTTGATCACGTCCAGCACTTTGCCGATGTTTTGAATCTCGGCGCTGAGGCTCTCGATACCGTGGCTGGCCGATGCCGATGAGCTGGCGAGTTGCTCGATACGCTGCATGCTCTGGCGCACAACCGCCTGACCGCTGTCGACCCTGGCGTCTGCCGACTGTGCAGCCGAAGCAGCCTCTTCGGCGTTACGTGCCACGTCATGCACCGTTGCGGTCATCTGGTTCATGGCGGTGGCGACCTGTTCGGTTTCCTCTTTCTGGCTGCTGACCTCCAGGTTGGTCTGCTCGGTGACCGCCGACAACGAATGGGCGGAACTGGCCAGTTGTTCGATGCCCGCCTGCAGGCCACTGACAATCCCGCTCAAACCCGCGCCCATTTGCTGCATGGCGAGCATCAATTGACCGATTTCGTCCCGGCGTTTGACCTGAACGGTTCCGCTCAGGTCGCCGGAAGCAATGCGCTGGGCGATGGCGATCACACTGCGCAGCGGGCCGACGATCAGACGCGTAATCACCCACGCCGCAATCAACCCCACCAGTAACGCCAGAACTGACGAGCCGATGATCTGCAAGGAGTTGGTCTTGAGCTGCGCTTGCATCGACTGGTCTTCGTCGGCATAGGCCTGGTTGACCTGCTGCACCACTTCCTTGGCGTTGCTCGCCAGTTGTTTGGAGACCTGGGCTTCGCTGTCGAGCAGGCCGGTATATTCGTTGAGTTTGTCGGTGAAGTTGGCAATGTGAGTGCTGACTTCACCCAGCACCGTCAGGTAACCCGCATCCTTGACCACGCCCTTGAGCTGCTCGGCCAGGGCCTGCGCCTGATCGGCCTGTTCGATCTTGCCGGTCTTGGCGTCCTCGCCTTTGCCCTGCTTGCGGCTTTTGTCCAGGCGCACCCGGGCTTCGTCCATGGCCTGCATCATCAGTTTCGAAACCTGGCTGACCTGGTTGGCCTGCTCGATGAACTCCGAGCCCTGTTGCCCTTGGGAATCTTTCAGGGCGTAAGCGCCATCATCGGCCAGGCCGCCCTGCAGCACGTCCAGGTTATTGGCGACGCTGGACACCGACCAACTGGCCATCTCCAGCGCCAGGTCCTTGCTCTGGCTGATGCTGACGTATTGATCGAAAGATTTGCGGTAGTCGCCGAGTGCCTGCTGGACTTCGGTCATCATTGACTGATTAGTGGTCGATTGCCCCTTGAGCTGCTCGGCCAGGGCCAGCAACCCGTCGATGCCCGCATGCAGCTCATCGGCGACCTTCGGGTTGCTGTGCAGTGCGTAGTCCTGCTCCAGCAGCCGAACCTTGAGCAAGCCACTGTTGAGGGAAGACATTTGTTTGAGGCTGTCGAAGTGCAGACCGATGGTGCGCAGTGACCAGACACCGATGGCCGCCACCAGCACGGTCAACAACAGCACCAGGGTGAAGCCAACACCCAGTTTCTTCGCCATCCCGAGGTTGGCGAATCGTGATTGCACGGCCGAAATCATAGTCAATCCCCGTTCGAATACTAAAGCCGCACCAGTCCGGTGAGCCTTGTAGTCGACTCATCCGATATAGGGGGAGATTCGCAACGGGTCAGGCGCAACACAAGCCTCTGACGCCGGAATAATGGCTAAAAGCTACGCCAAGGTCGTTTTCAGAACGGTCGAGGTCGGCTTCGCAGGGAACTTTCAGCGCGCCGCGGACGACACCCACAAAGTTCCGGCATCCGCATCGAGCGTTGCCTGAGTGCCCAACGGTACGGCAAGGTTGATATCGCCATGGCCAATGGAAAAACCGCCGAGCACCGGAATGCCCAGATGGCCCAGGCGCTCGTTCAATACATGGGCCGGGGTAATAGGGCCGTTGCGGTTGGCGGGCTCACTGAATTGGCCAAGGGCGATACCTGCCAGATGCTGCAAGATCCCGCAGTTGCCCAAGTGAGTGAGCATCCGGTCTACCCGGTAGGCGGCTTCGCCGACGTCTTCGAGCAACAGGATTGCACCGCTCAGGTCTGGCATGAAAAGCGTACCTACGGAGGTGCTGAGCATGCTGAGGTTACCGCCCAGCAAAAGGCCGGACGCAACGCCACGGGTGCGCACGCCATAGGTGGCTTCTGCGGGGTCGGCCTTGAGCAGCACAGGCTCAGTGCTCATCAGGGTGTGTTTCATGCTGCTGGCGAACAACCCGCCACGCTCCAGTTGCGCCGCCACCGGGCCGTGAATCGTGGCCAGGCGGGCATTGTTCCACAGAGCGGTGTGCAAGGCGGTGATATCGGAGAAACCGATGAGCAGTTTCGGGTCACGTCGAACGGCGGCGAAATCCACGTGCTCGATAATGCGCTGCGCGCCGTAGCCACCCCGGTTGCAGATCACCGCCCGAATCTCGGGGTCGGCCAACGCATGATTGAGGTCGGCCACACGCTGTTCGTCGGTGCCGGCGAAGAAGGAATGAGCGTCCAGCGCATGAGGATAAACCCTCGGCCGCAGCCCCCAACCCTTGAGCACCTCGACCGCCACCTCGATCTTCTGCGCCGCCACCGGGCTGGACGGAGAGACCAGCGCCACGGCATCGCCAGCGCGCAAGACGTTCGGGTACAGGGTTTGCAGACTTGTCACGGGAACTCCAGCCACTCATGCGTTTGATGAAGAGCAATGTAGAGCAGTCGGCGGGATGAAGCCAGTGCAGGAGCCTCTGCCGGTCTTTAAACGTCCATATCCAGCAATGCCGCGCCCAATGCCTTGCCGTGAGCATCCAGGGCCAGGGAGCGGGTGACACCGCCGCGCAGGATGCCGGGCAGTACGAAATTCAGGGCGTGCACGTTGGGCAGTTCGTAACGGCGCACCGGCCCCGCTGCCGGATCGAGCAACTGGGCGAAATGCTCAGCCACCCGCTCAGCCGTGACCACCTCACACAGCCGCCCATAGTCTTCGGCACGAAAGGCAATCAGCGAAATGTTCGAGGTATCGCCCTTGTCGCCGGTACGCGAATGCGCCAGTGCTCTGAGTTTGGTGCCGCTCATGATGCATCCTCCAGGTGAACGGTCGGGGTTACCGCAGCGCGCGGCAGGAACAGCGATGCGACGGCCACCACCTGACGCACACCTTTGGTTGCACCGCCGCCGCCGTAAGGGCCATTGGTGTACAGGGTTTCCACTTCATTACCGACCCGAATCGCCTCACGTCGATCCTGGCAGCGTGCCGCAACGCGTAAACGCACTTCCCAGGGCTCGCCAGCCGCCCGCGCCCCCAGTTCAGAACCGTGCAAGGCATCGATACCGATCAACTCGGCACGTACATCGTCGTACTGCACACCCGTCAACTTCAGGCGCTCCAGCACCACCTCCCTAGCCAGATTGGCCCTGGCCATTGCACCTGGCCCGCCGTAGGAGATCTGGCCTTCACCGATCCAGCCATCGAGATACCCCACCGACACCTTCAAGGTCTCGGGTCGCACGCGTCCATCGGCACCGGCAAGCCGCACCCGGTTCTCGCCGTCAGCACTGAATGACACCCCGGAAAAATCAGCGCTGACATCGGGCGTCAGGTACGCCGCCGGGTCGTGAACCTCGTAAATAAGCTGCTCCGTGCAAGTGGCCGTATCGATACGCCCACCGGAACCCGCAACCTTGCTGATCACTGCATAGCCCGTGGCATCCACTTCGGCCAACGGGAACCCCAGCCGCGCCAGATCCGGCACGTCCTTATAGCCTGGGTCGGCAAAGTAACCACCGCTGATCTGCCCCGCACATTCGAGCAAATGCCCGATCAGCGTGCCGCGTCCCAGCAGCGACCAGTCATCCGCCGCCCAGGCAAATTCAAACAACTGCGGTGCGAGGAATAGCGAAGGATCCGCCACCCGCCCGGTAATCACCACATCGGCATCCTGCTGCAACGCCTGGACGATGCCTTCCGCGCCCATATAGGCGTTGGCGGAAATCAGCCGCTCACCCAACGATCCCAGGGTCGCGCCGTTATCCAACTGTTGTGAGGGATCGGCTTGCAGCGCAGCCAGGACATCATCCCCCGTCACCGCTGCGATTTTCAGGCCGTGCAGGCCCAGTCCGGCGGCGATACGACGCACTTCCCAGGCCGCCGCCAGCGGGTTAGCCGCGCCCATGTTGGTGATCACTCGCAGCCGACGACGCTTGCCATCAGCGCCACAGCCTACGAAGGGCAACACCCGGCGCATGCGCTCGCCCAGCAACGGGTCGAAACCCGACTCAGGGTCCGTGAGCCGCGCCTGCTGTGCCAGGGCGATGGTGCGTTCAGCCAGGCATTCGAACACCAGATAGTCCAGATCCCCCTGCTCGGCCAGCTCCACCGCCGGTTCGATGCGGTCACCGGAGTAGCCGGCGCCAGAACCGATACGTAAGGTTTTCATCTCAAAAGACTCCCAGCAGCAGCGCAGTCAGGGTCATCAACACCGACGCGGCGAACAGAAAAGGAATGGTGAAACGTTGATGATCGGCCAGTTCGATCTTGCACAATCCCACCAGCAGGAAAGTGGCCGGTGTCAGCGGGCTGACCGGAAAGCCCGTGGTGTGCACGCCCAGCAACGAGGCCTGGGCCACTTGCAGCGGTTCGACACCCAGCGCCTTGCCGACTTCGGCAATCACCGGCATCACACCGAAATAGAACGAGTCCGGGTCGAACAACAGGCTCAGGGGCATCGACAGGAAGCCCACCACCGCAGGGATCAACTTGCCGTGCCCGGCGGGGATCTGCGCCACGGCGACTTCAGCCATGGCTTTGAGCATGCCGGTGCCCTGCATGATCCCGGTGAACACACCGGCAGCCAACAGAATGCTGGCCATGGTCAGCGCGGTCTTGGCGTGGGCATCGATACGCGCCCGTTGTGCGTCGACGTTCGGGTAGTTGATACACAGCGCCATCACCGTACCGAGCATGAACATCACCACCGGGTCGACCACCCCGGAAATCATGACGCCCATGACCACGATGGTCAGCAGCAGGTTGAGCCAGAACAGACGCGGGCGGCGCAGGACTTCTTCCTGCTCGCTGAGCACCCGTTGTGGCACCACGTCCACCGTCGCCCCGGCACCCAACCCCAGACGTCGCTCTTCACGACGCCCCAGAAACCAGGCACAGGCGAACACAAACACCAGGCCGACGATTTGCACCGGAATCAGCGGCTGAAACAGATCCGCCACCGGCACGTGCAAGGCCGCCGAGGAGCGCAGCACAGGACCGGTCCACGGCAAGAAGTTGACCCCCGCCGCCATTGCCGCGACGCATGCCAGAATCCGCTTGTCGATCCCCAGCCTCGTATAGAGCGGCAGCATCGCCGGGATGGTCACCAGAAAGGTCACGGCCCCCGAACCGTCCAGGTGCACCAGCAGCGCGAGCAACGCAGTGCCCATCACGATCCGCGTGGGCCGCGTACCCACGGTGCGCAGGATGCGGTCAATGATCGGATCGAGCATCCCGGCGTCGGTCATCACCCCGAAGAACAGGATGGCGAAGACGAACATGCCGACCACAGGGGCGACGTTCTTGATACCGGTGATGATGAAGGCACTGGTTTGCAGCCCGAAACCGCCGATCAGGGCAGCAATGATGGGCAAGGCAATGAGTGCGACGAGGGGCGAAAGGCGTTTGCTCATGACGGCAGCGAGCAAGCAGAGGATCGTGATGACACCAAGGATGGCGAGCATGGGCGTGTCCTGTTTCGTCATCCTTCACTGCCCTTGGACAGGCCGCCTGGGGCGACGGGATGAACTGTTGTTGTTTTCAGCGAGTATCGAAACGCGGGTATGCTTTGTAAATTGAAATGTTCGGCATACCACGTTCGGAAAAACAGAATGAAGAACTCGATCCAGCACATTCGCGCATTTCTGGCCGTGGCCCACAGCGGCAGTTTCGCCAAGGCCGCCGTGGAGCTGAACCTCTCCCCTTCGGCGCTGACCGTGCAGATCCAGCAACTGGAAGACTGGCTCGGCGTCAGCCTGCTGGAACGCAGCCCGCGCCAGGTGAGCCTTACCGCTGCCGGACAGAACAACCTGGCGCCCATGGAGAAACTGCTGCTGGACCTGGACAACATCGTGGCCGGCTCACGTGATCTGGCGGCCTTGCGCCGTGGGGTGGTGACCATCGCGGCCCTGCCCTCCATGTGTTCCGGCACCTTGCCGCCGGTTTTGCGTCGGTTTCGTGAGCAGTTTCCGGGGGTCGAGGTTCGTCTGCGGGACGTGGTGGCACAGCGCATCGACACGCTGGTGCGTGAAGGCGAAGTGGATTTCGGCTTGGGGGTACGAGCACGGATGAGCCACGGGCTGGCGTTCGAACCCGTCATGGTGGATCGCCTGTGCCTGTTCGTGCCGCCCGATCATCCCTTGGCGAGCCAGACGTCTATCAGGCTGTCAGCGCTGGCCGGTCAGCCGATCATCCTCACCGGGCGTGACAGCAGCGTGCGCGAGCGGGTTGAGCAGCTCTTTGCCGACGAAGCCGTGCCACTGGTGCCCGGGCTTGAGGCCAACTACATGTCCACGGTGCTGGCGTTGGTGCGTCAAGGACTGGGGATGACCTTGTTGCCGGAGTCCGCCGACGAAGGCCGTGGCGACCTGGCACGGGTGTGGGTGGATCATCCGGGGGTGAGCCGGGAAATCGGCCTGATCACCCGCACAGGACAAAGCCTGAGCCCGGCGGCGTTGCGGTTTGTGGAGACGTTGCGGGTCGCGTTGAACCCGGGAAGTTGAGTCGATTCATTCGCGAGCAAGCTCGCTCCCACAGTGGATTTGTGTTCAACCCAATATCTGCGGCAGAAACAAAACCTGGAGGAGTGGCTAAACACAGAATTTCCCATAGGCCTTGCGCATATCGGGTGGGAGCGAGCTTGCTCGCGAAGATCGCTTCGCCACGGGAGAAATCCCGAAATTACAAAAAAACAAGTATGCGCATTCAATAATGAGTATCATTATGTTACGCACTCACTCAATAGCACCGGGTCCGATCCCGAATACGCCGAGTGGGGTTAACCCTACAGTATTTGCCGTGGTGAAACATGCTTGTTCCTTTTTTGATCATGCTGCGCGAAGGGATTGAGGCCGCACTGATTGTTGGCATCATCGCCAGCTACCTGAAACAGACCGGCCGTGGCGAATGGATGCCTGCTGTCTGGATCGGAGTCTTCCTTGCCGCTGCACTGGCCCTGCTGGTCGGTGGTGGTCTGGAAATGGTCAGCGCCGAGTTCCCGCAGAAACAGCAAGAGCTGTTTGAAGGCGTGATCGGTCTCATTGCCGTCGGCATCCTCAGCTCGATGGTGTTCTGGATGCGCAAGGTCGCCCGCTCCATCAAGGGTGAACTGCATGCCTCTCTGGACGCCGCCCTCGCCGGCTCGAAAAACCAGACCTATGCCCTGATCGCCATGGTGTTCTTCGCCGTCGCGCGCGAAGGACTGGAAACCGTGTTCTTCCTGCTCGCCGTGTTCCAGCAGAGCGAAGGCCCGGCTGCGCCGCTGGGCGCCCTGCTCGGCCTGATCCTCGCTATCGGTGTCGGCTTTGCGATCTACAGCGGCAGCATGCGCCTGAACCTGGGGTTGTTCTTCCGCTGGACCGGCCTGTTCATTCTGGTGGTCGCCGCCGGGATTCTCTCCAATTCTGTCCAGGCGCTGCACGAAGCCGGGCTGTGGAATCACTTGCAGACCGTTGTATTCGACATCAGCAGCACCTTGCCGATGGATGGCCCGGCGGGCTCGGTCCTGGCCGGTATGTTCGGCTACCAGGACGCGCCTACCGTCAGCACTTTGAGCGCGTACCTGATTTATCTGGTGTTTGCCCTGGTGCTGTTCTTCCTGCCGCATCCGGCTGCCAAGGGAGCAGTGAAAAAATCTGACTCCCGCCAATCTTCTTCCGTTACGAACCATTAAGGGCATCCATGTCGACCAGTCCCTCCGGCCTTCCTGAGAAAGCCAAGCCCCCTCGCGCCCTGCGATTGGCAGTCGCCGGCTCTGTGATCATCATGATCGCCGCTGGCGGGCTGTTCTATTACGCCTCCCAGGCCGCGGCGAAAAAGCGCGCAGCCAACAACAGCGCCGAGACGGTGGTTACCATCCACGCCCACAGCTGCGAGCCCAACGCGATTACCGTGCCCGCTGGCCGCAACGCGTTCCGCATCGTCAACAACTCCGAGCGCGCCGTGGAATGGGAAATCCTCGACGGCGTGCTGGTGATCGAAGAGCGTGAAAACATCGCCCCCGGCCTGAGCCAGGTGATCAACGCCAACCTGCTGCCGGGTGACTACGCCATTACCTGCGGCCTGCTGAGCAACCCGCGCGGCACGCTGCACGTCACCCCGACGGCCGAGTCGGACGCCAAGGCCAAGGCCCGCCCATCGATGGTCGCGTTTATCGGCCCGCTGTCCGAATACCGGGTTTACCTGAGCACCCAGGGTTCGGCCCTGATTAATGCGGTCAACACCCTGCAGCAGGCCATTGAAGCCGGTGACCTGAGCCAGGCCCAGGCCGCTTACGCCCCGGCCCGTGCTGCCTACCAGCGCATTGCCCCGGCTGCGCAGCGCCTGTCGGAACTGGACAACGCCATCAACGCCCGCGCCGACTACTACGAGAAGCGCGAGCAGGACGCAGGCTTTACCGGCTTCCACCGCATCGAATACGCCCTGTTCAGCCAGCACAGTGTTGAAGGCCTGGCCCCCGTGGCCCAGCGTCTACAAGCCGACGTCACCAGCCTCAAGCAACAACTGCTGGCGCAAAACCTGGCACCTGAACAACTGGCAAGCATCATCACCCGCAACATCCGCAGCATCGCCGACATCCGCAATAACGGCGAAGAAGAACGCTACAGCCACATCGACCTGAACGGTTTCGCCGCCAACCTGGAAGGCACCCGCAAGGTCATCGACCTGCTGCGTCCGTTGCTGGCCAAGAGCGCTGGCGACCTGCTGCAGAAAATCGATGGGGCTTCGGCAGCATTGGACACTGAGCTCAACGGCCTGAAAACCGACAACGGTTATCGCCCGTATGACCAGGTCACCACTGATCAGCGCAAGCAGATCGCAGACAAAGCCAAGGCATTGGCGGATGCACTCGACGGAATCGACCCAGCCCTTGGCCTTTCGGGCCTGTAATAGAGCGAAGAGATTTTCAATGAAAGATTTTGATCCAACCAATGCCCCAGTGTCCGCCGACCGCCGTCGGGTTCTGCTGGGGTTGGGCGTCGCCGGTGCAGCACTGGCTGGCAGCAGCCTGAGCGGTAATGCCCTCGCTGCCGCACCTGCCGCCCAGGTCACCGAAGCGCCGCACAGCGAAAAGACCCAGGACCACAACGAGTTCCACGGCATCCACCAGACCGGCATCGTCACGCCGCGTCCGACCTCCGGCATGGTCGTTTCATTCGACGTGCTGGCCCAGGACCGTGACGACCTGGAGCGCCTGTTCCGCACCCTGAACAACCGCATCGAGTTCCTGATGACTGGCGGCGCCGTGCCGCAAGTCGATCCAAAACTGCCACCGCTGGACTCCGGGATTCTCGGCCCGGTGGTGATTCCGGACAACCTGACCATCACCGTTTCGGTGGGCGCGTCGTTGTTCGACGAGCGTTTCGGCCTGGAAGCGATCAAGCCCAAGCGCCTGATCCGTATGGTCGGCTTCCCCAACGATGCGCTGGAAGCCGATTGCTGCCACGGCGATTTGAGCCTGCAGTTCTGCTCCAACACCGCCGACACCAACATTCATGCCCTGCGCGACATCGTCAAGAACCTGCCTGACCTGCTGCTGGTGCGCTGGAAACAGGAAGGCTCCGTGCCGCCGCAAGCCCCGCTCAAGCCGGGCCAGCCTGCGGAAAGCGCGCGCAACTTCCTGGGTTTCCGCGATGGTTCGGCCAACCCGGACTCCAACGACAAGAAGCTCATGGACCAACTGGTCTGGGTAGAGCCAGGCAGCGACGAGCCCGCCTGGGCAGTCAACGGCAGCTATCAGGCGGTGCGGATCATCCGTAACTTCGTCGAACGCTGGGACCGCACCCCGCTGCAAGAGCAGCAGAGCATCATCGGCCGGGTCAAGACCACCGGTGCGCCGATGGATGGCCACACCGAGACCGACGTCCCGAATTACGACAAAGACCCGCACGGCAAGCTGACCAAGATGGATGCCCACATTCGTCTGGCCAACCCCCGTGATGCGGACGCCATGAAACACCGGATCCTGCGTCGCCCGTTCAACTACTCCAACGGGGTCAAGTCCAACGGCCAGCTGGACATGGGGCTGCTGTTCATTTGCTACCAGGACGACCTGGAAAAAGGCTTCATCGCCGTACAGACCCGCCTCAACGGCGAGCCGCTGGAGGAATACCTCAAGCCGGTCGGCGGTGGCTACTTCTACACCCTGCCGGGCGTGGTCAACGAAAACGACTTCCTGGGTCGTTCGTTGCTAGCCGCCTCGGCAACTCCCTCAACCAAAACCGCATAACTCAACAATCCTCGACCGGAAGAGTCCCATGAAAAAGTCGCCTCTCGCTTTGTTGCTTACCCTTGGCTTGCTCCAGACCCCTTTGGCTGCGTTCGCTGCAACAGCGCCGCTGGATTTGGTGGGACCGGTTTCGGACTACAAGATCTACGTCACCGAGCAAATCGATCAACTGGTCACCCACACCCAGCAGTTCACTGACGCGGTGAAGAAAGGCGACCTGGCCACCGCCAAGAAGCTGTACGCCCCGACTCGCGTCTACTACGAGTCCATCGAGCCAATCGCTGAACTGTTCAGCGACCTGGACGCGTCCATCGACTCCCGCGTCGATGACCACGAAAAAGGCGTGACCGCTGAAGACTTCACCGGCTTCCACCGCATCGAATACGCGCTGTTCCACGAAAACAGCACCAAGGGTCAGGAAGCACTGGCCGACAAGCTCAACGGCGACGTGAAAGACCTGCAGACCCGCGTAGCTGGCCTGACCTTCCCGCCGGATAAAGTCGTGGGTGGTGCTGCTGCCCTGCTGGAAGAAGTTGCCGCAACCAAGATCTCCGGTGAAGAAGACCGTTACAGCCACACTGACCTGTATGACTTCCAGGGCAACATCGACGGCGCGAAGAAAATCGTAGACCTGTTCCGTCCGCAAATCGCTGCGCAAGACAAGGCGTTCGCTGACAAGGTAGACAAGAACTTCGCCACCGTGGACAAGATCCTGGCCAAGTACAAGACCAAGGATGGTGGTTTCGAGACTTACGACAAAGTGAAGGAAAACGACCGCAAAGCGCTGACCGGCCCGGTCAACACCTTGGCTGAAGACCTGTCGACACTGCGTGGCAAGCTCGGCCTGGATTGATGGACCCTGATCGTTCCCACTGTGTGGGAACGATCAAATAATCTGTTGGAGCGAGGCTTGCCCGCGAAGGCGGTGTGTCAGGCAACGCGATGCAAGGTGTGCCGACGCCTTCGCGGGCAAGCCTCGCTCCAACAGTGTTTATCTTTCAAATCCCGCTAAACCAGTTGTACCCCTGATCTTCCCAATACCCGCCCGGGTTCTCGTTGGTCACCACGATTTCGACGATGTGCTTGGGGTTCTTGAAGCCCAGTTTGGTCGGCACTCTCACCCGCAACGGGTAACCGTAGTCCGGCGGCAGCGCGACTTCGCCAAAATCCAGCGCCAGCAAGGTTTGCGGGTGCAGCGCAGTGGGCATGTCCAGACTTGAGTAGTAACGGTCGGCGCATTTGAAGCCGACGAACTTCGCCGTTGTATCGGCGCCAATGTGCTCCAGGAACGTCTTGAGCGGCACCCCGCCCCATTGCCCGATTGCGCTCCAGCCCTCGATGCAGATCAAGCGCGTGATGTCTGTGCGCTGCGGCAGTTTGCGCAGGTCTTCCAGGGTCCAGGCCTGTTTGTCTCGCACCTGACCGGAAACCGACAGGCGATAGTCCGACAGGTCGAGGTCGGGCACGTTGTATTCGGGGTAAAACGCATTGAACGGAAACGGATTGGTCAGCTGCGACTTGGCATAGGTCGGCGCCAGTTTCTGGCCACTGAACAGCCAGGCCTGAACCCGGTCGTTCCAGCGCGACATGGCCCACAGCGCCTTGTCCACCTGATCGCCATCCTGCAGGTTGCAACCGGTGAGCATCGACATCGCGCCCACCGTCAGCCCGGCACGCAGGAACGAGCGCCGCTGAATGTTGATCAACTGCATCTGTTGCGCTGGCTCCAGACGAATACGCTGCGGGCGTTGCTTGGGTTCACTCATGATCAGGTTTCCCGCGTTGAATCTCTAATCGGCCACCTGTGATCATCGGCAGCAGGGTGCGTGGCACCAGCAACACAAGCAGCAGATGCACGACCACAAAGGCACCAATCGCACTCATGGCAGCAAAGTGCACCCTGCGCGCAAAGTCGTAGCCGCCGAACAGGCTGGCCAGCTCCTGGAACTGCACCGGTTTCCAGATCGCCAGGCCAGACAACACCACCAGCACGCCCATGGCCAGCACCAGCCAGTACATCAGCCGCTGCACCGCGTTGTAGACGCCTTTTTCATGAACCAGCTTGAAGCGCAGGGCATCCCACACATCACGCTTCACAGCAGAGGCGGAAACCGGCAGGAAATCGCGCTTGAAGTGCCGACTGAGCACGCCATACAGCACGTACGCCAGGCCATTGATGACCAGCAGCCACATGACCGCGAAGTGCCAGGCCAGAGCGCCACCCAGCCAACCGCCCAGGGTCAGGTTCTTCGGGAAGGTGAAGGGGAACAAGGGCGAGGCGTTGTAGATCGCCCAGCCGCTCATGAACATGCAGGTCATGCCGACCGCGTTGACCCAGTGCGTCAGGCGCACCGGCCAGGGATGGATTCGTCGGACCTTCATGGCTTGCCTCCGGTTTTTTTGTTTCACCCTGCTTTACCTTGTGGGAGCGAATTCATTCGCGATGCGGTGTGCCAGGCACCGGTGACATTGATGTGCCGACCTTTCGCGAATGAATTCGCTCCCACAGAGTGCAGACCCACACAGGATCTTTTAGCACCAACAGATTACATCGGCGGCTGGAAGCCATCCTTGCCCACGGCGATACCCCGTGCAGTCTTGCCGTCTTCAGCCGGGAACAGCACTACTTTGGCGCCCGCTGTCAGTTGACTGCGCTCACCCGCCTGTACATACGCAATCGGCACATCGTCCGGCACGATCAGTTGCTTCTCACCGCCCTTGTACAGCACGGTCAGGGTACGGCCATTGGCTTTGGACAGCTTGCCCACAGTGCCATTGGTCATGGTGCCAGTGGTGCCGTCAGCGTTTTCCCAACCGTAGTGGCCTTCGCCGCTGCCTTTGAGGCTGGCTTCGAACACCACCACTTCCAGCGCCTTGAGCGTGCCGTCAGCCTGCGGGATCGCCGCGGAGCCCACGAAGCTGTCCGCCTTGATGGAATCCAGATCGGCCTTGGAGATCGAGCGGATGGCGGTTTTGTCGGTCAAGGTAATGCTCTGGTGCTGACCGGCACGGGTGGTGTAGTTCAGGGTGTCGGCCTGAACGCTGTCAACGGTGCCACGCAGAGGTTTGACCACCGGCATTTCGGCGGCCTGGACCATGACCGTGGCGCTGAGCATCAGCAAACCGAACGTAGTAGACAATGCAGTCTTCATGGGGATTCCTTGCTTGTTGGTTGGAGTGGCGACGATCATCGCCCTGGCACCGGCACTGAACCATGACCGGGAAATGACATTTTTGTCATTCGCGGCCGAGGCTCCACCAATGACAAACATCAATGACAAAAATGTAACCGACACCTTGTCACGTCTTGGTTAAACTTCACAGCCGGCGCGGCCTGCAGCGTCTTCTCATGCACAACGCACACGCCCAACGCCCCTCGTTGGAGGGAAACGCCCCATGCACATTCTGCTGATCGAAGACGACACCAAGACCGGTGAATACCTGAAAAAAGGCCTCGGTGAATCCGGCTACAAGGTCGACTGGGCCCAGCACGGCGCCGACGGCCTGCACATGGCGCTGGAGCAGCGCTACGACCTGATCGTGCTGGATGTGATGCTACCCGGCATCGATGGCTGGCAGATCATCGAAGTGCTGCGCGCCAGGCAGGACGTGCCCGTGCTGTTTCTCACCGCTCGCGACCAGTTGCAGGACCGTATTCGCGGGCTGGAACTGGGGGCCGACGATTATCTGGTCAAGCCGTTTTCCTTCACCGAACTGCTGTTGCGCATCCGCACCGTGCTGCGCCGGGGCGTGGTCCGCGAGCCTGATCACTTCCATATCGCCGACCTCGAACTGGACCTGCTGCGCCGCCGCGTCACCCGTCAGCAACAGGTGATCGTGCTGACCAACAAGGAATTCGCGCTGCTGCACCTGCTGTTGCGCCGCGAAGGCGATGTGCTGTCCCGGGCGCAGATCGCCTCGGAAGTGTGGGACATGAACTTCGACAGCGACACCAACGTGGTAGACGTGGCCATCAAGCGCCTGCGGGCCAAGATCGATCAGCCTTACCCCGTGAAACTCATCCACACCGTGCGCGGCATCGGTTACGTCTGCGAGGTGCGACCATGGGCTCAAGACGCCCCCCTTCCCTGACCCTGCGCTCGACGCTGGCGTTCGCGCTGGTGGCGATGTTCACCGTCGGCGGTGTCGGGTTGTACCTGTATGAATCGCTCAAACAGAGCGTGCTACTCAACGCGGACCACTCCGTACTGGCGCGCCTGGACCATTTTCGCAAACTGCTGCGCTACGACATCACCCTGGACAAGCTCAAGAGCAGCCCGCCGCTGTTCGAAAACATGCTCGACAGCGAGGAAGACATTTTTATCATCGGTGAACCGGGCAAGCCGCCGGTGATCATGGTCAACCCCTTGCAGGCGACATTGCCCACCCTGCCCGTCGCCGCCGAAGATGCCCCATTGGGGGACACTGACCTGCGCAGCGGCACAACCCCGCAAGGTATCCCCTTACGCGCCGCAGCGGTCCAGGCTATTTCCAACGGCACCGAAGTGCATCTGCAGGCCGCCCACTTGCTGATCAAGGAAATGGACATGCTGGCTACCTTTCGCCAGCGCATCTACGCAGCGATCGCTTTGGCTTTTCTGGTCACGGCCCTGCTGGGTTACGTGCTGCTGCATCGCGGGTTACGCCCCTTGCGCAAGATGGCGGCACACGCAGCGGACATCACCCCCGCCCGCCTCGCCAACCGCCTGGACAGCGGCGACACCCCTGTTGAACTGCATCAGCTCAGTGAAGCGTTCAACGCGATGCTGGACCGCCTGGCCGACGGTTATCAGCGCCTGACCCAGTTTTCTGCCGACCTGGCCCACGAAATACGCACCCCTGTGGGCTCATTGATGGGGCATTGCCAGGTTGCCCTGCGCCAGACCCGCAGCGTCGATGAATATCAGGCGCTGCTGGCCTCCAACCTGGAAGAGCTGGAACGCATCTCGCGGCTGGTGGAAAGCATTCTGTTCCTCGCCCGGGCCGATGACGCGCAAGCCGTGCTGGAGCGCCAACCGTTGAGGCTACAGGATGAGCTGCTACGCATCGCCGGCTACTTCGAGGGGCTGGCCGAGGAGCGTCATCTGAGTATTCAGACCAGCGGCGAAGGTGTGCTCAATGCAGACCCGATCCTGCTGCGACGCGCACTGAGCAATCTGGTCGCCAACGCTATTCGCTACGCCAACGAAGGCGGAGAAATCATCATGCGCGTTCGGCACCAGGCCCGTGAATGGCTGATCGAGGTGGAGAACCAGGGGCCGGAACTGACCCAGGCCGCCATGACCCGACTCTTTGATCGCTTCTATCGCGGCGATGCCTCCCGCAATCAGAGCTCGGACTCGAACGGGCTGGGGCTGGCCATCGTCAGCGCGATCATGCATCTGCATGGCGGGCGCGTGATGGTCGAACAACCGGTTGCGGGGCGGATCCGGTTTTCGTTGGTGTTTCCGGGGTAGGTATCACCGGGCCTGTATGGATACCTGTGGAAGACGTTAGGTTCGAAGGCAGTCTGTGTCGGGTGCTGACTCTGCTCTGAACACACATTCAGTGTGGGAGTCGAGCTTGCTCGCGAAGACGTCATCCCTGACACATCGCCGGTAACTGATACACCGCTTTCGCGAGCAAGCTCGCTCCCACACGGGCAACCCACAGATGGCTGCCGAACATAGAATCTTTCACCCATGCCGTGTGAAAACTACCGCTGATACCGCCTCACCACACTGCTGACCCCCAGAATGTGGTCCTTCATTTTCGCTTGCAGATCAGTAGCCGTAAGCCCGGGCGTAAAGGCATCGGCGGGCAGGTCCAGCGCATACAACTGGATCACATAGTGATGCGGGCTGTCCCCTGGCGGTGGGCATGGCCCGGCATAGTTGTCACCACCCCGGGTGTTCTTGCCGCCGATGCCCGGCAGTTTTGAATTACTGCCGACATTCACTGCAATCTGCCGGGTATCGCCGGGCAACCCGTAATGCACCCAATGATCGACGCCCAGGCCCTTCTGCCCGTCCGGGTCATGCAGGATCAGCGCGAAACTCTGGGTGCCCGCTGGCGGGTTGGTCCAGGCCAGGGCCGGAGAAACGTCGTTGCCGCCACAGTCATTGGCACTGGAGGCGTTGTCCTGCTGGAAAAATGCGTTGTCCTTGGCACCCGGCGTGGTCAGGGTGAACACGTCCTGCGCCTGGACGTTCGATTGCAGACACAGCGCCAACGCGCCCCCGATCAAAGCACTGCGTACCCATTGCTGTCGTGACCAAGCTGTCATGCCCATTTCCTTTACAAAGATTTGAATTTCGTTTCACCGCTGAGCATCTCAGGGTTGACGATATTTTGTTACCAGATATTATTAGTTAGCAGCCTAATAATACGACTGAAAACTATTAGGCTATTAACCATACCCTTCAGTGATACTCGCCCATGACCCCAGATCCGCTCCAGATGAACATCACCAGTGGCGTGGTGGCCGCGTCCCGCAACTGGCGCCGGATTTGCCATGAGACGCTGGTCAGCTACGGTGTTTCAGAAGCCTGCGCAGGTCCGCTGCTGATGATCGTGCGTTTGGGCGACGGTGTGCGTCAGGTCACTGTAGCCCAGGCATGCGGCCTTGAAAGCCCGTCGCTGGTACGTCTGCTGGATCAACTGTGCGCTGCCGACATCGTGTGCCGCACCGAAGACCCGACGGACCGCCGCGCCAAATCATTGAGCCTCACCGAGGCCGGTCGCAAGCTGGCCACGGCCATCGAAGAAGAGATCATTCGTTTGCGCAGAGAAGTACTCAAGGACGTCTCCCAGCAAGACCTTGAAGCGGCACTGCGCGTGTTTCAGGCATTTGCCGAAGCCGGTCAGAACAAGGAAGTGTGGGCATCTTGAACGGATTCTTCACCGGTGTTCCGCCGGCGCGTGACTGGTTCTACGGCGTTCGAACCTTCGCTGCATCGATGATCGCGCTGTACATCGCGCTGATCATGGAAATGCCCCGCCCTTACTGGGCGATGGCCACGGTTTACATTGTTTCCAGCCCCTTCGTCGGCCCTACCAGTTCCAAGGCGCTGTACCGGGCTGTCGGCACCCTCACAGGCGCCGCGGCAGCGGTTTTTTTCGTGCCACTGTTCGTGCAGACCCCGTTTCTGCTGGCCACCGTTATTGCCCTGTGGACCGGCACGCTGCTGTTCCTGTCCCTGCATTTGCGCACGGCCAACAGCTACGCGCTGATGCTGGCCGGCTACACCATGCCGCTGATTGCATTTCCGGTGGTGGATAACCCCCAGGCGGTGTTCGAGATCGCCGTCTCACGTACCGAAGAAATCTTTCTCGGCATCGTCTGCGCGGCCGTGGTCGGCAGTATGTTCTGGCCCCGGCGCCTGGCACCGGTGTTGCTCGACGCCGCAGGCAAATGGTTCACCGATGCCTCGACCTACAGCGACCGGTTTCTGGCTCGCGCCGCCCAACCGGCTGAAGTCGCGGCCCTGCGCACGTCCATGGTGGGCACCTTCAACTCGCTGGAATTGATGATCGGCCAGTTGCCCCACGAAGGCGCCCGGACCCAGACCGTGCGCAACGCCAAGGAATTGCGCGGGCGAATGATCCATCTGCTGCCGGTCATCGACGCCCTGGACGACGCTTTGTGGGCGCTGGAAAGACGCACGCCGGAACTGGTCGCCAACCTCGCCCCGCTGCTGATCGAAACCCGGGACTGGCTGGAAAGCACCGCCGAAGGTGCCCCGGTGAGTCGCTGGGAACATTTGCACAGCGAGCTGGACCGGCTGCAACCGACGTCCGCGCAGCTCGATGAACGCAGCCAGTTGCTGCTCTCCAACACCCTGTTTCGGCTCGGCGAATGGATCGACCTGTGGCAGGACTGCCGAAGCCTGCAACACGCCATCCAGACAGACGACCAGTCGCCGTGGCGCGCGGTCTACCGGCACTGGCGCCTGGCGCGGCTGACACCCTTCCTGGATCGCGGCCTGATGCTGTATTCGGTGGCATCCACCATCACGGCCATCATCGTTGCTTCGGTGTTGTGGATCCTGCTGGGCTGGACCGATGGTGCCAGCGCAGTGATTCTCGCCGCCGTGGCCTGCAGTTTCTTCGCGGCGATGGACGACCCCGCGCCCCAGATCTATCGCTTCTTCTTCTGGACCGCGATGGCGGCACTGTTCGCCAGCCTGTACCTGTTCGTGGTACTGCCCAACCTGCATGACTTTCCGATGCTGGTGCTGGCCTTCGCGGTGCCCTTTATCTGCGTCGGCACGCTCACCGTGCAGCCGCGCTTTTACCTGGGCACGTTGCTGACCATCGTCAACACGTCGTCGTTCATCAGCATCCAGGGCGCCTATGACGCGGACTTCCAGACCTTCGTCAACTCCAACCTTGCTGGCCCCGTGGGCTTGCTGTTCGCCTTTATCTGGACCCTGGTGGTGCGGCCGTTCGGCGTCGAAGTCGCCTCCAGACGCCTGACGCGTTTCAGCTGGCGCGACATTGTTTCCCTGACCGAACCGGCGACGCTGGCCGAGCACCGACAACTGGGGGCCCAGATGCTCGACCGACTGATGCAGCAATTGCCCCGCCTGACCATCACCGCCCAGGACACCGGCATCGCCCTGCGTGAGTTGCGCGTTGCCCTGAACCTGCTGGACTTGCTGGCTTACACGCCCAGGGCCAATGCGGTTTCCCAGCAACTGCTGCGTCAGGTGGTGAACGACGTAGGGGGTTACTTCAAGGCCTGCCTTAAAGCCCGCGAACGCCTGCCAACACCCAAGGGTCTGCTGATGACCATGGATCGCGCACGCCGGTCGCTGAGCGTGGAATGGATGAATGATGAAACCCGCCCGCACCTGTTGCACGCGCTGAGTGGCCTGCGACTGGCGCTGCTACCCGGCGTCGAGATTGTCAGTGTTGCCGGTGAACTCGTGGAACAGGTGCCGCATGGCATCGATGGAGCGCCTTTATGATCGGGGATGTGGACATCAGCGGGGTGTTTCTGCCCACCTTTCTGGTGCTGATGGGGATTACATATCTGTTGTATCTGGTGGTGCACGCGGTGCTGTCGCGGGCCCATTTTTATCGCCTGGTCTGGCACCGGGCATTGTTCAACGTAGGTCTATACGCTCTGCTGCTCGGCGCGGTGGATACTCTCAGTCGATACCTGATGAAATGAAAAAACCTTTGCTGACTTTGGGCCGTGTGGTCCTGACCCTGCTGGTCGTAATCTTCGCCGCCATCGTCGTCTGGCGCATGGTCATGTACTACATGTACGCACCCTGGACCCGCGACGGCCATATCCGTGCCGACGTGGTGCAGATCGCCCCCGACGTTTCCGGGCTGATCCAGAAAGTCGAAGTGCGCGACAACGAGGTCGTTACCAAAGGCCAGGTACTGTTTACCATCGATCAGGACCGCTTCCGTCTGGCCCTGCGCCAGGCCCAGGCCACTGTGTCGGAACGCAAGGAAACCTACGAGCAGGCACGTCGCGAGAACAAACGTAACCAGGGCCTGGGCAACCTCGTGGCCCGGGAGCAACTGGAAGAAGGCCAGTCCCGCGAAGCCCGTGCCCTGTCAGCCCTCAGCGAGTCCCAGGTGGCGGTGGACGCCGCACAGTTGAACCTGGACCGCTCGGTGATCAGAAGCCCGGTAGACGGCTACCTCAACGACCGCGCGCCACGGGAACAGGAATTCGTCACTGCAGGCCGTCCGGTGCTGTCGGTGGTCGATGGCTCCTCGTTTCATATCGATGGTTATTTCGAGGAGACCAAGCTGGACGGCATCCACATTGGCCAAAGCGTGGATATCCGGGTGATCGGCGACAACGCCCGCCTGCGCGGCCATGTGGTCAGTATCGTGGCCGGTATCGAAGACCGGGATCGCAGCAGCGGTTCGAACCTGTTGCCCAACGTCAACCCGGCCTTCAGCTGGGTACGGCTGGCCCAGCGGATTCCGGTGCGAATTGCTTTTGATGACGTGCCGCAAGACTTCCGCATGATTGCCGGGCGCACCGCCACGGTGTCGATCATGAGTGATGCCGACGTCAAGCGCGCCGACGAGGCCCGCGCCAAGGCCAATGCAAAGGAGGCCGGAAAATGAAACACACCACGCGCCTGGCAACGGTCGGGCTGGGCTTGCTGCTATCAGCGTGTCAGGTGGTGGGCCCCAACTACGAACAACCCAAGGACGGTGCGATGAACCGTCCGGACTTACAGGGCGACTTCAAGGGGGCTTCGGCCAACGTAGTGTCTGCACCGGTTCCGAACGACTGGTGGCGCTTGTATCAGGATCCACGACTGGACGACCTGGTGCGTCAGGCCATGGCCTCCAACACCGACCTGCGCGTGGCTGCCGCCAACCTGTCCCGGGCGCGCTTCCAGGTGGACGAAGCCCAGGCTGCCGGCGGGTTCAGCACCAGCGTGAAACTGGGCGCGCAGCGTTTGCAGGAATCAGGTGAAGCCTACTTGCTGACCGAAAAGGTGCCCGTGGCCAACATCGGTGACGTGGGCATTACCACGTCTTATCAATTCGATCTGTTTGGCACTTTGCAGCGGGGCATTGAAGCCGCCAGGGCCAACGCCGACGCCACCCAGGCCGCCGCCGATACGGCGCGGATCACCGTGGTGGCAGACGTCGTGCGGGCCTACACCCAGGTGTGTGCCGCCAACGAAGAACATGAGATCGCCCTGCACTCCGTGGACTTGCAGCAGCAAGGCCTTGAACTGACTCATCGACTGCGCGATGCCGGGCGTGGCGACGAAACCCAGGTCACGCGCTCCCAGACGCAGGTCAAGACCTTGCGCGCAGAGTTGCCTCGCTACGAAGCAGCACGTCAGTCGGCGCTGTTCCGCCTGTCGATGTTGCTGGCCAAACCCCTTGATCAGTTGCCCAGCGGTGTCGCGACCTGCAATGAACTGCCGCGCATTGCACAAGTGATGCCGGTAGGCGATGGGGCAGCACTGCTCAAACGCCGCCCCGATGTGCGCCAGGCCGAACGCAGGCTGGCTGCCGCCACGGCTGAAATCGGTGTGGCCACTGGTGCCCTGTACCCGGACATCAGCATCGGTGCCACCGTTGGCACCGTCGGTATCCTCGACGACCTGGGTAAACCCTCCACCAATCGCTGGGGTTTCGGTCCGTTGTTGAACTGGACCGTGCCCTCCAACGGCTCGCGCTCGCGAATCCACGAAGCCGAGGCATCGACCCAGGCAGCCCTGGCGCGCTTCGACGGGGTGGTGCTAAACGCCATCCGCGAAACCCAGACCAGCCTGGTGCAGTACACCGCCCTGCTGGAGCGCCGCGATGCCCTGGCTGACGCCGAGCAGTCGGCCCAACAGGCTGCGGACCAGACCCACCGTTTCTTCCAGGCCGGGCGCGTTTCGTTCCTGGCGGACCTGCAGGCAACCCGCACCTACACCGACGTCCGCGCCCAACTGGCAACGGCCAATACCCAGGTGGCCATGGGGCAGATCGACCTGTTCCTGGCGCTGGGCGGCGGTTGGGAGAACAGCCAGCCGGTGGCCCAGGCCAAGTAGGTGAAGACGTCAGCCCTGACACATCGCCGGTAACTGATACACCGCCTTCGCGAGCAAGCTCGCTCCCACCCTGGTTTTGTGTTTCGCCGCAGATTCGGATCTGAACCCAAATCCCTGTGGGAGCGAGCTTGCTCGCGAAGGCGATTGAACCCCAGGCCCGCTCAATTGCCCCAATCACATCCCCTTCATAAAAGGACACGCCCATGCGCACTCTGGAACTGGCTGGTAAACCCGTCCCCGTCATCGGTCAAGGCACCTGGCATATGGGTGAGGACAGGCAGCAGCGGCAAGCCGAAGTCGCCGCGTTGCGCCAGGGTATCGAGCTGGGCATGACCCTGATCGACACCGCTGAAATGTACGCCGAGGGCGGTGCCGAGGAAGTGGTCGGCCAAGCCATTGCCGGGCAACGCGACAATGTGTTCGTGGTCAGCAAGGTCTACCCGCACAACGCCAGCCGCAAAGGCATCCCCGCGGCCTGCGAGCGCAGCCTGAAACGGCTGGGCACCGACTTCATCGACCTTTACTTGCTGCACTGGCCTGGCCAGTACCCGCTGGAAGAAACCGTCGAAGCCTTCGAGCGCCTGCGTGAAGCGGGCAAGATCGGCCGTTGGGGCGTGTCGAATTTCGACGTGGACGACCTGCAGGAACTGGCCAGCCCGGCCTGCGCCACCAATCAGGTGCTGTACAACCCTGAAGAACGCGGCGTGGAGTTCGACCTGTTGCCCTGGATGCAAAGCCGTCATATGCCCCTCATGGCGTACTGCCCTATCGGCCAGGGCAGGCATCTGCTGAACCACCCGGCCCTGCGTGAAGTGGCCGCCCGTCATGACGCCACCACCGCTCAGGTATGCCTGGCGTGGGTGCTGCGTCAGGATGGGCTCATTGCAATCCCCAAAGCGGTGGACCCGACGCACGTCCGGCTCAATGCCGCCGCTTCCAAATTGGCCCTGAACGCTGACGATCTGCTGACCCTCGAGCAGGCGTGGCCGGCGCCGAAGCGCAAGCAACAACTGGCGATGGTTTGACGGCTGAACGCGATCGAAATCCTGACACAAACCGTAACAAAACTGTCAGAACAGCTTGTCATGATGCGGTCTTCGATCTTGTGCCACGGACAGGCGCATCCTCGCCAGCGAGCATCCATGAACCACAGTATCGTGCAGCACCATCAGGACTCCGACCTCTTCGGCCTGCTTTACGGGTTTCGTTTTCGTCCCGGTGAACGTGGTCAGGAAATCGGCTCCGCCGCCGCCCTCAATTACCTGCATAACGCCAACGATCCTGAAGAATTCATCTGGCTGCACCTGAACCTGGCACACGCCGGCTGTGAACGCTGGATGAAAACCCACCTGGAGCTGCCGGAAGAATTCTTCGAAGCGCTGCACGAAGGTTCGCGCTCGACCCGTATCGAACACGTGGATTCAGCCTTGCTGGCGGTGGTCAACGATGTGGTGTTCGACTTCGGCATGGTCTCGTCCGATATTTCCACGCTGTGGGTCTGCACCCGCAGCCGCCTGCTGATCACCGCGCGCCTGCAACCACTGCGCTCGGTGGATCAGTTGCGCTCATCGGTCAAGCGCGGTGAACGCTTTCGCTCCCCGATGGAGTTGCTGGCCCACCTGCTGCGCGATCAGGGTGAAGTGCTGACGCAGATCGTGCGTCGCACCAGCATTGGCGTCGACAAGATTGAAGATCAATTGTTGTCACAACGCGTCAGCAACAACCGTGCGGAACTGGGCTCGATGCGTCGCGTGCTGGTGCGCCTGCATCGGCTACTCGCCCTGGAACCCGCCTCATTGATGCGTCTTTTGCATCGTCCACCCTCCTGGCTGTCCGAAGACGACGTACAGGAGCTGCGCCAGTCCACGGAAGAGTCAGCCCTGGTGATCAGCGACCTGACAGCCCTGGGTGAGAGGATCAAACTGCTGCAGGAAGAAATCGCCGCCAACATCAACGAGCAGAGCAACCGCACCCTGTTCACCCTGACCGTGGTAACCGTACTGGCGCTGCCGATCAATATTGTTGCCGGTTTCTTCGGCATGAACGTCGGCGGCATCCCACTGGCCACTGACCCCGAAGGCTTCTGGGTGCTCGTGGCCCTGGTGGCGACTTTTACCTTGATCGCCGGACGCTGGGCGTTTCGCAAGCGTGGGGATTATTGATAAGGCTTAGCGGGCAAGCTCGCTCTCACCCACAGTCCGTGTGAAAAGCCTGGGGGATTCTAGGTTCAGTCGTAATCCACCGTAGGGGTGGGCTTGCCCGCTCCTACAAGTGCTGCTGCGACCAAATATTCGGCCCAACCATCACCCCACTGCCCCACGTCGCATCTCTGTCACATTTTGCAATGATCATGTTTGCAACCTCCAAAAAAAGGATTGCGAATCATGGCCACCAACACTCTGGCTCAGGACTCCGCCGCGCGGGGCACCGAGTCTACCCATCGATTTGGGCGCAAGCCCGGCATGATGACCATGGTGATTTTCTTCGCCGTGCTCGGCATGGGCCTGTTGTTCACCGCCTACAGCCTCAAGCAGGACGTCGATGACCTGGGCACCATCGTGACCACCTGGACGCCCTTCCTGCTGCTGGGTGTCGCGCTGCTGATCGCGCTGGGCTTTGAGTTCGTCAACGGTTTCCACGACACGGCCAATGCCGTCGCCACCGTGATCTACACCCACTCGCTGCCGCCGAACTTTGCGGTGGCCTGGTCCGGGCTGTTCAACTTTCTCGGCGTGTTGTCTGCCAGCGGTGCCGTGGCGTTCGGCATCATCGCGCTGTTGCCGGTGGAGCTGATCCTGCAAGTCGGTTCTTCAGCCGGTTACGCCATGATCTTCGCCCTGCTGATCGCCGCCATCCTGTGGAACCTCGGCACCTGGTGGCTGGGGCTGCCAGCGTCGTCCTCACACACGCTGATCGGCTCGATCATTGGCGTCGGCGTGGCCAACGCCCTGATGCATGGTCGAGACGGCACCAGCGGTGTGGACTGGGGCCAGGCTGAAAAGATCGGCTACGCACTGCTGGTCTCGCCCGTGGTCGGCTTCATCAGCGCGGCACTCGTGCTACTGGCCCTGCGCCTGCTGGTGAAGAACCGTGCGCTGTACAAGGCACCGGTGGGAGACGCTCCGCCACCCTGGTGGATTCGCGGTCTGCTGATCATCACCTGCACCGGTGTGTCCTTCGCCCACGGCTCCAATGACGGCCAGAAAGGCATGGGCCTGATCATGTTGATCCTGGTGGGCACCCTGCCAATGGCGTATGCCCTGAACCGCACCATGCCAGCCGACCAGGCCACGCAGTTCGCGGCCGTGGCTGAAGTCACCCAGCAGGCCCTGAGCCGCAGCGTGCCACTGCCCGCACCGGCTGACCCGCGCGCGGAACTGGCCACTTACGTGCGTACCAAGGAAGCCACGCCAACGTTGATCCCGTCCCTGGCGGTCATGGCTGGCAAGATCGGCATTCAGGTCAGCAGCTACGGTTCTCTGTCCAAAGTTCCGGCCGAAGCCATGGCCAACGTGCGTAACGACATGTACCTGACCTCCGAAAGCATCCGCCTGATGGAGAAGGACAAGGTTGGTAATTTCGACGCTGACACCACCAACAAGCTCGATGCGTTCAAGCAGCAGATCGACAGCGCCACCCGTTTCATCCCGCTGTGGGTGAAGATCGCCGTGGCCATCGCGTTGGGGCTGGGCACCATGGTGGGCTGGAAGCGCATCGTGATCACAGTCGGCGAGAAGATCGGCAAGACCCACATGACCTACGCCCAGGGCGCATCGGCTGAAGTGGTGGCGATGCTCACCATCGGCGCGGCGGACATGTACGGCTTGCCGGTGTCCACCACGCACGTCCTGTCATCCGGCGTTGCTGGCGCCATGGTGGCCAACGGTTCGGGCCTGCAAATGCGCACCCTGCGTAACCTGGCAATGGCCTGGGTGCTGACCCTGCCTGCCGCGATCCTGTTGTCCGGATCGTTGTACTGGGTATTCACCAAACTGTTCTGATCCGCTTAATCGGCATCGCCCGGGTCCGGGGGCACATCCCCGTCCTGGCTGGTGTCGATGCTCACCACCACCGACATCCCTGGCCGCAGTCGCGCGGCCAGTGGCTGATCGGGGTCGACCACGATGCGCACCGGGATCCGTTGTGCAATCTTCACGAAGTTACCCGTCGCGTTATCCGCTGGCAGCAAGCTGAACTCCGAGCCCGTGGCCGGGGAAATCCGCTGCACACGCCCGTGCATCTTCTGATCATCCAGTGCATCGACGGTAAAAGTCACCGGCTGGCCCAGGCGCACATTGGCCATCTGGGTTTCCTTCATGTTGGCAATGATCCACAACCGGTTCGGCACCAGTGCCATCAGTTGTGCGCCCGAGTTCACATAGGCTCCCAGACGCACACCAATCTGCCCCAGTTGCCCGTCCCGTGGCGCCAGGATACGGGTGTTGGTCAGGTCGATGCGCGCCAGTTCAATGGCCGCTTCGGCATTGGCGACCGAGGCTTCCAGTGAGCCGCGGTTGACGATCACGGTTTGCAGGTCCTGGCGGGAAATTTCCAGCGCCGCCTTGGCTTCGGCCACGGCGGCAATTGCCTGGGCATTGGCGGCGCGGGTGATGTCCAGCTCGCTTTTTGAGACCGAGCCATCGGTCACCAGCGCCTGATTGCGGCGCAGGTCGGCAGCCGCTTTTTCGCTCTGGGCCGCAGTGTTGGCCAGAGCCGCCTGACGCTGACCAATGGTGGCTTCGGCACTGCGCCGCTGTTGCAGGTTGTTGGCCAACGCGGCCTTCTGCACGCCCAGTTGCGCCAGTGCCTGGTCCAGGTGCTGGCGATAGATGCGGTCGTCGATACGTACCAGCAGGTCGCCGGCCTTGACGAACTGGAAGTCCTGCACCGGCACTTCGTACACATAACCGGCCAGTTGCGGCCCGATGATGGTGGTCTGGCCCCGAACCAGGGCGTTTTCGGTGCTGACCACGGGGCTGCTGAAGGGCGGCAACTGCCAGGCATACAGCACGATGAGGATGCCGATGATCGCCACGGTGGCGAAGATCGCCGACGAGACGATGCGCATCCGCGACGAACGCGGCTCGGTGGTTGGCGGCGTGGTGATCGGCGGTGGTGGCGGCCCGGAAGACTCGGTCGCGGTGACGGGTGCAGATGGGCTGGAAGCTGGCGAGTTTGATTCGGTCATGAAAGATTGGCACCACGGCTTGGAACGGAAGACTCGACGGGCGGCACAGGGCTGGGTCCGGTAATGGGTTTGGTGGTCAGTTTGAGCCAGATGCTGCGGATGAAAATCCAGATCATGGTCAGCACCGCCACCAACGCGATGAGCATGAACACGTCGTTGTAAGCCAGCACGTTGGCTTCCCGGGTGGCCGATGCGGCAATCGCGCGGATACCCTGGGTATTACGCAGGGAAGGATCGGCAATGGCCGACGCATAACTGCCGCTGGTGCTTTGCAATCGCGACTGGACCTGGGCGTTTATCAGCGTCAGGTGCTCGACGATGTAGCTGGAGTGGTACTTCTCCCGCACGATCTGGATCGTACCCAGCGCCGCCGAGCCAATCAGGCCACCGATGTTCTGGGTGATACCGAACAGCACCGAGAAGCTGACCATGTTGCGCGGGTTGGCAATCACCCCGCTCACCCCAAGTACCAGTGTCGGCCCGAGGAAAAATGTGCCGCCGAAGGCCAGCAGGAACTGGCTCAAATACATGTTCGACTGACGCGTCAGGTTGGTCGAGCCGCTGTCCATCCACGCGCCAACCGCCATCATTGCCAGCGAGATGATCAGCGGCTGAAACAGATGCTGGGGGTTGATGGTCAGCGCACTGATCGCAAGGCCCGCCACACTGCCGAACAGCATCACCAGGAACAAGGTGTGCATCTGCTCGTTGCCCATGTTCAGCGCCTGCAAAAAGCCTACGGCACCAGTGGATTGCTCGGACAACACAATGCGAATCAGAACCACCGCCAGGGCCAGACGCAAGATCCGCCCGCTGCCCAGCCAACGGGTGACCAGCAAGGGATTGGTGCGGTTATGTTCGATGGCCAGCCCCGACAGGATCAGCCCGATCGAACAGGCTGAGGCAATGCCAATCCACGGCGCGTCCAGCCACCAGTCGATACGGCCCAGGGACAGCACCGCGCATAGCAAGGCAAAACCGGTAGCCAGCAGGCCAAAGGTCAGGAAGTCGAGTTTTTCAAAGGCCTTGAAGCGGTCACCCGGTGGCAGTTTCAGCAGCAGCACGCAGCCCAGGGACAGCAGCGCCATGCCCAGCTCGAACAGGTACAGGCCGCGCCATTCGGCGATTTGCAGCAGGTCTTCGGACACCAGCCGCGCCAGGGGTATCGCCAGTTGCGCGGTGCCCAGCCCCAAGACCAGCGCCTTCATCCGCCACTTCTGGGGGAAGGCCTGGATCATGTAGTACAACCCCAGCGAACTCAGTGCCGCGCCCACCATGCCGTGGGCGGCACGTACCGCAATCGCCGAGCCAATGTCGTTGACGAACAGGTGCGCCAGGGTCACCACCGCGTACAACAGCAGAAACACCTCAGTGAACGCACGCAAGCCGTACTGCTGGCGGAACTTCACCAGCAGCAGGTTCATCGAGACGTTAGTCATCACATACGCGGCAGGCAGCCAGGCGATTTCCGCCGTGGTCGCCGCCAGAGGGCCTTGCAGATACGGCAGGTTGGCAATCACCAACGCGTTGCCCAGGCCACCGGTCAACGCGACGATGATACCGACTATGGCGAACGCAAGGCGCTTGGCGGGCGAATGCAGGGGCGTGGACGGTGACCCCGGCAGCGTGGGCCGCTCATGGGGCGCCCAGTCGTGGGGCGCGTATTTATCGTTCATGGGCGCGTCGTTCATGGGCAGGACCTGATTGAATCTCTCCTGAGGAGTTTGCGTAGAAAACATGGCTCATGAGCAACCCCAAGACCTACAGATTCAAGCCAATAAGCGTACGACATCCCGGTTTGAAATATCAGGAATATAGAAGCGCCGAATAGTAAACCCCAGGCCCGACTTTGTTGCCAGTCAGATGCTCAATGACTACACACCACCGTTGGTCAGATGCCTTGGTCACATTACCGCTGCGAGAAGTCGAATTTCGGGTCTGGTTGTATTTATATGCCCCTATTAAGAAGGAACCGCCGCCATGAGAACCCCTGGCCCCGACCACCCCATCACTGTCGCCCCTTTGCCCGGAAGCGTCAGTGTGAAATTCAAGGGCGTCCTCGTGGCGCAATCCGATAAGGCACTGGAGTTGCGTGAAGCCGATCACCCGCCGGTGATCTACATCCCCCGATCCGATATTCGGAGTGAACACTACGTGCGCACCGACCATCAAACCCACTGCCCGTACAAGGGCGACGCTCATTACTTCAGCCTCAAGGCCAATGACCAAACGGCCGTCAACGCCGTCTGGACCTATGAAGAACCCTACACGGCACTGGCTGAAATCAAAGGACATGTCGCTTTCTACAGCAACCAGGTGACATTCGAAACCACCGCTGCCAAAGGCTGATAAACGCCGGAGAACCCCACCGATGATCCGTCATTCCCTTGAGTTTCGCGACAACCCCGCCGGTCATGAGCTGCTCAAGCGTTACCAGACAGTCAGAAACCGAACCGAGAGCCTGATTGCGCCCCTCAGCGCCGAGGACATGGTCGTTCAGTCGATGCCCGATGCCAGCCCCGCCAAGTGGCACATGGCGCACACGACCTGGTTTTTCGAAACCTTCCTGCTCAGCCAGAACCTGCCCGACTATCAGCCCTTCGATCCTGCGTTCTGTTACCTGTTCAACTCCTACTACGAAGCTGTCGGCCCGCGTCATCCACGTCCGCAGCGCGGCCTGATGACCCGCCCGACGGTGGACAAGGTGCTGGAGTACCGTCGCTACGTCGACGAGCACATGCTGCTGTGGCTGCGATCACCACTGCCCGCCGATACTTGCAGCCTGATCGAGTTGGGCCTGGCCCACGAAGAACAGCATCAAGAGCTGCTGCTGATGGACATCCTGCACCTGTTCAGCACCTCTTCATTGAAGCCGGCGTATGACCCGACCTGGCCCAGGGATAAAGCGGGGCGACGTGGCCGGTTCCGTCCGCTCAAGGGTGGGCTGGTCGAGATCGGCCACAGGGGCAGCTGCTTCGCCTTCGACAATGAAGGCCCCCGGCACAGTACTTACTTGCAGTCCTTCGAGATCAGTGATCGCCTGGTTACTAATGGCGAGTGGCTGGTGTTCATGGCTGACGGAGGCTACAGCCAACCTGGGCTATGGCTGTCAGAAGGCTGGACCGTAGTGCAGGAAAACGCCTGGAATGCCCCGCTCTATTGGTATCAGGACGACAGTGGCTGGCGGCGAATGACCTTGCGCGGCCTGGAGCCCATCGACCCTGGCGCCCCGGTCACCAGCATCAGTTACTACGAAGCAGCGGCGTTCGCCCACTGGGCCGGTGCGCGCCTGCCCACCGAAATGGAGTGGGAGGCTGCGGTGGATGCGGGGTTGCTTGAGCAAGTCGATGATGTGGCCTGGCAATGGACTCAGAGCGCTTACAACGCCTATCCCGGCTTTCGTCCGGCGGCCAGTGCGGTGGGTGAATACAACGGCAAATTCATGATCAATCAGATGGTCTTGCGCGGCGGTGCCAGCGTGACCTCGCCGGGCCATGCCCGCTCGACCTATCGCAACTTCTTCCACCCGGAAAAACGCTGGATGTTCTCGGGCCTGAGGCTGGCGCGTGATGCCCGGCAACCGGGTGTGGTCAACCCCCACGACAGCGAGTTCGCCCGCGATGTTATCGCCGGCCTGTCAGCGCCACAAAAGAACCTGCCCCCCAAATACTTTTACGATGCGGCCGGCTCCGAGTTGTTCGAGGCCATCTGCCAGACCGAAGAGTACTACCCCACCCGCTCGGAAACCGGGCTGTTGACCGATGTTGCGCAGCAGATTTGCGCGTCGATCCCCGAAAGCGCGGCGCTGGTGGAGTTCGGCAGCGGTGCCAGCGAGAAAACCCGGTTACTGCTGGACGCCGCGCCTCAGATCGCGGTGTACGTGCCCATCGACATCAGCGCCAATGCGTTGCACAAGGCCGCCAAGGCACTCCGGCAGCGGTACCCGCAATTGATCGTTGCTCCGCAGGTGGACGACTTCACCCGCGCCCTGCAACTGCCTGCTGCCGCCAACGGCCATATCCGGGTCGGCTTTTTTCCAGGCTCGACCATCGGCAATTTCAGCCACGAACAGGCCGTGAAGTTCCTGCACGCGGCCCATGAATTGCTGGGGGACAACGCCCATTTCATCGTGGGCGTCGATATGGTCAAGGATCCCGACACCCTGGTGGCCGCCTATGACGACGCCGAAGGGGTGACGGCACGGTTCAACAAAAACCTGCTGACCCGCATCAACCGTGAACTGGATGGCACCTTCGACATCCAGGCCTTCGATCATCTGGCGGTATGGAACGCCGCGCAGCAGTCCATGGAGATGCACCTGGTCAGCCGTATGGAACAGGTGGTCAAGGTGGCTGGACACAGCTTCCACTTCAGCCCCGGCGAACGCCTGCACACGGAGAACTCACACAAATTCACCGTCCAATCCTTCACCGCTCTTGCCGACAGTGCTGGCTGGTCGGTCAGCGAATGCTGGATCAGTGGCGAGCCGGAGGTGGCGTTGTTCAGTTTGCAGGCTTGAGCTGAAGAAGATTTCGTTCCCACGTCGAGGCGTCGAACCGTCCGCGTGGGAACGATCATCCTGTATGCCAGAAAAACGCAAACTCACCCTGCACGATTGCCGATTGTCTTTTGCAAATTTGCACTGTTAGCATCCCTGAGTCATTTCTCGCACAGACGGGAACAAGAACAATAAAAGCAACAGGGAGTTAGCGATGTCTGCACAGGTAGTACACGCCTCGTTACCGGGCGAAGAGCCTGCTTACACGGCCGTCCTGGCCGACGTACGTAACCATATCGGCCATCTGACCCTCAACCGCCCCGCGGACCTTAATGCCATCGACCTGCCGATGGTGCGGGCGCTGCAGCGTCAACTCGATGACTGGGCACAGGACGACAACATTCATGCGGTGGTGCTGCGCGGCGCAGGCGAGAAAGCCTTTTGCGCTGGCGGGGATATCCGCTCGCTGTACGACAGCTACAAACATGGCCAGACCCTGCACCAGGACTTCTTCGTCGAGGAGTACGCCCTTGACCTGACGATCCACCACTACCGCAAACCCATCCTGGCCCTCATGCACGGCTTCGTTCTGGGCGGCGGCATGGGGTTGGCCCAGGGGGCTGACCTGCGGGTAGTGACCGAGCGCAGCAGGCTGGCGATGCCGGAAGTGGCCATTGGTTACTTCCCGGACGTGGGCGGCAGTTATTTCCTGCCCCGGGTGCCCGGCGAGCTGGGGATCTACCTGGGGGTCAGCGGCGTGCAGATCCAGGCGGCCGACGCGCTGTATTGCTGCCTGGCCGACTGGTACGTGCACAGTGATTTATTGCAACGGCTCGACCGGCAACTCGACACCCTGGCATGGAACCTGACCCCGCTCAAAGACCTGCAAGGCGTGCTGGCGACCCTCGGGGTGCAACGCCTGCCCGAGCCCCCACTGGAAAAACTGCGTCCGGCCATCGATCACTTCTTTGCGCTGCCGGATGTGCCGAGCATCATCGAACAGTTGCGTGCTGTCACCATCGGCGACAGCCACGACTGGGCACTGTCCACCGCCTCATTGCTGGAAAGCCGCTCGCCCCTGGCCATGGCCGTGACCCTGGAAATGCTGCGTCGTGGTCGGCACTTGCCCCTTGAAGCCTGTTTCGCGCTGGAGCTGCACGTGGACCGCCAATGGTTCGACCGCGGTGACCTGATCGAAGGCGTGCGCGCCCTGATCATCGACAAAGACAAACAACCGCGCTGGAACCCGTCCACTGTGCAGGCGTTAAGCGCCGCGCATGTAGAGAGTTTCTTCAGCGGTCAGGAGGGTTGAATCATGCACGATCTGGAATTGACCGAAGAGCAAGTGATGATCCGCGACATGGCGCGGGATTTCGCTCGCAATGAAATCGCCCCCCACGCCCAAGCCTGGGAAAAAGCAGGCTGGATCGACGATGCCCTGGTCAGCAAGATGGGCGAACTGGGCCTGCTGGGCATGGTGGTCCCCGAACAATGGGGTGGTACTTACATCGACTACGTGGCCTATGCCCTGGCGGTTGAGGAAATCTCGGCAGGCGATGCTGCCACCGGCACCTTGATGAGCGTGCACAGTTCGGTGGGCTGTGGCCCGATTCTCAACTACGGCAGCGAAGAACAGAAGCAGACGTGGCTTGAGAAACTGGCCACCGGGCGTGCCATCGGCTGCTTCTGCCTGACCGAACCCCAGGCGGGCTCCGAAGCGCACAATTTGCGCACGCGGGCCGAATTGCGTGACGGCGAGTGGGTCATCAACGGCGCCAAGCAATTCGTCAGTAATGGCAAGCGGGCGCAGATCGCTATCGTGTTCGCGGTCACCGACCCTGAACTGGGCAAGAAAGGCCTGTCGGCGTTTCTGGTACCCACCGACAACCCCGGTTACACCGTGGATCGCTCTGAACACAAGATGGGCATTCGCGCCTCGGACACCTGCGCGGTGACCTTGAGCGATTGCCGCATCCCCGCCGCCAACCTGCTGGGCGAACGCGGCAAAGGCCTGGCCATCGCACTCTCCAATCTGGAGGGCGGACGCATCGGCATTGCCGCTCAAGCCCTGGGCATCGCCCGTGCGGCCTTCGAAGCGGCGCTGGTCTACGCCAGGGAGCGGGTGCAGTTCGACAAACCGATCATCGAGCACCAAAGCGTCTCGAACATGCTGGCCGACATGCATACGCGCATCAACGCCACCCGCCTGCTGATCCTGCATGCGGCACGCTTGCGCAGCGCGGGCAAGCCATGCCTGTCCGAAGCCTCCCAGGCCAAGCTGTTCGCCTCGGAGATGGCCGAATGGGTCTGTTCCAAGGCGATCCAGATTCATGGCGGCTATGGCTATCTGGAGGATTACCCGGTAGAGCGCTACTACCGGGATGCACGGATCACGCAGATTTACGAGGGTTCCAGTGAAATCCAGCGGTTGCTGATTGCCCGGGAGCTGCGCCACTACACCCTATGACGGGCGCCCCTTGAACCAGGCCGCAGGCGTGATTGCTGCGGCTTGTTCCTCAACCATGGTTTTTACTCGAACCGTTCACGCCCTAGCAGCGTTGCCAACAGTGTCAAAGAATCGGCATTTGCCAGCATGATTGCACTGCGCTTTTCAGCGTCTGCAAAAAAAACATCACGGGCCTTCTCAAGAGTCGCGCTGGAGGTGGTGTTGAGAATGAACGCTTTGGCGCCCCCATCCTGATCGTTCAAGTCGCGCCAGCGCCCATGCTCAAATATTTTGAACAGTTGATTGCGCGGCGTCTGATGAGAAAGATAGTACTGCTGAGTGAATTTCGAGTCTTCGATGAAGCGCACCTGATGCGCCACGTCATCAGCGATCAGATCAAGAAACGGTGAAGTGGCCTCCAGATAGGCGATGTCGTGGGTGTCATTGGACAGATGCGAAACTTCGTGAATCAATACTGCCCCGCGGTAGTGTGCGTTCAAGTTAAAACCTGGTTCACCGGGCATCACAGGTTTGAGTTTTAGTGTCGGTACATTGAAAAAGCGCTCGGTTAAAAAAATACGTTGCCGTGGATCCTCCTTGATCGTAAAGGCAACCGTCCCCTCATGCCCTGGTCTGTTGTATCCCACCACGTATCGAGACGAGGAAAACGGTGAAAGGCTGGCATCCAGTACTGCATTGAATACGTTGGTCAGCGTTTGTTTTACATTCGCGATCAGAGAAGGACTGGGGGTGCCAACTCCGAAGAAGTCCATGAGTATTTTCGCCACCCGGGCATCCAGTACTTTATTGGGGCCGTGCCCATTGAGGTTATCCAGTCCCACATACAGATAGTGCTTGGCTTGCAGATGTGCCTGCCCGATACGACGCGCCTTGTCGCGAAATAATCGACGTATTTCAGTCATACCTGTTGCTTCTGTTACCAACACACTGTCGAGGCCTTCCTCGACTTCGTCAGTCTTCGACCGCGTCAAGAGGCCACCACCCCCACGCAGCCCCCATTGCAGATCAAGTTCCCATTGCTGCAGGTCATTGAGCTTTACGTTTGGGCCATATGTCTCGCCGGCCACGATTCGCCACTGCATCGACTCATTTTGACGAACCTCATAAACCTTCCCCGCCACAACCGCGTATTTTTTATGGCTGTCAGTGGCTTGATAGAGGTTATACAACTCACCCCTTAACAGGTCTTTGAGTGCGACATCATTGGCTTCAAAAGACTGCAACCGGGCCTTGAGCTCCGGGGTCAGCTGTGCATTGACCCAGGAAAACGGCTGGTCCTGAGCTTCGGATTCAGACCCTGGCTCTTCAACGTCAGACGTGATCAACCCCTCATCTTCGAGCGCTTGCTCTTCTCTGGAGACGATCAGTACGCCTAATGCTGCGGAGAACTCTGAAAAGGCCTTGCCCCAATGACGGTGGGAGGCCGCATTAGCCGAGGCCTTGAACCATGAATGACTCTGCCAGGCGGCGACCAGCACACCGAGTTTACCGGGGAGGAAGGTCAGAATCTGCTCGGCCCCAAGGGTCATGAGATAGAGGAACGATTGCCAGTCAGCTTCGGCGGTCGTGACGGTTTGCTTTTTGGCCATGGCCTTGAGCGCCGTCAGCGTTTCCAGGTACAGGTACTCCAATACGTTGCCCTGCACCACCTCCACATGCAGTGTCACCGGGCCTGGACTGGACAATGGAACATCAGAAAACGATTCAGTGCTCCACGGCAGGTGCGGCTCCCTGAAGCCTCCATGGTCATAACGTTGCCGCACATCACCCGCAACCCGTTGCAGAATGAGTGCCTGCAGCCCCGTGTCCGTACGTATGTCCTCCAGCAGTGCCGCCTGATTGGCATATTCCTTGAAGTTGAAATCTTTATGAAACAGCGCGTGAAGGACGACGGGACCCTGAGTCAGATCCTTGGGACCGATCACGTAGAGCCCTGAAACTGTGTCAGGTTTGGTATTCGGGGCTGCACACAGTTGTAAGGGACGCAAGGAGATGTCCTGCCCATGAACAGGCTGTCGAGCGACGCCATCAGGCATCTCGATCACGCACTGAATGAAGTCGAACGCCCGCTCGCTGAACAGGTTTTCAAGCTTGTTCTCAAACGCAATCTCCAGAATCGAGGCCGGCATCTGCCGGAAAAAGCTTTTTTTACGCAATGCATGGCTCGGGTCTTTTTCGTCGAACTTCTGCTCCAGCAAACGCCGGTAGCCACTGCCCAGGTCTTGCGTGCGTGTCAGCTCGCGCAGGTAGGCGGGTGTCAAAAGGGAGGCGACAGCCTGGTTATGGGTCGAAATGACGGTCAAGTCAGCACTATGAATACTGGAAAAATGATTGAGAGCGTAGTCAGTCAGCGAAACCTCACTGATATGCGTAACGGCGGGAATCATTGACGGCATCTGGCCAATCGTGACGGGTGCTGGCAGGTAGCGGGTGAGCCTCAATCGGATGGTATCCGGATCCAGCGATTGCCCCACAAAGTCCTTGTTCAGCTGGTTGATGAATCGATCACGAGCATAGACATGCAGCCGGGGGATATCGGCCAGGAAACCCAGCTCTGGATCATTGGTCAGGTAATACTGGACCAGAATTTCGGCGTATCGGGCCAGATCAGCTGTCGATGCTGCTTTCATCCAGTCAGGTAGGGCACCCTCGAAAAGCATGCGCTGCGTGGCGATGGTCAACCTGTCTAAAAGGTGAGCGAATTGATTACCTGACGAGGCGAACCGCATCAGGTTGTCAAAGACCTTGCCGCTCAGTTGGCCGCGAGCCGCGAAGTTGAAAGCCTCCTCGGTGCAGGTTTGCTGTCGCTGGTGTTCCAGGCGTTGCAGAGCACCGATGAAGTTATCGTCAACCCTGGTGACCCGGAGCGTGATGTGATTGTTTTCGTGCTGCAGCAGCCGACCACGGATCTGCGCCTTGTCGCCTTCCTCCAGCAAGTCCAGCCATTGCTCAAGCTCCGCGGGGCGACCTAATCTACGGTTAATGTATTGCTCCAGCGCGGCAATGGAATCGAACGTACGCAGCCCTTTGAGCGAGCACCAGAACAATAGAAGGCTACCAGCATGATGCGGCCTTTGCAGAACGAAGGTATTGCTCATCTGCACCCGCGGCTTTGCGGGTTGAGGCTGCAAACTCAAGGTAAATACCTCGGCCCTGTCATTGCCCAACAGCCCTCGCATCCAACGCTCGGGCCGGTTCAACACCTGTTCAAGCATCCCAAGGGTCAGTGCATCGATATTGGCAATACGCTCCTCGATATCGAATTGGACGCGCAACAGCGTAGAGAGGATGTCATATGACAGCCTGTCGGCGTTGAACTGGCGACTCTTCTGACGAAGCGGGTGAGTATAGAACTCACCTGGGCGCCGCAAATATCGGGACGGAAACTGAGCGTGGGTACGTTTCAGCAACTGTTCAACCAGAAATGGCGTCAATGTAGTGCTGACCTGGATCGGCAAACCGGTTGCAGGACGAACGACTACTTGGCTAGTGAGCGGAATCTGATCCCGTCTATGACCGGTAATTCTCTCCAGCAGTACGTCAATCAAGCTGATGGACGAGTCATTGACCCTGCCTTCCCGGATCACTATGGCGTCATTGAGTTGCAGATAGACGTGGTTTGCATCCAGACGATCATCGGCAAAAAGAGACAGTTGCATATTAAGAAGTTCACGGGCGCACTCCCTGACTCCGCGGTGTGACACATTGATGCGTTGAACATGCTCTTCCAGGCTTTGCAACAACTCCAGCCAGGAAGGAAACGGCAGCAACGCCGGGGCATCGGCTGTATCACGGGAAAGTGCCTGGTGGGCGGTGCGCGGACTTGAATCGGTGCTTGCCGGAATGTCCTCGACCGTCAACCTTGTATCCAGCCATCGGTTGCTGTCGGAGAACAGCATGAGACGTTTGTCGATCAGTGGACGAACGTCCAGAGCGTCGTCGATGGCCACCGGTGCGTGTTCAAGGTCGTCACAAGGTTGCGTAATGGCAAAGTTGACGCTGCGTTTTTGCAGGGCCAGGACTGAATCAATCAGGCAGGTAAAGAGCGGTTGAGTCAATGGGGTGATGGCCACGCCCGTCAGACTCACCCCTGCGATCAACGGGCGTTCGTCCAGCGGGACGTGTTGCAGAAGTTCAGCCCGCCCTTGGGCGGTAGCAAAATATTCCGTCAGCGATATCAGGTTATCGAAACGACGCAAGCCTGTACTTGCGCAATAAACCAGCAAACCCGATGCATCCTCCGACCCGGATTTGACCACAAACATCCCGATGACCTGAAAACTCAGGTCGTCGTCGGTCAATACGGCCAGCGCTCTGGCGCCCGCAACCGGATCCAGCAGGGCGTCATTGGGAGGCAGCAGTGCTTTGAGGCACTGAAACTCGGTAGCGTCGATTTCGCCGCGTTGCCTGCAGTCAAGCACGTGTTGGCGAAAGGACTCAACCAGGCCCTGCTTGGCCATGTCACGACGGCTCATGCCGTTCTCAGTCGTTTCCCCCCAATAGTCATCGAGCGATTGCTCGAAACAGGAAGGCAGCGCAGTTGAAACTGCGGATAACACCTCCTTGTAGGCCTGACTCTCGGCCTGCCCCAGAACATGACCCTGAGCGTCAAGGAAGCATCGAGACTGTCCCGGACTCAGGGCCTGGCCGCAGAAATCATCCAGCGCTGCATCAAACAAGGATTGCACACCGACAATCAAGGGTTCAGACGCAGCGCCCCCTGCCTGCACCAGATGCAAAAAACAGGTGGAGGGTTCTAAAACGGTGTTCGGCAGCAGGCGCTTCAACTGATTTCGCAGCGTCTGATCCACTGCTGTACTCAGCGAAGGCAATTGCTCCAGTTGCTTTGCCAACCCGCCTATCAGGCCAACCTGCTGATCGAGGATCGCCAACATTTGCTGCTCGAACATATCGCCGTCGACGAGTTGGTAGTCAAAGATTGGCGCGACACTTTCATGGGCCACAAACCGTTTTTGCATCGTTGTCAGCAGGTGTTGCCTGTCGTCAAAACGTTCCACTCCATAAAGCAGAGTGCTCAGATAAACCCGACGATCATCGGTCATCTGGTGACTGATTAGCACGGCGGCAGCCATTTCAGTGCCAGGCGTGGAAGCGTCATCCATTACCAGTCTGTCGATGCGTGGTGGATCGGCGTTGGGCGCCTTGGGCTGAGGATCAAGCAGGAGCGATAGCCATTGTTGCTCTTGCTCGTCGATACGACCTGAAAGCCGAGCCTGCGCCACGTCCTCTGCGAACTGCTGCTTGAGGGATGAGGCCTGGAAGTACGGCATGAGAACAGCGTTGGGTGAGGTAGTAGCTGTCGAAGGAGAGAGCATCGTAAATTTCCTTTACCCGAATTAATGAGCAAGGAAATTTATTACGAGCTGGCTCGCGCAATGCGTTACATAACGCAAGCCAGCCCTGTCACGCGGATTCAAAACCATCCACACCACGTCGACACGACAGGCCTTCAAACAGTTGTAGAGATATAGCGTCTGCGCCCCAGCTTCGTCATCAATAGCGCAACAGAATCAGCGTTGCTCAAAATGATATCGCTGCGCTTGTCGGCGTCTGCGAAAAAGACTTCACGCGCCTCTGCCAGGTTCGGCTTGCCAGTGATCTTTAGAATTTTCTTCTTGCCGTAGCCATCCTCAGCTTTTATGTCCTGCCACTTATCATCAGCATCCAGACGTTTGAACAACTGGTCAGGAGGCGTCTGGTGAGACAGGAAACGCTGCATCCGGCCCAACTCGGATTTGAGCCTGGCCCGGTACGGAAGATTGTCGGCCAGCATGTCGAGAAACGGTGCAGCCGCCTCCAGATAAGCGATGTCATGCGTATTGTTGACCAGATGCGAAAGCTCATGAAGCAGTGCAATTGCCCGGTAATGATCGCCCACGTCGAAGTCAGTGTCGGCCGGACCTAATGGCTTGAGACGAAATTGCGGAATGCGGAAGAATCGCTCGGTCAGGTAGATCCGTCTCAGTGGATCCTTTTTCAAAACGAACGCGGTGACTTGTCCGTTCCCCAGCTTGTTGGTACCCACCACATAACGCGTCGACGAAACGGGCGACAAGGACGCATCCATCACCTCTGCATACAGAGCTGCCGCAATGTCCCGCACCTTGTTGATCAATTGCTCATCGGGCGCCTGGACGCCAAAGAAGTCATTGAATACCTTGTTGGTGCGGCTATCGAGGGCGGTACCGGGCGCGTCGGAATTGAGATTGTCCAGGCAGTTCTCCAGATAGCGTTTGGCTTGCAAATGCGCCTGTGCGATGAGCACTGCCCTCTTCCTGTAGGACGTTCGTATTTCGGCCATCCCGGCGGCTTCCACAAAAAACACCTCTTCTACCTCGTCATCCGTCAGCTCTGCCTTGATTTTGGTGACGATGCCACCGCCTCCAGCCAGCCCCCATTTGACGTCCAGCTCCCATTGTTGCTGTTCATTAATCTTGATGTTAGGCCCTTTGGTTTCACCGCTGACAATGCTCCACTGGTCGCCGAACCGTTTGACTTGATACACCACGCCCGCCACCGCAGCGTAATGAAGGCCCGTTACAGGGTTCTCGTACAGGTTGAACAGTTCATCCCGATTCAACTGGCTTAACGAAACATCAGCCGCCTCAAGCTGCTTCAAACGCGCCTTTAACTCCGGGGTGAGTTGCCCGTTACCCCAGGAGAACAGGGGAAAGGATGAGTGTTCTTCCGAAGAAGTCGACTCCTCCACCGCCTCTTCAACGACTTCCTCGATGGGTTGTTTTGAGGTTGCCAGCATCGCCAACGCTGCCGACAGCTCGGAAAACGCCTTACCCCAACGCTGTTGAATCACAGAGGTGACGCCTTCCTGAATCAACGAATGGCTTTGCCATATTGCGACCAATGTCCCCAGTCTTCCCGGCAGGAACGACATGCCCAGCTCTGCGCCCAAGGTCATCAGATAGGTGAATGATTTCCAGTCGGCCTGAGCGGTGGTCACCGTCTGGTTCTTGGCCATCCTCAGCATCACGCGCACTGTATCCTCGAAAAAATACTGCAGCGAATTGCCACGCACCGGCTTCACACGCAGCGTGACGGGCCCGGGGGCAGTCAGCGGCACATCCGAAAACGATTCGGTGCTCCATGGCAGGTGCGGCTCGGTAAAACCACCATGCGCGTAACGCCTCCGTACATTTTCCTCAAGCCGCTGAAGGACCAGCGCCTGTAATTCGCTGGAGGTGCGCAGGTCCTGGCACAAACTGTCCTGATCAGCGTATTCCTTGAAGCTGAAACCCTCATGGTAAATGGCGTGCAGGATCACCGGCCCCTGGGTCAGGTCTTCAGGCCCTATGACGTAAAGACCCGACACGCTGTCCGGCTCGATATCCTCGGCGCAGACCAGGTGCAAGGGACGCAGGACGACGTTTTGGCCATGGACGGGCTGCCGGGCAATACCATCGGGCATGGAGACGATGCTTTCGATGTAATCGTAGGCGGTGACGCTAAGCTGCTTCTCCAGCCGCATCTGGAACGCCACCTCGCGCACCAGTGCGGGCACTTGCTGGATGAAACGCTTTTGCCGAGTCGAATAATCGGCATTGTTCGGGCTCAGCTTCTGGAGCAGTAACTTCTGAAAGTTCGCCCCGACATCCAGCTTTCGTACCAATGCCTGCAGATAAGCAGGCGTCAACCCGGCGGGCAGGGATTGCCCCATGGGTGCGCTGACGGTCAGCGCGGCGCCCGGCATCGACGAGAAATGATCAAGCGCGTACTGGGTCAGAGTTTCAGTATGGATAATAGTCGCAGCCGGCAATGCAGAAGGAATCGCCCCAACAGAGACCGGTGCCGGTATGTACTGTGTCTTCGTAATATTCAGCTTGTCGGGATCTAGTGCACTGTCCGGAAAATCAACATTGATTTGCTTGATCACTCGCTCTCTGGAGTACTCCTGAAGCCTCGGAATTTCGTATAGAAAGTCCAGCTTCGGGTCATTGAGCAGGCAGTACTGCAGGAGAATATCGCTGTAGGTCAGCAAGTCCTGCGCTGTTGCAGACTTGATCCAGCCGGGCATGAAGGCTTCAAACAGCATGGTTTGTATGGCAACACACAGCACATTGAGCGCAGGAATAGCCAGACTGCCGGCTTCTGCATCTTTCATGGTTCTGGCGAACAAAAGCGCGTTGAAGTGTGAACGCAGGACGAAACTGTAAGCGGCTTCAATCCCTTCGTAATGATGCTGACATTCGATCTGCTGCAAACGCTGGATGAAATTGCCCTCAATGGCTGGGGTATCGAGCGTTAGACGATTATCACTGAGACGCTCCACGCGCAGGCGCACCGACTCCTTGTTCGGACCTGTCACCAATTGCAGCCAGGGACCGCGCTTGAGTGGGTTGCTCAGTCTGGCGTTCAGGTAGTCCTCGAGCGCGCTGAGTGACGCAAAAGGTATCGCACCGGTCAACCCGCTCCAGAACAGAATCTGGCTGGAAGGATTCGAAGGCTGGTGCAGGATGAAGGCATTACCGATTAATACACCCGGCTTTGCGGCGTCATGAATCAGATACGGCTCCAGCACTTCAACCTTGTGAACCCCAAACGACTCTCGCGTGGCTCTGAAAGGCCTGTTCAGCACTTGCTCGAGCATGGTCAAAACGTGCAGTGAATCGTTTTCGATTCGCAACCCCATGTCCAATTCAAGTCGCAGTTGTGCTGCGCTCATTGAACAGGACAGCGCGGCGGGATCCAACGAGGCGTTGCGGTAACGCCTTGTCTTGCCGAACAACGTTTTATTCTGCGCGAGATACGCGGCCGGAAAGCGGGCATGGGCATGCTTGAGCATGTCATTGAGCAGCGAAGGCCTGAGCAACGCGGTGGCTTGCTGTTTGGAAGAGTGTTGTGAGGTGACCAGAATTACACTGTCTGTGGGTAAATCGGTCAGCCGATGACGGCTGACTCGCTCAAGCAGCAGCGAGATCAGGGAGACGGTCGTTATCGGGACCGCTTGGGTGCCTTGATCGACGCTACCGGAAATATCGCTGTTTTTTTCCTGGGCGGATGCGGCTGCAGTAAACCGTACCTGCACATTCAGCGCGTCGACGCTCGAATCACCGAAGACCGCTAGATACTTGTTGAGCAGGTCCCGCGCGCAGGCTTCAATTCCTGGAGCAGCCTGGACCATAAGCCCAATGTCATCATCAAGCTTATGTACACGGTCAAGCCAGGACGTCGATATCTCCGTTCCGGATGTGGCATTCGCATGCGCCGGCAACGTCAGCGTCCTGCTTCTTTCATCAAACCAACGACCATCGCCGTTGAGCCGCAACAAACGGTGATCGATATACCCTCGCACGTCCAATGCATCATCGATAACGGCAGCAACCCAGTCAGGAACTTTGGGCTGCTGATCTATAGCGTCCTCCAGATTGCTGACTTGCAACTTGATGATAGAGTCGATGCAGGTCAGAAACAGCGGGAGCTCGATGTCATTGATAACCACTGTCAGCGCCGACTTCGAGCGAGCGAGCGACTGTTCATTCCATGGCAGGTAATGCAAGAGTTCGAAGCGACCGGTAGTAGAGGAGAAATACTCCTGCAACGCCTCCAGGCCGCTAAAACGACGCAGTCCTGTTGCTGCGCTATACAAAAACAGGTCGCTTAAGCCTGGGTCACTGAAAACAAGCAGAATAATTCCAGCCAGTGTGACGGGGGACTTGCCTTCAGCCGAGACTGTCAGGGTTTTGCCGCAAACCTTTGCATCGTCGGCCAGCACTTCATCCCCCGGTGGCAGCATCCCCCTGATATGCCGATACTCGGTTTCGGTAATCTTCACGCGGTTATGACTGTCGATTAGCACCTGGCGAAAGCCTTCGGCCAGCGCTTCGGCGGCCAGTTCTCGGCGGGTTTGCCCACTCGTTGTCAGCGCACGCCAATACTGCTGGATCGCTTCCTTGAAAGAGGTTTTCAACACTGCGTCCAAACCGGACAAGGCAGCCAGATAATGCCCCGCCTCCGGTTGCCCCAGAAGCGAGCCCTGCCCCGTCAGGAACCGGCGCGTGACACCCGCCGGCAGGGTTTTACCGGTGTACTCCTCGATCCCAGCGTCCAGCAAGGTCTGCCCTTTCACGACACCGGCATCCAGCGGGGTTCCCGTCGACTGTGTCACGGCTTGCACAATCTGGACCCAACACATCGCAGGATCAATGGTCGTACCCGGCACCAGGTGTTCGATGCGTTGCTTCAGTGCCTGAGCCATGGTGTTTTGAAAAGTGGGCAACAGGGACAGTTGGTCGGCCATCGCTCCGAGTTTGTCAGCCTGCTGCCTGATGATCATCAGCATCCGCTGTTCGAAGACGAGGCCTTCGAGCAATTCATACTCAAGCGTCGGCGCAATAGCCCCCCTCTGGGCAAAGCGCTGTTCCAGGGTCGTAAGCAGGTGCTGCCGGTCATCGAAACCTTCCAGACCGTAAAGCAGGGTACTCAGGTAGATACGCGTATTGGTGGAGACCAGGTGACTGATCAGCAAGGCGGCACTCATTTCAGTGCTCACCGGGGAATCATCGCCCATGACCAGGCGGTCGATACGTGCGGGATCAGAATCAGGTGGCTGTGGTGAAGGCTGCGTCAGTGTCAGAAGCCACTGCTGCTCCTGATCGTCGATACGCTTTTCCAGCCTGGCATCGGCAATGTCCCTGATAAATCGGAGCCGAAGCGATTCGGCATGAAAATAAGGACGCGTGTCAGAGGCGTCGGTGACGGGGGGGGTGGCAGAAGGCAGCACGGCAAATTTCCTTTTGAATGAACGCCACCCTCTCGACCTAATGCCGGGGAGCAGCTCATGTGAAAGAAAAACTTACCGAGGAGCCGTCTTCATGTTGCGTTACATATCCACCGCACTGCAAAGTTCAGCGCTTTGGGTCAACAGCGCTTACTCAGAGCGTTAAAGCACCACGTTGCGCACAAACCGCACCATCACGCTTCCATCGTTGCGATAAACATGCGGCTGGTTACTCTCGAACATCAGGAACTCGCCGCTGTCGACCGGATAACTGCTGGCCACCAGAACGATGGTCAAGCAACCTTCCACGACGTAGACCTGCGCGCTCCAGCCTTCCGGGTCGGCTTCAGGCGTGTAGCTGTCGCCTGGCTCCAGACAGAACTCCCACAACTCGACTTCGCGCCTGGCCACCGCTTTGGCCAGCAATACAGCCTTGCTGCCAGGAACCGAGCCTACCCACGCCAATTCATTGATACGGCTGTGGTCGCGCACGTCCGGCGCCTGAATCAGATCACTGAAGGCGACATCCAGCGCCTCGGCCACTCGGTCCAGGGTCGCCAGGCTGACGTTCTTTTCCCCGGCCTCGATGGCCACCAGCATCCGACGGCTGACCCCCGACTTTTCAGCCAGGGCAGTCTGACTCAGGTCGGCGGCATTGCGCAGACGCCGGACGTTCTGGCTCACATGCTGCAGGACGGGCGCTCGTTGAGAACTATCTTTGTGCACTATATTGCTCGTTTGGGTGGGTTGCGCAGTATACTGCCCACGTTCGGACGCATTGTGCGTCCCGCTTCTTGTTGCTGCAAGTTTCAAGCCCGGTGAATTCCATGACCTCTATCCGCCTGATGCCCCGCGTCAGTAAAGCAGAAGCTGTACTGATCCTGATCACTGTCATCTGGGGCGGAACCTTTCTATTAGTGCAACATGCGCTGACGGCCAGCGGCCCGATGTTCTTCGTGGGTCTGCGTTTTGCCGCAGCGGCGTCCATTGTTGCGCTGTTCTCCCTCAAAGTCCTTCGGGATATGACGCTGACGGAATTCAAGGCCGGTGTTGCCATTGGCACCGCGATCATGCTCGGTTACGGCCTGCAGACGGTCGGCCTGCAAACCATCCCCAGCAGCCAGTCGGCATTCATTACTGCCCTGTATGTGCCCTGTGTGCCGCTTTTGCAATGGCTGGTGCTGGGACGTCGCCCAGGCCTGATGCCGAGCCTGGGCATCGCCCTGGCCTTTACCGGCTTGATGCTGTTATCCGGCCCCAGTGGCGCATCGCTGCAGTTCAGCCCTGGCGAGATCGCCACCATCGTCAGCGCCGTGGCGATTGCAGCCGAGATCATCCTGATCGGTGCCTACGCGGGCAAGGTGGATGTGCGGCGCGTCACGGTCGTGCAACTGGCGACAGCTTCATTGTTGTCGTTCCTGATGGTAGTGCCGACGGGTGAACCTTTGCCGGGCTTTTCCTGGTTATTGGTGATCAGTGCCGTGGGCCTGGGCGCCATGAGCGCAGTGATCCAGGTGGCGATGAACTGGGCGCAAAAAACCGTTTCTCCCACCCGAGCGACTGTCATCTACGCAGGCGAACCTGTGTGGGCTGGCATCGCCGGACGCCTGGCCGGTGAACGCCTGCCCGCTATTGCCTTGTTTGGCGCGGCGCTGATCGTCGCCGGCGTGATCGTCAGTGAGATGAAAGGCCGGGCAAAAGTGGCGGCGGTAGAAGAAGAGGATGAACAGAACGAGGTGCTGGGCAAGGCGGAGTGAGTTCACCCAATACCGAGTCGTGACATTCGCGAGCAATCTCCCACAGGGTTCGGGGGCAGGCCAAAACCCTCAGTCACCACAACCTGTTGGGGCAAGGTGGATCGCCACCCCGGTCGCTCCAACAAATCCTCCCGTTTACTCAGGGAATCTCCAGGACTGATTAACTGTCTACAAGGCTTGTAGGATTCTGCGACACCTTTGCGGTTGGTGATCCGGACACTGCCACGTATGATCCTTGACATTTCCCCGCAGATTAGAAGCCTATGTCCTTGATAGTTCTCCTGCTTCTGCCCTTCATCGGCAGTTGCCTGGCAGCTCTTTTGCCACACAACGCCCGCAACGCCGAATCCATTCTTGCAGGCATGGTCGCTTTGATCGGAGCGGTCCAGGTGGCCTTGTGGTACCCGCAGATCGCCCACGGCGGGGTGATTCGTGAAGAATTTTTCTGGCTGCCCAGCCTGGGGCTGAATTTTGTCCTGCGCATGGACGGCTTTGCCTGGCTGTTCTCGATGCTGGTCCTGGGGATCGGCACACTGGTTTCGCTGTATGCCCGTTACTACATGTCGCCGGATGATCCAGTGCCGCGCTTCTTCGCGTTTTTCCTGGCCTTCATGGGCGCAATGCTCGGGCTGGTGATGTCCGGCAACCTGATTCAGATCGTGTTTTTCTGGGAACTGACCAGCGTTTTCTCATTCCTGCTGATCGGCTACTGGCATCACCGCGCCGACGCCCGACGGGGGGCCTACATGGCCTTGATGGTCACGGGCGCAGGCGGTCTGGCTTTGCTGGTCGGGGTCATGCTGCTGGGGCATATCGTGGGCAGCTATGACCTGGATCGCGTGCTGGCCTCAGGCGATGCGATCCGCGCCCATGCGCTTTACCCCGTCATGTTGACGCTGGTACTGATCGGAGCCTTGAGCAAAAGTGCGCAATTCCCCTTCCACTTCTGGCTGCCCCATGCCATGGCGGCGCCGACGCCCGTATCGGCGTATCTGCACTCAGCGACCATGGTCAAGGCAGGGGTGTTTTTGCTCGCACGCTTCTGGCCGGTGCTGTCCGGCACGGATCAATGGTTCTGGATCGTCGGCGGGGCCGGTGCCTGCACGTTGATTCTGGGTGCCTACGCCGCGATCTTTCAGACCGATCTCAAGGGCCTGCTGGCCTATTCCACCATCAGCCACCTGGGTCTGATCACCCTGTTACTGGGCCTCAATAGCCCGCTGGCTGCCGTGGCCGCCGTGTTTCATATCCTCAACCACGCCACCTTCAAAGCCTCGCTGTTCATGGCCGCGGGCATCATCGACCATGAAAGCGGCACCCGGGACATCCGGCGCCTGAGCGGCCTGATAAAACTCATCCCCTACACCGCGACGCTGGCCATGGTCGCTAGCGCCTCCATGGCCGGGGTGCCGCTGCTCAACGGCTTCCTGTCCAAGGAAATGTTCTTCGCCGAAACCGTGTTCATCACGTCCAGCGCCTGGGTCGAGACCGCACTGCCGGTGATCGCCACCATCGCCGGGATGTTCAGTGTCGCCTATTCGCTGCGCTTTACCGTGGATGTATTTTTCGGCCCGAAAGCCACCGACCTGCCCCACACGCCCCACGAACCACCCCGCTGGATGCGAGCCCCCGTGGAGCTTCTGGTGCTGGCCTGCCTGATCGTCGGCATCTTCCCGGCGCAATCGGTGGGCCCTCTGCTGGCCGCCGCCGCGCAACCTGTGGTGGGTGGCGAGCTGCCTGATTACAGCCTGGCAATCTGGCACGGCTGGAACGCGCCCATGATCATGAGCCTGGTGGCCATGGCCGGAGGTATCTCGCTGTTCCTGCTGCTGCGCAAGTCCTTCCGGCTGGAGCGCTTCACCGGCCCACCGCTGGTGTCGCGCCTCAACGGCAAGCGCCTGTTCGAACGCTCCATGGTGCTGACCATGCGCTGCGCACGGCGTTTCGAACGACGGGTCAGCACCCGTCGCCTGCAAGTGCAATTGTTCCTGCTGGTGCTGGGGGCGCTGGTGGCCGGGTTCATCCCGCTCTACAACAGCGGCCTGACCTGGGGTGACCGGCCCAAGATTCCGGGCTCGGGCGTCTTCGTAATGCTCTGGCTGATCGCGATTGCCTGTGCCCTTGGCGCAGCGTGGCAAGCCAAGTATCACCGGCTGGCGGCCCTGACCATGGTCAGCGTCTGCGGCCTGATGACGTGCATCACCTTCGTCTGGTTCTCCGCACCGGACCTGGCCCTGACGCAACTGGTCGTGGAAGTTGTGACCACAGTGCTGATCCTGCTGGGCCTGCGCTGGCTGCCGCGTCGTAACGAAGATGTCGCGCCATTGCCCAGCACCCTCAATCGCGCCCGGGCCCGGCGTCTGCGCGACCTGGTGCTGTCGGTGCTGGTGGGTGGCGGCATGGCGCTGCTGTCCTACGCAATGCTGACCCGCGCCACGCCGAACGCCATTTCTTCGTTCTACCTCGGCCAATCCCTGCCTCTGGGTGGCGGCAGCAACGTAGTGAACGTGATGCTAGTGGATTTCCGTGGCTTCGACACCCTGGGAGAGATCACCGTACTGGCCGCCGTCGCGCTGACGGTTTTCGCCCTCTTGCGGCGCTTCCGCCCACCGAAGGAAAGCATCGCCCTGCCCGCCCAGCAACGACTGCTGGCCAGCGATGTGGTCACCGACCTGGTCAACCCGCGCAGCGCCAGTGATACCGCGCTGGGCTTCATGATGGTGCCGGCGGTGCTGGTGCGACTGCTGCTGCCGATTGCCTTCATGGTTTCGATGTACCTGTTCATGCGCGGCCACAACCAACCGGGTGGCGGTTTCGTGGCCGGGCTGGTGATGTCGGTGGCGTTCATTCTGCAATACATGGTGGCGGGCACCCAGTGGGTCGAGGCGCAAATGAGCCTGCGACCGCTGCGCTGGATGGGCACCGGCCTGCTGGTGGCGACCCTGACGGGCCTGGGCTCCATGGTGCTGGGCTATCCGTTCATGACCACCCATACGGCGCACCTGCATTTGCCGATCCTGGGCGACTTCCATGTGGCCAGCGCGCTGTTCTTCGACATCGGCGTGTATGCCGTGGTGGTGGGTGCGACTCTGCTGATTCTCACCGCGCTGGCGCACCAGTCGGTGCGTAGCCATCGCCCGACATCATTGCCCAAACCCATAAACGTGCAAGGAGCCGCCTGATGGAAGAAGTCATTGCAATCGCCATCGGGGTACTGGCGGCCTCGGGCGTATGGCTGGTCCTGCGGCCACGTACCTTTCAGGTGGTCATGGGCCTGTGTCTGCTGTCCTATGGCGTCAACCTGTTCATCTTCAGCATGGGCAGCCTGTTCATCGGCAAGGAGCCCATCATCAAGAACGGCGTGCCTCAGGACCTGCTCAACTACACCGACCCGCTACCCCAGGCACTGGTCCTGACCGCCATCGTTATCAGCTTCGCCATGACGGCCCTGTTTCTGGTGCTGTTGCTGGCGTCCCGAGGCCTGACCGGCACCGACCATGTGGATGGCCGGGAGCCTAAAGAATGAGCTGGATGAACCAACTTATCATCGCGCCGATACTGCTGCCGTTGCTGACGGCGGCGCTGATGTTGCTGCTCGGCGAAAAACGCCGCCCCCTCAAGGCACGGATCAATCTGCTGTCGAGCCTGCTAGGGCTGGCGATCTCCATCACGCTGCTGGTCTGGGTTCAGCATGAAGGCACCACCGGCTCCATCGGCGTCTACCTGCCGGGCAACTGGGAAGTGCCATTCGGTATCGTATTGGTAGTCGATCATTTGTCGGCGCTGATGCTGGTATTGACCGGGATCGTTGGCGTCTGCGCCCTGCTGTTCGCCCTGGCGCGCTGGGACCGGGCAGGCGCGAGTTTTCATGCCCTGTTCCAGATTCAGTTGATGGGCCTGTATGGCGCGTTCCTCACCGCCGACCTGTTCAACCTGTTTGTGTTCTTCGAAGTGCTGCTGGCGGCGTCCTACGGTTTGATGCTGCACGGTTCGGGCCGCGCCCGGGTGTCGGCGGGGCTGCATTACATCACCATCAACCTGCTGGCTTCGTCGCTGTTCCTGATTGGCGCGGCCTTGATCTATGGCGTCACCGGCACCCTGAACATGGCCGACCTGGCGTTGAAGATCCCGCTGGTGCCTGAGGCCGACCGTGGCCTGCTGCATGCGGGGGCGGCGATCCTGGCGACAGCCTTCCTGGCCAAGGCAGGCATGTGGCCGCTGAACTTCTGGCTGGTGCCGGCCTACTCAGCGGCCAGCGCTCCGGTGGCGGCGATGTTCGCAATCATGACTAAGGTCGGGGTCTACACCCTGCTGCGGCTGTGGACGCTGCTGTTTTCCGGGCAGGCCGGGGCATCCTCCTTTTTCGGCGGCGACTGGCTGATCTACGGCGGCATGGCGACCATCCTCACCGCAGCAGTGGCAATCCTCGCAGCGCAACGCCTGGAGCGCATGGCCAGCCTGAGCATTCTGGTATCGGCGGGCATTCTGCTGTCGGCCATTGGCTTCGCCCAACCAAGCCTGACCGCAGGCGCACTGTTTTATCTGGTCAGTTCGACGCTGGCCTTGAGCGCTTTGTTCCTGCTCTCTGAACTGATTGAACGCTCGCGCTCGGCCAACGAGATTCCACTGGACGACGACGCCGACCAGTTGCCGCGCCCAATGGAGTCCCTGAACCCGCCGCCGGGTACCAACCTGGATGACGAACAGAAGGCCGTGGTCGGGCAAGTGATCCCCAAGACCATGGCGTTCCTGGGCCTTAGCTTTATAGCCTGTGCGTTGCTGATCATAGGTATGCCGCCGCTGTCCGGGTTTATCGGCAAGCTGACGCTGCTCAGCGCCTTGCTCAACCCACTGGGGCTCGACGTGGCCCAGAATGAACCGGTGCGCGGTACCAGTTGGGGTCTGATCGCCCTGTTGATCTTCTCCGGCCTTGCCTCGCTGATCGCTTTCTCACGGGTGGGTATCCAGCGCTTCTGGACGCCCCAGGAGCGCCCTTCACCCGCGCTGCGACGCAATGAATGCCTGCCGATCATCATCCTGCTGGGCCTGTGCATCGCCCTGACATTTAAGGCACAGTTGCTGTTGCGCTATACCCAGGACACCGCCGCCGCACTGCACGATCCCAAGCAGTATGTGCTGTCGGTGATGGCCACACGTCCCCTGCCTAACCCCAAAAGCCCGACGACTGCGGAGGTTCAGCCATGAAGCATCTGTTCCCTGCGCCCTGGTTATCGCTGGCGTTATGGCTGCTGTGGCTGGTGCTGAACCTGTCGGTCAGCCCCGGTAACCTGCTGCTGGGTGCCTTGCTGGGCTTCTTCGCACCCTTGCTGATGGCGCCGTTGCGGCCATTGCCGGTACGGATTCGCAAGCCGGGCACCATCATCAAGCTGTTCTTGCTGGTGGGTCGCGACGTGCTGGTGTCCAACATCGCCGTGGGCTGGACCGTGTGGAATGCCAAGCGCCGTCCGCCCCGCTCGGCCTTCGTCAAGGTGCCACTGGACCTGCACGATGCCAACGGCCTGGCGGCGCTGTCGACGATCACCACGGTAATCCCCGGCACCGTCTGGTCGGAGCTGGCCCTGGACCGCAGTGTGTTGCTGATGCACGTTTTCGATCTGGATGACGAAGCCCGCTTCATCGAGCACTTCAAGACCGCCTACGAGCGCCCGTTGATGGAGATTTTCCAATGAGTGCCCTGCTCTCCAACGCCATCCTGTTGAGCCTGTTCATCTTCGTGCTGGCAATGGTCCTGACCCTGGTGCGGCTGTTCAAGGGACCATCGGCACAAGACCGCGTTCTGGCCCTGGACTACCTGTACATCATCGCCATGTTGATGATGCTGGTGCTGGGCATACGCTACGCCAGCGACACCTATTTCGAAGCGGCGCTGCTGATTGCCCTGTTCGGCTTCGTCGGCTCCTTCGCCCTGGCCAAATTCCTGCTGCGCGGTGAGGTGATCGAATGAACTCGCTGGATGTACTCCCCTTCTGGGTCGAAATCTTCACAGCCCTGCTGCTGGTCGCCAGCAGCCTGTTCGCCCTGACCGGCGCCCTGGGCCTGCTGCGCATGAAAGACTTCTTCCAGCGCATGCACCCACCCGCCCTGGCCTCGACCCTGGGTGCCTGGTGCGTGGCACTGGCTTCGATCATCTACTTCTCGGCGCTCAAATCCTCCCCCGTGATCCACGCCTGGCTGATTCCGATACTGCTGGCGATAACCGTGCCCGTCACCACCTTGCTGCTGGCCCGCACCGGGCTATTTCGCAAACGCATGGCCGGGGACGACGTACCGCCCGAGGTGAGCAGTGGGCAGGATGGGGATCAAGGGGCAGGGTAGTAAACATCAAAGCCCTGCTGGAGCGACCGGGGTGGCGATCCACCTTGCTCGCGAAGGCGTCAGGCCCGATACATCGCAAGCGACTGACACACCGCATTCGTGAGCAAGCTCACCCCCACAGGGCCACCCGTGAATCAATGCGGGGTTAACGGTGTCATTCTGTCGCACCCCTGCCGCGCTGAAGATCTCTGATAAAGTCCCGCGCCATGAAATTGGCCCGCTCTGACCGCACCTTGATCGCCTGGACGCTATATTGCTGCGTGCTGCTAAACGTGCCGGACCGGGTTGCAAACCTGTGGCTGACCTATGATTTCACTTCGAACTGGCAAGGCGGCATCGATGCACGCCATGTAGCCGCGGTATTTGCTGATAACGCCAACACTCAGACGGTCCCGTCTTACACGCTGTACGGAACCTTTCTGAAGTTCAACATCGATCAGCACACCTCCGTGACAGGACGGGTGCGTAACTTGATCAATGAGATCTACGCACGCTTCGCCCACGTTTCACCGGCTTATTATCTGGGCGAACCGCGTACATTCGAATTGGCGGTGCAGACCAAGTTTTAGCGGCGGCGTAAATAAATCTCCTGCAGGAGCGAACTTGTTCGCGAAGCGTCGCACCATCGCCAACAAGTTGGCTCCTACAGTACGAGGGCAGGCGATTGAAGCCAGTACACATTCAATCAAGCCTCACCCGCAGATCAGAACTTACTCACTGGGTTTGAAAACAAGCTCACCCTTGCGCCACTTGGCGGCCTTGGCGGTAGCGGCCTTGAGCGTCTTGCTCAAACCACCCTGCAATTGTTCGTGGGCGGCAAACACCGTCGCCACGGTCTGACCTTCCTTGAATACGATGCCGTGACCTTCGGCCGTATCGACATAAGCGTATTCGCCCAGGCCGTAGACCGTCAGTTTGATTTCACGAAACTTCAGTTCGAACTTGCCACCTTCGCGACTGGGCAGCACCGCCGCGCGAAAATGATCTCCGACCTTGAGTTCCAGACGTGGTTTGTCGTCTACCACCAGCGCGGTTTCGGTATCGATTTCGGCAATGTAGATGCCTTCGGCGGTTTGCTCGGTGACATAAACGAAACGAGACTGGAACTGCTTGACCAACTTCGCACGAAGGTCGCCAAGCACAAACAAAGCATGCGTATCCAGATTACTTACTGCCAATGCACTAACCTCCAAACATGAAATTCCTGATCTAAGCCCTGGAGCCAGGCGCCGGGACGTGCCGATTCTACCGGCTGACAGTGCATCCGCGATATATACCTTTCGTCTCCGGAGGGTGCAAATGACAACAAGGCCGCACCTGCGCTCGACTCAGGCCCGTTTTGGCGTTTTTTTGTCCAGCGTCAAACAGGTCATTCGTCATTGCCACCACTAAACCCCGCCCTGCTTCTCAACAACTGCCATACTCGACGCCATCAGAAAAATCGGTTCACGCGCCAAGGTGCGGCGCTCGGCAGCAACTCGTTATCCAGAGGAAGGTAGTAGTGACTGAATTTGATATAGGCGAATTTTTCATCTGGGGCGAATCCCGAGAGATCGAGGGCGAGTTTCAGGCAGTGATCGTCATGCGTGCCAAGGACGTGAAAAAGACCGTCACCTGGCATCAGGTCGAGAAAGATCGCTGGTTCAAGACCGCAGAGGTCGCTGCCATGGCGGCCAGAGAGTCGGCCAAGGCCCTTAAAAAAGCCGTGGATGAAGGCGCCTTGAGCGCTTGACCCCCTCAATAGAACTCCTGGCGGATGCAGGCCTCAGATGCAGTACACGGCTTGAACACAAGCTGCAGACTGCACGGGTCATACGCCCGCCAAGGAGATGACATGGAATTGACTACACCTACGCTGGCAACCCTGTTCCAACAACTGGGACTCGACTCGGATCAGACCGGCATCGAGCGATTCATCAGCGAACATTCACCGCTACCGGAAGACGTGAAACTGTCCGAAGCGCAGTTCTGGACACCACAACAGGCGCAGGTCCTCAAGGAAAAATTGCGTGAGGATGCCGATTGGGCGCCTGTGGTGGACGAACTTAATGTGTTGCTGCACCAGACCCGCTAAGGAGACGCCGGATGAGCCTTGGCAGGTGTCAGGCTGCCATGGACAGCTGGGCGGCCCAGGCGGCGCGGCATTCTTCCGCTTCACCGCGAGTGGCGAAGGCGGTGCCTCGCCGCTCGCCGTTGAGCAACACGACCCAGCATACCCGTTGGCCGATAGCCCGTAGCGAAGGCGGTACACCGGAGCCAATCATGACGGCGACATCGATCTTGCTTTGCATGGTCTTTTCTCCACGGCTTCATTAGCAAACTAACGATGTCGCCATCCTAATAATTTTCCCTGCCGGGAAAAAGCTATCTTCGGAATAGCTTCATTGCATAACCGGTAATAAACCGGCACTGGCTGCCCGTATCAGCATTACTGCGGATAGCCCGGTTGTCGCAGGTTGGGATGACGAACCCGTCCTTTGGGGCCGGGCGCATGCAGGAACACCTTGTCGCCTAACCCGCCACCGTCGCCAATGGCGGGGTTCCAGTGAGCAGAACGGTGGATGTAGCGCCGCCGCAACAGGCGTTCCTCGTTGTCATCCAGGGCCCATTGCCCTCCCCTGGCATACGCCAGTAACTTCTGCGCAATGCACTGCAACTCCGGCGTCAGGCCCAGTTCCGGCGTACAGGGGATTGGCAGCAGAGGTACGCCTTCATCACTGGCCAGCGCATGCATAACGCGCAAGTAGACTCTGGACAAATGACCGAAAACCTGACGCTCCAGGCTTACCGCTGCCAGCACGGTTTTTACGCCTCCAGCGCCGGTCTTGAGTTGCTTCTCGTCGCACTCGATGCGTAGCGATGCCTGCCCATCCAGGGGGTCCAGCCATTGGCTGACATCGATGCTCGCCAGTTCTGCCTCAGCCATCCGCCAGGCCTGGCTGCTGGCAGTGTCTGTGTCAACGCTGACGATGCTGCGGCGCGGCCGTGTCAGGTAGACCTTTTCCGTCATCTGCGACATATAGCCACCGCCAATGTCAGAGTGCGAGCCCGGCAATACGATCTCAAGCGGCCAGTCGGGAGCGATGCTGTTCAGAGCGAAATTGCTTCGCAGTTCGTCACCGGCCACCAGATGCACCACTTGCTGGGCGCACCCCGGAGGCAAAAACAGATTGACCCGTCTATTCACCGCATCGCTGACATTGCCCAGGTCATGAATGCTGCCGATGGCTGCCACCGTATCGAACAGCCCTATCACCTTGAGCGCGACACTGCCGTTGCCCCAGGAAAAGCCAGGGCTGAGCCGGACGCTGTCGCGCTTGAGGATGGGTTGCAGCGCCCCACGCTCCTGCTTGAGAACCTCATTGGCAAAATGGCGCGCCGCAGCAGCACCGCGGCTAAACCCGAAGACATCCAGTTCCAGCTTCTCTATCACGCAATCCGGGTTGTCGACCCTGATCGACTCAAGCACGCGCCCCAGCTTCCTGAAACCGCGAGCCACCTTAGCCACCACCCCCGTGGAACCGCGCCCGAACCACTGCCCGGAGACCAGGTTATCGCGGCCCCCTGAAACCGTGCCAATACCGCTGATATAAACGGGCCAATAGATCTTCAGCCCGTCACCTATATTACGGGCCACAGGTTGTTGCCGATAAAGCGCAGCCAGACGGGCAATATTGCTTAAGTCATTACTGTAACTGCTGTTTGGATCGGCATGTCGGCCCTTGCACTCACGAATATGAGCCTGCTGATACAGAGGGGCCATTGCCCGACACGTCGCCCCTATTTGGGCATTTATACGATTATTACCCGTACCGTCGAAAAACATTCCAACCCGCACGGTAACAGCCAGTCTGGCTGGGCCTGACCGTTCACAGGTCAATTGAACATATTCTTTATTCATGATGTAAACACCTGACGGGTGCAGCCAAAGAGTACGACTGCTTTAAATCAATTAGTTACTTATGATTTAAAAGCTTGCCCAGCCACCCTCAAACGTCAAGTAGATTAATTTTTTTCAGACACTTCCCACATCAACCAAAGGCCATAACGGACAACAGCAAGCAAACAATTAAAACAAAACATGAACGTGGAGGCCAGACAATACAAAACGATATGACATTTCGAATGTATTGAAAGAGGGATAAAACAGGGTTCAACTTTCAGCGGATCTTATTGAGGCAAAGATGGTTCACGTCAGGGAATAACAAAAAACCTGCGGGAGCGAGTTGCTCGCTCCCGCAGATACTGGCTGCCTCGTTACGTCGCTGCCTCCGGCCTGTAACCCAGCCTCAACCCACCCCAGTGGCGTCCCTTGACCATGATCGGCACCGACAGGTCATGCATCAGCTCGCCGGTGTCGCGAGTGTAGGTCTGCAAGAGAACAGCCTGTTGATGGCTGCCACAACGAATACCCGTGCGGTCATCAAATTTGCGTTTGCTGCGGCTCTGCGCCATGTCCAGGCTCAGATCGCCCGTCAACGGCTGGCTGAACGCCTTGTTGTGTGTCGGTACGTACCCCTGGGGCGTGCAGGCAATGGCGAACACCAGCCCTTCGTGGCGAGACAGCAAAGGCTCCTGGATCTGGGGCAGGACCTGATCGGTATAGCGGTCGAAACGCGTCTGATACTTGGCCGGAGCGGTCTTGGGGATCGGTTGGTAGGAGCGGTCAAACAGGTCGTCCAGGCTGACGCGATTGTGTTCGATATCCGCCTCGAATTGCGCGGCGATCTGGCTGGCGCCTTCCCGGGCAAGGTCGTACACACGCTGGTGATAGTCGTCCAGACCGACAGCAGCGAGGCGTTCGCTGATGGTCTCCGCCTGGCCTTCCATCTGCACTGCCGCCTGGGCCAGACGTCGAGTCTGGTCATCGCTGATGGCAAGGTCACTGCGCATCTGCTCCACGGCAACAAACAAACTGCCCAGTTGCTCGCGGTTGGTCTGCGCGCCAACGGCGATTTCGCCAACCTGCTGTTCGACCCCGGCCGCCAGGCGCGCGATGTTCTCCAGATGCTGACCGGTGTGCTCAACCTGATGTACGCCGCTGTCCAGATCGCTGGACAACTGGCGTATCTGCTCTACCACTTGAGCAGTGCGTTGTTGAATATCGGCCACCATCTGCCCGACTTCCTCGGTGGCGCTGGCCGTGCGTCCGGCCAGCCCGCGCACCTCATCGGCCACCACCGCAAAACCACGACCATGCTCGCCTGCCCGTGCAGCTTCGATGGCGGCGTTGAGTGCCAACAGGTTGGTCTGGCTGGCAATCGACTGGATCACCAGGGTCACGCGCTGGATTTCCTCACTGCGCTGGCTAAGGGCTTCGATCAACTCACGGCTGCCAATAGCACGCTGGCTGAGCTGGTGCATGCGACTGATGGATTCGGCCAGCACACTGCGTCCGGCGTCGCTGCTTTGTCGTGCTTCACTGGCAGCAGCAAGGGCCTGCTGGCTGAGCAAGGAAGTGGCCTGTTCGGTGGCAATCATGACGTCGGCGCTGCTGACGATCTGCTCTGCGGCGTCGACTTGCGATTGCAGCTTGCTGGCCAACTGACGAACAGAAAAGGCAACGCCCGCAGCGGACAGCGCGTTGTGGCTGGTAGTGTGGGACAAGTCCCGGGTCAACCGGGCGATGGCGCTGTCACCCTGCGGTTCAACCACCGGCACCGACCGAGCGACCCAGACGCGGGGCAGCCAGATCAACACCAGGCCCAACGGCACACTGACGTAGATAGACAACGCGCTGTAGGTCATGGCCGCCAACAGCAGGCCCAGGGCAACGCTTTGCAGCAAGGGGGTCAACCAGCGTCGGGAAACCGGGCCAGCAACATCGCTGACTGCGCCCTCCCCGGGCTGCGCCGATGGCGGGAGCATACCTGCCAAAGTTCCATTTACGGCCATATCCTTTGTCCCCGTACTTATCGTTATTTGCCTCCATTAAACGCCAGATAGCGGCCTTGCGCCATGAGTGGTTAGGGGTAGTCGACCAAAGTCTGCATCCCTTTCGCTCGACAAATCGCGGGCACAACAAAACCGGGGCAATAATTGCCCCGGTCTGGATTCAGCTGACTCGTCGATGAGCCCTGGCGTCAGGCCTGACGCTGGTGCTTGTCGATCTGCTCGTGGCGCTCTTGGGCTTCGATGCAGTATTTGGTGGTCGGGCTAATCAGCAGGCGCTTGAGGCCGATAGGCTCGCCGCTGTCGTCGCACCAGCCAAAGCTGTCATCGGCGATACGGGACAGGGCCATTTCCAGCTGAGGCAGCATGCGCTGGTCGCGGTCGATCACGTTCACCAGCCAGTGGCGCTCTTCTTCAACCGAAGCCGCGTCTGCAGGATCGGCAGGCGTGTCCAGGCTCTCGATCGAGATACGGCTCTGCTCGATGCGCTCGTGGATCTCGACCTTCATGTTTTGCAGCAGCTCGATGAAGAAGGCGTGCTGCTCGGCATTCATGTAGTCATCGGCCGGCATGGCCAGCAACTTATCCTTTGTCATTGATTTCTCTATAAAAAAAACGTGCATTAAGGCGAATTAAGGAGCGGCTCAGCGTTGCCGTAAAAGCGCCATAGTCTCCAAGCGCCACCTGGCACTCAATTTACGAGGGGCGGCAGTCTAAGGCGGGCTTGCACAGTCAGCAACCTATTTGCTCAACAAGTGCCTTTCACCCGACAAATCAGGGGGTATTCGTTACGAAATACGCCCGGCAAGTCAAGCCCTGAGGGCAATCAACAACAAAAAGGGGCCTGAATTCAGGCCCCTTTTCGCACCACAACGCTGCGTCAACGTTTGATTTTGCGCTTGTTGCGATACTGGTCGATGACCACCGCCACCACAATGATCGCGCCTTTGATGATGTCCTGGATGTACGCATCGACGCCGACGAAGGTGAAGCCGCTGGCCATGACGCCGAGAATCAGCGCACCGATCACGGTGCCGGTAATACGCCCCACGCCGCCCGCCAGGCTAGTGCCACCGATCACCGCAGCCGCAATGGCGTCCAGCTCATAGGACACACCCATCCCGGCCTGCCCGGTGGCGGCCCGCGCCGAGGCAACCACGCCCGCCAGCCCGGCCAGCAACCCGGCGATGCTGTAGACGATGATCAGGTGGCGCTTGACGTTGATGCCGGAGGTTCGCGCAGCCTGCATGTTGCCGCCGATGGCATAGGTGTACTTGCCGTACTTCGTGTACCGCAGGGCGATATGGAAGATCACCGCCACCACCAGAAAGATGACCACGGGCATCGCGCCCTGGCCAATCGCGGTATAGGGGTCAGCCAGCATGCTCACCGGCTGGCCCTGGGTGTAAAAGCGCGCCAGGCCCCTGGCCGACACCATCATGCCCAGGGTTGCGATAAACGGCGGGATGCCGGTCACCGCAATGATGCTGCCGTTGATGGCCCCGGCCAGCAATCCCACCCCCAGCCCCGCCGCCACCGGGATCCATACCGGCAAGTCCGTCAGGGAGGGGAATACAGCCCGGGAAAAGTCCGATGTCTGCGCCAGGCTCGCCGCGATCATCGCCGACAGCGCCAGCACTGAGCCTGATGACAGGTCGATACCGGTGGTGATGATGACCTGGGTAACCCCAATGGCCAGCAGACCGATGATCGACACCTGCAGGATCATCAGTACCAGACGCTGGGAGTTGAGCAGAAAGCTCTGGTCACGCACGATCCAGCCAAACACTTCGAACACCAGCGCAATGCCGATCAGCACCAGGAGAATGCTCAGTTCGGTGGGCCACCGTCGTTTGCTCTTAGTCGGCGCCAGGGCCGGTTTGTTTTCAAGAATCGCGTTGTTGTTCATCTCGGTGTTCCTCTTGTTCTGCCCGTAGGCGGGCCTCTGAGGGCCATCTGGTGCAAACCTGTGACGCTAGTGAACCGAATGCCCGGAAGCCAGGTGCATCACGCGCTCCTGGGTGGCTTCGCTACGGTCCAGCGTGCCCATCAATTCACCTTCATGCATGACCATGACCCGGTCGCTCATGCCCAGCACTTCGGGCAATTCCGAGGAGATCATGATCACCGCCATGCCTTCACTGGCCAGGAAGGAAATCAGGCGATAGATCTCTGCCTTGGCGCCGACGTCGATACCGCGGGTTGGTTCGTCAAGGATCAGCACCCGAGGGTTGGTCATGAGCCAGCGTGCCAGCAGCGCCTTTTGTTGATTACCGCCCGAGAGCGTGTCGATGCACTGCTCCAGTGATGGGGTTTTCACCCGCAGCTTCTTGCACATGTCTTCACACAGGGCGCGCAAGGCTTTCTGCTGGATGAAACCACCACCGGCGTAATTGGAAAGCACCACCATTTCCATGTTTTCAAGCACCGACAGGCACGGGAACAGGCCGCTGAGCTTGCGATCCTCGGTCAGCAGGGCAAAGCCTTTTTCGATGGCAAAGTGAGGATCACTGATGCGCACGGCTTTACCGTCGAGCTGGATCTCGCCGCCATCGCTTGGGGTAATACCGAAAATGGTCTCGGCGATATTGGTTCGGCCAGAGCCCATCAAACCGGCAATACCCAGAATCTCGCCTGCGTGCAGGTCAAAGGACACACCCGAGAAGACGCCATCCAGGCGCAGGTCGCGCACCGACAGCAGCAGATCGCCGATGGGCGTTTCACGAACCGGGAACAACTGGCTCAACTCACGCCCCACCATCATGGAAATCAGGCTGTCGCCGTTCATGCTGTCGGCCCGTTGCAGGCCGATGTAGGCGCCGTCGCGAAACACCGCCACTTCATCGGCAATGGCGAAGACTTCGTTCATTTTGTGGGTGATATAGATGATGCCCTTACCCTGCGAACGCAGGTCGGCAATGATCGAGAACAGGTGCGCAACTTCTTTTTCGGTGATGGCCGAAGTTGGTTCATCCATGATCAGGACGTCGGAGTCGTAGGACACAGCCTTGGCGATCTCCACCATCTGCCGCTCCGCGATGCTCAGGGTGCCTACCAGCTCCTGCGGATCCAGATTGATGCGCAGGCGCTCGAGCAACGCAGCAGTGCAACGGTACATTTCCCGGTGGTCAACCATGTGCAGCCCGTTGAGCTGCTCGCGGCCGATCCAGATATTTTCGGCGATGCTCATGTGCGGCATCAGGTTGAGTTCCTGATGGATCATGGCGATCCCGGCCTGCAAGGCTTGCAGGGGTGTTTCAAGAACGATGGGCTTGCCGCGCAAACGGATTTCGCCCGCATCGGGCTGATAGATGCCCGCAATGATTTTCATCAGCGTCGATTTGCCCGCGCCGTTCTCGCCCATCAGCGCCAGTACACTGCCTGGACGCACGCGCAATTGCACATTGTCCAGCGCCACCACACCAGGAAAGCCTTTGCTGATCCCTGCGATTTCCAGCAGGTACGGAGACTCGGCGTCAGTCGCCGTGGCATCGGCCAGCAGGTCGGGTTGGGTGGCAGAGGTCGAAGCAGTAGCTGAAGCGAACATGATCACAGGCTCCTCGAGCGACAGTCGGTCGGGATGTGGCCCCATGGCCAATCCCGGCCTTGAGTGTTGTTATTTGAATGACGCGACGTTTTCGGGAGTAATCAGACGGTAAGGAACCCAGACTGACTGTTCGACGGGCTCCTTCTTGGCCATTTTCACGGCGGCATCAATGGCGCCGTCGGCCTGCCCTTTGTGGTCCTGGAAAACCGAGACGGTCAGGTCACCGTTGGTCACCGCAGCCAAACCATCGGGCGTGCCATCAACACCTGCGATCAGGATGCTGCCTTTGGCGACACCCGCCTGCTTCAAGGCTCTCGCAGCACCGATGGCCATTTCATCGTTATTGGACGCAATAGCGTCGAATTTCTTGCCTTGGGTTAACCAGTTGCTGGTTATATCAATGGCTTTTGTACGGTCCCATACCGCAGTCTGCTCTTGGTCGATCTTGATGCCGGGATACTTCTTGAGGACTTCCTTGACGCCTTTGGTACGGTTTTGAGTGGAGTTGTTTGCAAGATCGCCCAGCAAAATCATGATGTTGCCCTTGCCGCCCATTTTGTCTGCAAGGTATTGCATCTGCATCTGGCCCGCTTCCTCGTCATTGGAGGCGACAGTGATGTACTTGTCTGTCGGCTTGCGGTCATCGGGTCGACGATTGACGTAAACCAAAGGGATACCTGCTTTGGCGGCAGCCTGGGTGATCTGGGCAGTGGCCGCGGTGTCGACAGGATTGACGATCAGCGCGTCAACTTTCTGGTCGATCAGTTGCTGAACCTGATCGCGCTGTTTATTGACGTCTGCCCGTGCGTCCAGAAACTGGATGTTGACTTTGTCCGAAGCAGGATAAGACGAGGCCTTCGTAGTCATGTCCTGACGCAGGTATGTCAGCCAGGTGTCATCGAACTGCGACATGCTCACGCCAATGCTCATATCGGCCCATGCAGCACCGCTGCTCAGCATCAACGCCAGAGCAAGTGAGGTGAAACGAAGCTTGGTTTTCATGAAAGGTCAGTCTCCAAATTCTTGTTGTTGTATTGAATTGGTAATGACGGTGGCGCGGGGGCGCCGGTGCTACGGTTTATCGGGACGGCAGGCGAACGATGGGCGCGCCGGGGATGCAGCAGACCATCGCGCCGTTGCGTTCTACGCAAATGAACCGGGCGATTGACTGCAGGCAACGGGTCAGCGCAGACAGGAATGGGGAAGAGTCGGAATGGGGCGATTTGACGATAACGCGCGATGAACCTGCAGGCAGGCTCCGGCGTGGGGCACGGGTGTCGCGAAGAGCTGAACTTCTGGCTTTGAGGCCACTGGTGAAGGTTTTCATCGACGGTACCTATCTTTTTGTTTTGTTCTTGTTTACTTGCCTCGCAGACCGTGCGGACGGATCCGGGATCATGCGATGGCTTCGATAGTCGGCAACCTGGAAATGACTGTATTGGAAAATAATTTCTAATTCAACAGATTTTGGAATTTTATTCTATTTACCATGTGATCGTCGTCACTGAACGATCAATACCGGTAAATCCACCACCCGTCCTTCCCGGTCACTCAGGCGCGCAGCATCGAGCACCACCGCAGATGCCACCGCATCCTGTGGGTCGACCGGGTTCTGCCCGTTACCTGTCACAGCGTCCTGAAACTGGCGGTAGAACTCGTTCCAGCACCCGCGTTCGGAGGGCACGCGCTCACGGTGTTCACCCTGCTCGAACCAGCCCCAGCGCCGATGTTCCTCGGCGCCCCAGCGCTCACCTTCGGTCTTGGGCGTCAGCCCTGCCAGCGTCGCGGCCTCCTGACCGTCCAGGCCCTCGACGCTGTAGCAACCCCGTTCACCACTGACGCGAAAGCGCGGGCCAGGACAGTTCTGCAGGCAACTGCCCCACAAATGCGAGACTACGCCGCTGGCGTGAGTGAGGGAGATGAAGAATGCGTAATCCAGATGCTTGTCCGGTGTTGCGTGCTGTACTGAAGGATAGTCCAGCTCGGCGTAGACCCTGGCGACAGGGCCGAACAGCAACAGCGCCTGATCCACCAGATGGCTGCCCAGGTCACGCAGCATGCCGCCGCCACTGGCCTTGCCCACCGAGCCTGGGGAGTAACGCTCAACCCTGGACTCGAAGCGGCTGACAGGTCCTAGCGCGCCGTTGTCGATCAACTTTCGTACCGTGAGGAAATCCGAATCCCAACGCCGGTTCTGGTAAACGCTGAGCAATACCCCACGACGCTGCGCCGCCTGTACCAGTTCACGGGCCTGCGCGGCGTCATCGGCGAAAGGTTTGTCGCTCACCACCGCCACGCCCAACTCGATGGCTTCCAGAATCAAGGCGCGCCGTGAGGCCAGAGGCGTAGAAATCGCAACCGCATCGACACCGGCGGCAACCAGGTCGGCAAGGCTGTCAAAAGCGACGACTTTCGGATAATCGCGGGCCAGCTCCTGACGTCGCTCGGCCGAGCGTGTCACCACCCCCACAAATGTTGCGCCGGGCAGACTGGCGATCAAAGGGGCGTGAAAATAGCGCCCGCCTTTGCCGTATCCCACTAATCCAATGCGCATGGAGCTCTCCTTTTTTTGGTTGGCACCGCTTAAGTCGTGATTTGAATCTGTTGGAGCAAGGCTTGCATTTACCCAAGCAACTCGCTCTTGACCCGTTCGAGCATGAAGCGGTTCGACTCATCCGGGCGGTCTTCCCAGGCAAACACTGACACAGTGGCGATGCCGTCGAACTTGATCTCCCGCAAGGTGGAAAAAAAAGCCTCCCAGTTCACTTCGCCCTGGCCGATGTCCAGGTGCTGATGCACGGTGGCGGTGACGCCCGGCGGATTTACGATATAGCGCAAACCGGACGAGGCCTTGTGGTTGTAGGTGTCCGCGATGATTACATGGCTCAGCTTGTCACCTGCGTACTTGAGCATCGAGGCAATATCGCCGACGCCGTCGTCATAAAAGAACGTATGCGGCGCGGCGTACAGGTAGTTGATCCAGTCACGGTCCAGGCCGCGAATGATGTCCACTGACTCGTTGTTACGCTCGCAGAAGTCATAGGGGTGGGCCTGGATGTCGAGTTTGACGCCTTCACGCTCAAAGATGGGCATCAGCTCATCCATGGATTTCATGAACTGGTTTTCACTGACCAGGGCGTTATCGGACTGCCCACTGAATTCGGTGTTGATCAGTTCGCAGTCCATTTCCACTGCGATCTGGATCGCCCGCTTCCAGTTGCGCACCGCGGCGATACGCAAGTCTTCGTCAGGGGCGGCCCAGTGATACAGCGGCAACAGCGACGATAGCTGGACGCCGCTGTCGCTCAGGGCCTTGCGAAACTCCTTGATCCGCGCCCGGTCGACGCGAGGGTATTTGTAAAAGGGCATGAAGTCTTCGCGGGGTGACAGCTCGATGTGGTCGTAACCCAGTTCCGCCGCCTTGTCACACATCTGCCCCAGGGACAGATGCCGATACATGTAGGGATCGAGTGCGATGCGCATGGTGGATTCCTCTCGATTCAGCCATAAAACGCCGGGCGATCCGGCAGGGTTACGGCCACGATGGCGCCGCTGCTCTGTGCTTCGATGCAGGCATCGGCGGCCACTGCTGCCGCGTAGCCATCCCATGCCGAAGGACCACCTACCTTGCCGGCACGAACACCATCGATGAATGCCTGCAACTCGACGTCATAGGCCGCGATGAAGCGGTCTTTCCAATCCATCAGAATGGCGTTGGACAACTTGGCACCGCTGCGCATCTGAACCTGGGACGGCTCGGGCAATTTGGCGATGCCGGTCTCCCCCACCACTTCGCACTGGATGTCGTAGCCGTACTGGCAATTGACGAACACCTCCACGTCGATGCGGGTGCCCTTGGCAGTTTCCAGCAGCACGATTTGCGGGTCTTTGAGGTGAGCGAACGCTTTGCCGGACTTGCGCGGGAACACCACTTGCACCGACACGTAATCGTCCTTGAGCAACCAGCGCAGCACGTCCAGTTCGTGGATCAGGGTGTCGGTGATCGCCATGTCGGTCTTGTAGTTCTCGCCCACAGTCGGGTTGCGGTGGGCGCAGTGCAGCATCAGCGGCTCACCGATCTGGCCGCTGTCGATCACGGCCTTGAGCGCGCGATAACCTTCGTCGTAGGGACGCATGAAACCTACTTGAACCAGCCGCTTGCCGTAGGCGATCTCGGCATCGACGATGCGCCGGCAACCTTCGGCCGTCACCGCCAGTGGCTTCTCGCAGAACACCGGCTTACCGGCGGCAATGGCGGCCAGCACGAACTCTTCATGGGTCGGCCCCCAGGAGGTCACCAGGATGGCGTCCACGTCGGGCGCGGCGATCAAGGCATGCCCGTCGGTATAGATCTCGGCTGTCAGGTTAAGGTCGCGGGCAACCTTGGCCGCTTGTTCCGGATTGATGTCGGTCAAGGCCACGACCTGACTGCCCAGCAAGGTCTGGCTGCAGCGTCGGATATGATCCTGGCCGATTGCGCCGGTGCCGATTACGCCTAATTTCAACGCCATTTCGATACTCCCGTTGGATTTGTTATGGAGTGGCTGTGATCAATGCATTCAGTTAATAACGACGAGCCTTGGCCAATTCTCTATTGAGCTTCTCGAACACCTGCGCCGTGGTGCCTTTGGTGGACACTTCAGCAACCCCGACACGCCACCACGACAGGTATTTGTGAATCATGGTTTTCGGTAGAACCTTGATATCAATCAGGGTCGAAACGGTCTGCGTGCGGGCATCGATCAACGCTGCCCGCAACTGCGCCACAGTACTGACCTTGTAGGTCTTGCAACCGTAGGCTGCTGCGCTCATGGCGAAATCCACCGGTACGAAATCGCCATCGAGCTTGCCGGTTTCCGGATTGCGGAAGCGGAACTCGGTGCCGAAGCTGTCCATGCCGTGTTCCATTTGCAGGTTGTTGATGCAGCCGAAGGTCATGTTGTCCAGCAGCACCACATTGATCTTGCGCCGCTCCTGAATCGAGGTCGCCAGCTCCGAGTGCAGCATCATGTAGGAGCCGTCACCGACCAATGCGTAGACTTCCCGCTCAGGCACCGCGAGCTTGACGCCCAGCGCCGCATTGACCTCGTAGCCCATGCACGAATAACCGTATTCCAGGTGATAGGTGTCCACACCAGTACTACGCCAGGCCCGCTGCAAATCACCCGGCAGACTGCCGGCGGCGGCAACGATGACTGCATCGGCCGGCAGGCTTTCGTTGAGCACGCCCAGCACCCGGCTCTGGGTCAGGCACGAACCGGTCAATTCGATGAATTCCCGCAGCACGGCAGGGTCCAGGTGGTCGTTGATTTCCGGGATGAAATCCTGGGTCTGGTACTCGACGGCATAAATCCGGTCCACCTCGGCATCCAGTAACGCCCTGGCTTGTTGCGGCTGATCGCCCCAGGCCGCCTTGTACGCGCTGTCATCCAGCGCATCGAACAAGGCCTGCAACGCGACTTTTGCATCAGCGATGACCTGCACGCCGTCGAGTTTCTGGGCGTCGAACGCGCCGATGTTGAGGTTGAGAAACTGCACCTCGGGGTTCTGGAACAACCATTTGGACGCGGTGGTGAAATCGCTGTAGCGGGTGCCGACACCGATGATCAGGTCTGCGTCCTTGGCCAGCAGGTTGGCGGCCAGGGTGCCGGTTTCACCGATGCCGCCCATGTTCAGCGGGTGCGCAGAAACAATCGCGCTTTTACCCGCCTGGGTTTCGGTGAAGGGGATATCAAAACGCTCGGCAAACGCCTGCAACGCCGCCGCAGCGCCGGAATAACGCACGCCGCCCCCGCAGATCAGCAGGGGTTTACGCTTGCTTTTGAGCAACGCCAGCGCGTCGCCGAGCATGGCGTCGCTAGCCGGACGACGGTCGATCCGGTGCACACGTTTTTGCAGGAAGCTGTCGGGGTAATCGTATGCCTCGGCCTGCACGTCCTGGGGCAATGCCAGGGTCACCGCGCCGGTTTCAGCCGGGTCAGTCAGTACGCGCATGGCGCTGAGGGCGGCACTCATCAGTTGCTCAGGACGGTTGATGCGGTCCCAGTATTTGCTGACGGCCTTGAAGGCGTCGTTGGTGCTGATGCTCAGGTCGTGGAACTGTTCGATCTGTTGCAGCACCGGGTCGGGTTGGCGACTGGCATACACATCCCCCGGCAACAGCAGCAACGGGATGCGGTTGGCCGATGCGGTGGCTGCAGCCGTCAGCATGTTGGCCGCCCCTGGGCCGACCGACGACGAGCAGGCGTAGATCTTGCGCCGTAAGTTCTGCTTGGCGAAACCGATGGCCGCGTGGCACATGCCTTGTTCATTGCGGCCCTGATGGACCACCAGATCACCGGCATCCTGTTCCAGTGCCTGGCCAATGCCCAGCACGTTGCCGTGCCCGAAAATCGTGAAAATACCTTCGACAAACTTGCTCTGCACGCCGTCGACTTCGATGTACTGGTTATCGAGAAACTTCACCAGGGCCTGAGCCATGGTCAATCGTGTAGTGGTCATGCTCACACCTTGTTGTTGGAGGTGAATGGCAACGACTTGTTGGAGCGAGGCTTGCCCGCGAAGAGGTCAGTACAGCCAGCAAAAATCCCCAACCAGAACCAATGCCTTCGCGGGCAAGCCTCGCCCCAACAGATCAGCCTAATGACTTGTGCAGATGATCCATGCTCGCACCCAGCGCCTGCCTGATGTCGGCCACGCCATGCACGCTGTCGGCAAACGGCTCGTACGACAGGTGGCCGCTGTAGCCACTTTTGAGCAAATGATCGATCTGCCTGGCATTGCCAAGGATGTCCGCTTCCCCCACCAGCACCCGATGGCCATCACGGATGCTCGCCAGCGGTACCCGCGTGTCTTCGACCCCGGAAATGTGCACGATCCCGGTCAAATCCGGGAAGTACTCTTCTTCACTGGCCAGGTGGTGGTGGAAAGTGTCATGCACCACGCGGTACACATCCAGGCCACCGATTGCCTTGATGGCGTCGACGGCCTGACGCTTGCGACGCAGCGAACACTCTTCGAAACCCAGGGGCTCGACGAACCCCAGAACACCGTGTTCACGCAGGATCGGCGCCAGTTCGGTAAGTGCGGTACGCAAGCCGCAGGCACGTTCGGCGGCATTGCGGGTATCAGCGCGGTCATTGAGCGGGCACAACACCAACGCCTCGGCACCGCAGTCACGGGCGTAGGCTGCCAGCTTGGTCGCCTGGGCACGACGCTCGTCGTTCCAAACGTCAAAGGGATACAGCGCGTTGATCGACAAAACCCGAATCCCCCGGGCCGCGCACAACTGGCGCACGGTCTGAGGCGCAGTGCCGTCCTCGATCTCTATGCCCTTGAGGTCGTTGCGGATCTCGATAGCATCGGCTTTGAGGGTCACCGCCAAATCAATGAAGTCCGGTAATGACAGGCGCGGGGCAACCATACGATTCAGGGCGAAACGCAGGGGATGGCTCATTATTCTTGTTCTCCAGTTCCGGTCGCGACGAGTGAGGGGGAAAGCTCTTTAGGAAGCTACTTGGCCGTCGGCATGCTGAACTCCGCGCCCTTGGTGATACTGTCCGGCCAGCGCTGCATGACGCTCTTGTAGCGGCTGTAGAAACGAATGCCTTCTTCGCCATAAGCGTGGTGGTCGCCGAACAGCGAGCGCTTCCAGCCACCGAACGAATGCCAGGCCATGGGCACCGGGATCGGGACGTTGATGCCTACCATCCCGACCTTGATGCTGCGAGCGAACGCACGGGCAATGCCGCCGTCGCTGGTAAAGCAAGACACACCGTTGCCGAACTCATGGGCGTTGATCAACTCGACTGCGCTGGAGAAGTCCGGCACGTGCACCAGCCCCAGCACCGGGCCGAAGATTTCTTCTTTATAGATAGCCATGTCCGGGGTGACGTTATCGAACAACGTCGCCCCTACGAAAAAGCCCTTTTGCGCGCCAGGCACGGTGAAATTACGGCCATCGACAATCAATTTGGCCCCTGCGGCCACGCCCTGATCGATATAGCCCTCGACCCTGGCCTTGTGCACGCCCGTGACCAGCGGCCCCATGTCCGAGTCTGCGTTCATGCCGTTGCCGACCTTGAGCGCGTCGATGCGTGGCAGCAGTTTTTCGATCAGCTTTGCGCCAACATCCCCCACCACCACTGCAATCGAAATTGCCATGCAGCGTTCGCCCGCCGAGCCATAAGCCGCACCGATCAAGGCGTCTGCCGCCTGATCCAGATCGGCGTCGGGCATCACGATCATGTGATTCTTGGCGCCGCCCAGGGCTTGCACGCGCTTACCGCGAGACGTGCCCTGCTGGTAGATGTATTCGGCAATCGGCGTTGAGCCCACGAAGGAAATGGCCTCGATATCCGGGTGTTGCAATAGACCGTCCACCGCCACCTTGTCGCCCTGCACCACGTTGAATACGCCGTCCGGCAAACCGGCTTCGCTCAACAGGCGCGCCATCAACAGGCTGGCAGAAGGGTCGCGCTCGGAAGGCTTGAGAATGAAGGTGTTGCCGGTCACCAGCGCCATGGGGATCATCCACAACGGCACCATCACCGGAAAGTTGAAAGGCGTGACCCCGGCACAGACGCCCAACGGTTGGCGCAGGTTCCAGTTGTCGATGCCGCCCCCGATGTTGTCGCTGAAATCGGTCTTGAGCAGGCTCGGCGCACCGCAGGCAAACTCGACGATCTCGATGCCGCGAGTCACCTCGCCCTTGGCATCGGAAAACACCTTGCCATGTTCGCGGCTGATGATCTGCGCCAGTTCGTCGTGATGTTTGTCCAGCAGCTCCTTGAACTTGAACATTACCCGAGCCCGGCGCAATGACGACTGATCCGCCCAGGCCGGAAATGCCTTGAGTGCCGATGCGACAGCTTCATCCACGGTTTTCAGGGTCGCCAGGGCCACTTGCGCCTGTACTTCACCCGTGGCCGGGTTGAACACGTCGCTGAAACGCTCGCTGCCGCTTTCCTGCACCTTGCCTTCGATGTAATGGCCAATCACCGGGGACTCGCTCATTTCACTTTCCTCCAAAGTCGTAAGTCAGTTCAAAGATCCAGCAGCCAGCTGTGCTGCGGGTCGTTATGAAATTGCCAGGCGCGCTTGGGCCCGGCCATGACGTTCAGGTAATAGGATTCGTAGCCATAAGGCACGGTGACCGGGTGATAACCCTTGGGCACGGTCACCAGGTCGTTGTTTTCCACGGCCATGGCCTGATCGATGCTGCGATCATCGGTGTACACCCGCTGGAATACATAACCCTGTGGCGGATTGATCTGGTGGTAATAGGTTTCTTCGAGAAAGCTTTCGTGGGGCAGATCGTCCTGGTCATGCTTGTGCGGCGGGTAGCTGGACGAATGTCCGGACGGGGTGCGGACTTCCACCACCAGCAGCGAATGCGCCAGCTCCGTATCGGGCAGGATGTCGCACACATAACGGGTATTGGCGCCCTTGCCGCGCACACTGCGCTTCATGCTCTGCGGTGTGATCAGGCGTGCTGGCAAACGTTTCGACTCATCACCGGGGGCCGCACAGACAGCCACTTGCACGGCACTGAGCGCGGTGATTTGCGCCTGGCTATGGGGCGGCAGGTAGACCGCGAACGGGGATTTCTCTTCGAACACCGAATGGCGGTCACCGATGTTTTCCCATTTGAAACCGCCCTGCCCCGGCGCTTCGCCGCTGACGCTGATCCGGCCGCTCAACAGCACCAGGCACAGCTCCTTCTCACCCGCTTCGACGGGCAAGCGTTCACCGACACTCAGGCGATAAGCCGCGAACCCCACGTACTCCAGCGCGCCGTCCGCCAGCGCCACCATGTCGCGACCTTCGGCCTTGCTTTTGACTAACAGGTTCATGATCCGGCTCTCCTTTGTTGGGCGCTGGCCAGCAGGCTGCGCAAGGTGTCGTAGCCCTTTTTGGCATAGATGTAACTGGGCGCGACCGCAGGGTCCTGCTCGGCCTCAACCACCAGCCAGCCCTGGTAATCGGCCTTGAGCAATACATCGAGCAAGGCGGCAAAATCGATATCGCCGTCCCCCGGCACGGTGAACGTGCCATTGACGATGCAGTCCGGAAAACTCCACAGGTTGTTGCGTGCCAGTTGCACTACCGGTTTGCGCACGTCCTTGAAATGCACATGGCAAACGCGATCAATGTGTTTGCTCAACGCCTGCAACGGCTCGCCGCCGCTCATGTAACAGTGACCCGAGTCAAACAGCAGCCCCACCTCCGGACCGGTCAACGCCATCAGCCGGTCGACGTCATCCGGCGACTCGACGTAGGTGCCCATGTGATGGTGGTAGGCCAGACGCACCCCTTGAGAAAGGGTGAAGCGTGCCAGCTCATTGAGTTTTTCGGCATAGTCCTGCCAGGCTTTCTCGGTATGAAAACGTGGCCGCTCAATCAAGGGGATACGCTGACCCTGGATCGAATCGGCCACCTCGCCATAAACAAGCACCGAGGCACCGTTTTGCGCGAGTAATTGAACATGTCCGGCGATGGCGTCGATTTCCTCGGCCGCCGTGCGCTGTGCCAGGCGGCTGGAATACCAGCCGGAGACCAGCGCCAGGTCATAGGGACGCAGCACATCGCGAACGCCCTCAGCGTCCTTGGGAAACTTGCCGTTGAGCTCGAAGCCTTCGTAACCGATGGACTTGCCCTCACTGAGCGCAGTACTCAGCGGCGTCTCCCCGCCCAGGGACGGCAAGTCATCGTTACTCCAGGAGATCGGGTTGATGCCAATTCTGATGTTGGATCGGGAAGCGGGCATGGCTGCACCTTCTTGTTTTTATCGCTGTAAGGGTTATCACAAAGCAATCAACGCGAGGCGCGGGCATCACGCCAGGATTCAATCAGGAAGCCGAATGTACTTTGCACCCGCTCGATCAAGGTCGCATCATCGATTTCACCCGCCAGCCAGGCCCGGCTCGGCTCCTGCAAGATGGTCCGACCTACGGCAAAGCCGCGACAGGTCGTGCTTTCACGCGCTTCCTTGAAGCCTGCAGCCAGCGCCTCGACCGGAGCGTTGAGGCCCAGCAACACCACGCCACGGCAATAGGGGTCGCGCTCCTGAATCAATTCGTCCAGTTGTTTCCAGACCTGGGCGTCCTGGGTTTCGATCTTCCACCAGGCCGGATAAATGCCCAGGTTGTACAAGCGTTTCAGGGCGCGGTAGAGCACGTCGGGATAGGTCGACGGATGATCCTTGGGTGGGATGACTTCCAGCAGCAGCTCATGACCGCTGACCTGGGTGGCCTGATACAGCCCCATCAGCTGCGCTTCCTGCTCCAGGCGCAGCATCGGCTCATCGTCGGGGTGGAACTGCACCAGGCACTTGACGATTTGCTCCTGGGGCCAGTTCAGCAGGTTGCTGCCAATGGAGCGGCCATGCTCGAACGCCAGGGGCCGGGAGTTCTGTACTTCCACGGGACGTGCAATCCACCAGCCGCGACCGGTGGCGGCGTTCAAGGCGTCCTGGCCGAAGCGTTGATCGGCCAGCAGCCCGACGTCCGCTTCGATGCCGCGCTTGTGCAGGTCAGCCTCTACCCGCTCAACGGCGTGAATGAACAGTTGCTTGAGCTGCTCGATACTGCTGAGGTCGCGACCGGCTTTTTGCGCCAGTTCCACCAACTGCCACCGATGATCAAAGGCGAAGATGAACAGCTGCTTCCACTCTTTGCGCGGCACGCTGACCCGATGCAGACGCTGCAATACCGGGTCAAGGTCAGGTCGGGTAATGGGTACGGGGCTGTCGAACAGGTAATCGAGTTCCGCTGGCGTGGGCATCGCGGGTGCGCAGGCATGGCGAGAAACCACCAGGCCACCACAGGCGTTGGCCATCTGGCAGCAGCGTTCGTCATCTGCGTCCTTGAGCCAGCCCGCAAGGTAACCGGACATGAATGCATCACCGGCACCCAGGACATTGAGCACTTGCACCCGAACGCCGGGGTAGATGGCACCGTCTTCAAGTCGCGCAGGGATAGCACCATGGATCACCGTGCAACCCTGTGGGCCGAGCTTGACCACCAGCGTGGCGGCACTCAATTCACGAACTGTGCGCAGGGCTGTCAGCAAATCAGTGGACCCTCCGGCGATCAGAAATTCTTCTTCGGTGCCGACAATCAGGTCGAAGCGCGGCAGGATGCTTTGCACATGCTGGCTGACATTCTGGTCGGCGACGAAGCGGGTTTCACCATCGGCCTTGGAGGTGAGCCCCCAGAGCACAGGCCGATAGTCGATATCCAGGACGCGCTTGACGTTGTGCTTTTCGGCATAGTCCAGCGCCTGGCTGCTGGCCTTGAATACCTGCTCGGTGGAGAAGTGCGTGCCGGTAATCAGCAGCGCCTTGCTGGAGGCGATCTGCTGTTCGTCGATGTCTTCGCTGCTCAGCGCCATGTCTGCGCAGTTCTCGCGGTAGAACACCAGGGGGAAGGTCTCGCGGTCTTTCAGGCCCAGCAGGACCATGGCGGTGAGTCGGTGCGGGTCGCGCTGGATGCTGCTGACGTCGCAGCCTTCGCGGGCCAGGGACTCCACGAGAAAACGCCCCATGTGATCGTCCCCCACCCGGCTGAGCATCGCCGACTTGAGCCCCAGCCGCGCGGTGCCGAACGCGATGTTCGCCGACGACCCGCCCAGGTATTTGGCAAAGCTGCTGACATCCTCCAGCCTCGCTCCGACCTGTTGCGCGTAGAGATCGACGCCGAGGCGTCCCAGGCAAATCAGATCCAATTGACGCCCACTGGCAAAACGAGTCTGGCCCATGCTGGCTCCTGTTATTTTTATCAGCCTGCGTGACGTGCAATGGACGCACGAAACGCTCTTGGTGGATGCAGACTAGAACGTCTTGAAACACCAATCAATATTTATTCTATAAATATTTTATGTGGAATATTTTTTCCAAAGCGTTGGAGATGCTGGCGCATCGTGCTAAACAGGCAGGACATAAATGCCAACCGCTGTAAACTGCGCACTTTATTGTCAGGGGCGTGGCCGGGTTATCTGTCCGTTCGGCCACGGCTTATAAGAACAAGCCAGAAGGATTTTCGCGTATGTCCAGCACCGATCAGTCGTCTTTGCCCGACACCAGCACCGACAGCCCGACCACTGTCGCCTCAGCTGTCACCGCGCCCGAGAACGCCGAAGCGCTACTCAAGCTGATCACTGCCGAATACGAAAGCCTGCCGCGCCAACTCAAACGCATCGCCACGTACATGAGCCAGCAAAGCGACCGGATCATGGTTGATCGCATCAGCGATATCGCCCGTGAGTGCGAGGTCCATCCTTCGGCCATCGTGCGCTTCTCCCAGCGCTTCGGGTTCAGTGGTTTCAGCGAAATGCAGGCCCTGTTCCGCGAGGCCTATACCCACAAGACCACGCCGGTGCAGAACTACCAGCAACGCATCCGCAGCATGATCGCCAACAAGTCACAGAAGGCCAGCGGCGGCGACCTGGCCCGGGAATGCGTCAACGCTACGCTGTCGGGCCTGGAGCGGCTGAGTGCCGAGCTGGATGACGAAGCCTTCGACAAGGCAGTGGACCTGGTGGTCAACGCCGACAACATCTATGTGGTGGGTGTTCGTCGCTCGTTCGCCGTGGCCGATTACCTGGTCTACAACCTGCAGCACACCAACAAGCGCATCCACCTGATTTCCGGTCTGGGCGGCAGCTACCGCGAACAGATGCGCAGCGTGCGGGCGAATGATCTGGTCATCGCCATCAGCTTCACGCCCTACGGCAAGGAAACCCAGCACTGCCTGCGCATCGCCCAGCATCATCAGGCCAAGACCCTGATCATCACGGACAGCAACCTCTCGCCGCTGGCCAAACGCGCCAATGCGGTATTGCTGGTCAACGAAGGCAGCTCATTCGCCTTCCGCTCCCTGAGCGCCACGTTGTGCCTGTGTCAGGCGCTGTTCATCGCCGTGGCGTACCGCCTGGAGCTGAAGGTCGATCAGATTCACGAGCAGGTGGGGTTTGAGGATTGAGCGGGCGGTCACTGCTGGTCTGAAACAACTTGCTGGTTGTTTGGCGTCAAACCGGCAAAAACAATTTCAGCGGATCATCCTGAAAACGCACAACCCCATATTGCTGATAGAAACCGGCAGCCCTCTCGTCTAGCGCATCGACGAACAAACCCCGACGACCCCGGCATGCTCTCGCACGCTATGGACTTTCTCCATGGCAGGGAGCAACAACAGCTCACCCAGGCGCTTGCCTTGTTGTTCGAGTGAGACCGCCAGACGTCCAAGGCGAAGGCCGGGCACGATACGAGGCAGTTTTTTACGTGAGGCGGGGCTGAGTGCGCTGGCGTCCACCTCCGTCAACGTCAGTGCGTAGTAGGCAAGAATTACGGAGGGAGTGTCCTCAGGCACTGCAACGAAGGTACGCGACAAACCTTATCCTGCTGCTGGCAAGCCACCCCTGCTTAACCAATGATTCAACTCGATACAACCACAATCGAAAGACTGCCGATCATGGTTTCCATTCAACGCTTGAGTCAGCATCGTTTTTCAACTCCCTGTAACGCTGGCGTGCGACAGTCAATTTCTCATTGGGTAACGGCGGGTTGTCGAGCAAATTCAGCAACAGCTCTGCATCCTTGCGTGACAGGCTCAAACGTTGTTCGCGCTCAATCACTTGCACTGCCTCCTTGAGGGCTGCCTCAACCAGAAACTGGTTCAGAGTAGCGCCTGAAAGTTCAGCGGCACGGTGCAGGGTTTCGAATACGTCGTGGGGAACGCGAGCGCCAATACGCTCTTGTTTAGGTGATGAAGTAGTGGTCATGACCCTGTCTCCGGAAAGGTAGTCGCAGACTAGAACTGGCGCCAAAATGGCGCCAGCATCAGGTGCCAAGAGGTTTGTTTAGCGAGCAAAATACTTCTACGAATTCAGTATTTGTACAATTTATGTACAACTTTTGAGTGATGGCATGTATACTGGCCATCTTGCAAACGGAAAGGCACGAGGGCGGCTCATCGCTCTGTTGGCCAGGGAACAGGAAACATCTCCCTTGAAGTCCAATTTCGATGAGCCCAAACCATCATGTTTTTCAACGCCTCAAAGAAAGCGCAATTGGCGCTGCAGCAAACTATCGACCAGCAAGCACGTTTACTTGAGGCCATTGATCGTTCAATGGCGGCCATCGAGTTCGACCTCAATGGCATCGTGTTGAGCGTCAACGACAACTTCCTGAAAACCATGCGTTATCGGGCTGAAAACGTCATCGGTAAAGAGCACAGAATGCTCTGTCCTCCTGATGAGGGTCAAAGTGCCGAGTACACCCAGCTGTGGTCCCGCTTGCGGGCAGGAAACGTTGTTTCGTCCACGTTCCGTCGCATCGCCGGGGACGGTCAGGTTGTCTGGCTTGAAGCCAGCTACAACCCGATAAAAGACGCCACGGGCAATGTCGTTAAGGTCATCAAATACGCGATGGACGTCACGCAAAAGGTCCAGAGCGAAAGTGAAGCCAAGGCCAAGCTGGCAGCCATCGACAGGGCCATGGGCGTCATTGAGTTCGATCTGCAAGGCCAGGTCCTCTCCGCCAACAGCAATCTTCTCCAGTTGTTTGGTTACAACGCGGCAGAACTGATCGGCAAGCACCATCGCCTGCTTTGCCCGGCGGAGTTGGCAAATTCCAGCGAATACAGCGATTTCTGGCGTCGCCTGAACAAAGGCGAGTTTTTTAGCGGTCAGTTCAAGCGCGTAGGCAAGCGAGGCCAGATCATCTGGCTGGAGGCCAACTACAACCCGGTTTATGACGCCAGCGGTAATCTGTGGAAGGTCATCAAGTTCGCGTCAGACATCACGGCCCGCGTCGAGCAGCATGAACAGGACAGCCACAGCGCATCACGGGCTTATCACATCTCGGTAGAAACCCGGAAAGTCGCAGAACAGGGCACGTCGGTGATTCAGCAGGCCGCCAGCGAGATGCGGCAGATTTCAGAGGATATTGAAGGCTCCTCGCAGATCATCACTCAGTTGGGCGAGCGTTCCGACCAGATTTCCACCATCGTCAACACGATTCGTGGCATCGCCGACCAGACCAATCTGTTGGCACTCAATGCGGCGATTGAAGCGGCTCGGGCTGGCGATCAGGGCCGGGGGTTTGCAGTGGTCGCAGACGAAGTACGACAGCTGGCCGCCCGCACCAGCCGTTCGACGACAGAGATCTCGCAAATGATCGACGTTATCCAGAACGAAACGCGACAGGCCATCGCCAGCATGGACACCACCCGGGGCAAGGCCACCAAAGGCGTTGAACTGGCGGATCAGGCGGGTGACGCCATCGTGCTTATCAGCAAAGGTACGAGCAACGCCGTGGATGCTGTGCGCATGTTCGCCCATCAGGACGGGGTGATCTGACAGGTTAATTCCCTCCACGGCTCAAACCGGCCCCTCAGGCAGATCGCTTGCCTGGGGAATGGCATCCGCCATGCGCAAGGGTTTGAGCCTGAGCCCATGCACGGGGAACAATCCGGCGATGGCGGGAAAGTGTCGCAGGAAGTGAAAACCGAGAAAGATCACCGGCGCACGCCACCATTGCCCGCGAGCCGCCCCCGTGTGGGTGATCTGATTGCTGTGGCTGGCCACCAGCTCCTTTAAATGCTTATGCAGTTGTTGATTGAGTGACTGGTCCCGCACAAACAGGTTCGCTTCCAGGTTCAGGGCAAGGCTCAATGGGTCAAGATTGCTGGAGCCGACGGTGGACCATTCGCGATCAATCAGCGCTACTTTGCCATGCAAGGCGCGTTGTTTGTATTCGTGAATCTCGACACCGTCGCGCAACAAGTAGGTGTAGAGCAAACGCGAACAGACACGCACAAAGGGCAAGTCCGGCTGGCCCTGAAGTATCAGCGTGACCTTGACCCCACGTCGTGCGGCATTGCGTAACTCGCGCAGCAAACTGTAGCTGGGGAAGAAATAGGCATTGGCGATGGTGATGCGGTAGTTGGCATTGCGGATCGCCAGCAGGTACTGCTCTTCGATATCGGTGGTGTGCTCGTCATTGTCGCGCTCGGCAAACAACATCCGTGCGCTGCCCGAATGATGTTCGACCATACGCAACGGCTGATAACGCTCCCGCACCACCGGCCCCAGCATGCGCACACTCGAGCGGTAGATGTCTGCCACGATAGGCCCACGGACCAGCAGCGCGTAGCCCTGCTTGGCGCCAAGGCCGATATCACTCCAGTGGTCGACGCTGTAATTGATGCCACCGATAAAGGCCAGCTCACCATCGATGACCACGATCTTGCGATGCAGGCGCCGAAACAGGTTGGTGCGCATCCCCAACAAGCGCGGCCGAGGGTCGAAGAATTGAATCTGCACCCCCGCCTCGATCATCCCGTTGGCGAAGGCGGTACTGAGGGCGGCAGTGCCGTAATCATCGACAGTGACAATCACTTGCACGCCGCGCCTGGCCGCCTCGACCAACACCTGTTTCAGGCCCTCCCCGACCCGGTCTTCAAAAATGATGAAGGTTTCCAGCAGCACCTCTTTGCGGGCCGAACGAATGCAGTCGAAAACCCTGGCGAAGTAGTCCTCACCATTGATCAGCAGTTCGGCAGCATTATCATCCTGCCAGCGTCCATCCTGGGGATCATGAGTCGTCATAACACCACCTCCGCCGCCAGCGGCGCATGATCGGAAAGGTGCGACCAGGGACGATTGGACAGCACTCCGGATTGTTGCTTGGTTGCGTTGCGAAAGTTGAAAACCTGCGAAGGCACGGGTTTGCGGGCGCCTGTAGGGGCGTTGGCACTGGTCAAAACGTGGCCCCTTGCAGATCGCCGGGGGCCACTTCCAGAGTTTTCGTCAGGTCGAAGCGCTCCAGTAATTTGCGTGCGTCATAAGGCGCCCGGACCTTGATGTCATTGTCGAAATAGCAATAGATATCCCGGCTATTGCGCTTGGGTGCATGGGCGTCGGCCACCAGGTGGGCGTCGCCGGGTTGCGAACCCTGGCGCCAGGCGTCGATCCGGTCGCCCCAGCGCTTGATGGCCGCCGGGGTGTAACCACTGGCATACAGCTTCTTGTCGCCATGCAGGCGCAGGTAAATGAAGTCGGAGGTAATGTCTTCGATATAAGGCCATTTGCCTGCCGTATCGGCCACCACCAACGCCACGTTGTGCTTGCGCAGCAACGCGATGAATTCCGGCACCAGAAAACTCTCGTGACGAATCTCTACAGCATGGCGCAGGTGACCTTTCGCGGGGATGTCCAGATAACCCGGCTTTTCCATGCGTTCGTCACAGCCCTTGGCTATGGCCTTGGCCCGTTTCATGTCATGGGGCAGCAACGTCAGGAAATGCTCGAACTTCTGGGCATCAAACTTGAAGCTGGGCGGAAACTGCCAAAGGATCGGCCCGAGCTTTTCCTTGAGCTGAAAGATCCCCGAGGCGAAGAAGTTGGCCACGGGCTTTTCCACCTCGTTCAAGCGGCGGACATGGGTGATGAAACGCGGGCCCTTGACGCTGAAAACGAAATCCTCCGGCGTGTCGGCATACCAGCGGGCGTAGAGATCAGGCGACTGAAGCGCGTAGAACGAGCCGTTTATTTCGATGCTGTTGACTGCCCGGGATGCAAACTTCAGCTCGTTTTTCTGCACCAGCTTCTCTGGATAGAAGTCCCCACGCCAGGGGACATAGCGCCACCCGGAAATACCGATTCGGATATCACTCATGGCCCTTCTCTCCGCCTGTTACGCCCCCAGAGCACGCCGTCAGCCAGCGCATCGCGCTGGCCTCAGTCATATGAAGCTTGGGATGCATACAGGTTCCTTTGACGTTCATCGCACGAAGAGAAGGACGTCCTCATGGCGTATCAACGGCCTGGTTGTCAGCTAGTCCGTGCAACGTCAGGACGCATGACCAACATCACGGCAGCACACCCGGCCATCAACACACAGGTGATGATGAACACCAGAGGCATACCGAAATGTCCGCCCACATAGCCGCCGGCCAATGGCCCCAGCACCTGACCGACGTACTGGCTGGACGTTGAGTAGCCGAGCATGGTCCCGGCCACCTTGTCCGGCACTGAATGGCGAATGATGGCGGCGACGCCCGGCAGCATCCCGCCCAGCGCAATGCCCATTAGAAAACGCAGCACCACCAGTTCCCACTCGTTGGTCACAAACGCCTGGGGGATCAGCAGCAAGGCGGCGACGGCCAGGCACACCATGACCACCTTCCAGTGACCAATCCTGTCCGCCAGTTTGCCGATGCGCGACGCCGACAACATGCTGGCCAGCGCCGTGGCCGACATCACCACGCCCGCCATCAGGGTGACGTTTTTGGTGTGCAACTGAATCAGGTACACGGTGATGATGGGCTCGATGGACATGATCGAGAACATCATCAGACTCGCCACGACAAACATGGTCATAACCGGCTTCTTGTCCGGGATCGCGCTCCACGCCTGGACTGGCGCAGGTTTCACCGCGCCAGCGGCACGTTTGGGGCGCGGTGCTTCCTTCATGAGAAAGACCGTGGCCAGGAACGTCAGGAAAATCATTGCCCCGGCCAGGAAGAAGGTATTGCGGATGCCGACCAACGGCGGAAGCACCCCGCCAATCAATGGCCCGGCGAGGTTTCCGGCCATGATGCCGGACGAGAGCATGCCCAAAGCCCAGCCGGAACGGGCCTTCGGCGTCTGGACTGCCACCAGGATCGTCGCCCCCGAGGCATAACCGCCCAGCAACCCGGCCAGGAGCCGCAAGCCGACCAGTTGGTAGATGTTCTCTGCCATGCCGATCAGCGACATCGCGATCGCCATCCCCAGGCTTGCCCGAATCAGCATCAGCTTGCGCCCGTAACGATCCCCGATCCGTCCCCACAACGGCGCGGTGAAGGCTGCCGACAGAAACGTCGCACCATAGGCAATCCCCGACCACTGCACGATAGCCGCTGTGTCACTCACCCCCAGGTGCTCGACATACAGCGGCAGAAAAGGCAGCAGCATGGTCATGGCAATAATGGTGGTGAACGATCCAAGCACGCAGACCGTGAGATTGCGCTTCCAGTGCTCTTCGATGGCATTCGGTTCAACGGGGACGGATTGCTGTTGGGTCGTCATCACGCTTCTTCTTGGTTCAGAATCCGCTTACGGTAGAGCGATGTTGACCATAAATAAAATTCATGTTTTTTATATACCGGATTCCATAGAGGAATAGCAGACTTTACCCGGTCCACCGATCCGGCGGCCTTGAACTGAGTCTTCACCGATTATTCGGACAACTAATGGGTTCATTTCGAGGAGCGGCCATGAAACTTTCGGTTTGTCTGGCAATGGTGGCTTACATGACCAGCAACCTGGCATGGGCAGAAGCCTGTGAAGTGAACACCCATGCCGCCAGCCCCGACATAAAAGTGGTCAAGGATCGACTGTGAACAAGTCGGTGGCACATGGTCCCTGGAGTCACGCTGAAAGCAGATTATTCAACCATTCATCGGCTAATTATTTTTCTCTCTAAACCTTTCCACAGCGCTGACTTCAGACCTTTTACGAGGACAACTTCCTCGCGCGTTTAGCACCCACTAAATCAATAACTAACTCAGGTGGACATGTCATGCCTAATACCCAAAAACCCAAAGCTGACGAGCATAAGGCCGATACCAAGAAAGGCAGCGGCTCGGGCGGAAATTTCGCCAACGATAAGGAGAAAGCCTCTGAAGCAGGAAAAAAAGGCGGCGAACAGAGTCATTCTGGCAATCGCAGCAAGTAGTTCATTTAGCTGATGTCCAGGGTGGGCGCTCTGCCTGCCCTGTCCTGCCGGGCGCCAGCCCACAATCTGAGGTCGTCATCATGAAATTGCCCCTGCCTACATTGCGTGCAAGTAGCCTTGCCTTATTGCTCGGTATTGTCAGCATGAACGCCCACGCGGTCTCGAATGCATCGTTCGTCGACGATGCATCGGCCAAAGGCGTCGCTGAAATCCAGACCAGCCAGTTAGCCCTGCAAAAAAGCCAGTCGACCGATGTAAAAACTTTCGCGCAAATGATGATCGACGATCACACAGCCGCCAATCAGCAACTGAGCGCCATTGCGCAGAAGCTCAATCTGAAAGTAGCCACCGATGCGCAATTGATGAACAAAGCCAAGAAAATGGTCCTGCAATATCGCGACGACTCTTTTGACAAAGCCTACGCCGCCAACCAGGTCAAGGCTCACCAGGACACCATCAAGCTATTCCAGGATGAAATAAAGACGTCGACCGCGCCTGCTCTCAAACAATTTGCCGAACACACTTTGCCCAAACTTCAAGCGCACCTTGAAGCCGCGCAAAAGTTGCAAGCCAATCATCCGTAGTCCCGCTGCTGGCTGCGAAGGGCATGACGCCCTTCACGCCATGGCCTTCAGCCCTTGGCGCTTGATGAATAGCTGGAATTTGCCCCCGAGTTCCTGAGCCCAGTCAGTGGCATCATGCACGCTCATGATGGGCATGGAAAAGCCAAGTACTGACTCCATGATCGACATATGCTCCATTTCGAATAGCACATCACCATCGGCAAGTACCGAATGAATGCCGTCTTGCTGCAGCCCGCTTTGATTAGTGGCAATGGCCTGCGCACGTGACAGACCGCTGGGTAACGAAAGCAATATCAGGCCAAACCCGATTCTGACGGGATAACCGCCGGGAAGACCATGGGGGCCGGGGGCGTGGGTCTCCACTTCGACCCGCGACAGCAACCCTTCCACGACTCCCGCAGCAGAAGCAGCGGTCAGGTACTGCCCAGAAATGCCGCCCAGACGTCGAAGCTCGCTACGCACCACCTCAAAAATCCGGGCGTCGTCGAACGTACCCGTTCGATCAACGCCAGCGATCCAGTAGTTCAACCGGTAATGGGCGTGGGGGAACAGTCCGGCTCGTGGTACGTGATGGCTGAAATAATGCTGAGCCACGAGTTTCACACGCACCGCTTCGACGCGGCAGCCTGCCAGTTGAGCAATGGCCAGTTGAACCGCCGGAACAAGGTTGGCCACACTGCCAATGCCGATATCCGGCGCAAGCCCGACCTTGTCCAAAACCGAGTTAACTGCATCCGGAAAAGCTGCATTAATAGTCATGGCCCTTGTACCCGACAACATTACCGCTCGCATCAGGTTATACGCCGGGACTAAATGCATGGGTAACCAAGGCCCATGTTGAGCGGGCTCCAGCAACCGGTACAACGGTGCGGGTAGTCGGGTTATCACCCGCCAGGATTGCAAGGTAGCGCAGTTCAAAATCAGATCAGGTTTGATCCGGGCAATCGTCTCGGCCGTCTGGGCAACATGACCAAGCTCAATCATCAGGGGCTCGATAAGGGGTATTGCGCCTGTGTGCAAGCACGCCAATCGCACCAGATTGCACATATGAATGGTTTTCTCCAGATCCCGACTGGCGACATAAAACTGGAAGCCACCTCGTGGGGCGAGGATTTTCAGTATTTCCAGGCACAGCGTACCGCCGCCAACGATGAGTAGTTTTTTCTTGCCCATACTCGTTCTCCTCGCGCGTCAGATCCAGAACCCAGGTCTCCAACGTGCAAACAGCTCTGAGGACCCATCAGCGAAACAGCATCAACGTTGATAAACATCTGTACTTCGGCAACAACGTCAGCAGGCAGGCTTTATCGCGCTATCCTTTAACCAGGTAGGCAACTTAAAATAATGTGTATTCATTTGAAGTTATCAACCTACATCTAACCCCCATAAACTTAGTTACCCAAGGCAAAATGTTGGATCCATAAAAACCTAGTGTCAATCCAAATCTTGACGTACTTTCAGCACAAATCGTGATAACAGAACCATCGTTAATAACGAATGACGATCATTGATTGACAGGTAAAAACATAAATGGGACGGTGGTCTGGTTCCAGGAACGATGTGTAACGGCTGCACCCGGCAAGCCAGGAGGAGAATGAATGTCGAACCCCACCGTTTTAACCGAACGCTACAGTCACCGCGCACGCTGGCTGCATTGGACAATGGCGATTCTCATTGTTCTGGCTTACTGTCTGATCCTGAGCCGCAGCCAGTTTGCCAAAGGCAGTGACCTGCGAGCACTGGTGGTACAGAGTCATTTCTGGGTCGGTATTGTGGTGCTGATCATGGCTTTTTACCGGCTTGCCGAACGTCACCGCCATACGCCACCGGGCATCACCCCGCCGCTTGAAGGCGTGTTGCACCTGATGGCTACCTTGTCCCATTACGCGCTGTATGCGTTTCTGTTTGCCCAACCTTTGCTGGGGCTGTTCACGGTCATCATTGGCAAAGGTTCGCTGCCGATTCCGTTGACGGGCTTCACGATCCCGTCGCCATTCCCCACCTCCGACAGCGTCGCCGGGGTGCTCAAGAGCAGTCATGTGTTGCTGGGCACGATCTTTTATTACGTGATTGGCCTGCATGTAATTGCGGCGGTCTGGCACCACTTCGTGCGCAAAGACAACACGGTCAGAAGGATTGTTTGAGGCAAGCCGGGGTTTTACGCATGCCTGATGGAGACTCTGTGAATGGCTTCAATCTGTGGGGGCGAATTCATTCGCGATGCGGTGAGTCAGTCACCGACTGATACTGAATGTGCGGGCGTTTCGCGAATGATTCGCCCCCACAGGTCGTTCACAAGGGTTGTTTTAAAACTCGAACCAGGCACTCGCCAGCAACTGACGCGGCTCTCCGATGACGATCGCCGGTGAACCCAGCCCGCTGCTGGACACATAGTATTTTTCGTCGAACATGTTCTTGAGGTTCAACTGCAACGTGACGTCGCGCTGGTCGAACTTCATCTTGTAGGCCACGAACGAGTCAGCAACGGTCGAGGAAGGCAGGTAGTACTCTTTCCCGGTGCCATCATTTACGCCCCAACGGCTGGCATAACGGGCACCGGCTCCGGCGCGCAGGTTACCGATGCCGACATGCCCGAAGTCGCGGGTCAGGTAGAGGGCGGCGGTCTGCCTGGAGACGCCATCCAGCGGTTCCCCTTGCAGGATCGGGTCCTTCAGGACGCGCGTGTCGGTGTAGGCATAGCTACCGGTCAGGCTCCAGAACTCGTTGAGCTGGCCGGTAATGTCCGCTTCAAGCCCGCGTGAACGAACCTTGCCGGAAACCCGGGTGCAGGTTTCCGTGCCGCAGGGCTCACTGGTCTGCACGTTCTTCTTGTCGATGTTGAATAGCGCCACCGTGGCGGTCAGGTAATCATTTTCAAACTTGGTGCCGATTTCATAGGCCTTGCCCTCTTCCGGTGGCAACACGCCAATGGGCGTCGCGACCGAGGTATTGGGGCGGAAGGATTCGGTGTAGCTGGTATAGAGCGACCAGTCCGGCTGCAGCATGTACACCAGGCCCAACCGGGGTACGACCTTGCTGTCATCCACGTTGGCACCCACCACGAACGGACGGCCCTTGCCGGTCAACTCGTCGAAGGCGTCATAACGCAGGCCACCCTGCAAAATCCATTTATCGCTCAGGTGCATCGAGTCCTGCACATAGAAGGCATGGGTGCGCAAATGATCAGTCTGGTCACTGTTCGGCGCGCTGACTTTACTGGGCACAGGCGCCACGCCATACACCGGCGAGTTGAAGTTGAAGTCCGCTTTTTGTGCATCGCGCAGCAAGTCGCCCAGATCAAGCTTATTCTGCATGTAGTCGGTACCGATCAGCACTTCGTGCAGGGTATCGCCCCAATACAGCTTGCCCAAGGCGTTGACGGTGACGCTGTTAGCCACTTGCTGGGCATCGCGGGTCGCATCGCCGCGCCGAGTAACCAGGCCAGTGTCGAAGTTCGCGGAAATGAAACGCGACTGATGGTCGTTGTAGCCGTTGCGGCTGTAGCTGTAGCCGGTGCGCAAGGTCCAGGCATCGTTAAGGCGATGATCGACGCGCAAGTCCACGGCGTCCGAGCGACCGGTCGTGACGTTGAACGGCTCGTCCAGGCGGCGGGTGCGCGGGATGTCGAGCACTTTGCCGGTCTTTGGGTTGATCTGCGTGCCCCGGTCGAAGGGCACCGAATATTCCATGTGCTCGTAAGACAGCGACACCGTGGTGTCTTCGCCATACCAGGCCACCGAGGGGGCAATCACCGATTGATCGATGCTGCCAAAATTGCGCCAGTAGTCGTAGTTCTGCTTGTCGGCGATCAAGCGATACGCCAGGCCGTTATCACCAATCGGGCCCGTCAGGTCAATCTGCTCGCCGCCGCCACCGAAGCTGGTGCCAAAGGCGGAAATCGAGTGGGCGTCCACCAGTTGCGGCTTCTTGGTGACCACGTTGATCACGCCACCGGGGTCCTGCACGCCGTACAGCATAGACGCCGGGCCCTTGAGCACTTCGATGCGATCCGTGGTCGGGGTGAAGTTTCGGGCCCGTACCGACTGCATGCCATCGCGCATGATGGAGTTGTCACGGTTGGTGCCAAAGCCACGCTTCTGGATAGCGTCCTGAGTGCCACCCAGGGTGTTGCCCTGCTTGACGCCACTGACCGCATTGATCGCTTCGTCCAGGCTGCGGGGCTGACGGTCTTCGATGACACGGTTGGTGACCACGTTGACCGACTGCGGCACCTCCACCAGCCGGGTGTCGGTACGAGTCGCCACCGAGGCGCTGCGGGCCTGGTAACTGGTGCGACTGTGTTGCTCTTCATCAGCCTCGATGGACTGGCTCGGGGCATCAATATTGGTGGCGTCGAGCTGCATCTGCTCAGCGAAGGCGCGAGGTGCCGTGCTCAACGCGCACAACACAACGGTGGCAGAACACAAGCCCAGCAGCAACGGCCGGGACAGGAAAGGGGCTTGGCCGATGGGGACGGCGACTGCCTGCGAAGGCACACAAAAACCGGCTTGATGCTTTGTCATGGATAAACCCGAGCTCCGAGAGTGATGGCGTTCGTATCGAAACGAATCTGATTCTCACTACACGTAAGCGGAGCAGGTTTACCTCACTTGGTTTGGGAAAAAACTTTCTGCCAGACTTTCAACGTTGCGCTACAGCACTCAACTGAGCTTGTCGCCAGGCGCCTTCGCCCGGGGGCCTTGAAAGCGTGATACGCCTTTACGCAGCCAGCGCAGGAAGCCATTGGGATCGGCCGCCACGGGTTTGCTTTCCAGCACGGTGGCGCGTGCTTTTGCCCGGAAGTTGGCAAGGCCGGCCAGGGCGCCGCGAAGCTCGCTGTGTTCGTCGAGCCAGGGCTCCAGATCCTTGCGTTCAATGCGATAGACCATGCAATCGGTCATGGCACAAAACCGCCCCAGACTTGGAGACTCATCGACAAAACCGCTTTCACCCAGCAGTTCACCCGGCCCCATGCGGCCGATCTCCTGCCAGCCATCCCCGTGTTCCACCGACACCGAAACAACGCCCGACTCGATAATCCACAACGCATCGGGCACCACACCCTGAGGCAGGATCACCTCCCGACTGGCGAACGCATGCAGGCGCATGTTGCGCTCCAGCTCAGCGCGGTCGGCATCGCTGAGCATGCGTAATGCGCCAACGGTATTGAGCACCGCAGAGCTGCGGGTGGCAGGCCGATTCTGGTCCAGCCGGATTTCGGTGGCGGCCAACTGGCGATAGATCAGGTCGTACAGTTGATTGCTCACGGCCGAACGACGGTCCCGGGATTTGACGTAACCGGTGACCTCGTACTGCACACTGCGCAGCCCGGACTTCACCACCACGGCGCCAGCCTTCGGGCTGGCCAGCAACTCACGACAGCCCTGCAGTGCCTTGTCCAGCGAATCCAGAACGATGCTGGGGCGCAGCCGGGCGGGTAATTCGATGCTCAGGGTCACGGAATGGAAATGGTCCGGGCGACTGAAATTGACGATGCGGGTTTTCGCCGCCATCGCATTGGGGATTACCGCCATGCTGCCTTCGGCGGTCAACAGGTGGGTCGAACGCCAGTCGATTTCGATGACCTTGCCTTCGATGTCATCCAGGCGAATCCAGTCATCCACGCGAAAGGGCTTGGTGGCATTAAGCACGATCCCGGAAAACACATCCCCCAGGGTACTTTGCACCGCCAGACCAAGAATGATCGCCACAGCACCGGACGTCGCCAGCAGGCCCTTGACCGGAAGGTCCAGCACATAGGCAGCTGCCGCAACCACCGCAATCAAGAACAGCAACGCACCCATCAGGTCCTGCAGCAGATGGCCCTTGCCGCCGATACGCGGCTCCAGCACCACGGCCGCCAGCACCGTCAACGTTCGTGCGCCGAACAGCCACCAGACAATCAACAACACGGTTGCAAGGACATGCCGGGATTGGGCAATAGCGTCCGGTACCGGGCTCAAGGGGCTCAGGCCTGCGTCCAGCAAGACCATGCTGAACAGCAGGAACAGCCCGATTCGGATCAACATCTTCCAGCGCAACCAACGGGGTGGCAGCGATTGCCAGAGAACCAGATCGGCTATCACCACCAGGGACGCACAGGTCAGCGGATAAGCAAACCAGGGAAGCTCCATCAACACCCTCCAGACCAGCCGAAACATTCAGCTGTGACAGCTGCCGAGCTTAGCTGATTGGAGGGTGCAAGGGTTGGGGGCAAACCTCTATGGGCCCATAAACCTGTGGGAGAATCGCGCCCCTGGATTTTGCTATCCCCGCCGAAACATCGGCCCACCCGAAACCGCCCCGGTGAACCCGCCATCCACCACGATCTCAGCCGCCGTCATGCCCGATGACAGGCTGGACGCCAGGAACACCACGGCCTGGGCCACCTCCTCGGGGTCACAAAAACGGCCCAGTGGAATACGCGGTGCCAAGGCATTTTCGGTGTCATCCAGAGTGCTACCTTGCCGGGCGTCACGGGTCCAGATCGGTGTGCGTGTGGCACCAGGAATCACCGTGTTGACCCGAATACCCCGCGGTGCCAGCTCGGAAGCGAACACCTTGGCCATGGCCGTGACGCCCGCCTTGGTCGCGGCATAGGCCGCAGAACCGACTGATCCGACTTCACGCATCACCGAACCGTTGAGCACTACCGAGCCGCCTTCACTCAACAGTGGCAGCACGCCTTGCACCGTGAAGAACACCGACGTCAGGTTGGTCTGCACAATGGTTTCAAAGGCGGACAAGGTGGTTTTGCCCAGTGGCGTCGGGCCGGACACACCGGCGTTGGCGAACACCACGTCGAGGGTTTTGAAGGTTTCGCCCACGACCTTGACCACTGTTTCAATATCCGCAGCCACATTGAGGTCCGCCTGGATCCCGACGACCCCACCACCCAGCTCCAGGATAGCGGCGTCCAGCTTGGCACGGTCACGCCCCGTGATCACCACCCGAGCGCCCTGCTCAAGCATCAGTTTTGCCGTCGCGAATCCGATACCGCTGTTACCGCCGGTGATCAATACAGTCTTGTCTTTCAGGTTCATGGTCATGCCTCGTTCGCAGGGTGTTCATCAGGGACAGGTGTTGAGCGGAAAACCGTTCAGCGCGTTATGGAGTACGAACATACTCCTATTTTGGAGTTCGTCCATACTCTATTTTTGAGTGCGCCCTGTTTTTGGGCGTATGATCACCCACCAAACGACCCACTTCCCCCACGGCTGGAGATCATGATGTCGCGTTCACAGGCAGAAAAAGCGCTGATCCACGAGCACATTGTCGAAGTAGCGGCCAAGCGTTTTCGTGAAGTAGGGCTTAACGGCATTGGTGTGGCCGATGTGATGAAAGAAGCCGGTCGAACCGGTGGGGGCTTCTACAAGCACTTCGAATCCCGGGACAAACTGGTCGAAGAGGCCATGACCTGCGCCTACAAGAAGCGCAAGGAGTCTGCTGCCAAGTACATCAATGACCCATCGTTGAGCCTGAGCGATTTCGTTGAGAGCTACCTGAGCGAGCGCCACATAAACAACCCCGGCTCGGGCTGCGCCGTCAGCGCGCTGATGAACGACGTCGCCCGCAGCAGCGAAACGGTGCGGGCGCTGTTCTCGGCGGAGGTGGAAAGTCAGATAGCCACGATGATGACCCTGCTCAACGACAAAAAGCCAAGCGAGACCCGCGCCCAGGCGATTCTTGCCATTTGCACACTGGCCGGCGCCGTAGGTCTGGCCCGCGCCATTTCCGATGAAGACCTGTCCCGGGAGTTGACTACCGTGGGCCATACGCTGCTCAAGGCACTGGAGGCCTGATTTGGCTCAGATAGCGGTAGCACCACCGTCGATAGCCAATGCCTGGCCAGTCGTGAACGCTGCGCCGTCAGAACACAGATAAAGCACGGCGCTGGCGATTTCTTCGACCTTGCCGATGCGGCCCACCGGGTGCATTGCGGCGGCAAACTCGGCTTTTCGCGGGTCAGCTTCATGGGCACGGCGGAACATGTCGGTGTCGATTACAGCCGGACACACCGCATTGACGCGAATTTTCTTCTTGGCGTACTCGATGGCAGCGGACTTGGTCAGGCCAATCACCGCATGCTTGGAAGCGCTGTAGATACTCATTTTCGGTGCAGCCCCCAGGCCCGCGACCGAAGCGGTGTTGACGATGACTCCCCCGCCCTGGGCCAACATCAGCGGCAACTGGTACTTCATGCACAGCCACACGCCTTTGACATTGACGCCCATGATTGCGTCGAACTCCGCCTCGCTGCCTTCGGCCAGCCGACCTTTCTCGATCTCGATCCCGGCATTGTTGAATGCGTAATCCAAGCGGCCATAGGCAGCCACCCCCTGCTCCATCAACTGCCTGACCTCGGACTCCGAAGTGACGTTGCAGCGCACGAACAAGGCCTCGCCCCCGGCGGCACGGATCAACTGGACAGTGCCTTCGCCGCCCTCAGCGTCCAGATCAGCCACGACCACTTTCAACCCCTGACCTGCAAACGCCAACGCCGTCGCGCGACCGATACCGGCAGCCGCACCGGTGACCAGAGCCACCTGTCCAGAAAAAGTCATGCTCATTGAATTGCTCTCCGTTTGCTGTTCGATAAGGGGTTCGGGGTCAACGCCAGCAGTCTAGTCAGTGCCCTGTGCTCTACGTCAGCACTATCAAGACCTCGGTTGGCAGGTCATGGATCGCAGTGATTAAGCGACGAATGTGTCATCACTGAACCGTATCGCAACGCATTCGGGCAAAGCCCTTTGCTTGCCCCCTACCCCATCAAGGTCTATCACTGGTTTTTATCCTTCCATTGAGGACCTGCCATGACCACCCTGACCAACCGCCAATTCCTGCTCGCCAAACGCCCGGTGGGCGCAGCCAGCCGTGATGACTTCACCTTTCAGGAAGTCCCCGTTGGCGAGGTGGGTCCGGGACAGATTCTGGTCAAGAACCACTACCTGTCACTGGACCCGGCCATGCGCGGCTGGATGAATGAGGGCAAGTCTTACATCCCGCCCGTTGGCCTGGGCGAAGTCATGCGCGCACTGGGTGTGGGTGAAGTAATCGAGTCACAGAACCCGAAGTTTGCTGCGGGGGACTACGTACAGGGCGTCACCGGCATTCAGGATTACTTCGTCGGCGAACCCAAGGGCTTCCAGAAAATCGATCCGAAGCTGGCACCCCTGCCTCGTTACCTTGCGGCACTGGGCATGACCGGTATGACCGCCTACTTCGCGCTGCTGGACATCGGCGCGCCGAAAAGTGGTGAAACCGTAGTTATTTCCGGGGCTGCGGGTGCGGTGGGCAGCATTGCCGGGCAGATCGCCAAAATCAAAGGCTGCCGGGTGATCGGTATCGCAGGCGGCAAGGAGAAATGCCAGTCGCTGATCGATGAACTGGGCTTCGATGGCGTCATTGACTACAAGAACGAAGACGTAACCGCCGGCCTGAAGCGCGAATGCCCAAAAGGCGTAGACGTGTATTTCGATAACGTCGGCGGCGACATCCTCGATGCCGTCCTGTCACGACTGGCCTACAAGGCCCGCGTCATCATCTGCGGCGCCATCAGCCAGTACAACAACACCAGCGCCGTCAAAGGCCCGGCCAACTACCTGTCACTGCTGGTCAACCGGGCGCGGATGGAAGGCTTCGTGATCATGGATCACGCCGCACAATTCGCCGAGGCAGGCAAGGAAATGGCAGGCTGGCTGGCCGCAGGCAAGCTGGTGAGCAAGGAACATATCGTCGACGGGCTGGAGACCTTCCCCGAGACTCTGCTCAAGCTGTTCAGTGGCGAGAACACCGGGAAACTGGTGTTGAAGGTTTGAGGTTTGCCACAGCGCCCTGTCAATGACAGGGCTTCAGTCAACCCAGTTTTCAACCTGAAGCCCTGGAACGCGCTCGAACTCCCGAACATTGTTCGTCACCAGAATCCAGCCCGCCGCCCTGGCATGGGCCGCCAGCCACAAATCATTGTTGCCAATGACCTGACCCTTGGCCTGTAACTGAGCCCTGATTTGCCCGTAATGCTCGGCGGTCGCCTCTTGTAAATGCACCACCTGCATGAGCGACTCCAACTGGTGAACCGCCGACAACGCGCGTTCGCGGGACTGGCTTTTCTCAGCCCCGTAGCGCAGTTCACCCAAGGTAATAACGGACATCGCAAGCTCGGAAGCCGAATGCCTGGCGAAACGCTCCCGTACCGATGGCGGTTTATGCTTGGTGAGGTAAATCAGAATGTTGGTGTCCAGCAGGTAACGCACCGACATCAGAAATCCTCACGCTCTTGCGGCGGAGTATCGTCACGCCCATCGGCCATGAAGTCCGCAGGGAAGTCGGCCAGCGCGTCGAGTATCGCGACGGCACTCTTGGGATGTTCCCTTAATACGATCTCATCGCCGCGACGGAAAATCTCGACGCGATCAACGTCCAGGCGAAACTCTTTGGGAAGCCGGACCGCCTGACTGTTACCTGACTGGAAAATACGGGCGAAAGTCATGATTCACCTCACGGAGAGCGGATATACGCGAAGTATATACATCTATCCATGAGGGTCAATCCACTGCTTTCACGTCAGCTCGGCAACCACCGCCGCCAGTGCCTTGGCCGGGTCTGCTGCCTGGCTGATCGGGCGGCCGATCACCAGGTAGTCGGAACCTGCGTCCAGCGCCTGACGTGGGGTCAGGATGCGGCGCTGGTCGTCCAGGGCGCTGCCTGCAGGGCGAATGCCAGGGGTGACCAGTTGCAGGGAAGGATGCGCGGCTTTGAGTGCCTGGGCTTCCAGCGCGGAACACACCAGACCGTCCATACCGGCTTTCTGTGCCAGGGCCGCCAGACGCAGGACCTGCTCCTGCGGTTCGATGTCCAGGCCAATGCCTGCCAGGTCTTCGCGCTCCATGCTGGTCAGCACGGTGACACCGATCAGCAGCGGCTTGGGGCCGGTGCGCTGGTCCAGCACGTCGCGACAGGCCGCCATCATGCGCAGGCCACCGGAGCAGTGCACGTTGACCATCCACACGCCCATCTCCGCCGCAGCCTTGACGGCCATCGCAGTGGTATTAGGGATGTCATGGAATTTCAGGTCCAGGAACACTTCGAAGCCCTTGTTGCGCAAGGTCTCGACGATGTCGGCTGCACAACTGGTGAACAGTTCCTTGCCGACCTTGACCCGACACAGTTTCGGGTCCAGTTGATCAGCCAGCTTCAACGCGGCGTCACGGGTAGGAAAATCCAGGGCGACGATGATAGGAGTCTGGCAGGCGGACATGTGCGGGTTCTCAGGCAAGTCGAAATCGGCGCGCATTGTAGCTGAACACGCCAGCGGACGGGACCCGGTGATCGGTAATTGATCAAGATTGATCGCACCTGCAGCAACTGCATACCGCACTGGGGGAGCGAATTCATTCGCGAGAGGTCGGTACATTCAGCATCTTCGGCGACTGACACCCCGCATCGCGAATGAAACAGACCTGCCGCCTGCACCCGTTCTGCGCACCTCACGCACTAAACACGTCCGTTCATAACAGCCAAAAGCCATAACCATCCTGCGAACGACGTTTTTTTGGGCATAACGACGTAACCACAGGCCGCTGGCACGCCCACTGCTAGACCTTGTGCGATGACCTATCGACTTCAGGGAGAAACAAATGACAACGCAACTCAAGCCCACTCTGGGCACGCTGCACTTATGGGGGATCGCGGTCGGGCTGGTGATTTCGGGTGAATATTTTGGCTGGAGTTATGGATGGGGCGTGGCAGGCACCCTGGGCTTTCTGGTCACCTCATTGATGGTCGCGGCCATGTACACCTGTTTCATCTTCAGCTTTACCGAACTGACCACCGCCATCCCTCATGCCGGTGGCCCCTTTGCCTACAGTCGTCGCGCCTTTGGCGAAAAAGGCGGACTGGTGGCCGGGCTCGCAACGCTGATCGAATTCGTGTTCGCCCCTCCCGCCATCGCCCTGGCGATCGGCGCTTATCTGAATGTGCAGTTTCCGGCACTCGATCCCAAACATGCGGCGGTGGGTGCCTACATCGTGTTCATGGGCCTGAACATCCTCGGCGTGAAGCTGGCCGCCACGTTCGAACTGGTGGTGTGCGTGCTGGCAGTGGCCGAGTTGCTGGTGTTCATGGGAGTGGTCGCACCTGCATTCAGTTTCAGCAATTTCGCACTCCATGGTTGGGCGGGATCCGACAGCTTTGGCGCCCCCGCGATTGCCGGGATGTTTGCCGCCATCCCCTTCGCCATCTGGTTCTTCCTGGCCATCGAAGGCGCGGCCATGGCGGCCGAAGAGGCCAAGGACCCCAAACGCACCATCCCCAAGGCTTACATCAGCGGCATCATTACCCTGGTTTTGCTGGCGATGGGCGTGATGTTCTTCGCCGGGGGCGTGGGTGACTGGCGCACCCTTGCCAACATCAACGACCCGTTGCCCCAGGCGATGAAAGCGGTGGTGGGCGAAAGCTCGGGTTGGCTGCACATGCTGGTGTGGATCGGCCTGTTCGGGCTGGTTGCCAGTTTCCACGGGATCATTCTCGGCTACTCGCGGCAGTTCTTTGCCTTGGCACGGGCCGGTTACCTGCCCAAATCGCTGGCCAAACTGTCACGGTTCCAGACGCCACACAGGGCCATCATCGCCGGTGGCCTGATCGGCATCGCCGCGATCTACAGCGACGGCCTGATCAACCTGAGTGGCATGACCCTCACCGCCGCCATGATCACCATGGCCGTGTTCGGCGCCATCGTCATGTACATCATGAGCATGCTCAGCCTGTTCAAGCTGCGTAAGACCGAGCCGTTGCTGGAGCGCACCTTCCGCGCGCCGGGCTACCCGGTTGTGCCCGGCATCGCCCTTGTACTGGCCGTGGTATGCCTGGTGGCAATGGCCTGGTTCAACGCGCTGATCGGCCTGATTTTCCTGGGCTTCATGGCCGCAGGGTTCGTCTACTTCACACTCACGGCACAATCGCGAGCCGATGCACCTGCCGACTCCATGCTGACCGGGTTGTAGCTGACCGGATTGTAATAGGGCCACGCCGCTTGAAGGAATGTCACGCGGCGGGTTTGAAGGCGCCTAGAATGGAACCACCGAGCGACGCCATCGCTCAAACGGATACATGAAAAGGAGAGCCCCATGCCCTGGTATGCCTGGTTAATTCTGGTAATTGCAATCGGCTCGATCGTCGGCGGCTTGTTGATGCTGCGAGATTCCGCGCAGAAGCTGCCACTGACCGAAGAGCAACTCAAACGCGTCCACGAACGAAACGCCGAGATGGACGCTAAAGACGCCCAGGATCGTTGAATCAGCATCGTTGAATCACAATTCTTGAGTCAAAAAAGGCGGTGCAACCCCTGCACCGCCTTCCCTCCCGCCTCGGGTAGCTGTGTTCAGTTCGCGACGTGGACGCTGTCCAGAGCCACCGATCGACGATTGGCCATTGGCGTGACCGCAATACGGTAAGGCTGGAAAATAATCGACATCTGTCCGTTATCGCGCAGCTGCTTGAGAATCCCGGCAAACTGCTCCCCACTGATACCTGCTTGCGGACGTATCAGCGCGTAGTGTCGGTAGACCTGGTCAACCCGCTCTGACACCAGCAAATGCTGGGCCTCGTCCTTGTTGCGCGCCATGAAGTCACTGAGGTAAGAGCGCGTTACCAACGCGATATCCGCCCGCCCACGCAATACCATCAGCAAGTTGCTGTCATGGGAATACGTCAGTGTGGCGTTGTAATGTTCGGCCAGGTACTTGGGTTGCGGATTGAAGTTGGCAAACGCGTAGTGGTAACCACTGAACAATGCCAGGCGCTTGCCATTGAGGTCATCGAAGTAACTTTGCTGACGACCTTCAACGCGTTGGGCGACGAAGACTTCGGCGTCTTCGAGACCCATTTCGACATTGGTATGGGCAATGTTTTGCCAACCCCAGGCGGGATTTTCGAAAATCGCCATATCGATGCGCCCGTCCTGGAAGTCCCGAAAGCGCCGGGGAATGGACGTAGGCACCAGGACAAACTGAAAGTCGCTCTGGACCCTGTTCATCGCCTCGACCAGTTGCGGCAACAGCCCGGTATCTTCACCCCGCTCGGGGCGAATGGTATAGGGCGGAAAATGCGCAGCTCCGATGTGCACGACTTGGGCAGCGCACGCCTGCCAGGTCATCAGACTACTGACTGCCAACAACAAGGTTCGGGAAGCCATCCGCACACGGGAAGACATCAAGACAGCGCACCTCTGGGTAACCTGGATTCAACTAAGCTAGGCGGTTTCGATCATTAAAACAACGAGCAAATAACCCGGCTTAGAGCCTTTGCCCGATTTCAGGGCACTTAACCGCATACGACTGTTCACGCCCATTGGCGACTGCATCAGAAAGACTGAAAGCATAACGTCAATAACGGCACTGTTGGGTCAATCGATTGTCACTGTAAGGTCACGCAAGCCGCATCTCAAGGCTCGCTCAAACTCGGGTAATTGGACGCAGGCGCACGAACATGGCTACGCTGAACCCAATGTGCAAATTGTTGAATGGGAGGTCGATATGCCGCACTGGCTGGTGATAGATCTGGAGGCCACGACCGAGGAAGGCGGCTGGCCCGTCGCAGAAATGGAAATCATCGAAATTGGCGCGACCCTGGTCAACCAGGACGGACGGGAGCTGGATCATTTCGAACGGTTCGTGCGCCCTTTACGTCGACCCCAACTGACGACGTTCTGCCGAGAGCTGACCCATATCAGTCAGGGAAATATCGATGGTGCTGCGCCGTTGACCAGTGTCTGGCCAGCGTTCGAACGCTGGTTGGGCCATCACCAGGCACGCCTGGTAGGCTGGGCCAGTTGGGGGGACTATGACCGTCGGCAACTGGAACAGGAATGGCAACAGCAGCAGTTGACCAGCGTCTTGAACGCCCTGCCTCACGTCAACCTGAAACAACGTTTTGCCCAGGCCAGGCAACTGCAACGCGCACCGGGCTTGAACGGTGCGCTGCAACTGGCGGGTATGCAGTTCAGCGGTCAACAGCACCGCGCCCTGGCCGATGCACGCAACACGGCGCGGCTGCTGCCGTTGATCCTGACCACCTGAACGGCGCGAGGGCGCAGCGAGTTTTCATGCAGCGCCTAAAGCGGATGACGTCTTTTTGCGCCTTGGGCATACTGACCGGCCTTTTTTAGCCCTTTTCGAGGAATCGCCCATGTTCAAGGTCAATGAATACTTCGACGGTACTGTCAAATCGATCGCGTTCGGCCAGGCTGAAGGCCAGGCGACCATCGGTGTAATGGCTGCGGGTGAATACGAATTCGGCACGGCTCAGCGCGAGATCATGCACGTCATTTCCGGCGCGCTGACCGTCAAGCTTCCGGACAGCACCGATTGGGAAAACTTCCCTGCAGGCAGCCAGTTCAACGTTCCAGCCAACAGCAAGTTCCAGCTGAAAGTCGCCGTTGATACTGCTTACCTGTGTGAATACCGCTGATTCAGATTGGTAGACAGGGCTTATGTTGATCGTGCCCACGCTCCAGCGTGGGCACGATCAACCGCCGCACCTCAGACTCAAACCACCTCTTCCGCCTGTGCATTGAACTGCAATGCCGCCAGACGCGCGTACAGCGGGTTGCTGGCAATCAGTTGCTGGTGGGTGCCGACAGCCATCAGGCGCCCCTGATCAATCACTGCGATGCGATCCGCGTTCTGGACGGTGGCCAGCCGATGGGCGATCACCAGGGTAGTACGGTCTTTCATCAGGCTCGGCAAGGCCTGCTGGATCAAGTGTTCACTCTGGGCATCAAGGGCGCTGGTGGCCTCATCCAGTAGCAGAATGGGCGCATCCACCAGCAACGCACGGGCAATCGCCAACCGTTGCCGTTGACCACCCGACAAACCCAAACCGCCATCTCCCAGATGAGTCTGGTAGCCGTCGGGCATTTGCAGAATGAACTCGTGGGCATGGGCGATCCGCGCCGCGGCTTCGACCTGTTCGAAACTTGCCCCGGCATTGCCGTAACGAATGTTGTCTTCAACGCTGCCAAAGAACAGCGCCGGGGTCTGGGATACCAGCGCAAAGCAGCGACGCAGGTCCAGCGGATCGAGCTGGATGATGGGCAGCCCTTCCAGCAGGATCTGGCCTTGCTGCGGATCGTAGAAGCGCAGCAGCAGGTCGAACAATGTTGACTTGCCCGCCCCCGATGGCCCCACCAGCGCCAGGGTTTCACCGGCCTCGATCGTCAGGCTCAAACCGTCGATGGCATTGCGTTCCGGGCGGGAGGGGTAGGCAAAGCTGAGGCTTTCCAGCGCCAGGCGGCCACTGACCCGTTCAGGCAACTGCAACAGACCGCTACTCGGCGCGGTGATCTCACTGCGGGCCTGCATCAGTTCGGTAATCCGCTCAGCCGCGCCTGCCGCCCGCTGCAACTCGCCGATCACTTCGCTCAGGGTGCCGAACGCACTGCCCACGATCAGGCTGTAGAACACGAACGCCGCCAGCTCACCGGCGGAAATGGTCCCTTCGATCACGTCCATGCCGCCGACCCACAGCATCACGGCGACCGCCCCCAGAACCAAAACGATCACCAGCGTAATCAGCCACGAACGCTGCAAAATTCGCTTGCGCGCCGTATCGAACGCCTCTTCGGCGGTGTGGGCAAAACGTTGCTTGTCCTGTTGCTGGTGGTTATAGGCCTGAACGGTCTTGATCTGGCCCAACGCCTCAGACACGTAACTGCCCACATCGGCGACACGGTCCTGGCTCTCTCGCGACAGGCTGCGCACCCGACGGCCAAAGATCAGGATGGGCGCGACCACCAAAGGCAGCGCCACCACCACGATACTGGTCAGCTTGGGGTTGGTGATGAACAGCAGCACGATGCCGCCAATCACCATCAGGGTATTACGCAAGAACAGCGACAGCGACGAGCCGATCACCGATTGCAACAACGTGGTATCGGCCGTCAGTCGTGACTGGATTTCCGAACTGCGGTTGTTCTCGTAAAAGCCAGGGTGCAGGTTGATCAGGTGATCGAAGACCTGCTTGCGCAGATCGGCAACCACCCGCTCGCCGATCCACGACACCAGATAGAACCGTGCAAACGTGCCGACGGCCAGGGCCAGCACCAGCATCATGAACAGACCGATGGACTGATTGAGCAAATGCGTCGAACGGGTCATGAAGCCCTGGTCCACCATCAGGCGAATGCCTTGCCCCATGGACAGCGCGATGGCGGCGGTGACGATCAACGCCAGCAGCGCCCCCAGGGCCTGCCAGCGATACGGCGCAATAAACCGTGAGGCCAGGCGGATCGCCTGACGCTGACGACCGGACAGCAATCGACCGAAAAGCGATAAATCCATGAACGATGACCTGCCTTGAGAAACCTGAGCCGAGAGCCTACACCTCTGGCGCGGTCGAATCCCGTTACCGTTGTGAACATTTGCGCTGAGGGCTGCCTGCCTGACTCGCCAAGCCTGACTATGACCACCGGGGCCAGCTGCTAGACAGTATTGATCTAAGCAGGCGCTGGCGATTTATCCGCGATTCTGCTGGACTGGCAAGGCGTCCGGTTGACTGCAAGGATGTCATGCCATGGTCACCCGGCGCGGGTAATCTCAAGCGCGAAACCTGATGAGGAGATAGGCCATGAGCTTGCACAACAGCAGCAATCAAGTACCACTCGTTCGAGCCAACCCCAACCTGCATGTTGGGGGTGCAGTTCTCGATAAAGACGGGCGCGAAATCCTGATTACTGAAGAGATGGTTCAGGCCGCATGTCAGGAATGCGACAAAAACTGGGTAACACCTGAAAAACAAGATTGATGCAGCAACGCCCTTTTGGAACCCGGCCTTGATGCCGGGTTTTTTCTGCTCTGCAGAAACCTGGACACGCCTCGGCAACATATTTTAAAAACTTACTCATTGACCTCCTTAAACTAACGAGCTTACGTCGGGACAACTTTAAGGCAAACCTTAAAGGCCCCTAATCTCGACAGGACGTTCAAAATGACCACAAAAAATAAATATATATATGACGCTCAAGATGTGGAGGATGCTTATCTAGACTTATATGAAACCGTATTCCCTTCGGATGACAACATCGACACCCCGAATGCAACACCCAGGATATTGATCGTCGCAGGTGTACAGGGCTCTGGTAAAACTTATCTGCTGGAAAACACACTGCTGCTCAGCGGTCGCTATAACCGTTACGTCAGCCTCTATACGACCGCGTTCAGGGAAAGACACCCGCAGTACGCGCAGATGATCAAGCACGGGGTGCTGCATGCTTATGAACACACCGAAGCCTTTGTGCGGGAGTTGGGGAGCAAGCTCTTCACCGAAGCCCTCGCCAAAAAGCACAGCATCATCATGGAGTGCGCGCTGGATGACATCGCATTCGCGGACTTTCCCGCCTACGCCGCCAGGCTGGGCTACCAGTTCGAAGTGCATTTGATCGGCTGCAAAAAAGAATTCGCCCACCTGTCCACCATCAAGCGTGTACTGGAATGTCTGGAGAAAGGCAGCCTTGAACGGTTCGTGGATATCCGCGATATCGAAGACAGCATGGGCAATGCCCAACAAATACTGACAGCCTTCGAAAATGCCTGCCTGGTCAGTGTCGGCTCGACCATCACGATGTATGAACGTGGCTTCGGCTTATTGAAGAATCGCCGGATTCTTTGTCAGAGCAGTTGTGAACAAGTGAACACGTTTACGCCATTGGCGATACAGGGCGAAGACGGAACGCTTATTCTTCCGAAAGACAATTCGGTACGAATAGAACGTACGCCCGAACTCAACACCCCTTGCAGCTACAAAAACTACGCAACAATCGTCAATGCCCCGATCCTGCTTCTTGAGGAACGAGGCGAGGCATTAAAAGAGTGTCACCTGGCACTCTCCGAACTCAATACGTTCGCCAAACACATACCTTACAACGTCTATAACGACCTTTATGCCTACATCGTCAGGTATATATTTCGCTAACTGAACCGCGTCGGATTAGAGGCGCACAGCGCCCAGCGCGCTCACGAGCCGGTTGAGGTTTTCATTCTCACCGTCGACCTTCACTGCCAGCCCTTCGATCTCGCGACGTGGCGGGTAATGCTTGCGCAAGGCGTCGAACGCCAATCGCTGGCTGGCAGTGTCGCCCACCAGGCTGCGGCGAAAGTCTGCATCATCGCGGCGCGGGTCATAGATGCCCCGGCAGAGCACGTTCAGCGCCCAGGCCGGATCCGTGGTCGCATCAAGGCTGACCTGGGCCAGCCAGGGCTTGGGCAACAAGTCGGACAATTGAATCTGCTGTGGCTGGTCAAGGTGGCGGCACAAGGCCTGATAGATCTGCGCCGTGCCCCGCTGCCGCCCATCAAGGCTGTAGCCCGCAATGTGCGGAGTGGCTATCACGCACAGATCGGCCAATTCGACATCCACCTGTGGTTCACCTTCCCACACATCCAGTACCGCCTGCAGGTCTTCGCGGTCAAGCAGGGTTTCGCGCAGGGCGTTGTTATCGACCACCGCGCCACGGCTGGCGTTGATCAACCATGCACCCTGACGCAGGCGCTGCAGGCGAGCCTCATCAAACAGATGCCAGGTCCGCTGTTCCCCGTTTTTGTCCAGCGGCGTATGCAGGCTGATAGCGTCACAGCGCTCGATGATTTCATCCAGGCTGACGAAGTACCCGCCTTCGGCCGCCTGACGCGGCGGATCGCAGACCAGTACGTTCCAGCCCAGCCCTTGCAGAACCTTGACCAGACGGCCGCCGACCTGCCCGGCACCCACGACACCAAAGGTGCGCTGTGCCAGATCCACGCCTTCTATCTCGGCCAGGGTCAGCAGGCTGCCCAGCACATAATCGACCACACCGCGAGCATTGCAGCCTGGAGCGCTGGACCATTGAATGCCAGCCTCCTGGAAATATTCCAGATCCAGGTGATCGGTGCCGATGGTGCAGGTGCCAACGAACCGTACCGGCGTGCCTTCCAGCAACTGGCGCGTCACCGGAGTGACCGAGCGCACCAGCAGGATATCGGCGTCCGCCACCGCGTCGCGATCAATGGAGCGGCCCGGCAAGCGACGGATTTCACCGAAATGGGCAAAAAAGGCGTCGAGCAGCGGAATATTTTCGTCGGCAACAATTCGCATGATGGGCTCCCTGAGGTCGGCGGCAGTGTAGGCGCTCAACGCCCTGCGGGGCCAGCATCAATGGAGGTTCTTCACAAATTGGCAACGGCCCGGAAAGAGGGCTCAGTCAGCCTTTTTGCGAATCCAGTATAAAAAGGTGCCATTTTCGGCCTGCTGCTCAACCAGCTCATGGCCGAGAAACACGCAGAACTTGGGGATATCGCGACGGGTCGAGGGATCAGTGGCGATGACTTTGAGCAAACCACCGGCACGCAGGTCGCGGATTTTCTGGTGCAGCATCATCACCGGTTCCGGACAGTTGAGGCCGCTGGCGTCGAGGACAGTGTCCACGGACAGACTTTCGATGGGTTCAGGCATGGGGCACTCCAAAAACTGGCGGGCATTGTGGCTTAAATCCGTTAGGGCCGCCAAATGCTGGTTGTCTGAAATACCGTCTTCGCGAGCAAGCTCGGCTCCCACAGGTTTTGTGTCTGCCGTATATTCTGGCCTGAACACATATCCAATGTGGGAGCGAGCTTGCTCGCGAAGGCGTCAGGCCTGCAAACACTGTAGGTGCCTGACCCACCGCCCTCGCGGGCAAGCCACGCCCCTACGGTTTTACATCAACGCCGCTTGCCATCCAGCCTGCGCAAATGGCAGGTCACTTCTTCGCGATCGTGGTACAGCTGTTTGCAACCGATGGAGACCTTGATGCCCCGAGCTTCGAACCCTTCTTCGATGCGCAACAACAACCGGCGCACTTCTGCGTAGCGCTGCTTCATCGGCAGCTTGAGGTTGACCACCGCCTCGCGACACAGCCCTTCACCGAGCCAGGTCTCCAGCAAAGCTGCATTTCGCGCGGGTTTCTCGACAATGTCGCACACCATCCAGTCCACCGGCTGACGCGGTTTGTAGGTGAAGCCGTCTGCCATCAGGTGCTGGACGAGACCGGTTTCCATCAGGCTTTCGGCCATCGGGCCGTTATCGATGGCGGTGACCAGCATGCCGCGCCGTACCAGTTGATAAGTCCAGCCGCCGGGTGCAGCGCCCAGGTCAACACCGGTCATGTCTCCTGACAGTCGCTCATCCCACTGGTCGCGAGGGATAAAATGATGCCACGCTTCTTCCAGCTTCAAGGTTGAACGGCTGGGGGCTTCCCGAGGGAATTTCAGACGCGGAATACCCATGGGCCACATCGCGGAATTGTCCGCATCCGCCAGCCCCAGGAATACCTCACGACCGCTTTTGAAGGTCAGCAACAACCGTGGCTTGCTGGCGTCGTCCACCAGTTTGCCGGCCTGGGTCAGGGCCTTGCGCAGCGGCGCTTCGAACTTGCGGCAAAAATTGGAGAGTTCCTTGCCGTCGTTGGTGTCCACCACTTCCAGCCACAGGCTGCCGCACGTCGGGAACGTGGCCATGTGCGCCAGGATCACGCTGATGCGATCGGTTTCCGGCAGATCCAGAAATACGCCCCGCGCCCACTGCCGGGGGAAAATCAGTTGCGCGAAGCGCTGGCCGTCCATCAAGCGCCGGGCGCCGTCTTCCTCGGTGCAGATGAATTCGGCGCAGGCGGTGTCCGGTCTGGCTTTGGCATAGCCCGCCACGTTCAGACGTGCAGCGTGCTCGGCGATTTCGGAACAGACCTCACCTTCGAAGCCGGGCCTACAATGCATAAACAGGGTGTTCATCGATTGCTCCTGAGCAACTCGCTCGGGTGTACACCCCAAGACTTTAAAGCGGCGCATGATAGCCGAATCAGGAACCACTGGCTCGGCTTGAGGGTCCAGTACTACTCAAGCGCCTTGAAGACTGATCAATCACAGACTCAGCACCGGCGATTCGCCCTGTCCGTGCCGTGCGGACGCGTTAAGGAGTTATTTCATGCCTTCCCTCGATAGCCTGAAAAGCCTCAAGACCCTGGAAATCGACAATAAGACCTATCACTACTTCAGCTTGCCCGAAGCGGCCAGGTCCCTGGGCAACCTGGACAAGCTGCCGATGTCCCTCAAGGTCCTGCTGGAAAACCTGTTGCGCTGGGAAGACAACAAGACCGTCACCGGTGCCGACCTCAGGGCCATCGCTGCCTGGCTTGCGGAGCGTCGCTCTGACCGGGAAATCCAATACCGCCCTGCCCGGGTGCTGATGCAAGACTTCACGGGTGTGCCCGCCGTGGTCGACCTGGCAGCCATGCGCGCCGCGGTGGCCAAGGCCGGTGGTGATCCACAGCGCATCAACCCGCTGTCGCCAGTGGACCTGGTCATCGACCACTCGGTGATGGTGGACAAGTTCGGTGATGCCAGCGCGTTCGGCCAGAACGTCGACATCGAGATGCAACGCAACGGCGAACGTTATGCGTTCCTGCGCTGGGGCCAGAGTGCCTTTGACAACTTCAGCGTGGTACCGCCAGGCACCGGCATCTGCCATCAGGTCAACCTGGAGTACCTGGGCCGCACGGTCTGGACCAAGGATGAAGACGGCCGCACTTATGCCTTCCCCGATACCCTGGTCGGCACCGACTCGCACACCACCATGATCAATGGCCTGGGCGTGCTGGGCTGGGGTGTTGGCGGTATCGAAGCCGAAGCCGCCATGCTCGGCCAGCCGGTATCGATGCTGATTCCCGAAGTCATTGGCTTCAAGCTGACCGGCAAACTCAAGGAAGGCATCACCGCCACCGACCTGGTGTTGACGGTCACGCAGATGCTGCGCAAGAAAGGCGTGGTCGGCAAGTTCGTCGAATTCTATGGCGATGGCCTGGCCGACCTGCCCCTGGCTGACCGTGCAACCATTGCCAACATGGCCCCGGAGTACGGCGCCACCTGTGGCTTTTTCCCGGTCGATGACGTGACGCTGGACTACCTGCGCCTGTCCGGCCGCCCCACTGAAACCGTCAAGCTGGTCGAAGCCTACTGCAAGGCCCAGGGTCTGTGGCGCGTGGCAGGTCAGGAACCAACCTTCACTGACAGCCTGGAACTGGACATGGGCAGCGTCGAGGCCAGCCTGGCTGGGCCGAAACGTCCTCAGGACCGGGTTGCACTGCCCAATGTGGCCCAGGCATTCAGTGACTTCCTCGGCCTGCAATTCAAACCGTCGAACCACGAAGAAGGCCGCCTGGAAAGCGAAGGCGGTGGCGGCGTGGCCGTGGGTAACGCCGATCAGGTCGGCGAGGCGGATTATGTCTACGAAGGCCAGACCTATCGCCTGAAAAACGGTGCGGTGGTCATCGCAGCCATTACCTCCTGCACCAACACCTCCAACCCGAGCGTCATGATGGCGGCTGGTCTGGTAGCAAAGAAGGCCGTGGAAAAAGGCCTGACACGCAAGCCTTGGGTCAAAAGCTCCTTGGCACCGGGTTCAAAAGTGGTGACGGACTACTACAACGCTGCCGGCCTGACCCAATACCTCGACAAACTGGGCTTTGATCTGGTGGGTTATGGCTGTACCACCTGTATTGGCAACTCCGGCCCGTTGCCAGACCCCATTGAAAAAGCCATCCAGCAGTCGGATCTGACCGTTGCGTCGGTGCTGTCGGGCAACCGCAACTTCGAAGGCCGGGTGCATCCGCTGGTCAAGACCAACTGGCTGGCCTCACCGCCTCTGGTGGTCGCCTATGCCCTGGCTGGCAGCGTGCGCATCGACATCAGCACCGAGCCGCTGGGCGAAGGCTCGGACGGCAAGCCCGTTTACCTGCGGGACATCTGGCCGAGCCAGAAGGAAATCGCCGAAGCCGTGGAGCAGGTCAATACCGGCATGTTCCATAAGGAGTACGCCGAAGTCTTCGCCGGTGACGCGCAATGGCAGGCCATCGAAGTGCCGCAGGCCGCCACTTACATCTGGCAGGACGACTCCACTTACATCCAGCATCCGCCGTTTTTCGACAACATTGCAGGCCCCCTGCCGCTCATCGAAGACGTCAAGGGTGCAAGCGTGCTGGCTCTGCTGGGAGATTCGGTTACCACCGACCACATCTCGCCTGCGGGCAACATCAAGGCTGACAGTCCTGCAGGTCGCTATCTGCGACAGAAAGGCGTCGAACCCCGGGATTTCAACTCCTATGGTTCCCGTCGCGGTAACCACGAAGTCATGATGCGCGGCACCTTCGCCAACATCCGCATTCGCAATGAAATGCTCGGTGGCGAAGAAGGCGGCTACACCATCCACGTGCCCACTGATGAAAAGCTGCCAATCTATGACGCCGCCATGCGTTATCAGGCCGAAGGCACGCCCTTGGTGGTGATTGCGGGGCAAGAATACGGCACCGGCTCCAGCCGCGACTGGGCGGCCAAAGGCACCAACCTGCTGGGCGTCAAAGCGGTAATTGCCGAAAGTTTCGAACGTATCCACCGTTCCAATCTGGTGGGCATGGGCGTATTGCCGTTGCAGTTCAAGGGCGGACAAAACCGTAAATCCCTGAACCTGACCGGCAAGGAAAAGCTCGACATCACCGGCCTGACCAACGCCGATCTGCAACCGGGCATAAGCCTCAAGCTGCTGATCACCCGCGAAGACGGCAGCCAGGAAACCGTCGACGTGTTGTGTCGGATCGATACCCTGAACGAAGTGGAATACTTCAAATCGGGCGGGATCCTCCATTACGTGCTGCGCCAGTTGATTGCCAGCCCTGCTGCCTGAGCCCGCAGCGCCTTGACCATTCGCCGCCCCGGCGTCTGGTCAGGACATCGCGGTCTACCCCCTGACCAACTCGCGCGCAACCCGCGTTTCGCGCGAGTAGGCGCGCAGGAATGCCTTGAAGAAGTTCATTTTTGGGTCCGGTGCCAGCCCATCGGCCATTCGCAATTGCTGCTCGTTGTACCAGGTCATGGCCCCCAGGCCGTTGATGGCCTTGATCAGGGTAATGGGTGAGTGCGGCCCTAGCAGTCCCGGCCCCAGACGCAGGCGGTGATCCAGGGAGTCGAAGCCGGAAAACGCTCCGCTCAACAACCCCGCCGCCGCGTCAGGGTAAACACACAGCGGGCGACCAATACCGATCAGATCGACGCCATCCTGGGTGATGGCATCGGCCATGCCCTGCGCCGTACGAAAACCACCGGTCACCATCAGTTTTGCCCGGGATACATGGCGGCGAATTTCGGGGGTGAAGCGGGCGAAAAAAGCTTCGCGCTCACGGGTGGACTTACTGACAGTCGGGTCGAAAACCGGCTCTACCCCCTCAATGTTGGCCATCCTGGGTTGTTCGTAGGTCCCACCGGAGATCTCGATCAGATCGACACCTGCCTCATCCAGCCAGCCCGCGACAACCTGGCTGTCTTCAAAACTGAAGCCGCCGCGCTGAAAATCCGCAGAATTGAGCTTCACGGAAATCGGGTAATCCGGCCCAACCCTGTCCCGCACGGCAGCCACCGCAGCCAGTAAAAAACGCGCCCGACGAGTCAGGTCGCCTCCCCACTCGTCATCTCGCTGGTTGGTGAGTGGCGAGAGGAACGCTGAAAAGAGGTAACCGTGAGCGGCGTGTAACTGGACGCCATCAAACCCGGTCTCCCGGGCAATGCCCGCCGCGAAGGCAAACCGCTCGATCAAATCCAGTATCTCGCCATGGGTGAGGGCTACAGGTGTCCCAAACTTATTGCCCGGCAGCGCAACCTGAACGCTGGAAGGCGCCTTGGGCGTTGGGTTGATGGACTTTTGAGTCTGGCGACCGGCGTGGGAAAGCTGCATCCAGATCTGTCCGCCATTGCCCTTGGCAGACGCAGACCAGGCTTTCAGCGCATCAAGCTGCTCCGTGGACTGGCGCCCCTGAATCACCACGTTACCGCCGTGCTCCAGATGCAGCCGGTCCACCTGCACGTTACCGGTCAACAGCATGCCCGGCCCCTGGTGAGCGAACGCCCGATACAGCGTCTGGTGCCGGGTGGTTGCCCGGTTGCGTGAGTCGGCCAGCAACTCGGACATCGCGCCCTTGGCAAGCCGGTTTGCAAGGGTGACGCCACAGGGTAACGCCAGCGGTGTGTTCAGGACACCAGAGTGATAAGTGGCTGTGTGGGCTGCTGTGCGGACAAGTTCGATACCCATGAAAATCAACTCCACATCGACAAGGATGCCAACGGGCGTTGGCATCTGGCGGCGAGCCAGAAAGCCATTAAATACCTATTGGTATTTGAATATCAATATGAATCTTGAATTCAGTCGGTATCCGAATACTGTTCAGGGCATACTGTGCTTCGCCTTGCCAGCAGCTCTGGCAACCCATCCCCACAGAAGGGTATGACCCCAAGAGGTATTCTTGAAACCCGCTCGCTTATCTCGCACCCAGCAACAGGCCATTACCCGCGAACGCCTGCTGATGGCCGCTCAACAGGTGTTTTCCCGGCTGGGGTACGGCGGAGCCTCCGTGGACCTGATTGCCGCGCAGGCGGGCTATTCCAAGGGTGCGATCTACTCCAACTTCCCGAACAAGGAAGCGATCTTCCTGGAGCTTTTGCGCCTGGGCATGGAACGCGACATGACTGAACTGGAGGCGATGCTCAGCCTGGCGCCCGACGACATGCAGAACGCTGTCAGCCAATGGCTCACGACGGCCCACTCTGACCAGGACTGCCCACTGCTCGCGACAGAACTGCAACTGCACGCTCGAAGAAGCCCGGAGTTCGCGGTGGAGTATTACGCCTATCAGGCGCAGCAAACCCAGGTACTGACCCGGCTGTTGCAGGCCTACTTCAAAGCGTTGTCGGTGAGCTTGCCCATGCCTGCCGAAGACCTGGCAACAACGCTAACTGCGCTGGTCAACGGCTTGAGCCTCCAGCAACCAGTCCCCCACGACGCCCCGAACGCACCCGGGCAGGTCATTGACAGGTTCCTGAAGGCACTGACGCGGCGCCAGGGTGATTAGGGTCGTCACCATGTTTGGCTCCTGCAAGTTCTGTGTTCTACCGCAGAGGCTGGTCTGAGCTCGCGCCACCCACCGTTTCAATAACCGCAAGGAACTTCCCCCATGCCTGCATTGCGCTGGACAGGTCTAACCTTACTCGCCGTCGGTTACTGCATCGCCCTGATATACGGGCAGCTCAGTTTGCCGGCAGTGCTGGCGTTCGGTCTGCTGGCGGTGCTCGGCTTGTGCGTTCTGCAACGTAGCCACCCCGGCGTGCGCATCATTGGTCACGGCGTGTTCATCCTGCTGGCTGCAGCCCTGAGCGGTCATTGGATGCCGGGTTTTTTCAGTGGCAAGGTCATTGATGCCATCCGATTTACTCCCGATGCCCTGCCCTTCTCCATGTACCTGAACCTGGACAAGCCCCTGATCGGCGTCTGGATCCTGCTGGCATGCCCCTGGGTTCTGCCGCGAGTGCCTGCGCTGCAGTCGCTGAAAATCACAGTCCTGGCGTTAGTCGCAACCAGCGCTGTGTGCATGACCACCGCCGTACTACTGGGGCTCATCGCCTGGACGCCGAAATGGCCTGAACAAAGCGGCATCTGGCTGCTGAATAATCTGCTGCTGGTAACGCTGACCGAAGAACTGTTGTTTCGCGGCTATATTCAGGGCGGTCTTGAACGTCTTTTTAAAAAACTGCCATATGGTGGCGTATTGGCTATCGTTGGTGCGTCGGTGTTTTTTGGCCTGGTGCATGTCGGTGCCGGATGGCAGTGGGCGCTGTTGGCAGGACTGGCAGGGCTGGGGTATGGCCTGGCCTATCGCGCAGGTGGCCTGCAAGCGGCAGTCCTGACCCATCTCGGTCTCAACCTGCTGCATTTCGGCCTGTTCACCTACCCGATGTTGGATCTGTAAATATTGATCTGCGACTAAATACTCGCGGATCGTTTTAGAAATCAGCTCAATGTATCGGCATTGTTGCCGATAACACGCCAAAGCCTAGCGGATCGAAAGCTCATGCGTAACAACCAGCCCATCACACAACGCGACCGGACATTTCCTGCGCACCAGCGCCTGATTTCCACTACAGATGCCAGAGGTGTCATCACCTACTGCAACGACGCTTTCGTAGAAATCAGCGGTTTCTCACGCGATGAGCTGCTCAGGGCGCCACACAACACCGTCCGCCATCCCGATGTACCGCCTGCTGTGTTTGAGCATATGTGGACGACTCTCAAGCAAGGGCAACCCTGGATGGGCATCGTCAAGAACCGCTGCAAGAACGGCGACCATTATTGGGTCAACGCCTACGTCACGCCGATCTTTGAAAACAAGCAGGTGGTGGGTTTCGAGTCGGTTCGCGTCAAACCGACCGCAGAACAGGTCCGTCGTGCCGAATCCCTCTATAACCGCCTGAACAGCGGCAAATCAGCAGTTCCGGGCAGGGACAGATGGCTGCCGGTATTGCAGGACTGGCTGCCCTTCATCCTGGTGAGCCAGGTGAGCTTCCTGATCGGCGTCTGGCTCAACTCCTATTGGGGCTTTGCCCTGGCTGCTGCCGTCTCGGTGCCACTGGGCCTGCTGGGCCTGAGCTGGCAGCAGCGCGGCATCAAACGCTTGCTGCGCCTGGCTGAACAGACCACATCCGATCCGCTGATTGCACAGATGTACACCGACAGCCGTGGCCCACAAGCGCGCCTCGAAATGTCTATCCTCAGCCAGGAAGCACGCCTGAAGACCTGCCTGACACGCCTGCAGGACACAGCCGAGCACCTGAACGGCCAGGCGCGCCAGTCCGACACCCTCGCCCATGCCAGCTCCACGGGCCTGGAGCGTCAGCGTGTCGAGACGGAACAAGTCGCCACCGCAGTCAATCAGATGGCCGCCACCACCCAGGAAGTGGCAAGCCACGTACAGCGCACTGCAGATGCCACGCAACAAGCCAACGAATTGACACGTCGCGGCCGCGAAATCGCAGGCGAAACCCGCGAAGCGATTCAGCGCCTGTCCGCCTCCGTGGGCGAAACCGGTCTTACCGTGACGCAGCTGGCCAAGGACAGCGACGAAATCGGTGGTGTGGTCGATGTGATCAAAGGCATTGCCGACCAGACCAACCTGCTTGCACTCAACGCAGCCATCGAAGCGGCCCGCGCCGGCGAGATGGGCCGTGGCTTCGCAGTCGTGGCCGATGAAGTTCGCCAGCTGGCGCAACGTACCACCGAATCCACAGGCCAGATCCACGGCCTGATCGCCAAGTTGCAACAGACGGCCAATGCCGCCGTGCAAACCATGAACTCCGGCCGTCGTCAGGCCGAAGATGGCGTTGCCCGGGTTCAGGAAGCAGACAACGCACTGGTGGGCATCAGCGAAGCGGTGGCCAACATCACCGACATGACCACCCAGATCGCCGCCGCCACCGAAGAACAAAGCGCCGTGGCAGAGGAAATCAGCCGCAACATCAGCACCATCGCACAACTGGCCGACCAGACCTCGGACGAAGCCCGCCGTTCGGCATTGCTCAGCGAAGAACTGACCAGTACAGCCAACTCCCAGTACTCGCTGGTAGAGCGGTTCAATCGGTAAGTCTCAACAGTTGTACCCAGCCCCGGCAAACTCTGGTTTGTCGGGGCTTTTTATTGCCTACAGCTCATGAGACGAGTAAACGACTTAATATTTTAGACTAAGACACTTATGTAGGCCCCTGTAGGACGATTCCCAAATCCATTAATAGGTTTCACAAATCGTTGACAGTGATTCCGAACTTCTATTGCGTGAATATCAGTCAGAACATAGATAGATATTACCCGATCTTGAGGAAATATCGCTCTGACTAAATAAACCTTTTTAGAACCCGTAGGCACGAACAGTCGTGACCTATGAAGGAGAGCAACAATGAATATTGAACAAAAAAAGGGTTTGCAGGCGCCGGTTGTTCCTGTGGCGGATGTCGAGGACGGGTTGATCAAAACTGCCGACCTTATGAGTGATGTGGTGGTGAGTTTTCCGTTGTGGGCAGAGGCTGAAGAACGCGACACCCACCAGCTATTAATAAACGGGATTCTGGTTGGTCAGCCGCTGCCATTATCTAGTCCGCTACCGAAGGAAGTAACACTCATGATTTCGATAGAAGAGGAACTCAAAGAAGACGGGATCTATGCGGTCGGTTATCGCGCAACCCGGTTTTTAGGCGGAACGTTTGCCGATTCCCCAGCAACCATCATCAAAGTAGACCGAACGGCCCCCGGCGCCAGCCTGCTCGCCCCCATGATCTTTCCCGACGTAACCCTGGCTGAAAACCTGCTGGGCACAGTGCCGGGTTACGCGGGCATGCAAGCCGGCGATGTCATCCAGAGCCTTTGTAACGGCATCAAGGGCGCCACATACCGCGTCAAACCCGAAAACATGACCACCCGCCCGGTGGAAGTGACCTTCAGGCGTGAGTTTTTACAAACTCTGGACAGCGAGGAGGTCGTCATTGATTACCACGTTACCGACCGAGCGGGTAACCAGTCCATGACAGCACAGCCGGTCACATTGTCCCTACAACTGTGAAGCACTGTTAACTTGCACCGTTTTGAATAGCAACTCAGAGACCTGTCACGCAAATGCGTGACAGGTCTCTGCACCCACTCTTTCAGCGAAATCTATTTAGATTGTAGGAATTTTCAAGCGATAAATCATTACTATCTTTTTTGGAACCAATTTTAGAAAGTTCCTACAAAAAAACAAACACCCCTAGCCAGCACTTCCACTTCGCAACCCCTCTAACCCGGCACTCCAGACCAATTTCATCACCTCCGCCACTCAACCACTCTCCACCTATTGTGTGCATATTGGAAACAATCAAGGCTTTCCCCACATATTTGACTTCGGACTTACTTACGCAATGTAATACGCCAACGGACCGTGCTCGAAATAGCAATCAACGCTCAAGGCATCAACAACTGCATTGCACACAAGGAGTCCATATGCATACTCTGGAACTTGAGGCCCTTTCGACGCAGCTCCCGACCAAGCAATCGAACTTAATCAACTTCCTATACCAGAGAGGTTATTCTCATGGCTGACTTTGAAGATAACGATCCACCGAGCGTCATCATTCCGCCAACGGATAAAGCGTTACCACGACCGGGGATGTCAAAAACCCTCAAGCCTCCCATCCTGCCGAACGTGAGGTGCGACGCGATCACCGACTTGCAGGCTGACACCGGTATCTCGGTACACATTCCAGGCTCTGCCGGGATGCGAGTGGGTGATGTCGTGGTCCTGCACTGGGGCCGCGACCTGCACGCCGCCACGATCGATGAACCGGTAAAGGATGACAGCATCGTTGCGACGTACTGCCTGAACTACAACTACATGATTCACATCAAGCACGGACCCGTAAACGTGCATTTCGAGGTGTACCGCGGCCAAAGGATAATCGGGAGATCGCCCGTCCTGCGCGCCTACGTCAAAAATCGCCACCGTCTCAGCGAAAAACAACGTTGCCGTCGCCGGATGATGGGGAAGAAGCCACCTAAACCTTAACCACCTCCCATAAAAAATCCCCGGTGATCGCTCACCGGGGATTTTATCGAAGCAGCTTTAACCGCTCACGCTCAGTCAATCAAAACGCAAAGCGCAGTCCCACATTTGCCCCCCAAGGTTGCTCGACATGCTTACCTTTCATGTAATCGAAATCGGCATGCACTTGCAGACGTTTGGACAACGACACAGCAACCCCAGCCCCCAGTTCGGCACGGGAACCAAACTGGTCGTTGCTGAAACGCGTTTCATTGACCTTGACGTCGTTGCTGCGAGAGAACTCCTGTGCAATAGCCACACGCACATAGGGTTGAAGCAGGCCGCCGTCCTTGAGCGCAATGCTGCGACCCGCCGTGGTGCCGACCTTACCCAAAACCGATTGCGTGCGATTGTTTTTCGCCTGCAGGCCGTTATCCAGGGTGTAGTCACTGCCCTGAATCACCACGCTGGACATTTGAGCGAAAGGTTCGAGGAAGTAGTCATCAGCCAGCTTGATGTGCTTACCGAACTCCACGGAACCACCAATGCCACCATTGCGGTAATTGCCCTTGGCTTTGGTCGCATCACTCATGGCCACGCTGGATTTGTTACGGAAGCGGTTGAACTTGAGCACACCGTCCAGGTAGTAGCCCTCTTCCGACAACCACGTGGTATAGGCACCTACGTAGTAGCTGTTCACCGTGCCCGAGGTGCCACGGCTCAAATCCAGATCAGACTTGCTGTAGCCCCCCATCACGCCCACCAGCAATTGACCATTGCTCACCGCAATCGGCGCGTCGGCCCCCAGGGAAAACCCTTGTTGCTGTTGCCGATAATTCACACCCGAGTCAGTGCTGGCGTTGAAGCGGTTGCCATAACCGCGCATCCAGCTCCCGCCTTCACCGCTACCGCGCACTTCGCCCATGCGACTGCGCAGCGTGGCCAACTCGCTCATCCAGATCGTCGGCGCCACGTTAAACAGTGCCAGTACGCTCTGGGTCGAAGGGCTGATGGTTTTACCATCGCCCACAATGAACCAGTCATCGCCCTGCTGCTCCAGCAGATAGGAATACGCCCCCAGGTCCACCTTGCCACCCAGCAAATGGAACTGCGCATCGCCACCTTCGGTGTCCACCACCTTCAGCGGCTCAAGCTCAGGCGAAACGGCTTCGACACCGGTGTTGGTGATGTTCAGGCCAAAATTGCCGCTGGACTTGCCGGATACTTTCAGCAGATCACCCACACCGTTATCCAGATCAACGCGCATACCAAACGTGCCATTGCCAGACAATTCACTCAACGACAGGGTATGAAACTCGTCCGGGGCGAAATTTACCGCACCGCCGTTAAGAGACAGGTTGTTCACCACGCCGTCGCCTACCATTTGCCAGCGGGCACCGGAGTTGATCGCCAGGGTGTCGCTGTTGATGATGTCCCCGGTGAGTTGGGCGTTGTTTTGCAAGGTAAGGTTCAGAGTGCTGGTTTCATCGGCTACTAGATTGCCGGTGAGGCGGCTGTTATCCACCAAAAAATTGGATTTACCCGTTCCCGCGACTTCCAGCAAGTTACCGTTTCCAGAAGACAACCTAGATCCGTTACGGACCCATATTTCCGTATCAACTTTATTAGTATTTACCTCTATCGCCGCACCCAAAACCCCATACACTTCTGAACCGTCAATAATAGCTTTATTTAATAACAGAGCATCCTCCGGGACTCTATTCAAGCCATCGACAATATAGAGACCACGACTGTCCCCCTCTACGACACTCCCATTAGTTATATCAACGCCCCCACCCGCGAGCCGAACGCCCTCACCATATTCAGAATTATTATTGACACCTTTTTGTCCGACGACCGTTGTATTACTCATACTCACATTACTGAATGGCCCCGATATGATCCCGGCACCGCTACCCGACACTCGACTATCACTGATAACTACAACTGAGCCCAAGTTGGCGCCGGAGACATAAAAGCTGGCCGCCAACCCAGCTGAGTCCGCACTTTTTATCGTACTATTGCGGATTGATGCGCGACCATTAAAGATCTCAACCTTACCTCCAGCCATTGCAGAATCCATATTCAGCGAAGACTGTATGATATGTAGACTCTCAACAACTGCACCCACCCCAACATTCAGGACACCACCGTTATACACACTGTAAACGTCTGGCGACATTGAAGCATCGACATTATATGGCTGACCGTCGACAACCGTTTTTGTAACTGCATCATCGATATCTACAGACGCCCTGAGCCCTACGCGTTCTAATGGATTAACCTCAATAGCCGAGGCACGCAGACCAGCCTGTTCATCTGCTGCAAATATCATGCACCCCGAAACCATACCCACAGCGAACACTGTTGACCTAGTAACGTTTCTTTTACACCTATATCTATAAGCCATACATCCCACTCAACTCATATTGAGCCACCCATTCTCTAATCTATTAACAGATACGCAAAAGTCATAAATTGCCCTCCTATGTAGGCAGATTCCGATATAAATGAACGACGATGACTACAGCTACAAACGATACGCTCGACATCTTCCCGCAGCTTTGTAGTCGCTATACTTCTCCCACAGCCGCGCAAGCAAGAAGACTAATAGCCCGTGCAAAAAAAACAAATAATCACCACCCAAGCTATTGACAGCTCCAAAAAAAATCTATTACTTAAAAAACGGATCGGGATATATCCCCATCTGTACATAGAATGCCGACACCCACGCGGTGATAAAATCGCTATATCTCTATAGCAACTAGCGGCTGCGCATTGATAAATTTATCCATAAACAAAGGACACATACTCATGACATCGTCAAAAGCAAAAATCAACTTTCAGAAAACATTTCGAAACAACGAGCGAATTCTTATTCGTCCATATGTCTCAGCTGCATTCCACGATGAAGACAACGACGGCCTTCTGCCATTGAGCGCACTCTCTTCGCCCGTGCAGGTTGATTTGACCGTCTGGGATGACGCAAGCCCGACTGACACTTATCAACTGCTATGGAATGGGGAGCTTGTAGGCCCTGAAAAAGCTGTCGGTGATATCGCCGAATCTGGGGATCCGTTGACCTTGGAAATCCCAATCGACCAGTTAACAGAAGGCGTTTATTCACTGGCCTATAGAACGGTCAACACCGAAAACAATGTGGCAGATGACTCGGATTCGATACGTATTGAAGTTGACACCACCCCTCCCGGTCGGCCGCAGCTAGGCCCTATTGCCTTCCCGCCAGAAGTGCAAAACGGGTTGACTTCTGAAGAGCTTACTCAACTCGGGGACATTCTCACAGCTGAGATATCCAGCTATACCGGCATGGCCAAACATGACGTTGTCGTTGTGTCATGGGGGTCCGTTGAGGGGCCAAGCACGACCGTGACAGGAGACGATATGGGACTTAGGCGAGTGCTTGTAAAGTTTTCCCGTGACTTTCTGGAAACAATAGGTGACTTGGAACATGAGGTTACCTATATCGTCACCGATCGCGCTGGCAACCGTTCTACGGTATCACTGGGTACCTCTGTCAAACTGTTGCTGGCCGAATTACCGACAAACTTCCCGGCTCCAATTGTCGACCAGGCTATAGGGGATCTTATTGATTTCTCCGAAGCAAAAGCAGGCGTGGACGTAGACATCCCACTCTACTCTGGAGCTGCGGAATTCGACAGAATCGTACTGCATTGGGGCAGTGAAATCCTTTTGCCAGTGGAAGTTCCACTCGGCAATGCTGATGAAGACCCGGTTCTTACCCTAACTGTCCCTTATGAGACTATCGCCAAAAACCCTGTTGGGAAAGTAGCCATACTGTACGACGTTCTCCGACAAGGACAACTCCTGGGAAGCTCTCTGTCTACGACAGTAGATGTATTCATCACTCGACCTGGCCCTATTGAGCTGAGTGCACCAACCATCCAAGGTACCAGCGTCTCTAACCCAAACGTTGAGGATAATTTTATTGACGAGGACGACTACGAGCTTAACAGCCGAGCCCTTATCTCCTGGAAAGACGGATTCGAAATCAGCGATGACTTAAATCTACATTGGGGCCAGCAAACCATCGAACAGTGGTATCAAATAAAAAATTCCGACATCGAGCAGGCGGTAGATTTGAAGCTGCCCATTCCCAATACCATTATGAGGGACCAAGGTACTGGAGCCGAAATACCCGTCAGCTACTCTATTAATCGTTTCGGGAACCCCAATATTTCAGAATCTCCCCAACAGAAGGTAGTGGTGCGTTCAAAAGAAGAACTACCAGGCGGTTCTGCTGGGCTGGAAGGTCCTGTGTTTAATACTGTCCCAGGCGGGATCGTCGTAGGTCCCATTGAAAACCCTAATGGCGCAGACGTAAAAATCGCTCCTTATATCAACATCCTTAAAGATCAAACAATTCGCCTGATATTTACTGCATTTGATGACAACAATATCATCATCGATGAAGCGGGCTATGAGGGCTATCGCGAACTGGATGAAAATGATGTCGTACACGGATATACGTTCAGGATCCCCGATGAAAACCTGCGCCGAATTTGCAAAGGCTATGGGGAGGCTTTTTTCAAGGTAGAGCCCCCACCTGGTAGCAACCAGAGCCCGAGCAATTCAAAAGTAACTCGCGTCAGGATCAACATGAGCAGACCCGCAACAGGATGCACTGCTCGATAAAAAGGATGCGGATCTCAGGATCCGCAGCTTTACCCACAATAATAAACAATCCGAATTAACAATATGAATATCTCAAATACAAAAAATCACACGCTCCCTACCAACAACGAGGGTCAATATTTAATGGCACCTAGAGTGCCTATCGCGCTAAACGACGATGGCTTGATTCCAATTGACTCGTTAGCGACGCCCTTGGCTGTCACGTTTCCAGTTTGGCCAGCGGCAGCCCTGGGTATGAGCTATCAACTTCTTTGGAATTATGCCCCTGTGGGTTCGATTAAGTTCATCAACGCCGATGACAAACCAGGCGATATTTTGACATTGGAGCTTCCTGTTTCTTTGCTTAGCGAAGGTAAACACAGGCTTGCCTACAGAGTAACCGTTATCGAAAACCACACTGTTGATGACTCGCTTTCATCCAGCGTTGAAGTCGACTTGACCCCACCCGGCAACCCCTTGCTTGCGCCCATCATTTTTCCCACATCCGTAGACGATGGCTTGACCTCTAATGAGCTGGAACAAATGGGCAACGTTCTGGCAGCGACAGTGGCCGGTTACACAGGAATGCAGACAGGCGACCTGATCCAGACTTACTGGGGCAACGCCGAGGGCCCTGTCGTTACTGTAGACGCCGATGACATGGGTCTCAAAAGGGTAATGGTTGATTTCCCCCGCGCCTTTCTGGAGGCGATGGGTGATGGTAAAAAACCTGTCCACTACACGGTAACGGATCAAGCCGGCAATCAGTCGATGAACGCAGAATCGGTAACGGTTGACTTGCAGCTTGCGCTTGTAGTGCCCCTCCCCACCCCAACCGTAAAAGAAGCAGTCGGCGACACCCTAGACCCGGCCGATACACTTTACGGGGCCAGGGTCGTCATCGACGCCAGCGCGAACCTGCGGGCTAACGAGGTGGTGTCCATCCAGTGGACAGGGCCAGGAGCCAGCGATACCCAAAGCAAGGTCATTTCCGAAAACGAGGCGGGCCGGGAAATTACTGTGTTGTTCGACAGCACGCTGGTGTCTGCTAACGCGGGCGAGACTGTGAAGATTCTCTACAAGGTTCATCGAACAAGCGGGCAGGAGCAAACCTCCGAAACCCTGTCGCTGCGGGTCATCAAGCACCTTAGTGCCTTACCGGCACCGAGAATGGATACGGTTAACGCCGAAGGTGTGGTGGTGCCGGACAGGATTCCTGCATCAGGCGCAACCGTGCGGGTTGTGTATCCCGACATGCGCGCTGGCGACAGTGTGGTCGTCAGTTGGAAAGGGGCGGTCAATCATGACTCCGATGCACAAACGGTCAGCGCTCAGACCGAGCTGTCGTTCAATGTGCCGAAAGCGACGATCCTGGGGAATGTCGGTCGTCCTGCCAGCGTTGCTTACAGCGTGACCCGTGCCGGTTCGAGCACCGGGATCTCGGCGGTGTTGAACCTTACGGTCATCTCGTCGCTTGAACTGGATGCATCGCCGGTCACTCTGTCAGGCAAGATTTACCTGATCCCCAGCAGCCCTAACCTGTTGCCCACCTTTCCAGCCGGTACAACGACACAACGTCAGGCGAGTGGTGGGCAGGCGCCTTATACCTACAGCTCCAGCGATGAAAAAGTCGCAGTGGTTGATCGCAACGGGCTGGTCCAGGTGCGTGGCAAAGGCAACGCAAGGATTACAGCGACAGATCTGCAGGGCCAGACCAAAAGTTACCAGGTGACGGTCACGGGGGTGATCCATTGCCTGGGTTTGGGTTCCGGCAGTTTCGGCCAGGCCAGTACCTCCGCCCAAGGCCAGGGTGCGCGCCTGCCTTCGCTGGAAGAACTGCGGGAAATCTACGGGGCCTTTGGCAATCGCTGGCCTATGGGTAACGGTAACTATTGGTCATCGACCGTCGCAGCGGCAAATCTGGCCGGGATGAAGTGGTACTTCATAAAAAATCTGGTGACAGGAGCGGAGTTCAAACTGCTGCACCACAACGCGAGCCTGGGAGTAGCGATCCGCTAGTTCCCGCCCCCATGAACAACCACTGATGCAATGGACGGGGCGCCACACCCAAGGCGTGGCGCCCCCCTTCGCATCCATCACGGCCATTTTTATCGGGAGAACACCATGAGCGACCCCAGGGATATCACTGACTACCAACCGCATCAACAACAAGGGAGTGCCTGTTTTGCAGCCCGCGTTGGGACCAAGCCGTTTAACCCCCGATCAGTCATCGCTTTGCTGACGGTACGTCCCGAGCTTGCCATCGTGCGGCACCGCTGGATATGGAAGCTGATAGCCGAAGGGACCGTTGCGAAAAAGAAAACCAGCCTGGCTTTCTATATTAGTAGCGACCTCACCCCCGGCACCTACGACATCATCACCAATGACAGGATTACGGTGGTCTATCACGACTCCCCCTACTCGGCCAACACGGTCTACCACTCCTCAAATTTCCAGGAGGGCAGTTTTACCCTGGTTGAAGCCGACCCGCAGATACAGCGCCTTCAAGGCCATTTCAGCTTCAGCATGTCGGCCATCAACTTTCAGGTCACCGAGGGTGTTTTTGACGTCACGTGGGACTGACAGCCCAGGTCAAACTCAAGCCCGTAGTACCTCAACGATCTTGTCACTTGCCTGCCCAAGGCAGTCTTCATAGGAAATGCCTGCCACCTTCAATGGCTTGAGGTCATGGTTGGCGGTGGGCAGCCAGAACAGTTCGATGGTGGGCGAAAGGTCATATCCCGACACGGCCTCCTTGGTGCCCAATGCGTCGCGCTCGCCTTGTACGATCAGGGTGCGGGTTTTCAGTTCAGCCAGGTGGGCCACTCGTGGTTTTTCCGGTTTGCCCACGGCATAAAAAGGGTAACCAAGACAAACCAGGGCATCGGCCTCCAGCTCATCGGCAAGCAGGCTGGCCATGCGCCCACCCATCGATTTGCCACCAATGGCCAACGAACCGGCCACTTTCGGCCTCACTTGCGCGTATACCTGACGCCAGCAATCGAGCAGTTGTGCCTGCGGATTGGGTGGACGCTTGCGGCCCTCGACACGACGCTGGGCCATGTAGGGGAACTCGAAGCGCAAGACATTGATGCCCTTTCCGGCAAGGCGTGCGGCCATGTCATTCATGAAATCGCTGTCCATCGGAGCACCGGCACCGTGGGCCAGAATCAAGGTTGTGGCACCCGCGGCCGGGTTCCATAGCCAGCCGTTTTCCTTCGCCAGCTGCGCGCATGAATCATGCTCGGTACTGGCACGTTGCCCATTAGTCATATGACCTCGTTATCGATCAGCGTTGCCCAAGCGCGCCATTCTACGGCACGCGCACCGCTGGTCGCAGACAGCGTTTCTGGCGGGCCGCAGACAGCTTTTGTTCAGGTTCGCACGCATAGCCTGTCAAGGTGCATGCGGTGCAGGCACCGAAGTCATGAGCGCCCCAAACCGTACACAACCGGGCGGTTTCATCAGCGGGAATAGCCTGTGCGCGATGCAGCGAACGACCCGCCAAGGTCGTCTTGAATCACACGCCTGCGTAGATCTGCTGGTTGGGCAACGACGAAGTGCTGTACAGCCGGTGCAGTGAGCCAGCTTGCGTCCAAAGCCTGCCTCGAGGCGAAGAGTGCGCAACCGGTCAGCAAATGCAGGTGGCGTAACGATTCAGCAACGTATGAAGATCTTTGAACACCGCGTCCGGCAAGGGGCGCGGACGTTCAACGCATTCACGCGACCAAGTGTCGCACCTCCCCGTGCCATGACTTCCCACTCCTGCCTTTCGGGACTAAGCTTGCTCGCATGCAGGCTGCGTGAAAGCGCAGTGCGCGAAGGCAATGGAAGGCAAAACAGACGAAAAAGTGCGGTCCGGTTGTTCCAGATCAGCATTTTTCATTTGTCATTAACCTACGATTGCCCCCGCGAGTAGTTAAACGCTGCCTGCACAGTGGACTGGCAATAGCTGGCCACAGGCCAAGTGAAAGGAATGTGTCGGGCTTCGGTATGCCCGGACACTCACGCGCGCTGTCTCACTCGACCTGTCCCCCGCCTTTTTCGGTCCGCTTGGCACTTTGTCCACCTGCATTTTTGCTCCGGGACCGTGCCACCAAGGGCCGCACAATTTGCTTCGGAAAGCATTTGCACCGCGCCGGTCGCGCACAGCATGGATGGCAGCTTCCCTCATATTCGCGGTCATTTTTATTCTAATAAATACAAACCGTGGAACCTTAGAATGAGCACAGCAATCAGTCCGACTGCTTATAACTATAAGGTGGTCCGCCAGTTCGCCATCATGACGGTGGTCTGGGGGATCCTGGGCATGGGGCTTGGTGTTTTCATCGCCTCACAACTGGTGTGGCCTGAATTGAACCTGGGCCTGCCGTGGACGACCTTCGGTCGTTTGCGTCCGCTGCACACCAACCTCGTGATCTTCGCCTTCGGTGGTTGTGCGCTCTTTGCCACTTCCTATTACGTGGTGCAGCGAACCTGCCAGACGCGACTGATTTCCGACAGCCTGGCCGCATTTACCTTCTGGGGCTGGCAAGCCGTTATCGTCGCTGCCGTCATCACCCTGCCGCTGGGCTATACCACCACCAAGGAATACGCTGAGCTGGAATGGCCGATCGCTATCCTGCTGGCCATCGTCTGGGTGACCTACGCTGTGGTGTTCTTCGGCACCATCGTCAAGCGCAAGACCAAGCACATCTACGTCGGTAACTGGTTCTACGGTGCCTTCATCCTGGTGACGGCGATGCTGCACATCGTCAACCACGCTTCATTGCCGGTCAGCCTGTTCAAGTCCTACTCGGCCTACGCCGGTGCTACCGACGCCATGATCCAGTGGTGGTACGGCCATAACGCGGTGGGCTTTTTCCGACCACAGGCTTCCTCGGGATGATGTACTACTTCGTGCCGAAACAGGCCGAACGTCCGATCTATTCCTATCGCTTGTCCATCGTGCACTTCTGGGCGCTGATCACCCTGTACATCTGGGCCGGCCCTCACCACCTGCACTACACCGCGCTGCCGGACTGGGCGCAATCACTGGGCATGGCAATGTCGATCATCCTCCTGGCACCGAGCTGGGGCGGCATGATCAACGGCATGATGACCCTCTCGGGCGCGTGGCATAAGTTGCGCACCGACCCGATCCTGCGTTTTCTGGTGGTGTCACTGGCGTTCTACGGCATGTCCACCTTCGAAGGCCCGATGATGGCCATCAAGACCGTCAATTCGCTGTCCCACTACACTGACTGGACCATCGGCCACGTGCATGCCGGTGCACTGGGCTGGGTGGCGATGATTTCCATTGGCGCCCTGTACCACATGATCCCGAAAATCTTCGGCCGTCCGCAGATGCACAGCATCGGCCTGATCAACACCCACTTCTGGCTGGCGACCATCGGCACCGTGCTGTACATCGCCTCGATGTGGGTCAACGGCATCACACAGGGCTTGATGTGGCGTGCCATCAACGACGACGGCACGCTGACCTACTCCTTCGTCGAAGCCCTGCAGGCAAGCCATCCGGGCTACATCGTCCGGGCAGTCGGTGGTGCGTTCTTCGCCAGCGGCATGCTGTTCATGGCTTACAACGTGTGGCGCACTGTACGCGCGTCGAATCCGGAAGAAGCTGAAGCCGCGGCTCAGATCGCTGTCGTGGGGGCTCACTGATGAAGCACGAAACAGTCGAGAAGAACATTGGCCTGCTGGCTCTGTTCATGGTCATTGCCGTCAGTATCGGCGGCCTGACCCAGATCGTTCCTTTGTTCTTCCAGGACGTCACCAACAAGCCGGTTGAGGGCATGAAGCCGCGTCCGGCGCTGGAACTGGAAGGCCGTGACGTGTTCATCGCCAACGGTTGCGTGGGTTGCCACTCGCAGATGATCCGCCCGTTCCGGGCTGAAACCGAACGCTACGGCCATTACTCGGTGGCCGGTGAAAGCGTCTGGGATCACCCTTTCCTGTGGGGTTCCAAGCGCACCGGCCCGGACCTTGCCCGCGTTGGCGGTCGCTACTCCGATGACTGGCATCGCGCCCACTTGTACAACCCGCGCAACGTAGTACCCGAGTCGAAGATGCCGGCCTATCCGTTCCTGGTAGAAAACCGCCTGGACGGCAAGGACACCGCCAAGAAGATGGAAGTCCTGCGCACCCTCGGCGTGCCGTACACCGACGAAGACATCGCCGGGGCACGGGATGCAGTGAAGGGCAAAACCGAAATGGATGCGCTGGTCGCCTACCTGCAGGGCCTGGGTACCATCATCAAGAGCAAACGGTGATCTGAATGGATATCGGCATGATTCGAGGCCTGGGCACCGTTGTCGTGATGGTGGCCTTTATCGGTCTGGCGTTGTGGGTGTTCAGCCCCCGGCGCAAATCGGAATTCGAAGACGCGACCTTGCTGCCCTTTGCGGATGATCCCGAGGCCATCAAGCAACTCGAAGAAGCGAAAGCGGCAAGGAGCAACAAAGAATGACTACGTTCTGGAGTCTGTACGTCACAGTCCTCACTCTGGGCACCATCTTCGCCCTGACCTGGCTGCTGCTGTCGACCCGCAAGGGGCAGCGCGCCGAAATCACGGAAGAGACGGTCGGCCATTCCTTCGACGGTATCGAGGAATACGACAACCCGCTGCCCAAGTGGTGGTTCATGTTGTTCGTCGGCACCATCATCTTCGCGCTGGGCTATCTGGTGCTGTATCCCGGCCTGGGCAGCTGGAAAGGCGTGCTGCCGGGCTACAACTATCTGGATAACGACAAGAAGACCGAGTTCGCTGATGGTAAGCCAGGCTGGACTGGCGTTCACGAGTGGGAAAAAGAAATGGCGCGCTCCGACGCCCGCTTCGGCCCCATCTTCGCCAAATACGCCGCCATGCCCATCGAAGAAGTCGCCAAGGACCCGCAGGCCCTGAAAATGGGTGGCCGGCTGTTCGCGTCCAACTGCTCCGTGTGCCATGGCTCCGATGCCAAGGGCGCCTACGGCTTCCCGAACCTGACCGACAATGACTGGCGCTGGGGCGGCGAGCCGGAAACCATCAAGACCACCATCATGGGCGGACGTCATGCGGTTATGCCCGCCTGGGGTGAAGTGGTTGGCGATCAGGGTGTGCGTGACGTTTCAGCCTATGTGTTGACGAAACTCGATGGGCGCAAACTGCCAGAAGACGCCAAGGCAGATGTCGCCGCCGGCCAGAAAATCTTCGCCGCCAACTGCGTGGCCTGCCACGGCCCGGAAGGCCTCGGCACACCGGCCATGGGGGCGCCTAACCTGACGCATCCGGGAGCGTTCATCTACGGGTCGAGTTTCGCCCAACTGCAACAGACCATTCGCTACGGTCGCCAGGGCCAGATGCCGGCGCAGGAACAATTGCAAGGCAACGACAAGGTTCACCTGCTGGCCGCTTACGTCTACAGCCTTTCGCATGGGGAGAAAACAGCCGAGGCCGAGTAAAAACGATTTCTGTGGGAGCGAGCTTGCTCGCGAAGGCGTCAGCTCAGCGACATCGCAGGAGACTGACCCTCCGCTTTCGTGGGCAAGCCTCGCTCCAACAGTGAATCAATGACCAGACCTCGGCCGGCATGTACTGGGCGAGGCACTTCCCCCTGCCGTGGGACGCAATGATGAGCAATCAGATACCGGTACATAACGTCACCCCCCCTGCCAAGCACGATAACGACTCGGTCGATCTCTACGCATCCCGGGAAAAAATCTACACCCGGGCTTTCACCGGTCTGTTTCGCAACCTGCGCATGATGGGCGGTGCGGTCCTGTTCCTGCTGTACTTCGGTACCGTCTGGTTGAACTGGGGCGGGCATCAGGCAGTGTGGTGGAACCTGCCAGAGCGCAAGTTCTACATTTTCGGCGCGACCTTCTGGCCACAGGACTTCATCCTGCTGTCCGGCATTTTGATCGTCAGCGCCTTCGGCCTGTTCTTCATCACCGTGTTTGCCGGGCGAGTCTGGTGCGGCTACACCTGCCCGCAGAGCGTCTGGACCTGGATTTTCATGTGGTGCGAAAAAGTCACCGAAGGCGATCGCAACCAGCGCATGAAGCTCGACAAGGCCCCCATGAGCGCCAACAAGTTCGTGCGCAAGCTGGGTAAACACAGCCTGTGGCTGATCATCGGTTTCGTCACCGGCCTGACGTTCGTCGGTTACTTTTCACCCATCCGCGAACTCACCCTGGAATTTTTCGCCGGGCAGGCCGATGGCTGGGCCTACTTCTGGGTCGGCTTCTTCACCCTGGCCACCTACGGCAACGCCGGCTGGCTGCGTGAACAGGTGTGCATCTACATGTGCCCGTATGCGCGCTTCCAGAGCGTGATGTTCGACAAAGACACCCTGATCGTTTCCTACGACCCACGGCGCGGCGAGAAACGCGGGCCGCGTAAAAAAGAGCTGGACTACAAGGCCCATGGCCTGGGCGACTGCATCGACTGCACCATGTGCGTACAGGTCTGCCCTACTGGCATCGACATCCGCGACGGCCTGCAGATCGAGTGCATCGGCTGCGCCGCCTGCGTCGATGCCTGCGACGGCATCATGGACAAGATGAACTACCCCCGAGGCCTGATCAGCTACACCACCGAGCACAACCTGTCCGGCCAGACCACCCACATGCTGCGCCCGCGCCTGATCGGTTATGCGCTGGTGTTGCTGTTGATGATCGGGCTCCTGACCACTGCTTTTTTCATGCGTTCGCTGGTGGGCTTCGATGTCAGCAAGGACCGCGTCCTGTACCGGGAAAACGCCGAGGGCCGGATCGAGAACGTCTATAGCCTGAAGATCATGAACAAGGATCAGGTGGACCACACCTACGTGCTGGAAGCCTCCGGGTTGCCGGACCTCAAGCTACAAGGTCGTCGCGAGATCAAGGTCACGGCGGGTGAGATCTTCAGCATGCCGGTGGAGCTGTCCAGCGCGCCGGAAAAACTGCCGTCGAGTACCAACGAGGTGACGTTTACCCTCAAGGACATCGACAACAATGAGACTCAAATCCAGGCCAAGAGCCGTTTCATCGGCCCACAGGTCCGTTAAGGGAAGCCCGTCATGTTCGTAGCCACCGCGTCCAGCCCCTGGTACAGGCACATCTGGCCCTGGATCATCATCGGCATCCTCACTTGCTCGGTGACCCTGACGCTGTCGATGGTGACCATCGCCGTGACGCACCCGGACAACCTGGTCAATGACAACTATTACGAAGCAGGCAAGGGCATCAACCGCTCCCTGGAGCGTGAGCTGCTGGCACAGAACCTCAAGCTGCGCGCCAATGTGCGCCTGGACCAGTTGACGGGCGAAGCAGACCTGCACCTGAGCGGCAACAGCCAGCCTGCCACGCTGGAACTGAACCTCATCTCCCCTACCCAGCCGGAAAAGGACCGCAAGATCATCCTGACCCGCAGCCCCTCAGACACCAGTCGCTACGTGGGTCAACTGACCGACAAGGTTGAAGGGCGCCGCTTCGTCGAACTGCTGGGGGTCGAAAATGGCCAGACCTGGCGCATGTTTGAAGAAGAGCAGATCAGCCGCGACAACGCGCTGGTGCTGGGTGACGAGCCGCTGCAGGGTGCGGAAGACCTCAAGAACTGAATAAATGATCGCACCCACCCCCTGCTTCCACTGCCAACTGCCCGTTCCGGCTGGCAGGCGTTTCACCGCCGCGGTGCTCGGGGATACCCGTGAGTTTTGCTGCCCGGGTTGCCAGGCAGTGGCCGAAGCGATTGTTGCGGGCGGGCTGGAACGTTATTACACCCACCGCAGCGAAGCCTCGTCCAACCCCGAAGCGCTGCCGGTGCAGTTAAGCGACGAACTGGCGCTGTACGACCGCGCCGATGTCCAGGCACCGTTTGTGCGTCATGACGGTGAGCAGGCAGAAACCACCCTGTTGATGGAGGGCATCAGTTGCGCCGCCTGCGGCTGGCTGATCGAGCGGCATTTGCGTGAGCTGCCTGCCGTGGCCGAAGCCCGGCTCAACCTGTCCAACCACCGCCTGCATGTGCGCTGGGCAGACAGCCAATTGCCATTGAGCCAGCTAATCAAAGAACTGCGCAGCATTGGCTACGTCGCCCACCCCTATCAGGCCGATCGCGCGACCGAGCAACTGGCCAGCGACAACCGCCGGGCCTTGCGTCAGCTGGGCGTGGCCGGGCTGCTGTGGTTCCAGGCGATGATGGCGACTATGGCCACCTGGCCGGAATTCAACATCGACCTCAGCCCGCAACTGCATGTCATCCTGCGCTGGGTCGCGCTGTTCCTGACCACACCCATCGTTTTCTACAGTTGCGCGCCGTTCTTTCGCGGGGCGCTGCGGGACTTGCGCACCCGACACCTGACCATGGACGTCTCCGTATCGCTGGCCATCGGCAGCGCCTACCTCGCCGGCATCTGGACGGCCATCACCGGCAGCGGCGAGCTGTATTTCGATGCCGTCGGCATGTTTGCCCTGTTCCTGCTGGCTGGGCGCTATCTGGAGCGTCGCGCACGGGAACGGACCTCTGCCGCCACCGCACAACTGGTCAACCTGCTGCCCGCCTCATGCCTGCGCCTGAGTGAAGATGGCCAGATCGAACGGATCCTGCTTAACGAGTTACGCGTGGCGGACCGGGTGCTGGTCCATCCCGGCGCTGTCCTGCCGGCCGATGGCAAGATCGTGCAAGGGCAATCAAGCATCGACGAGTCGCTGCTGACCGGCGAATACCTGCCACAGGCACGAGGCCCCGGGGATGCCGTCACTGCGGGCACCCTGAACGTCGAAGGCGCGCTGACCGTGGAGGTTCTGGCGTTGGGCCACGACACTCGACTGTCCGCCATTGTCCGGCTGCTGGACCGCGCCCAGGCAGAAAAACCACGTCTGGCGCAAATCGCTGATCGCGCCGCGCAATGGTTCCTGCTGGCCTCGCTGATCTTCGCGGCCATCATCGGCCTGATCTGGTGGCAGCTCGACCCTTCGCGAGCGTTCTGGGTGGTGCTGGCCATGCTGGTTGCGACCTGCCCTTGTGCCCTGTCGCTGGCAACCCCGACCGCCTTGACGGCCGCCACCGGCAGCCTGCACAAACTGGGGCTGCTGCTGACCCGGGGCCATGTGCTGGAAGGCCTGAACCAGATCGACACCGTTATCTTCGACAAGACCGGCACCCTCACCGAAGGGCGCCTGGTTCTGCGCGCCATCAAACCCCTGACGCCCCTCAACGCCGACAGCTGCCTGAGCCTGGCCGCCGCGCTGGAAAACCGTTCTGAACACCCTATCGCCCGGGCCTTTGGCCGCGCACCACTGGCCGCCGAAGCCGTACACAGCACCCCGGGCCTGGGGCTTGAAGGCGTGGTGGGCGAACAACGGTTGCGCATCGGGCAGCCAGGGTTCGTCTGCGAGCTGAGTGGTTGTGACCTGCCGCAGATACCGGATGAAGCCGGACAATGGCTGCTGCTGGGTGACACCCGGGGTGCGCTGGCCTGGCTGGTACTCGATGACCGCCTGCGTGACGATGCTTTTGAATTGCTCCAGGCCTGCAAGGCCCGGGGCTGGAAAACCTTGCTGCTGTCCGGTGACAGCTCACCGATGGTGACCAGCGTCGCCGCCGACCTGGGCATAGACGAAGCTCGTGGCGGGTTGCGCCCGGATGACAAACTCGCCGTATTGAAGGACCTGCAACAGCAAGGCCACAAGGTGTTGATGCTGGGTGACGGGGTCAACGACGTGCCGGTACTGGCGGCTGCGGACATCAGCGTTGCCATGGGTTCGGCCACCGATCTGGCGAAAACCAGCGCCGACGCGGTGCTGTTGTCCAATCGGTTGTCGGCGCTGGTGCAGGCCTTCAATCTCGCGCGACGCACACGCAGGGTCATCATCGAGAACCTGCTGTGGGCCGCGCTGTACAATGGCCTCATGTTGCCGTTCGCCGCCCTTGGCTGGATCACGCCCATCTGGGCTGCGGTCGGCATGTCCTTAAGCTCACTGACCGTGGTGCTCAACGCCTTGCGCCTGACCCGGATCCCTGGCCAGCCCGACACCCCGGCCCATCGCCAACCGGTTACGGAGACCCTATGCCCGCGCTCTACATCATGATCCCGGTTGCACTGCTGATCGTCGCCGTGGCGATCTACGTGTTTTTCTGGGCGGTGGACAGCGGCCAGTACGACGATCTGGACGGCCCGGCCCACAGTATTCTGTTTGACGATCAGGATCCGCAGCATCAGGCGGGTATCGATGAGGCGTCCGGGCATGCAGCCAAAACACCGCTGAAGAACAAAGACGAACCCCATGCTTGAACTCGCGCCCCTGCTACTGTCGGCCGTGATCCTCGGCCTGCTGGGCGGCGGCCATTGCCTGGGCATGTGTGGCGGCCTGATGGGCGCCCTGACCCTGGCCATCCCCAGGGAGCAACGCAGTCGGCGCTTTGGCCTGCTGCTGGCGTACAACCTGGGGCGCATCCTCAGCTACACCGCAGCGGGCCTGTTGATTGGCCTGGCCGGCTGGGCCGTGGCCAGCAGCCCGGCGGCGATGATCCTGCGGGTCATTGCCGCGCTGCTACTGATCGCCATGGGCCTGTACCTGGCCGGTTGGTGGAGCGGCCTGACCCGCCTCGAAAGCCTTGGCCGTGGCCTTTGGCGCTATATCCAGCCGGTCGCCAGCCGCCTGCTGCCCGTCTCGAGCCTGCCCCGGGCGCTGCTGCTTGGCGCATTGTGGGGCTGGCTGCCCTGTGGGCTGGTCTACAGCACGCTGTTGTGGGCAGCCAGCCAGGGCAATGCCATCGACAGCGCGCTGCTGATGCTCGCGTTCGGCCTGGGGACCTGGCCGGTGTTGCTGGCCACTGGTATTGCGGCCGAACGCACTACCGCACTGCTGCGCAAACGCGGGGTGCGCATGGCGGGTGGTCTGCTGGTGATTCTATTCGGCATCTGGACCCTGCCGGGCCCGCACCAACACTGGTTGATGGGTCACTGATCGCAATCCTGAGCGGATCCCTCAGTCTGTTGACACACATCAACACTTATCCGGCAACAACCCCCCAGACTGCCGCGATTGCCAGCCTATCCGGGGAACGCCCACATGCTCGAAGCCATTCGTTGGGATTCCGATTTGATTCGCCGCTACGATCTGGCGGGGCCACGTTACACGTCCTACCCCACCGCCGTGCAACTTCATACGCAAGTGGGCGCTTTCGAATTGCTCTATGCCGTGCGCGAAAGCCGCAAGGCGCTACGCCCCCTGTCGTTGTACGTGCACGTACCGTTTTGCGCGAACGTTTGCTATTACTGCGCCTGCAACAAGGTCATCACCAAAGACCGGGGCCGTGCGCAGCCTTATCTGCAGCGCTTGCAGCAGGAAATCCGCATGCTCGCCTGCCATGTAGACCCACGCCAGACCGTCGAGCAATTGCACCTGGGGGGCGGCACACCGACCTTCCTCAGCCATGCCGAGTTGCGTCAACTCATGGGCCACCTGCGCCAGCACTTCACACTGCTGGATGACGACTCCGGCGACTACAGCATCGAGATCGACCCCCGAGAGGCCGACTGGTCGACCATGGGCCTGTTGCGCGAACTGGGTTTCAACCGTGTCAGCCTTGGCGTGCAAGACCTGGACCCGCAGGTGCAACGGGCGGTCAATCGCCTGCAAAGCCTGGAGGAAACCCGCGCCATCGTTGAAGCGGCGCGCACCCTGCAATTTCGCTCGGTCAACATCGACCTGATTTATGGCTTGCCCCACCAGACCCCGGACACCTTCGCCCGCACCGTCGATGAAATCATCGCTCTGCAACCGGACCGGCTGTCAGTATTCAACTATGCGCATCTACCCGAACGCTTCATGCCACAGCGGCGTATCAACAGCGCCGAACTGCCTGCCCCTGAGGTCAAGCTGCAGATGCTGCAGCGCACTGTGGAGCAACTGACTCAGGCCGGCTATCGCTACATCGGCATGGACCACTTCGCCCTCCCCGATGACGAACTGGCCATTGCCCAGGAAGAATCAACCCTACAACGCAATTTCCAGGGCTATACCACCCACGGCCATTGCGACCTGCTGGGCCTGGGCGTCTCAGCCATCAGCCAGATCGGAGATTTCTACTGCCAGAACAGTAATGACCTCAATGACTACCAGAGCCAACTGGCCAGCGAACAACTGGCAACCAAACGCGGCCTGCTGTGCAACGCCGATGATCGTCTGCGTCGAGCGGTCATTCAGGAGTTGATCTGTTACTTCGAGCTGAACTTTGCCGACATCGAACGCCGTTTCATGGTCGATTTCAGAGGCTACTTCAAGGATGAATGGCCACAACTGCTGAAAATGGCCCGAGATGGCCTGATCGAGATCGACCTGTCGGGCATCCGGGTCTTGCCAGCGGGACGCCTGTTGGTACGCTCGGTGTGCATGGTCTTCGATGCTTATTTAACTCACCAGAACAGCCAGCGATTTTCCCGGGTCATTTGACCGGCGAACACGGCACAGGCTCAAGCACAAGGTTTTCGCCACTGGTCGGCGATGCCTGCGGTGAGTTACCCTTACAACTTATGTGTGTTTCTTCACAAGGACTCAAGTGATGCCCCAGCCAGTCAAGTTGCGCGCTCACAGCCCGGCTCATTGCAAGGATTGCAGCCTGGCTCCCCTCTGCCTGCCACTTTCGCTGAATCTGGAAGACATGGACGCGCTCGACGAAATCGTCAAACGGGGTCGCCCGCTGAAAAAAGGCGAATTCCTGTTTCGTCAGGGCGACAGTTTTGGCTCCGTATACGCAGTGCGTTCCGGTGCCTTGAAAACCTTCAGCCTGAGCGACAGTGGCGAAGAACAACTCACGGGCTTCCATTTACCCAGCGAGTTGGTGGGCTTGTCCGGGATGGATGCAGAAGCCTACCCGGTCTCGGCCCAGGCCCTGGAAACCACCTCGGTGTGCGAGATCCCGTTTGAGCGCCTGGATGAGTTGTCGGTGCAATTGCCACAACTGCGTCGCCAGTTAATGCGGGTCATGAGCCGTGAAATACGTGACGACCAACAGATGATGCTGTTGTTGTCGAAAAAAACCGCCGACGAACGCATCGCCACGTTCCTGGTCAACCTTTCGGCACGCTTCCGGGCCCGGGGGTTTTCCGCCAACCAGTTCCGTCTGAGCATGTCGCGCAACGAAATCGGCAATTTCCTCGGCCTGGCGGTGGAAACCGTGTCTCGGGTCTTCACCCGATTCCAGCAAAACGATCTGATTTCAGCGGAGGGCAAGGAAGTCCACATCCTCGATCCGATCCAGCTCTGTGCACTGGCTGGCGGCGCACTGGAGAGCTGAAAGGTGCGATCCAGGGCTGGGGAGCATAGACTGTTGCTCCCCTGCCCCCAGGATTACCAGGTAATGATTTTCGACGAATTCAGCTTCAAGTCCCTGATCCGCCCCGTGGTGGACTTTCCAAAACCGGGCGTGATCTTTCGCGATATCACCCCGCTGTTCCAGTCGCCCAAGGCCTTGCGCCTGGTCATCGACAGCTTCGTCCAGCGCTACATAGAAGCCGACTTCAGCCACGTGGGTGTCATGGATGCCCGGGGTTTCCTGATTGGCTCGATCGTGGCCTATGAACTGAACAAACCGCTGATCCTGTTTCGCAAACAGGGCAAGTTGCCAGCGGACGTGCTGTCAGAGGCCTATCAGACCGAGTACGGCGAAGCGTATCTGGAAGTCCATGCCGACAGCCTGTGCGACGGCGACTCCGTGGTCCTGTTCGACGACCTGATCGCCACTGGCGGGACACTCATCGCGGCGACCAGCCTGGTACGACGCATGGGCGCTCGCATCTACGAAGCCGCAGCCATCATCGACCTGCCGGAACTGGGCGGCTCACAGCGCCTGGAAGACATGTTGGTCCCGACCTTTTGCCTGACGAACTTTGGGTTGACCGATCAGTAACCGAGCCAGTGCATCACCGCTATTGTGGGAGCGAATTCATTCGCGAGAGGCCAGCACATTCAACATCACCGGTGCCTGGCATACCGCATTCGCGAATAAATTCGCTCCCACAGGGTTTGCATCTGCCATTACAACGCTATCGGCTTACGCCCTGCAAACGAATGGGCCAGGGTGCCGCCGTCCACCAGCTCCAGCTCGCCACCCAGCGGTACGCCGTGGGCAATGCGCGAAGTGATCAGGCCTTTGTTGGTCAGCAACTGCGCGATGTAGTGCGCAGTTGCTTCGCCTTCCACCGTTGGGTTGGTGGCGAGGATGACCTCGGTAAACGTCCCTTGCTCCTCGATCCGCGCCAGCAACTGCGGAATACCGATCGCCTCAGGCCCCAGGCCGTCGAGGGGCGACAAATGCCCCTTGAGCACGAAGTAACGCCCGCGATAACCCGTCTGCTCCACCGCATAGACATCCATCGGCCCCTCGACCACACACAACAACGTGTCGTCGCGACGTGGGTCGGCGCACTGCGGGCACAAATCGTCTTCGGTCAGGGTCCGGCACTGTCGGCAGTGACCCACACCATCCATGGCCTGGCTCAAGGCCAGCGCCAATCGCGAGCCACCGCTGCGATCGCGCTCGAGCAGTTGCAGTGCCATGCGCTGGGCGGTTTTTTGACCGACACCGGGCAGCGTGCGCAAGGCATCGATCAATTGGCGAATCAGAGGGCTGAAGCTCATGGAGAAAGGTCCGACAAAAACACGAGACGCGGTTTATACCCGCGCCTCTGGTTAGCGTCAATTCACGGCTGCGAGACCCGGACCACCAGCTTGCCGAAGTTGCGACCTTCGAGCAGGCCGATGAACGCCTCAGGTGCCTGTTCAAGCCCCTCGACCACATCCTCGCGGAACTTGAGCCTGCCCTCCTTGACCAGAGGAGTCATGGCAGCCAGAAACTCATCACGGCGGTCCGCGTATTCCTCGAACACGATAAAACCCTGAATCCGCGCGCGCTTGGTCAGCAGCGTGCGCATCAACAGTGGCAAATTATCCGCCCCTTGCGGCTGCCCTTGGGCGTTGTACTGTGCAATCACCCCACACAGCGGGATACGTGCATGGGGGTTGAGCAACGGAATGACTGCCTCCAGCACCTTGCCGCCTACCAGCTCGAAATAGATATCGATGCCCTTGTCACACGCCTGGGCCAACTCCTCGGCAAAATGCTCGCTCTTGTGATCGATACAGGCATCGAAACCCAGCTCATCAACCACATACCTGCACTTGTCGGCCCCGCCAGCGATACCCACGACCCTCAGGCCATTGAGCCTGGCCACTTGACCGACCACCGAACCGACCGCACCAGACGCAGCAGCCACCACCAGGGTTTCCCCGGCCTTGGGCTTGCCGATGTCCATCAGGCCCATGTAGGCGGTCATGCCCGGCATGCCCAGCACACCGACGGCCATGGACGCACTGGGCAAACCCTCAGGCACTGCCTGCAAGGTCTTGCCATCCGTAACGCAGTGAGTCTGCCAGCCCGTGGGACCAAATACCTGATCCCCTGTTTTGAAGCGCGGATTGCGTGATTGCTCGACAACACTCACCGCCCCACCTTCCATCACACCGTTGACGGGCACCGGATCGGCGTAGGACGGCGCGTCACTCATGCGACCCCGCATGTAAGGGTCCAGGGACAGATACAGCGTGCGCAACTGCACCTGACCGTCTTCCAGGTCCGGCAAGGCTTCGCGTTCCAGGCGAAAGTTTTCCGGGGTCGGCGCGCCCTCAGGGCGGGAGGCCAGCACGATACGCTGGTTAAGGATCAGTTCTTGCGACATCGGAGCAGCTCCTTCATCGAATCAATTCGAGGGTATAGAAAGCAGACCGTTGTGGGGCGGTGGCGTTCGGTTGGGTTTAAGAGGACGCCCAGCGTAACAGGAACAGGCGACCCAAAAAAAATGCCAGGCACTAGGCCTGGCATTTGATAACAGCAACTGCAATCAGAACGGCAGTTTCATCCCCGGTGGCAATTGCATGCCAGCGGTCATGCCGGACATTTTGTCCTGGCTGTTCTGCTCGATCTTGCGCACTGCGTCGTTGACGGCTGCAGCGATCAGGTCTTCGAGGATTTCCTTGTCTTCCTGCATCAGGCTGTCGTCCAGGCTGATGCGTTTGACGTCGTGACGACCGGTCATCACCACGCTCACAAGGCCTGCGCCCGATTGCCCGGTCACTTCGGCATTGGCCAGTTCTTCCTGCATCTTGGCCATTTTTTCTTGCATCTGTTGTGCCTGCTTCATCAGGCCGGCCATGCCACCTTTCATCATGAGAATTCTCCTCGAAGGTCGATTAGGTCATTCATGCAACGCCATCAGGGCGCCACATGATCGGTTAATGAGTCTGCGTTGGGGCGTCCACGGGGACAATCGTATCCTCCCGGATGACCGCACCAAACTGTTGCAGCATTTGTTGGATGAACGGATCACTGTGGATCGAGGCCTCTGCCTGACGCTGACGCTCGGCGCGCAGCCGCGAAGCCGCCTGGGCCGGGGTTTCCTGTTCCGGCTTGATCAACTCGATGGTCAGGGTCAGGGCGCGGCCGTGATGCTGGTTCAGGGCGTCATTGAGGCGACGCTGCTGGGTAGCGTTGAACAGCGCGCTGTGGGCCGGGTCCAGGTGCAGCAGCCAGTGGTCGCCATCGACGGCAATCAGTGTGCAGTTGGCGGCAATGCTGCCGGTCATACCTGAAATCGGCAGTTTCGGGAACATTTCCAGCCATTCCAGCGCCAGACCTGTCGCGGGCGCCAAGGCAGGTGCAGGCTCGGCCTCGACGGTCTCGGTCACGCTGTCGTGGGCCAGTTCATCCAGATAGCTATAGGACGCAGGATCGATGTCCACGTCCGGTTCGTAATAATCGTCATCCGGTGGCGGCTCGTCGTCGCGTTCCATCGGTGCAGGCACATATGGCACCGCGTCCGGGATCGACTCGAGTATGGCGTGGGCCACCACCTCGGCAGCTGCGGGCTCGGGCGATTGCGAATCCAGCTCCGGGGCGTCCGGCACCGGGCTTGCCGGGGCGGGCGTTGGCATCGGTGTCAGTTCTGGCTGCTCGGCCACGGTCTCCAGCACCGGCTCAGGCGCCGCTTCGGCGACCGGTTCCGGCATCTGTTCTGGTTCTGGTTTTGCAACAAGGGCCACAGGCGGCTGTACCGGCTTGGGCTCGTTCCAGGGCAGATCGACTTCTTCCACGGGCGCAGCGACAGGCGCCAACACGGGCTCTGACACCGGTTCAGGCACCGCTACGGGCGCAACCGGCACGGGCTTTTCAACCACGGGGGCGGGCGCGACAGCCGCTACCGGAGCGACAGCTGCCGCACCGGCCACGGATCTGGCGGAATCAACTGTGGCCTGGCTGATCCCCACTGGCTTTAGCGGCTGCCTCGGTGCGTCATCACTGTCGGCCGGGCGGAACGCCAGCATCCGCAGCAAGACCATCTCGAAGCCACCACGCGGGTCGGGCGCCAGGGGTAAATCGCGACGACCGATCAGGCCCATCTGGTAATAAAACTGTACGTCTTCGGCAGGCAGTGCCTGGGCCAGCGCCAACACGCGATCACGGTCGCCATGGCCATTGTCGACGCCCTCGGGCAAGGCCTGGGCAATCGCCACGCGGTGCAGCACATTGAGGATTTCCGAGAGCACGCCGTTCCAGTCAGGGCCCTGCTCGGCCAGATGCCGCACGGCCTCCAGCAAACCCCGTGCATCGCCATCCAGCAGCGCATGCAGCACGTCATACACCTGGCCATGGTCCAGCGTGCCAAGCATGGCGCGCACATCGGCGGCCATGACCTTGCCTTCGCCAAACGCAATGGCCTGATCGGTCAGGCTCATGGCGTCGCGCATCGAACCATCAGCCGCACGGCCCAACAGCCACAGGGCGTCGTCTTCGAACGGTACGTTCTCGACGCCCAGCACGTGGGTCAAATGCTCGACCACACGCTCAGGGGTCATGTTTTTCAGCGAGAACTGCAAGCAGCGCGACAGAATGGTCGCCGGCAGTTTCTGCGGATCAGTGGTGGCCAGGATGAACTTGACGTAGGGCGGCGGCTCTTCGAGCGTCTTCAACAGGGCGTTGAACGAGTGGCTCGACAGCATGTGCACTTCGTCGATCAGGTAGACCTTGAAGCGCCCGCGGCTCGGCGCGTACTGCACGTTGTCCAGCAGCTCGCGGGTGTCCTCAACCTTGGTGCGGCTCGCGGCGTCGATCTCGATCAGGTCGACAAACCGGCCCTCGTCGATCTCACGGCAGACCGAACAGGTACCGCAAGGTGTCGAGGTAATGCCTGTTTCGCAGTTCAGGCACTTGGCGATGATTCGCGCAATGGTCGTCTTGCCAACACCACGGGTGCCGGTAAAAAGGTAGGCATGGTGCAGCCGCTGGCTGTCCAGCGCGTTGATCAGGGCCTTGAGCACATGGGTCTGGCCGACCATTTCGCGGAACGAGCGCGGACGCCATTTACGTGCAAGAACCTGATAACTCATCGAAAACCGTCGCAACTGGATAGCGGAAGACCGCCAATGCTAGCGGAGCAAGGGCAAAATTGCATCCGGTGCGAGCCTTAATCTAGCTAAGCTCATCCAAATGAAGGCACCATGGGGTTCAATACGCACTCCAACACTCCTATCGAGGGAATATGCGCCTACCAAGCGCTCTGTGGCTGATGATCTGTCTGGGCATTGCGAGTTCCACCGTCGCAGCTGAAGCCCCCCTGCGCTTTTCAATCAGCGACAGCTGGTCGATGCCCATGGCCAACATCACGGGCAATACTGCTACCGAGGGCATCATGGTCGATCTGACGGAGCACCTGGCCAGCCATCTGGGACGTTCGGCTGAATACGATGTTTTACCCCCCATGCGTGTGCAGGGCGCCCTGCAGCGCGGCGACATAGACGTTCGCTGCTATGTGTCACCCGACTGGACCCCTGAAATACTGGGCGATTACACCTGGAGCGTGCCGCTGATGACGCAACGCGACATCATGGTGGGCGGCCCGGGCAACCCCACGCAGGTTCAACCCGAACAGTTACAGAACGAAAGTATCGGCACCGTACTGGGTTACATCTACCCGACCCTGCAACCGCTGTTCGACAGCCATCAACTGCTGCGTGACGACGCACGCAGCCAGGATCAGGTGCTAAAGAAGCTGGCTGCAAGCCGCTATAAATATGCAATCACCAACCAGATATCCCTGGACTGGTTCAACCGTGACTTGCCGCCCGCCCTTCAACTGCCAGTGGTTTCGGTCATTCAGGAACAGCCCATCAGTTGCATCGTGCGCAACGACCCGAACCTGCCGGTGCAAGCAATACTCCGCACGCTGCTGCGCATGAAGATGTCCGGGGAAATCGAGCAAATCATTCAGCATTACAGCACCGCAACCGTGATGTCAGCGCAGTAGCCAGTGCCTTGGTGCTGTAGCAATAACGTCATATTGCCTCGCTACGCTCTCGCGAAATCTTTGGTAACAACAACTCAAACATTCGCCGTGAGCAGGTATTTCCAATGACTGACAAACCAGACGACCAGGCCCCGCCAATTGATGGTGTTACGCCTCCTGACGTCAGCCGACGTCGCTTTCTTGGTGGCGTCGCGGTACTGGGCGCTGGTGCAACCCTCAGCAGCTACGTACAGGCCAGCGAAAAGCCTTCCCACGCAGCGGAAAAATCCCTGACCGGGCCTGCTCTGGACAAGGCGCTGCACGAACACGTCAAAACCGTGGTGGTGATTTACGCCGAGAACCGCAGCTTCAATAACCTGTTCGGCAACTTCCCGGGCGTGGAAAAACCGCTGTCCTCGCTCAAACCTGAGGAATATCAGCAGTTCGACCGCGACGGCAGCCTGCTGCAAACCCTGCCGCAAGCCTGGGGCGGCGTGCTGCAGATCGGCCCGCAAAGCGTGGATGGCGTGACCTACCAAGCAGGCACCCAGTATCAGGAAAACCTGCCCAACGCCCCCTTCCCGCTCAAAGGTCCGAACGGTGAAGACCTGCCGCTGAGCCTGGTAACCCGTGACTTGTGGCACGTGTTCTATCAGAACCAGATGCAGATCAATAACGGCAAGAACGATCGCTTTGTAGCCTGGGCCGACTCCGGTGGCCTGACCATGGGTTACTACCCGCAGACCCAATACTCCCTGCGCTTGTGGGACGTGGCGAAAGAGTTCGTGCTGTGTGACAACTTCTTCCAGGGCGCTTTCGGTGGCTCGTTCCTCAACCACCAGTACCTGATTTCGGCCCGCGCGCCCTTCTACCCGGACGCCGCCAACTCGCCCGCCAAGGCGCAGATCGCCGAAGTACAAAGCGATAACCCGCTGGACCCACGCCTCAAGCCACTGGACAAGTCCCCTGCCAGCGCCATGACCGGCCCACCGCAGTTCGGCCCAAGCGCCCTGACCCCGGACGGTTTCGCCGTCAACACCCTGGCCCCGCCCTACTGGCCAACCTGGTTGCGCGACCCGGAAAAACCGGATTACTCCAAGCCTGACCTGGCCAACGTGCTGGTGCCACAAAGCCACGATCACATTGGCGACAAGCTGTCGAAAAAGAACGTCGACTGGGCGTGGTACGCCGGCGCCTGGCAGGTCACGCTGGACCAGTTCAAGGATTCGGCTGGCATCCCGAAAATCCCGAACTTCCAGTACCACCATCAGCCGTTCAACTATTTCACGCAGCAAGGCCCGGAGAACCCGGTCGAGCGCAACAAGCGCCTGCGCGATGGCGGCATGGGTGATGAATCAAGCACCAACAAATTCTTCGCCGACGCCGAAGCGGGCAAGCTGCCAGCGGTGACCTTCTACAAACCACAGGGCAACCTGAACATGCACGCCGGATACGCCGACGTCGCCGCCGGTGATCGCCATATCGACCGTGCCATCAAGGTGCTGCGCAACAGCCCGCAATGGAAAAACATGGTCATTGTGGTCACCGTCGATGAAAACGGCGGCTGGTGGGACCACGTAGCGCCGCCCAAAGGCGACCGCTTCGGTCCTGGCACGCGCATTCCGGCGCTGGTGATCTCACCGTTTGCTCGCAAAGGCCACGTTGACCATACCGTCTACGACACAGCGTCGATCCTGCGCCTGATCACCCGCGTACACGGCCTTGAAAAACTCGAAGGCCTGAAACAACGGGACGACGAAATGATCGCTCGTGGGCAGAAGCCGATGGGCGATTTGACCAACGCGTTGCATTTTTCAAGCTGAAGCATGAGCGTGCCCGCGTTTGCGCGCGGGCACGCTCACTGCATCCTGCTCAAGATCAGGAGCAATCGTACAAAGGCCGATGCCACCCACCGACTTACTCTGAAAGGTCCACTGGTATTTCTTAGAAGGCTCTAAAAAGCCTGTAAGGAAACCAGACTCATGCCTGCAAACAACAACGCAACCCCCTCGCTCACAGATCGCAGAACCACCGAACTGCTGGTGGTGCACTGCTCCGCCACACCCGCCACGATGGATATCGGCGTCCGGGAAATCACCCAATGGCATATCCAGCGTGGTTTCGACACGGTGGGCTATCACTATGTCATCCGGCGTAATGGCGAACTGGAAAGCGGACGCCGCGAAACCTCAGTCGGCGCTCACGTCAAAGGGTACAACGCCAACTCCATTGGTATTTGTCTGGCAGGTGGCGTCGATGATCGCAACAAACCGGAGAACAACTTCACCGCCGCGCAGTTCGAGACGCTGGAGCGCTTGCTGAGGGAATTGAAGGGCCGCTATCCAGACACCCGTATCCTCGGGCACCGGGATCTCTCACCCGACAAGAACGGTGACGGCAAAATCAGCGCGAATGAATTCGTCAAAGCCTGCCCGTCATTCGATGTGGGACTGTGGCTGCGACAGCCTGATATCAACGGTTGCACTCACCAATCCACCGCCCAATAAACCATAAAGACGGATCTAACATGGCTCAATACAAGCACTCAAGTTACCTCAACCAGAACAACCACTCTGAGTATGACCACAAGTACTCACCGGGATTGAAGGTACATAATCCAGGAATTTACCGCTGCACAGCCTGCGGTGTTGAAGTTGTCGTTGCAAAAGAGCAGAACCTTCCACCACGCGATCACCATCAGCACACAACAAGCGCCGAAAGCATAGAGTGGCAATTGGCGGTTTTCGCCCAAGCGAAAAGACGAACCCTGTAAAGCTCTGGCTTTTGAGTTGAATGCTGTGGGGAAGTCTCATCGAGGAAAACTTACTGATGAGCTGGTCATTGATGGCCAATGAGGTTTCGTTATGGAGGCAACCCCACCAGCCACACCCCGGCACACAATGTTCCCGCTGTGGCTGCTGCCTTCCGGCTCTGACCAGGTTCACGGGTAATCGTTGCGGGGGGACCGATGGGGTCACCATAACGAC